>Ga0335071_10008972_pt1 | contig 10244 bp, 7 predicted proteins | sample Lox_Sample_15_FD_206724 | JGI IMG/M metagenome (GOLD analysis project Ga0335071, IMG submission 206724) | Soil microbial communities from Loxahatchee National Wildlife Refuge, Florida, United States - Lox_Sample_1.5 | ecosystem: Environmental > Terrestrial > Soil > Wetlands | place: USA: Florida...
CGTCGAGAGCATCCAGTAGGTATCGTCCGGAAGCCATCCCGGGTAGACAAGGATCGGCGAAAGGAGAAGGACGACGCCCAGGATCACTGCCGCGTCTCTTGTCGATTTTTTCATCATGTGGGGAGAGTTCAGTTGCCTCCCGTTTCCCGGGACAGCGTATTGTCGCCATCATCCGCTTGCGTTACGGCAACGGTCACTGAAAAACGAAGAATCTGTTGAACGAGTACGATACCGTCACGATCAACGGCATGCATAAGAGCTGACTCGTGTATGCCGTCAGGCCACGGTCAAGCAGGAAGCCAATGAGTAGAACGTTCGCACCATAGACCAATCCGTATGAGACAACGAACTTTGCAATGAGTGCGTTCTTCTTCGACTTGAACACAAGACGGCTTACGGTGAAGAAATTGAAGAGCACGCCAAGAATTGTCGAACAAAGCACCGCCCATTGGTATGCGAGCCCCGTATAGACAAGCAGCGCAAAGACTGCATAGCCAAAAACCGTGTTGAGACCGCCCACCGCGAGGTAGCGAATGAATCGGTTTCTCAGTAGCTCCGCCGGATTCAGCCTCTCAATCATTTATTCGGCTCCCGGCGGCCGAGGACGGATGCCTCGTCCAAATCTCCCGCTGCGCCGGTCATTTGGATCCCCTGATGAAAAGCGACTGGCTCATCATTCTCACCATCGGAATCTTTTCAAGAACGTCGCCGACGAGGACCGTCGGGAGGATGAGCGAACTGGGGATGATCGGAACCAGGAAATCCCTGTACTCCACTTTGGTGTCGCGGAATCCCGATTCCGCAAGGATCCTTTCGATGAATCTCTTCGTGAACGCCATCTCGGCGGGTTCAAGACGGGCGAGCCGCCTGAGAAAAGGAAACGTGAAGATCGCGTAGCAATAGGGGTTCAGGAGGTTCGGTTCCAAAAAAAGGATCTTTCCGCCTTCGTTCAGCAGATCCATGAGATTCCTGAGTGCTGCCCCAAGACCGTGATAAAGATGATGAAGGATGCCGTTCCCGACGATGTAATCGAATCGCCTGGGTCCGAGGGATTCCGGCCGGGTGAAATCGAGAACCTGAAATTCCAGATTCCGCAGTGTGTACATCTGTCGGGCCTCTTCGATGAACGGAACGCAGAGATCGGTGCCGAGGACGTGATTGTTCGCGTGCTCCGCCAGCAGAGCGGACAGCTCCCCCAGCCCGCAACCGATTTCGAGAACTTCGTTCGGCTTCGACAGATCCATCTCGGCAAGGATATACCGGCTCCTTCTGCGGGTGCGTACCTCGACCGTCTTCGACGGTTTGAATCCCTGGTTGTATCCCCGATCATCCCTGACGCTACTCACGGCGACCCCGGGGAGTTCTGTTTTCGCCGATCTTCTTCAACAGTTCCATGATCGTGGGTTCATCGGTGTACGTCTTGCCATTGTAGAACACCTTGCTGCGGATGAATTTCGGGCGATTTTTCACCTCCTCGATCACCTTCCCCAGGTAATCGCCAAGGACGCTGATCGAGATAAGCTGGAATCCACCCAACCCGAGCATGATGAGAATAATCGTTGGAACGCCGCGAGCATTCTCCGGAGGATTGACAAAGTACTCGAGCAGGTAGAAGGCGCTCATGAGGATTGTGGCGAAGAACACGATGAGACCGAGAGTCTGAATGTACTGGAGTGGCTTCCGGCTGAACGAAAAGATCCCCTTCTTTGCCCACCAGAAGTTCTTGGCGAGGCTGTTCGTGCTTCTTCCAAAGAGCCTCTCGGGCCTGAGGTACGGCACCCCTGTTTGCTTGAACCCGACCCACGCCCGGAGGCCACGTAGGAAGATGTCTTTTTCCGTGAAGCGAAGAAGGTACTGCACGACTTTTCTGTCGATGAGGGAGAAGTCCCCGGCGTCGACCGGGATGGATACTTCCGACAGGCCGTGAAAAATCCTGTAGAACAGTTTGTAGAACACCTGCATGTAGAACGGGGCAACCCTCTTGATCCTCCGCCCATAGACCACGTCGAACCCTTCTTCCCACTTTGCGATGAACTCAGCAATGACCTCGGGAGGATCCTGCCCGTCACCGTCCATAAGGACAACGGCGTCGCCGGTCGACAGGTCCATCCCGCTGACGAATGCGGATTGCGATCCGAAGTTCCTGGAGTGGGAAATCCCGACGACGTGGTTATCATGATAGCAGAGGCGCGCGATGACCTCTTCATCGTTCAGCGGACTTGAATCGTTGACAAAGATGATCTCATAGTCGTACCGCGAGCTCGAGAGAGCACTCGTCAGGCGTTCGTAGAGGATGGGAATCGACTCGTTGTCTCTGTAGCAGGCGACGACAACGGAGAGCTTCTTCTCGCTTTTTGGCACGACGACGAAATGGGTCGTCGCCGCGAATTCTTTCTCCCACCTGGCGGTGACTTCGATTCCTTCGGCGAATGGAGTTTTCGCCTTCCACCGGAGCAACCGTTCTGCGAGGGATGGGTCTCCGTACCATTCCGCCAGGTCCCATCGCCTGTTTTGCATCGACCCGAACACGGGGGTCCCGGGGATCTTGAAGACTTTCTGTGCGGTTCCGGCCACTTCCTCGATCGTCGTTTTCACGCCGGTGGCGACGTTGATCGAGATCCCGGGGTGCTCAATGCAGAGGGTGAGCGCAGCTTTGACCATGGCGTTCGTGCAATCGTCGACGTAGACGAAGTCACGCGAGATCCGCTTGTCCGTAAAGAGCGGGAATTTCCCCGCGAGACCGTTCAGGATGAGGGTCGGGATAAGACGATCGCGTTCTTCCCACGGCCCGTAGACCGAATAGATCCTTAAGTTCACTCCGGGAAAATTGAAGACTCTTCCGAAATACTTTATCAGATAGGATGCCGACACTTTCGAAACAGCATAATCGCTGTTCGGGATGAGTTCCGCCTCCTCCGTGGGCTTGGCGCAATTCAGGCCGTATTCGGATGAGGTCCCCGCATGGACGTAGGCGGCGACACCTGCTTCCGAGAGACACTTCAGAATATTAAATGAGCCCATGTAGTTCGTCGCGTGAATCTTCGACGCATCGTTCTGCCTTGAGTACGCCCCGTACGCCGCGAGGTTGAAAACCGTGGCGGGTTTGAACTCCTGCACGACATCCCGCACCCCGTCAAAGTCGGTGACGTCCAGATTGATCAACTGTTGCGAGGCGACACCAGCGAGTCTCCAGCTTTTCTCGGGGCTCCGGGAGCAAGCGTACACGTCGCCCCGGACTGCGCTGAGGCTCCGAAACAAGTTCGCGCCGATGAACCCGGAAGCACCAACAACAAAGATCGGCCCTTTCAGGCGTAGGGCTTCCGCGAGCTCTGCTTCACCCCACAGATCCTTCCACGCGGGCATGCTATTCATACGTCAATTTCTTGATTTCTGAGAGTATGGCGTCGGGACTGAGATTGTTTACTTCCAGATGGTATGCCTGGTTGCCGTAAAGACCGTTGGGATACCCCGCCACGGAGAGGTGCGTGGACTTGCAGTGTGCGGCTGATTCCAGGAGAAAGGCGGCGAGGTGTTCCCCGAGCCCCCCCCTCCGCACGTGCTCTTCGATCGTCAGTAGTTTCCCGGTTTTTTGAACGCTCTCCGTCAATTCCGGCGACAGTGTCGCCAGCGGCAATTCGGAAACGGCAAAAACGTCGCACGCGATATCCCCTCCGCGTTTAAGAGCCTCAAACACGTTGAGCAGCACAGGCCCGATACCGACGATGGTCGCCCGGTCTCCCGAGGCAAGTTTACGAACGGGCAAAAACGCCGGAAGCTCGGTCCCTTCCGGTTTCGGGCCGAAACCGAGCCGGAGATACGACGGACCTTTGTATTCCATCATGGCGTCGATCGCCCCACGGACATCCTCGTTGCAGAAGGGGACCACGCATCGCATGTTTTGCAGGGAGCTGAGGAAGGCAAGGTCTTCGATGGCGTGATGCGTCGCACCCATGATGCCATAACCGAAGCCGCCTCCGTTTCCTACGAGCTTGACGTTGAGGTTGTGAAGGCAGACGTCGACTCGGATTTGTTCAGCGGGGCGGAAGACCGCGAACGGCGCAATACTGTAGCACAGGGGCGTCAATCCTTCGTACGCCAGGCTCGCCGCCATCGACACCATGTTTTGTTCGCTCACTCCCGAATTGATGAAGCGATCCCCCATGGCAGAGCGGAGGCTTTCGAGCGCGAGAAATCCAAGATCTCCGGTCAGGAAAATCACATTCGGATCCCGGCGGGCGATCGTTTCAATATGTTGTGCAAATTCCTTGCGCACCTACGTCCTTTCGATCTCCTCGATGGCTCGGGCATACTGTTCGTCGCTCATGGGAAGGTAGTGCCACTCGAGACGGTTTTCCATGAACGAAACCCCGCTCCCCTTCACCGTCCGCGCAATGAGACATCTCGGCTTCTTCTCCTCTGTCCTATCGAGCTCGGCGAAGGCCGCATCGATTGAGGCGAAATCGTTCCCCCGAGCGGCGACGGCGACGCTGAAATTGAACGAACGCCACTTGTCGGCGAGCGGTTCCAGGTTCATCACCTCGTCCGTCCGTCCGAAACCCTGGAGGTTGTTGTTGTCGACGATCACGGTAAGGTTCTCGAGCCGGTGATGTGCCGCAAAAAGGGCGGCCTCCCATGTTGAGCCTTCGTCGCAGTCGCCGTCCGAGAGCAGGCAGTAGACGTTGTTCTTCCTTCCCGTGAAGTGTCCTGAGAATGCGAAACCGTTGGCCAGCGAGAGACCGTGCCCCAGACTGCCGGTGCCGAAATCTACTCCTGGGAGTCGCCGGCTGCAGGGTGGGTGGGCCGCCAGCAGTGTCCCGTTCGCATAGAACGTGTCAAGAAGGGAAGCGTCAATGATCCCCGCCTTCGAAAGGACGACGTAAAAGGCTAGGGCCGCATGCCCCTTCGAAAGCACAAACCGGTCCCCCTCACGCATGCGATTGAAGTAAAGGTACACGAGAATATCGAGGCATGACAGCGACGTGCCAATATGCCCTGCGTTCGCCTCCCTGGAGCGGTAGAGGACTTCCCTCAGGCATTCGTGCCTTAATACTTCGAGCTCCTTCAGGTTCATCACGCACCTTTCAATGGTGTCCATGTCGCAAGGGACGCCCGGAATGAGCCCCTTCGCGGTCACGTTTTATCTAGAAACGGATCGGGTCTGCCGGAGCAACAGTCTGGAGATGGTCGAGCGAGCACGCGGATGCTCGCCGAAGTAGTTTGCCACATCGTCCTCCGTGAACACTTGAAGGAACCGATACGCCACAATGGCGGAGATCGCAACCACGATCGGGAGGATTGAGACCTTTGCAATGTCGGACTGCAGGCCGACGCTCAGAAGCAGCGAGATCACGAAGCAGCTCGCGAGAATTGTCATGAGTTTGAAGAAATCGCCGAACGAAGAGAAGACAATCGTCTCAAGAAACTTCTTCTGATAGTAATTAAGCAAGAGGAAACTGCAGAAAATTCCCAGGCCGGTCCCCAGAAGCGCGGAGGGAAAGCCCAGGGCTTTGTACGTTAGGAGGAAAACGGCAAAGCTTGGGCACGCGTTTGCCAGCTGACTGTAGATCATCACTTCGGTGTGGCTCTTTGCTGTCATGTAGTGATAGATAGGGATCACCGAAACACTGAACAGCAGGTTGGCGACGACAACCACCGCAACGGCGGCAGAAATCTCCGGCGCGTCCATGCCAATCCATATCCTCACAAACGGCCCGACGGCGAAGACAATCACGGCAGTGCACGGCACTACGAGGAAGAGAATTTTCTGTTGGAGGTCGGTAACGATGAGTTTGATCTTGGCCGCATCCGCCAGTTTCGAGAAAAACGGAAAGAGAGGATAGAATACCTTCGCAGCTATTCCCACGACCTGCCCCTTCGCTTTCAAGGCGATATCAAAGTAACCTACTTCGCGGATTCCAATGAAGTGTGAGATCAGTATGCGGGTCACCGGCTCATAAAAAAAATTCGTGACGCCCGACAGATAGATATTCTTCCCGTAAGAGATCTGTTTGCGGGCAATACGCGGGAAATTCCTCAGAAGACCCTCGATTTCGAGCTTCCCCCATGAGATTCGTGTCGCAATTCCTGTCGCAGCGAACCACACGAAGCCCGCAAAGAAGACGAACATTCCCAGCTCACCAAGAGTGCAGCCGAAAAGGACAGCAGTCGTGATCAGACCCCAGTAGAAAATGTTGTACGTGAGCTGAAGGATATTCGTCAGATAGATTTTTTGCTGGGAATCCAGGATCGCGGAGAAAGTCTGCCCGAGAAAGATGAGACAGTTCGCCCACAACGCATAGAGAAAAAGCGCACGCGCCGCGTTCAACAGATGAAGGGGAACATTCAGAATGCCTACAAGAACGAAGCGATGGAAGCACGCCAGAAGCGCCGTCACAGGCACAATCACCACCGCGCTGATCGCCAGCGTTACGACGATGTCATAGTGCGAATCTCTCCTCTTGCCCTGCTCCGCCAGGAATTTCACGAGGCTGGCGTTCAGTCCCAGGTTGGCAAAGACGTTGACGCTGCCGACAATGGAGATGATAGAGAAAACGCCGTAGCTCTCTGTTCCGAGCTTGCGCACGAGAATTGGGATGGCGAGCAGGAGCAGCAGCGTGCTCACGACAAACTGAATGACACCCGATGCGGAATTTCTCAGCAACTGTTTCTTCAACCGAGGCACCTACGATCGCACGACATCGAATTCAATACCATGAGAGTTCCACACGCGACCCCAGTCGGCACGGTGAGCCGCGACGGCGAACTGCTCGCCGTCGACAGGAAGCCCAGAGGAGGTTTGCCTTTCTTCTTGCCGCGGTGCGTGGAAACACGGAGACGCCGTGCCACGTAACACCGAGAGGCCTATCATGGAATCTCGCCTTGTCGCCGCCCGGAGGCACAGATCGGCCTCTTAGGATGGAGCGTAATCGCTCGCCGCAGATGGTCACGCCCCGCGCACCAGGCGACGGAATGCCAGCAAGGAGTGTTCAATCTGGACGGCGTACTTGCGGCGAAAATAGACGTACCCGACGGCGCCGATCAAAGAAATGAAAAATGTATCGATGACAATAATGCTTCTTCGCGGTCGTTCTTTTCGAGCGGCGGGTCGTCCGGGGTCGAGAACATTGATGATGGGGATGTTCTTGATCTCCTCGATCTTGATGAGCTCGTACTGTTTCTTGAGCTCGGTATAGAGCGTCGAGTTTATTTGTAACTCCCGGACCAACCGGTCCTGTTCCAGAAGTAGTTCGGGTGAGTCGATGATCCGCCGGTTCTTCTCCCTGAATTCCTTCAAGGACTCTTCACTCTTCGCGAGGTCCGCTTCCACCTCCGAGAGACGTGTTTCAATCCATTTACGTTGTTCGGAGGCATTGGTGATTCTCTTTGTCCGAATGAATCGGTCCAGCTCTTCCGTTACCTTGTTGACGATCGCCGCCGAGACCCCTGGTTCTCTGGTATCAATCGAGATGGTGACAACCAGGGTTTTCGGGTCCATCCCCACTTCCAGCTGCTCGCGGAGCGTCTTCAGTGTCTTCTCGTAGATGAGCTCAGGATTCTTTTCATCGATCTCCCAGAACTGAACGAGATTCACAGAATCATTCATCCGGCGGGAGTAATATCGAGCATAGATGACGTTCCGAAGAACAGATTCGCTCGAAATGATCCGAGGATATAGTTTGACGAGCGATCCCTCTCCGGTTTCGATTCCCGCGAGGGACGCCAGATCCGAGAGGTTGCCAAGCGAAGGAAGCTTGCTTCGCTCGGTCTCGGGGAGGATCGTTGCCGTCGATCGGAAGTAATCGGGTAACAACAGGCTCCCCGCGGCCACCGTGAGCGTTATCGCCCCGACGATCGCCGCGACGCGCTTTCTTGATTTCCAGGCCGCCGCGATCACGTCTTTCGCCACACCGGAGAGCTTCACCTGCTCGAGCATCAACGGGTCGTGTTCCAAAGGGGGTACGTGCGCCTCAGTGATGTGAATGTGAGCCGAAGGACTTACTTGGTGATTTGGACAATCGCAATGGTGATCGCCGCAAGGCTCGCCATCACCGTAGCCCATGCGCTAACGATCGGAAGAGTCTTGTCCTCTCTTTCGACTTTCTGGGGGACATAGACCAGACTGCCCGGCAGGATCTCAGGGTCTGGAAACGGCCAGGACCGCGGTTCCCATTTCTTGCCGCCGGGAAGGAAGACGACGACCTTCCCTTTGTCGGCTGCATCCGTAAACCCACCTGCCTGGGTGATATAGTAATCGAGGCTCTCGTGACGTTTGTAGACCACCGGAGAGGGAATGAACACCTGGCCCTTGACGTACACCAGATCCTCCAAGTAGGCGACGTTGATCGAGTCGCCCGCTTCCAAGACAATGTTCTCCCGGGAGCTCGGGTCGTCTATCGCCCGCTTAAAATCAATCGGGATCCATCCAACACCGGCCTCCTCGTTAACCTTGTTTGCCTGGCGCAATGAATCCAGGAGGGAGGTGTTTTTCGTTGTCGTGATCTTTGGTTCGCTTGGGGTCCACGTTGCATCCGTAAGTTTGCGGACGAATTTCGATCCCTCAAGATAGGCTCCGGGCCTCATACCCCCTGCGCGCGCGATCACCTCCGCCAATCTCTCCCCCTCATTTCTGATCGCGTAGGTACCCGGGTACATCACATACCCCGTCACCTTAACGGTTTTGATCCTGGAAAACCGTGGATTCGCGGGAACAAATACGTGATCAAAGTCTTCCAGAGGAAATTTCGACGAGCCTGTGTCGTTCCAATACTCACGCGGCAGATCCAATGTATACACATGACTGTACGTCTGCAGGCTTGTCGAATCAATTCGCGACACGGTCCACCCCGTCGTCATCGCATCCTCCGTGAGCCCCCCGGCGAGGACGGCGAGGTCGCCGGCCGTCATACTCTCGACACGGAGATATTCCCCGGGATTCCGCACTGCCCCCGATATCGTTACCCGGTGCTCCGGAAAGAATTCACTTTCCTTGTACAGGATCACACTATCCTCATTCTGCAGGACAATGTTATTTTGTGGATCATGCGCGAGCGCGAGCCGGGGATTGAAGGCGATGATCTCCCTCCGTAAGCTCGGAAGCAACCGAATAAGATTACCACGCTCCTCAAAGGTGTTGCGGTCAAGGCTGTCAGCAGCCATGATCAGATCCGCGATCCTCATTTCCGGAGTGAGCTCGAAAACGCCGGGTTTCCTGACGTTTCCCAGCACCGTGACCCGATTGTTGGGGATATCAGATATTTTGAGCACCGTGACAACGTCGCCGTCCTCGATCGGCTCCTTGCTTCCCATCAGTTCTCCGATGGTTTTGAACTTAACATCCAGATCGATCACGTCCTTGCTGTATTTTGGGCGTTCGGCAAACGGAACGATCCTTTCGATGTGGATCCTGTCGAGATAGGCGTCGAAACGGAGTCCGCCGGCGAGTTGAATCAGGTCCCCCAGGGTCTCCCCATTTCCCAGTTCATAGATCGCCGGTCGGACAACTTCGCCCGCCACGGCAGCACGCCTCCCGGCCGGGGAGACGAAGACCACGTCGCCATTCTGGAGACGGGTGTCGTTCGTTTTATCTCCCCTGATAATGTAATCATAGAGATCGTACCTGATCGGTTGTTTTCCTGCGCGGATGATCTGGACATTTCTCATCGTGCCGTTCGATGTCGGACCTCCGGCCAGATAGAGCGCGTGGAGCGTCGTCGACATCGAGGAGAGGGTGTAGCCTCCCGGCTTTGCCGCTTCTCCAAGCACGAAGACCTGTATGGTACGAAGTTTCCCTATCGAGACATCGAGAAAGGCGGTGGGACCATTCTTCTGCGCGTTTAACCCGGAGTAGATCTCTGACATCCTCTTGAGCAGCCTCTCGCGGAATTGCTGGATCGTGTACCCGTTTGCCCCGATGGGGCCGACGTCGGGGACAAGGAGGTTGCCGTCTCGATTCACCTGGAGCTGATAGTAGAGCTTAGTGTCGCCCCACACGGTGATCACCAACTGGTCGCCCGGGCCCAGCTGGTACGATTCGGGTGTTGCAGCGTTAAGGGTCGGTTCGAACGTTGAAGGAGGATTCTGAAAGATCTCGTACCCATACGGAAGGAGATTTTCCGCCCCTTTTCTGAGTCTAAACGCGCCGTACTCGGGTTTGTTCGCCTTCGCTGGCTCCTGCCGCGGAAGAACCTGGCGGCGTTCCTGAGGGGGCTGAACCTCGGGGGCCGAGGTTGCTGCGGCCGGATTCT
>Ga0335071_10008973_pt1 | contig 10242 bp, 9 predicted proteins | sample Lox_Sample_15_FD_206724 | JGI IMG/M metagenome (GOLD analysis project Ga0335071, IMG submission 206724) | Soil microbial communities from Loxahatchee National Wildlife Refuge, Florida, United States - Lox_Sample_1.5 | ecosystem: Environmental > Terrestrial > Soil > Wetlands | place: USA: Florida...
CTCCTGGCGCGTCGCGCCGGTGCGCAGATCGCAAACCGTGAGCATTCGCGCATCGCGGTCGATGGCAGTGGCTTCGGTTTCGGTGTGCACCGCGATATCGAAGCGCTCGCGGAAGGTGTCGCTCGACGCGACCAGCAGCTTGCGCTCATCGGCGATGATGTTGCCGACGTAGTACGGCAGACCGCAATTGGCGAACGAAACGTAGGGGCCGCGGTCGAAAATGACGATTTCCGCCGACTCATCGAGTCGGCGCAGACGCGCCGCGCACGAGGCGCCACCGGCCACACCGCCGACGACGAGCACGCGTTGCCGAGCCGTGCGAGGTCTGATGTCGTTGTCCATGAACCCTCCGCAAGAGAGAACAGTCTTGACTCCCCGTAGCACAGCGCCGCGAAATGAACAGACCAAGCGTGCGGTGCTGTGCTCTGAGTGTAGCCAGAGAGAGGTGGCGGGGGGCGTTGGCTCAGGCGTGCGTCGGTGGACGGCGATCCGCCCACGGACGCGCTTGCTCGAGCTGCGCGGCGATGCGGATCAGCAGGTCCTCACGGCCGTATGCCGCAACCAGTTGGACGCCGATGGGGAGTCGCTGCGCGTTCCAGTGCAACGGCAGAGAGATCGCCGGCTGACCGGTGGCATTGAAGGTCGAGGTGAACGTGCCGAAGGGTCCGGCGCGCAGAAAGCCGCGTAACGGGTCCTCGGGCGGCGAATAGAACGTGCCCAGCGGTGGTGGTGGCTCGGCGACCGTTGGCGTCAGCAGCAGGTCGAAGCCCTCTGCCCACCAGCGGGCGATGCGTCGCGTCTGTGTCTGTGCGAAGCTCACGGCGCGCACGTATCTTGGGCCGGTGACGCTGCGACCCAACTCCGCGACCGCCCAGGTCATCGGTTCGACATCGCTGGGGCCAATCTGGCGCCCCGTCTTTTCGCTCCACGCGTCGAGTGCCCGCGCTGTGGCGCAGGAAACGACCATGCCGAACGAACGCAGCATCTCCGGATCGCCCAGCCCGTCCGGATGCGACAACTCGACGTGGTGACCGAGCGACGCAAGCAGTCGGCCAACGTCCTCGACTGCGGCAACACAGTCCGCGTGCACGGCAGAGCCACCGGGGGCGTGCGTCAGCAGCCCCACGTGCAAGCGGCCCGGATTCTCACCCACCTCGGCGACAAACGGGCGCCCTGGCGGTGGTGCCGCGTACGGATCGCCCGGCATCGGCCCGGCGATCGCGTCGAGGACCGCCGCCATGTCGCGCACCGAACGGCTCACACAGTTTTCCACTGCGCACCCGGCCCAGCGCTCGCCGGTGCCCGGACCCAGCGACACGCGGCCGCGTGAGGTTTTGAGGCCGACCACGCCGCACACGCTGGCGGGGATGCGGATCGACCCGCCGCCGTCGGTTGCATGCGCGACAGGCACCATACCGCTCGCCACGGCGGCCGCGGCACCGCCACTCGATCCACCCGTCGAACGCGCGAAGTCCCACGGGTTGCGGCTGGCGCCGTACGCCTCGGGCTCGGTCGTCGGTTGCAAGCCCAGCTCGGGCGTGTTCGTCTTGCCGAGGAAGACAAACCCGGCAGCGCGGAACTTGGCGGCCAAGTAGGTGTCAGTCGGTTCCGTCCAGCGCAACCCGCGCAGGAAGCGCATGCCAGCGTGGAACGGGTCGCCCGCCGAATACGCGCCAAGGTCTTTCAACAGAAAGGGGACGCCGCGGAACCGGCCGTCGGGCAAATCAGAACCGTTCGCATCGGCGCGCGCCTTCTCGAAACGTTCGGTGATGACTGCGTTGATCTGCAGGTTCAGCTTCTCAATGCGCGCGATCGCGGCATCAACCAACTCGATGGGTTGTACCTGGCGACGGCGCACCAACTCGGCTTGCGCCGTGGCGTCGAGCGAGGAGAAATCGTGGCCCACCACTTACACCGGGAAGCTCAGCAGCCGATGCGCGTCGAGCATCTTTTCCTGGATCGGCACGCCGAGCGGGCAGGTGTGGGCGCATGGGGCGGCGCAGCCGCTGCACGCGCTGGCGTTGGTGTCGAGCTTGGCGTACAGGCGCATGCCTTCCTTCTGCCATCCGTAATCCTTGAAGTACATGCGGTAGCGCAGCACGTCATTGATCGGCAGGTGGTAGGCGCAGGAGTCCAGGCACTGTCCGCAGTGCGGCTGGCAGTAGTCGCCAGCGATGAGCTGGTCGTAGCGCTGAAGCAGCGCGACGTCCGCAGGCCGCGGCGCGCTGCCGGAGGCGTAGACGTACTCGTCGATCTGCTGATGCGTGGAGATCGAGATGACAAGGCACGACACGTTCGGATTCGAGAGCACCCAGCGGAACGCGGCCTGGGAGTAGGCACCGGCCTCGTCGCGGAACTGCGCCAGGTTGGTGTGCTTCGCGCCCTTGAGTGTCTTCATGGCTACGATGCCGACGTCATGCTCCTTCGCCTTCTGCAGGATATGTCCGAAGCTCGGCCACATGCCGAAGTGGTAGGCCAGCATCATGACGTCGAAGCGTCCGGAGTCGATGGCAGCGTTCGCGACCTCTTCCAGGTTCGGTGTGTGCGTGCTGACACCCATGAAGCGCACCTTGCCCTGTTCCTTCAGCCGGTCGAACGCTTCATGAATGTTCGGCGCCAGGAGCCGCTCGAGCCGATCGCACGAGTGAATGTGGATGAGGTCGACGTGATCGGTCTGTAAACGCTGCAGGCTGCCTTCCACCGCCTCGATGATCTTCGGCACCGGCGTGTCGTTTGGCAGATGGCCGTCTCTGACGCAGAACTTGGTGGCGAGGAAAATCTTGTCGCGGTGGCCTTTGAGGGCCTGCCCGAGCACGCGCTCGGAGGCAGTGTCGGAGTAGTCGGGTGCGGTATCGAAATAGGTGATGCCGCGCTCGATGGCACGCTGCGCCACCGAGACGTCATGGATCTGCCCCGAGCCGAGGGAGATGTCCGATACCATGGCGTTGGTGCGGCCGAGGCGGCGGTAGCTCTTGATGTGCGCTTCCGCCCATTCGCTCCGTGGCTGCGGCGCGTTCCGTTCCACCTCGGTGAAGAAGAAGTCCTTGGCCACCGGCAACCAGCCGCGGTTGCGTCCGATCACCACGGCCAATCCACTCACTGCGGTGGCAAGGCTCGCTCCCACGGCACCCAGGCCGCGCAGGAACAGGCGTCGTGTCGTCGAGGCGGCGAGGATCTCTGCCGACTTGGCGCGCGGCAGTGGCAGCCAGAGCCACGCCGGCCTGGCCGCCTCGCACGTGTCGCAGACCATCTGGCGCTCGCGGAAAATGGTCAGCACGACGGCGAGCACCAAGAGGGCGACGGGCACCCATAGCTTCCACATCGGCAACAGGCTGCGCTGGACGCCTTCCGCGACGTCGTGCAGCAGGCTGCCGGTCAGTGCGAAGGCGAGCACGAAGCCGGCAGCGTACAGGCCCAAAACGATCGGCCGTCGCGCCCGTACCAGGCGCTCGGACTCTGATCCTCCACAACGCGGGCAGCTCATAGCGTCCTCCCCAGTAGGTTGGTGATCAACCCGGAATGTACCGTGGAGGATGAGCTATGTCCAAGCTTCCCGACGGTCGCAGCGTGATCGAGAAAGGGCTAGGGTGCGCGAGACGCACCTTTCGACCCGATATGCACAGCAGGCCATCGCAGCACGCGCTACAAATCGCGACCCAAGGGAGGTGACTATGCCAAACGCCGACGATGAAAGGCTGGTCCAGCAACTTGCTGCGCGTGCGGCCGCAGTAGAGGCGACGGTTGCCTACAGCGTTGTCCCGCTCGACGGCGGCCGGGCAATCAGCGCCCACGGCGATCAACCGCTGCCGACGGCGAGCACGTTCAAGGTGTATCTGCTGGCGGCACTGTATGCCGCCGACGCCGCCGGTCGGCTGTCGCTCGATGCGCGCATCCCGTATCGCGCCGAGGACCACACGCGTGGCAGCGGGGTGCTCAAGCTCCTGGGGCCGGGCCTGCAGCCCACGCTGCGCGACCATGCCCGCCTCATGATCGTCATCAGCGACAATGTCTCCACCAACCTGGTCATGCGTGCGCTCGGTGGGCCGCAAGCGGCGCACGCCGCCGTGCAGGCCCTGCCGGTCGGCCTGCCAGCAACTGAGATCCGCGATTACATCAGCTTCGCCACGGCCGACCCGGGGGGCATCGCGGTCTCCTCACCCAACGACTTCACCGCCTTGCTCGCCGCCATCTACCACGGCCGCTGCACGGGCTCGCCCCCCCACGACGCCGAGGTATATTGGACCTTGCGCCGGCAGCAGCACCGGTCGATGATTCCGCGCTACCTGCCGTGCAGCGAATACGCTGAGGAGTTCGGTGTCAAGGAGTATGAGCGCTGTGGCAACAAGACCGGCAGCATGCCCGGCGTGCGTGCTGACGTCGGCATCGTCGAGACCCGCAAGCGCGCCTGGGCCATCGCCGCGCAGATCCGCGGCGCACCCGACTTCAACACCGGCGACAACCACCCCTTCAACCAGGTAGTCGCTGATCTCTCGAAGTTGGTTTTCGACGCCTGGGGCAGAGACTGAACACCGCGGCGCAGGGTGCGGCTCAGCGCTCCCTAGCCGGATGCTTTGCCAGCCACGCGGCGCGACAGCCGCGGTTGCGACAGAACCAATGGGGGCCGTCGCTGAACGCCGTGACGCAGCGTTCATGTCCACTGCCGAGCCGAACGATCGGATGGCGCTCGCCGCACTGTGCGCAGACGACGTGGCGGCCAGGGTTCGTGTCCCGCGGTTTGATTGTGCGGCGCGTTCGGAGATCGATGACCGAGCCCATGTGAACCTGCTGCGAAAACTGCCGCGCATATACACCGAGTGCATGCCGTTGTCACGAAACTGCAGTGCCGCTGGCCGATGTCAGCGCGGCACGCCGCCGACCACCGGTGGCTTGCCACGCCACACCCAGTTGCTCTGCGCGCGCATCAGAGCGGTGCCATCGGGGCGGGTAATCGCCTGCAGCAACGACGCCGCGTGCGGCAGCTCGTCACTGTTGAGCGTGAGTGACGTGCCTTCCGTGAGCCAGCTGTGGACGACAAGACGGTCTCCCGCCAGCGCATCGCTCAGATATTCGGCGTCGAGCCAGCCGACCCGGAGGCCGCCTCCAGCCGCCAGCATGCGGGTGAGCGGCCACCCGTATACTGCAAAGAGAGCGAAGGCGCCGTCTTCGAGGTAGCTGGCGTAGACGGCGTTGTTGACGTGCGTCACGTGATCGAGGTGTGAGGGCTGCGCGGTCAGTTCGAACCGCACGGCCTCCGCGGGCACGGAAGTCGCCAAGGCTGCGGCGCGCGGCAAGGCCGCGAGTGCGGTGCCGGCGGTGAAAGCGTATTGCAGCTCGTCAGGGATGCGGGCGGGCCGACCGGTCTGCAGGTCGCAATAGACCCAGTCCGTGGTCGCGTTGGCGGCCAGCGCGGCTTCACGCCGCACGGTATAGTGCCGCAGCGAGCGGGCCCGCCGGAAGTCCACGACCTGTGTTTCGACCTCCAACAGGTCGCCACCGCCGACCGGGACGAAACGTTCCACACGCGTGCGGCGGATGATCCAGATGCGCCCTTCGCGCGTGTAGCGAGCGGCGTCGAAACCGACTGCGGTCGAGGCCTCGACGGCGGCTTGCTCGAGCAGACCCAACAGCGCAGGGATCTTCAGCTCGCCGAGAAAATCGACGTCGGCGTGGGATACGCGGCGTTCCAGTCGGTACGTGCGCATATGCTTTGCAGCTGCCGCCTATCATGCGGCGCGCCGCGCGGGTAGGGGGCACGGCGTGCCGTGCCTCTATCAGCGGGCGTCGCGACGTGTTCGGGCGCGGCAGCTGTGCTAGGGTGGCCGGCATGCCACGGCGGACAGCGACGAGCGGCGGTCCCGATCTGTTCACCGCCGAGGGCGAACGCGTGAAGCGGCGCGCGGCGCCGCTGGCGGAACGTATGCGGCCGCAGACACTGCACGAGTTCGTCGGCCAGATGCACCTGGTCGGTCCGGGGCGGCTCGTCCGCGACATGATCGACGGTCAACGCCTGCACTCACTCATTCTCTGGGGCCCACCTGGCAGCGGCAAGACGACGCTCGCGCTGCTGATCGCTACGTCAACGCAAGCATATTTCGTGCATTTTTCTGCCGTGCTCTCGGGGGTCCGCGAATTGCGCGAGATCATCGCCGAGGCCAAGGACCAGCTGCAGCAGCACGGACGCCGCACCATCCTCTTCGTCGACGAAATCCATCGCTTCAACAAGGCGCAGCAAGATGCCTTCCTACCTTACGTCGAGGACGGGACGATCACGCTGATCGGCGCGACCACCGAAAATCCGTCGTTCGAGGTGATCGCGCCATTGCTGTCACGCACCTCGGTGCTGGTGCTCGAACCGCTGCCCGTGGCCGCCGTCCGCGAGCTACTCGAGCGGGCGCTTGCCGACCGCGAGCGCGGGCTCGGTGAACGGGATCTGCAGATCGAGCCGGCGGCGTTGGACTTTCTCGCCGACTACGCGCGCGGCGACGCCCGTCTCGGGCTCAACGCCCTGGAAGCCGCCGCCGATCTGGCCACTACGAAGAAGCGACAGGTGATCGATCTCCATCTGGCCGAGGAGGCCGCCCAGCACCGCGCGTTGCTCTACGACAAGGCGGGCGAGGAGCACTACAACGTCATCTCCGCCTTCATCAAGAGCCTGCGCGACAGCGACGCCGACGCCGCCGTCTATTGGATGATGCGCATGGTCGAGGCCGGCGAGGACCCGTTGTTCATCGCCCGCCGCATGATCATCTTCGCGGCCGAGGACATCGGCAACGCCGATCCGCACGCGCTGCAAGTCGCCGTGGCGGCCAAGGATGCGTTCCACTTTGTCGGCTTGCCGGAAGGCCGCATTCCGCTGGCGCAGGCGGCGACCTATTTGGCCTCCGCGCCCAAGTCGAATGCGTCGTACAAGGCCATGCTCGCAGCGAGCGAGGACGTGCGACGGTACGGGCCGCTGCCCGTGCCGCTGCATCTGCGCAACGCGCCCACGCCGTTGATGAAGCACCTCGGCTACGGCCACGGCTACCGCTACGCACATGACTACGAAGGGCACCTCGTCGCCCAGCAACATCTACCCGACAAGCTCCAGGGACGGCGATACTACGAACCGACTGATATCGGCGACGAGCACGACATCAAGCAGCGTGTCGAGCGGGCGCGCCGGCTGCGTGAGAGTGCGGCGCGCGAGCCGACCGAACGCAACAAGTGACACCGAGGAGACCCATGGCTGATGCGGGAAATGGAGTGCGTCGCTGGCTGATCGGCGGCGCCGTCGTCATGCTGATCGTCGTGGTCGGAGGGCCGCTCGTTCTGCACTTCGGCCAGAAGCGCCACGACGTTCTGGCCTTCAACGTCGCGCAGGCTTTTCCCGCCGACAAGCCGATCGTTGGCGGCGAGGTGTTCGCGACGACGCTGATGGCGCTGATGGAGCACGAACTGAACGGCATCACGGGCTGGCGCCCGAACGACTTCTTCCTCTGGGGGCCACACCTGTGGGCGGACAACAATGCCAACCGCCAACTGGCGATCATCCAGGCCTTGCGCGAGAGCGTGCGGGTTTTGAAGGATCACCTGACCAAGGTGTCGAGCAACGAGTTCGACCGCAACCTCGTCGAGGCGGACACTGATTTTCGCAATGACGCCGAACGCCTGTGGTTGCCGTCGGCAGAGAGCAAATTCCGCGAGGGGGTGCGCCACCTGCAAGCCTACGTCGATGGACTGAAGACGACGCCGCCGACGTCACGTCCGATCAACCAGCGCAACATGGAGCTGCTGCGCCTCTTTCAGGCGTGGGGTGATCTCCTGGGTGACGCGCATGCCCGCCTCTACAAGGAGCCGGAATCCGCCTGGGATGATGACGACGATTTCTACCACGCCCAGGGCTTCGCGCACGTCATCCACTACCTCGCGTTGGCGATCGGCCGCGAGTATCAACACGCCTTCGAAACCAAGCCGGTGGTCCACACCTTGTTGAACGAGGTTGCCGACGCGCTCGGCCAGGCCGCCACGCTCAAGCCGCTGATCGTCTTCGACGGACGGCCAGATGGCTTGCTCGCCAACCATCGGCGCAACCTCGATGCCTACATTGCCGAGGCCCGGCAGAAGCTCTACTCGATCCGCGAGGAGCTGGAGAAGTAGAGAGACAACGGACAACAGACGGACAGAGTCTGTTGTCTGTGATCCGGTCAGCTGTGGATGAACCTCAGCTATTCCGGCTGCAGTGCCTGCCGGATGGCTTGCAGGATGAATAGGTAGTCGCGGCTGCTGCGTACCGCGCCGAGCGCCGAGACGTGCTGCAGCGCCTTCAGCTCTGCCTGGGTGACGCCGTGACGGGTGTGCAGCCGCTTGTTGGTGCGGAAGCGCTCCCACGCCGACTCCTGCGGGTCCGGGGCTTCAGTGTGGATGAAGTCGCGGACTTGGGGGTTGGCAAGAAAGAACAGCTCCTCGCGGTCCAAGTCGAGGACCTTCGCCAGCTTCACCAGCACGGCGGTGCTCGGGCGACGCATGTTGCGCTCGAGGTAGCCGACGTAGTTGGCCCGCACCCCGACGCGCCGCGCCACTTGTTGTTGTGTGAGCTCCAGCTGTCGCCGCCGTCGCCGGAGAATCAATCCGAGACTGGTTTCACGCACGCCCCTGCTCCTTCCAACCACAGCGCCCCGTGTGCCTTGGCATGCCGACGCTGTCTGGCGAAAGCCGCCAGCGTCGCACCTTGTTCCCCCCACCTGTCGAGCGCTGTCGTGCTCCGCGCGGTCTCACACGGAGCGGTTCAATTGTTACCCTCGGTGTAATCACGGCCCGGACAGTATTTCCAGCACAATCACACGTCGGTCGCGCGAGGAGACAGCGGATGCCTGGCGCGGCCCTCGGGTTCTCGTGTATGGTCCGAGGAGTACGGACAGGGCAACCGCAGATGGCAGATATGTCGCACGTGTACATCGAGGACATCGGCCAGTACGACGGGCAAACCGTCACCCTCAAGGGATGGCTCTACAACAAGCGCTCGAGCGGCAAGCTGCATTTCCTGCAGGTGCGTGACGGCACCGGGGTGCTGCAATGCGTGGTGTTCAAGAACGACGTCACGCCGCAGCAGTTCGCGCTCGCCGACCACATCACACAGGAGTCGTCGCTGGTGGTGAGCGGCACGGTGCGCGCCGAACAGCGGGCGCCGCTGGGCTACGAGTTGAGCGTCAAAGACCTGCAGGTGGTGCAGCTCGCCGAGCCCTATCCGATCACGCCCAAAGAGCACGGCGTGGCCTTCCTCCTCGACCACCGCCATCTCTGGCTGCGGTCCGCGCGGCAGCACGCCATCTTGCGCGTGCGCAGTGCACTCATCCGCGCGTGCCGCGACTACTTCGACGGCAAGGGGTTCACGTTGCTCGACGCACCGATTTTCACCCCGGCGGCGTGCGAGGGGACGACAACGTTGTTCGCCACTGATTATTTCGGCGAGCAGGCGTTTCTCACGCAGAGCGGCCAGCTCTACGCCGAGGCGGGCGCCGCGGCCTTCGGCAAGGTGTACTGCTTCGGTCCGACCTTCCGCGCCGAGAAATCGAAGACCCGCCGGCATCTCACCGAGTTCTGGATGATCGAGCCGGAGGTTGCCTACATGGACCTCGCCGGGGACATGGATCTCGCCGAGGACTTCGTCGAGTACGTCGTGCAGCGCACGGTGCGCGAGCGCCGCCGCGAACTGGAGACGCTGGAGCGCGATATGCCGGCCCTCGAGCGCGTGCGCAAGCCGTTCCCGCGGATCACCTACAGCGAAGCTATCGAGCGACTCCAGAAGCAGGGCTTCGCGGTGGAGTGGGGCGCTGACTTCGGTGGCGACGAGGAGACGGCGATCTCGACTGCGTTCGACCGACCCGTGCTGGTGCATCGCTATCCGGTGCAATGCAAAGCGTTCTACATGAAGGCTGATCCCGCCGACCCGCGCCTGGCGCTGTGCGTCGATGTGCTGGCGTCGGAAGGCTACGGCGAGGTCATCGGCGGCGGCCAACGCGAGGACGACCTCGCCGTGCTCGAGCAGAAGATCACGGCGCATCAGTTACCGAGTGCGGCGTTCACCTGGTACCTCGACCTGCGGCGCTACGGCTCGGTACCGCACGCCGGCTTTGGGATGGGCATCGAGCGGGTGGTGGCGTGGATGTGCGGGCTGCATCACGTGCGCGAAACCATCCCGTTTCCACGCATGCTGGAACGGCTGCGGCCATGAGGTCGTCGTTCGTGCGCGTGACTCGTGCTCGG
>Ga0335071_10008975_pt1 | contig 10241 bp, 9 predicted proteins | sample Lox_Sample_15_FD_206724 | JGI IMG/M metagenome (GOLD analysis project Ga0335071, IMG submission 206724) | Soil microbial communities from Loxahatchee National Wildlife Refuge, Florida, United States - Lox_Sample_1.5 | ecosystem: Environmental > Terrestrial > Soil > Wetlands | place: USA: Florida...
CGGACAGAGGCTCGACAGGGATCGTTTCAGCGGTCATGGGTTCAAACTCCGTCACTTCATCTGCTTCGTCGGTGATTGGCGACCTTGGTCGGCTGAGTCGGATCACGGCACAAACCCCACATTCGAGACCTTCACCTCGTTGCCGACCTTCTGCACATCAACGCGCATCCGCCATTTACGGGGCTGCTGGTCGGTGGCACCGAGGCTCGACGTCTTCACCGTTACCGCCACCAGCACCCGGGCCGAGTCACGGCCGACCGACTCCAGGCCGGCTTCGGTGACGCTGCCTTCGGTTTTCGACTGCGCCTGTTTGACGAGTTGGACAAAGGCCGGGGAGCGCTTCTGGAAGTCGTCGTAGAACGTTCCGGTCGCCGAATCGAGGATGCGCCGGACATCGGCATCGGCCTCGGCGTAGTTGATGGTGGTCAGATTTACCGCGCCTTGGCGACCGACCCGCAGGAACAGCTGGCGCTGTTGTTCGGCCTGCTGCGCTTGATAGGCACGGTAACCGAGCCAGCCGCCAAGTCCGGCGAGTGCCATGATGACGAGCAACCCCATGACCAAGCCGGTCCGGATACCGGGTTTCGCCTCTGCCAACGCTTTTGGGCTGTCGCCGTCAGCAGGGGCTTCGGCGTCAGGCGCGGCCGCCGAGTCGAGCGCGGGGCCGGTTGTCTCGTCAACCTCATCGGGTTGTTCTTTGCCGAGCTCGGTTAATTGCCCGGTGGTGTCAGCATCGACTGCCATGTCTGCTCCTTTGGTGCGGTCTGGGCGAGGTTGGCTTGGGTGTAGACGTTGCCGTCGGGCCCGACGTAGGTACCGGTGGCCGGGTCGTATTCGGCGGCGGCGAGAGCCGGTGCGGGTGGCGGCGCCGGACCCTGTGCCTGCCGCGTCTCGGGCGGCAGTTGCGGGATGTCTTGGCCCGACAGCGTCGCGTTGGGATCGCCCTTCCAGTTGTTTCCGTCGTTGAGCGGAACGTACTGTTGGTCGCTCTCACACATCTTGACCGTGGGGGCGCGCTTGCCCGACACCGTCTCGCACGGAATGTTGCGCGCCCCACGCGGATTCCACATTCCGTCCTGCGGAGTCCGGCAATACACGTCGCCGGCGGGCCGGTCGGGGGCGTCCACGAAGCTCGCGACCCGCCGCTGCTGGGCGGGAAGGAAGCCGGTCGTGCACGCCGGTGGCAGGTTAAGATTGAGCTTGAAGCTCAGAAACGCTCCCCGGTAGTCCTGCTTTGTGTTCAGGTTGGCCAAACCGATGCCCTGGAGCTGTGCGATGCCCTGCGGCAGCAGCACCAGCAGCTGCTCGATGTCGTTTTGATAGACGACCGCCACCTGACCGACGCTGACAAGGTTGGCCAAAACGATTGGCAGCGTGGGGTTGAGGCGATCAAACAGTCGTTGACCCTCGGCCGCTGCGGGCCCACCCTGGTGAATCAGGCCGGCAACGTCGCCGTCGTGGGTTTGTAGTTCACCGGTAATGGTGGCCAGGTGTGCCGCCCACGCCTGGACCGCATCGGAGGTGTCGGACTGGCTGTCCAGCAACGGTTTCGCACCATCGATGAGCACGGTGAGCGCGTCAACGTTCTTCTTCGCGTCCGTGGCCAGTGCACTGGCTCCGGTGACCATCTCGGACAGTTCGGAACCCATGCCGCCGAACGCGGTGTAGCTCTCGTCGATGACGGTCTTGAGGTTGTCGTTGGGGATCGCACGCACGCCGCGGTTGGCGGCGTCGAGCAGGCCGCTGACGTCCGGCGGGACGGAGGTTCGGCTGCGTGCTATCACGTCGCCGTCGCGCAGCGGCGACGACGCGCCATTGCGGGGCAACAGCGCCACATACTGCTCGCCGATCGCGCTCTGGCTATGCACCTGCGCGTCGAGATCGGACGGGATGCGCACATCGGAGCGTAGCGAAAGATCCGCTTCCACACCGGTATCCGTCAAACGCACCGCCGTCACCCGGCCGACCTCGGTGCCGCGGTAGGTGACATTGGCGTTCGCGTACAGGTTGCCCGATTCCGGTAGCTGGACAGTAACCCGGTACTGACCGACGCCGAACATCGCCGGCACCCGGACGTACCCAAATCCCATGGTCGCCATCGCACCGACGGAGACGATGAAGAACACGATCAGCTGGATCTTGATTTTCCTGCTCAACATGTCAGGGTCCCTGATCCCAGTGGTAGGGGGCGATCAGCGGGTTGCCCGCAGTGTAGGGGCTGGGCAGCTGGCCGATGGTGCGGCCCCACTGCATCTCCAATTCCGTGAGGTGGCCCTCCCATCTGCTGCCGGTGAACAGTCCCTCGTCGAGTCGGCTGAGCGTCAAGTCGACGACGGCCGTCAGATTGGCATAGTCGCCGCGGAACCACTTCTCCACCGTTTCGTTGGGCCACGGATAGGTGGAAAGAACGCTCAGCGAGCGGGTCAGCGCCGGGCCCGCGTTGGCCAAGGATTCCAGCACGGGCCCAAGCTGGTTGAGCTCAGCAACCAGGTTGTCCTTGGTTTGGTTGACCGCCCGGGTGGTCACGGCGCCGAACTTGCCCAATCGGTCGACGGCATCTGCGAGGTTGGCCCGTTCGTCCTTGAGGACGGCAAGCGCTTCGGGAATCGTCTTCAGGGCACGGTCGATCACCGGCTCTTGGTCGGCGAACTGGCTTGCCAGGTTGTTGAGGCTCTCGGTGGCAGCGATGATGTCACCGGTCTGGTCGTTGAGATGGCTGACGAATTTGGCCAGTTCCTCGATCAGGCTTCTCAGGTCCTGTTCACGACCGTTGAATGCGGTCGTGAGTTCCCTGGTGATGTCCTGGATTTGACCGATAGCGCCTCCGTTGAGCAGCAGCGATACCGCGGCCAGCGTTTGCTCGGTGCTCGGATACGCACTGGCTGACGGCAGCGGAATCAACGAACCCTCACGAAGTTTGCCCTCGGGTGGCACCCTGGCCGGCGGCGCAAGCTCGACGTGCATCGAGCCGAGCAGGCTGGTCTGGCCGAGCTTGGCGGTTGCGTTCGCCGGCAGGTTGACGTCCCCACCCAGCTGCATCGTCACCAGCGCGTGCCAACCCTGCCGCTCAATCTTGGTGACGGTCCCCACCACGGCGTCGCCGACGCGCACCCTGGAATTCTGCTTGAGGTTTGCCACCTCCGGCAGCTGGGCCCGGACGGTGAAGGATCCCGGGCCGCTTCCGCCGGTTCCCGGCAGCGGCAGCGAGTTCAGCCCGCGCCACCAGCACCCGGACACCGAGACGAACACGAGCACTGCCAACAGGGCGACGACCAAGCGTCGCCGACAACGACGCATCACGATGCGCCTCCGGGCGGCATCATCATTTGAGACAATCCGGCGGCCGGACCGCTCGGCATGGCTCCCTCAGCAGGGATCGGCTCCGGCGCGGTATTGGGCGGCGGCGCGCCGGTGGGCGGCGGGGGCCGGCCCTCGTCGGGAAGCGGCCCCTCGTAGCGGTCCCGGATCCTGCCCGCCTCGCTCAGCGGCCGCAGCCAGTCTTCACTGAAGGTGACCTCGTTGGGCCGGGCCTTCGGTCCGACGAAGAAGTTCTCGCCCAATGGCAGGAAGTTGTACTGGCGGTTTTTTATGATCGGCGCGAGGTACTGCACACACAGCTTCGCCGACTGCTGGTTGTTGAGACGCGACGCGGCCTGGATTGCCCCGCAGAGGAATCCGATCGGGTCGGCGAAATTATTGATGCCCAGCACACCTGTCAGCGATGCGCTCGCCGGGTCGTAAATGGCATTGAAGTTCGCGAACGTCGAGGGGACGATGTGAAGCGTCTGCTTGAGGTCATCGAGACTACTCACGACGGCGCTGGAGATCGATGCCAGCTTGTCCGACGTAGTGCCAAGCGATTCGCGGTTGTCGGCGATGAACCTCTGCACATCGCCTACGACGGCGTTGAGGTCACGCAGGGCGCCGCCTACCTTGTTGGGGTCATCGGCCAGCAGGTCGGTCACCGCCGCCAGATTCCTGTTGAGCTGACGCAGAAGGTCCTTGCTGGACTGCAGCGCAGACACCAGGATCGAGAGGTTCTTGACGCTGCAGAAGAGGACGTTGCTGTGGTCACCGAGGGCCGACAGGGCTTGCGACAGCTGGATGACGGCGTCGCGGATGTTGGCACCCTGCCCCCGCAGGTTATCGGCGGCAGTGTCGACCAGCGCACCCATGGTGCTCACCCCGCCGGGTTCGGTGGGCTGCAAGGACTGGGTCAGCTTTTCCAGCTGTCTACGCAGGTCGTCGAACTCCACCGGCACCGCGGTGCGCTGCTGCGGGATGACCGTGCCGGTAGACATCACCGGGCCACCCGTGTAGGCGGGTGTAAGCTGTAAAGCCCGCGCGCTCACCAGGGTTGGATTGATGATCACCGCGTTCGCATCAGCGGGCACCTTGTACTTGCCGCCGATGTGGAAGGAAATCCGCGCACGTTCGGGTTGGGGCTCGATTTTGTCGATCTTGCCCACACGCACGCCAAGAATCATCACGTCGTCACCGGCAAAGATGCCGTTGCTGTTTTCGAAATAGGCGACCACGTTCGTTTGCGGAGCGCCAACGCTTTTCAGCGCTACCACGGTGATCCCGCCTGCCAGGCAGATGACCAAGCACACGGCGAGCGCGATCTTGCCGCCGCGAGAGATCGCCATCGGACGGATCATTGGCCGCCGCCTCCGGGTGGCACCTCACCAGGCGCCGGCACGTAGACCGGTGAGGGTGTCGGCTCCGGCACCGATGCCAGTCCCGGCGGTGCCGGCGCCGGCGGGCCAGGCGGAGGGCCACCGGGCGGGGGGGCCGGGGGTGGCTCACGGTAGGGATAGCGCGGGTCGCCCGGATTGCCGGTGATGGCATCGGGCAGGGTCATTCGCGGCTCCCCGCCCTGCCCGGTGCGCGGGAAGGGGACCGGGAGGGGCGGCGTGCCGGGCTGGCCGGTTGGCGGGTCGGTCCGCTGTGACGGCAACAGCGTGTGGGGATCAAGTCCGAGATCGGAGAACGCGGCATCGACGAACGGCTGAACGAACTGTCCGGGTAGGAGATTGGCGACGTAGGCGTTGAACCAGGGGCCCGACGACACGGCCTCACCGAGTGACATCGCGTAGGCGTTGAGCAGCTTGATCGACTTCTGCACCCGCTCCTTACGGTTGTCGACAATGGTCAGCACGCCGTTGAGCTTTTCCAGTGCCGGTCGCAGCTGATCACGGTTCTCGGCGATGAACCCAGAGAGCTGCTTTGCCAGCGCGGAAAGGTTTTTCGCGACCTGATCCAACGCTCCACTTTGAGTGAGCAGCTGCGCCAGCAACGCATTCGTGTCAGCCACCAGGCCTGCCACCTGGTCGCTGCGGCGGGCCAGTACTGTGGTGGCCTTGTTCGCGTTGGCCAGCAGGTTACGCAGCTGCTGATCCCGAGCGTTGAGTGTTTGGGAGAACTGCGACACCCCCGCCACGGCGATCCGGAAGTCTGGGGCGGTGTTCTTGAAGGTATCCGCGAGGGTGGCCAACGCATCCGACAGCTGGTCGGTGTTGAGTCCGTTGATGGTTTTCGTCAGATCGCCAAGGGCATCAGGTATCTGGTATGGAGACATGGTGCGCTCCAATGGGATTGGCTTCGACAAGTGTCCATCCCCGCGCGGGGTCACCTGCACGATCTTGGTACCGAGCAAGGTGCTGTTCTGGATCGCGGCCTCGGTACGGTCGCCCAGCCGGATGTCTCCGGTGATCTTGAACGTGACGAGTACCTTTGGGCCGTCGAGCTCTACGCTTTGCACCGATCCAACTTTGTAGCCGGATACCTGAACGTCGGCGTCGCTCTGGACGCCGGCCGCGTCGGCGAAATAGGCGCCGTAGGTCTTGCCGCCGGACAGGAACGGCAGGCGGTCGTAATTCAGCGCGGCTCCAACCAGAGCGGCGGCGGCGGCGATGCCGATCACCCCGACGATGATGGGGTTGCGTTCCGCGAAACTTTTCATTTCGGCGTGCACCGCCCGGTGGCCTCGCCGGCCACCTTGATATAGACGGGTTGTCCGCCTTTGCCGTTGACCTTGAGCACCACATCGCAGAGGTAGAAGCTGAAGAAGTCACCGTAGAGGCCCTGCCGGCCCAGCACCTGGTACTTGTCAGGGAGCGTCTCGAGCAGATGGTCGAGATATTCGTGGTCGGCGGCGACGACGCCGGCGACGCGGTCCAGCTGGTGAACGGTGTTTTGGAGCGGCGGACGCGCCTGCGAGAGCAGGTCGGTGACCGAGCCTGCGACTGCGTTCATATATGCCACGCCGTTGCTGATGTCGGATTTGCGATCAGCCAAGCCCTTCACCAACTCCGATAGCGAATCAACCGCTTTGTCGAACTGCTTGCTCTGATCCCCCAGTGACCCGAGGACAGTGTTCAGATTGCCGATCACCTGGCCGATCAGTTGGTCACGGTCGGCCAAAGTGCTTGTCAGCGAGGCGGTTTGGGCGAGAAAATCACCGATCGTGGCACCTTCACCCTGAAACACCGCGACCAGCTGCCCGGTTAAAGCATTGACTTGGTGCGGGTCCAACGCGCGGAACAGGGGCCGGAAGCCACCGATCAACGCGTTGAGATCCAACGCCGGTTGGGTGCGCGAGACCGGGATGGTCTGTCCGGGCCTCAGCGTCCTGATGCCACCGGCACCCTCTTCGAGGGCCAAATAGCGGTCACCGACCAGGTTTTCGTACTTGATGACGGCCCGGGTGCCCTCGGTGAGCACGACCGACGTGTCGGCGTCAAACTCCACGTTGACCGTGGCATCGTCTTTTACCGTGATCCTGCCGACCTTGCCGACCTCGACCCCGGCGATGCGGACGAAATTGCCGCCCTTAAGACCGCTGACGTTGGTGAACACCGCGTTGTAGGCCATCCCCCGCGTGAACCGAAGCTCGCCGAAGACCGCAACGAGCGCAAAAATGCCGAACACGCACACCACCATGAAGATGGCGACTCGCCACAGGGTGCCTGTCAGGTTCTGCCTCATTGCCGGTTCCTCGGATCGTTCGGGTAGCTCAATGTGGTGGTGGCGGCGGTAGCGGACCCGGCGGCGGAATCGGCAGCCCGGGTGACGGTGGACCCTGACACCGCACGCTCGGCGCCTCGGGAACCGCCCGGGTCACCGGCAAGAAGTCGACCCAGCACGGGTGGCCCAAGCCGACATTGGGCCGTATGTCCATGCCTGTTCCCCACCCGGTGTTCGTCACCAAAGTCCGAACGGGAAAGTTCTTCGATACGTCCGGCAATGAGCCGCAACCCGGTTTGCCGCCCGGCCCGCCCTTGGCAGCCACGATGGGCAAGTTATCCGGATACACGTATGGATCGCTGCCGAACAAGAGACTGGCGTCCAACACCACCGTGCGACCGTTTCCACCCGCGGCCTGGTAAGCGACGTTGTCGTAATACCACTTGGCGCCCAACAGCGTGCACGTGTATTCCGGGTTGTACTTCATCAGCAGGTTCGTGGTCGGCTCCAGAATATTGATCGCGTGGATCAGGTTGTCGTTGTTCGCGCCGATCACCTGGATGCCGGAATTTCCGAGCCCGATCAGGTTCACCAGCAGCGAGTCCACGTCAGCGGTGTGACTGCTGATCGTGGCGCTGGTCGTGCTCGCCGCGTTCAGGGCGGCCAGGAGGTGTTGCGCGGCAGCGCTATAGGTGTCGCTGACCGCGGCAAGCGAATTCCAGTCCTGGCGAATCGTTTCGCTTCGGGGGTTCAGCGCCCCCAGCACCTGGTCGGCGTCGGTGATCGCCTCACCCATCATTTCCCCGTGGCCACGAAGGCCTTCCGCGAGCGCGGTCAGCACCGCATTGAGTTTGGCCGGGTCGATCTGATCCAATAACGTCACCAAACTCTCAAAGACCGTGTTCACCTCGGTGGCGACATTTCGGGACACCAGTACCTCACCGGCGGACAACCGCTTGGGACTGGGATGGTCCGGGTAGATCAGGTTGACGTACTTGGTGCCGAAAACGGTGGTGGCCTTGATGTCCGCCTGGACATTCGCCGGGATGTAGCGGACCTGGTCGGGGTCGATTTCCAGCTTGAGGCTCACCGGCTGTGTGCCACTGATGATCGAGGCGACCCGCCCGACGTCGACCCCTCGCATCTTCACCTTGCCGCCGGTATCCATCATCAAGCCTGCGCGATCGGATGTGAGAGTCACCGAAATATAAGGTGTGAATGCGCGCGCATATAAAGCCGAGCACAACACGACAAAGACGACGCTCACTACGGCCAGGATCGCTGTCCACCACGCCGGGCGAATCCGGCCTACGCCGTGTCTGGGATTCACTGCTAGTCCGCTATGTGGAATTGCCCGGTGGGGCCGTAGATCGCCAGTGAAACGAACAAGACCACAATGACCGCGAAAATCAGCGACGTGCGCACCGCCCGTCCGACGGCCTCGCCGACTCCGGCCGGCCCGCCGGACGCGTTGTAGCCGTAGTAGGTGTGCACCAGCATTACCACGGTCCCCGAACAGACCACAATGAGAGACGACCAGATCAGGTCGGTCGAAACCAGGAACGTGTTGAAGTAGTGGTTGTAAACACCGGCGGATTGTCCGTAAAAGCTAATGCTCACCCGCGACCCCACGAAAGCCATCACCGCCGCTGCGCAGTACAGCGGTATCACGACGATGACCCCGGCTGCCACCCGGGTGGAGGCCAGATAGGCAACCGAGCGCACACCGATGACTTCCAGCGCGTCGATCTCCTCGTTGATCCTCATCGCGCCCAGTTGGGCGGTCGCACCCGCACCGATCGTCGCCGACAGCCCGACGGTGGCGATCAACGGCCCGGCGAGCCGCGTGTTGAAATATGCCGAGAAGAAGCCGATCAGCGCTTCAATTCCGATGCCGGACAGCGCGTTATAACCTTGGACCGCAACGAGAGAGCCCGCGGCTGCGGTCAAAAAGCCGATGACCACCACCGTGCCGCCGACCATGAGCAATGCACCGACTCCCAGGCTCATCTGGGCAATCAGTCGCATGACCTCGAGTCTGTAGTTCAGCAGTGCGTCGCCGAGCGAACCGATGGTTCTGGCGTAGAACTGTGTCTGCTCGCCGACACGATTCCAGCTGCCAGTGAATCTCCTTGCGGCGCGGCTGATCCGCGGATACAGCGTGCTCGGTGCACCGTGGCTCATCGCGGACTCAACTTGACTCCGAGGGCCGTCATGACCACGTCGATGAGAAACAGAGCCATGAACGAGAAGACGACCGTCTCATTGACCGCATTGCCGACACCCTGCGGGCCGCCGCCGACGGAGATGCCTTGGTAGCAAGCGATCAAACTGGCGGCGAGCCCGAACAGCATGGCCTTGAGCATGCCGATGATGAGGCGCGGTAAGTGCACGAGCAGAGTCAGGTTGCTCACCCAGGCACCCGGGGTGACGTGCTGAACATATACCGAGAAGAGGAACGTGCCGACCAGGCCCACGATCATGACCACCGCGGACAGCATTAGCGCAACCACCGTGGCGGCGAGGACCCGCGGCACCACCAGGGCCTGAACCGGGTTGATGCCAAGCACACGCAACGCATCCAGTTCTTCGCGGATGGTACGAGAGCCGAGATCGGCGCACATCGCCGTCGCACCCGCGCCCCCGACGACTAACACTGTGACAATCGGCCCGCTCTGCTCGACACTGGATATTGCGGCCGCGGCGCCGGACAGGTCGATCGCCCCGACATCGCCGAGCAGAACGTTTAGCACGAATTGCGTCAGCGTCATGAAAGGAATTGCCAGCGCTATCGCCGGCACCAACGACACCCGCGCCACGAACCAGGTCTGCAGGACGAGCTCGCGCCAGGCAAATGGGCGGCGCGGAATCAAGAACAACACGTCGAGGGTCATCGCAACGAAACCGCCGACGGCACGCAGCGGTTTCAGCGCCACCTGCGACGCGGTCAACTCAGAGCCTTTACGGCTGGTGGCACAGTCCCCGCTGACGTGCTGCCTCTAACCGTCAACCGCTACCTCCGGAAATTCCTCATCGCGCCACACCATCCGCTCGGAGAACAATCGCCTGTAAGCGATCGCGGTGACCGCGATCCAGCGAACGACGGCGCCGCTCCCCCAACTCTTTGCGTCTCTACCAACGACCACGGCCCAGCCAGCCTAGCAACGGCAAGGGTAGGTGACAAGACACATATATCGATATTTGTATAGAGTGTTTATTTTATGCTATCTGCTACAAGTCGCCGATGGGCTAGGCTACGTGACACGTAATTT
>Ga0335071_10008976_pt1 | contig 10240 bp, 7 predicted proteins | sample Lox_Sample_15_FD_206724 | JGI IMG/M metagenome (GOLD analysis project Ga0335071, IMG submission 206724) | Soil microbial communities from Loxahatchee National Wildlife Refuge, Florida, United States - Lox_Sample_1.5 | ecosystem: Environmental > Terrestrial > Soil > Wetlands | place: USA: Florida...
CGAAGTGCTGTCGCGCACGGGCGTCTTCGTCGAAGACGACGAGGCCCGGGAGATCTTCGCGGCCGCAGGCGCCGAGGTCGACGGCGTGACCCATGTGGTGCGCCTGCCGGCGCACCTCGTGGAGGACGCGGTCCGCTCGGCGCCCAGCACGCTGGTGCTGTGCGGCCGCGACCCGGCCCGCGACGTCGTGCTCGAAGACGGCCGGGTCGGCTTCACCAACTTCGGCGAGGGCATCCAGGTCGTCGACCCGTACTCTGGCGAGCTGCACGAGAGCCGCAAGCAGGACGTCGCCGACTGCACCAGGATCATCGACGCGCTGCCGGAGATCGACGTGGTCGAGCGGCCGCTCGGCGCGCACGACGTCCCGGCCGACACGGCGTCGCTGCACAACGCCGAGGCGATCTTCGGCAACACCACCAAGCACGCGACCATCGGCCCGCTCAGCGGGTTCTGCGCCGGCAAGATGATCGAGATGGCGCGGGCGATCGCCGGGGGGGCGGAGGCGCTGCGCCGCCGCCCCATCCTCAGCTTCCTCACCTGCCCCGTGAGCCCGCTCAAGCTGGTGAAGGACGCCTGCGAGATCATCATCGAGGGCGCCCGAGCCGGCGTGCCCGTCAACGTGCTCAGCATGGCGATGGCCGGCGGCTCGTCTCCCGTGTCGCTCGCCGGCACGCTCGTCACCCACAACGCCGAGGTGCTCAGCGGCATCACACTGGCGCAACTCGTGCAGAGAGGCGCGCCGGTCATCTACGGCTCGTCCACCACTGCCATGGACCTCCGCTTCGCGAGCGCCTCGGTGGGCAGCCCCGAGTGCGGCATGATCGGCGCCGGGGTCGCCTGCCTGGCCCGCTTCTACCTGCTGCCCAGCTGGGTGGCCGGTGCGTAGGGCGACTCCAAGCTGGCGGACGCCCAATCCGGCCACGAGAAGACGATCACCAGCCTGCTGCCGGCGTTGGCAGGGGCCAACCTGATCTATGGGCTGGGGATGCTGGAGTCGGGCGTCACAATCGACTATGCGCAGCTCGTCATGGACGCCGAGTTCGCGCGCATGGTCAAGTACGCCGTGCCGGGCATCCCGGTGAACGACCAGACGCTCTCGGTGGACGTGATCCACGAGATCGGGCCGTTCAACGACTTCCTCAGCCACGACGACACGTACGCCGGCATGCGCGGGCAGTCGTCGTCGAAGCTCATCGACCGGCGGGTCCGCGAGGAGTGGGCCGCCGCCGGCGCGACGAGCCTCTACGACCGGTCGCTCGCCGAGGCTCGGCGGATCCTGGAGACGCACCAGCCCACGCCGCTGCCCGAAGAGGTCGCGCTGGAGATCGCTTCGATCATCCGCGAGGCCGAGCAAGAACTGGGCCGCTGACCCGCGTGTGTGCAGCATCGATCCATCAGGGAGGTCGGGCATGAAGGCCAGGAACGCCTGGCTCGAGGAGCCGGAGAAGAGCCGCATCGTGGACGCGGCATTGGAGATCCTGAGCACCACCGGCATGCGCTTCACCGGCTCGCAAGTCCTCCCCTTACTCAGGGAGCGGGGGGCAGACCTCGACGAGGCGGCCGGCGTTGTCAGACTGCCGCGAGAGCTGGTGGAGTGGGCCATCGAGCAGACACCAAGGTCGTTCGTCATGGCGGGGGCCAGCCCCGAGCACGATGTCGTGTTGGGGAGCGGCCAGCCGTTTCGTTTCTGCCCGAGCGGCTGCGTCGCCAAGACACTCGACTTCAGGTCGGGGTCGCGCCGCCCCAGCACGCTGCAGGACCTGCGGGAGTGCACCGCCGTCATGGACGAGCTGCCGCAACTCGACCTCATGTGGACCCAGGTCAGCGCCACCGACGTCCCGCTCGAGCGGCGCGAGCTCACCGAGTACTTCACCGCCGTCACCGAGACGACGAAGCACGTGACCTTCGTGGACTGCCCACGCGAGGTCGATACCGTCTTGCGCATGTGCGAGGTGCTGTCGGACGGCCTGGACCGGTTCCGCGACAGGCCTCGAATCTCCACCGTATGTACCGCGGCCTCACCGCTGCAGGTAGACGGCCCGGCGCTGGACATGCATGCCGCGCTTGCCCGGCATGGCGTGCCGATCGAGGTGTATTCGATGGCCATTGCGGGGGCCACGTCGCCCGTCACCCTGGCAGGCACCGTAGTGCAGGGGTTGGCGGAGTTTCTGGGGGTCGCCACTGCGCTACAGGTCGCCGCTCCGAACGCCCGGCTCGTGTTCTGCTTCGGGTCCGGAGTCCTCGACATGCTGCAGACCACGTTCTCCCTGGGCTCCGTGGAGAGCGCGCTCATGGGCGTGATGGCCACCGAGGTAGGGCACCATGTCGGGGTTCCCACTCTCGTTCCAGGGCTGTCCACCGACGGGAAGGCAGCGGGGCTGCAGACCGGGTACGAGAAGGCGCTGAAGGCATTGACCGTCTGCGGCGCCGGTCCCGACATCGTCACGGGCTGGGGCCTCATAGACTCGCACAACACGATGTACCTCCCGCAGTCTGTGGTGGACAACGAGATCGCCGGGATGATCCGTCGCCTCTCCGCTGCCGTCGAAACCTCCGATGCCGCTCTCGCCACGGCGATCATCGGGGAGGTGGGACCGGGAGGCGGCTTCCTGGGTGTGAAAGACACGGCGCGTCGCATACGCGCCGGAGAGCACTACAGACCCACGGTGTCTGGACGTCTCTCCTACGAGAAATGGGCCGAGCAGGGCCTGACGGAGAACGACACGGCCGAGGCGATCGTGGAGCAGGCGCTGGTCGCGCACCGGGAGAAGGGGCCGATCCTCTCGGAGGATCAGATCGAGGAACTGGGACGGCTGTGCGGCGTGGGCCCGGAGGCTGTGGGGCACGCTGCCCGCAGGTAGCGCAGACCATCCTCCGCGAATGTCCTGGGTCTTCTGCTATCCTTCGGCCCGTTGGCCGACTATCCCGTTCGTGAGAGGCGACGGGAGATGGGACCGGTGATGGGGGTGGCTCGCAGGGATTCACGGGAAGCATCAGAAGAGGCTGGGGCTGGAGGCCGAGCCGGGGGGATGCGGCGCTGGAGCCAGGAGGGAGCCGGCGCCGCACGAAGCGGCGGGGCTTCCGACGACCGCCCAGCCACCCCGTTTGAGGATCCTTTGTCGGCCCTCCCCGACACGGCACGCAGGCTGCTTCTGGCTGCCAAGCATGTCGTCGTCACGCACGGGTTCGACGCCCTCACGCTGAGCGCGGTGGCCAGTGAGGCGGGCGAGAACACCGCCCTGATCGCGTACTACTTCGGGAACAAGGCGGGCCTCGTCGAGGCCATGCTCGACTCGGTGATTCATGATGAGTACGTGGCCTCGCAAGACAGGATGTCTGGCGTCGGCTCGTCCGAACTCTCCGAGCGGCTGGTCGACGAGATGCGGGCACTGGACGAGGCGTATGAGGACTTCCGCGTGTTCTTCGAGCTCCTGCCGCATGCCATGGGTGACGACGCGCTGCGCCTCCGCATGGCGCGCCTGTACGATTGGTACCGGAGTGAGAAGCTCGGCTGGCTGGGCTTCGACGACCCGTCACGGGCGCTCGAAGACGCGGAACTGCGCGGTTTCGCCCAGTTGTTGTCCGCCGTCCTGGATGGGCTCGCGATCCAGGCGATCGTCGACCCCGGACTGGACCTCGGCGCGCCCTACGACGTCCTGCGGCGTCTCTTCTCGGGTACATCCCTTGCCACCTTCCTTGAAGAGGCACGGGCCAGGCGGGGGGCACCCAGTGCGGAGTGAGGACCGGGGCTGCATCCACTTCCTTCTGCTGGACAACCGGCGTCTCGCCGAGCAGGAGCGCACTTCTTGACAGGCCTGATGGAGCATGCCATTGTTCTGTTGATAATTAATCGGTAAATCAACACGCTCCGTGGTTGCGTCTTCGGGAGTCGTTGGCTTTTGCAGAATCACCAGCAGAATCGCCCGTACGGGCTATGAAGCATTGCGATGCATGGCTGTCTGCTCGCCGAAGCGTTACGGATCTTGATGATGCGCTAGGATTCCGTACAAGTTGGTTGCCTCAGGGGGACGGGGATGCTAGCTTCTTTCGCACTGGGTCTTGACATCACGGCACATTGCTCGCCATAGTGGCGGAAGCCTGTCAAACCACCCAGGTGGGTGAAGGCCTGATCTGGGGAGCCGACGACGGCCAAGGGGGACCGTTATTCGCACACCGTTAGACGGGAGATTTCCAGCTCTTCGCAGCACTGTAGCGTGCCGTCTCCTTGTGGAGGGACGGTAGCGGCCAGCGGAATCAGGACGTTCAGGTAGCGAGCAGAAACGGGGGAAGAGCATCGTGACTGACCAGAAGAGTCCTTCGGGCAACATCACCGACGAGCTGGGGGAGCTCGCCAGCAGGCGGTTCTCGCGGCGCAGTCTCCTCAAGGGCGCCGCGGCGATGGGCGCCGCGGCCGCCATCGGGCCGGTCGCTGCGGCGTGCGGCAGCAGCGGGTCCAGCTCCTCGTCGTCCAGCAGCGCGGCGGCGACCGGCACGCCCAACAAGGGCGGCGACCTCGTGGTCGGCATCGTCGGCGGCTCGGCCAAGGACACGGCGGATCCGAACGCCGGCGGGTACGAGCCCGACATCGCCATCCAGTACATCATGTTCGAGGGTCTTACCAACTGGAGCTTCGACATGAAGCTCGAGAACCTGCTGGCGGAGAGCATCGAGCCCAACGCCGACGGCTCGGTGTGGCAGGTCAAGCTGCGTGACGGGGTGATGTGGCACGACGGCAAGCCCCTCACGGCCGACGACGTCGTGTTCACGATGGACCGCATCGTCAATCCGAAGGCCCCGGGGGTCGGCGCTGCCAGCCTCTCGGGCGTCGTCGTGGGCGGCACCAAGAAGGTGGACGACAAGACGGTGGAGTTCCACCTCTCGTCGCCGAACGTCATCCTCGACGAGGCGCTCGCGGAGCGCAGCGTCAAGCTCGTGCCGGTCGGCTTCGACCCCAAGAAGCCCATCGGCACCGGCGCGTTCAAGATGACCGACATGAAGCCCGGGGAGCAGTTCAAGTGGGTCGCGTTCGCCGACTACTGGGGTGGCGCTCCGTACGTCGACACCCTGACGATGGTCGAGTACGCCGACGACACGGCCCGCATCAACGCGCTGCAGAGCGGCCAGATCCAGGCGATGTCCCAGCTGCCGAAGAGCCAGGCCAAGGTCATCGAGGCCACGAGCGGCCTCGGGCTCCTCAACGCCGAGACCGGCGCTTGGCGGCCGTTCACCATGCGTATCGATGTCAAGCCGTACAACGACGTCCGCGTGCGTCAGGCGTTCCGGCTCATCGTCGACCGCCAGCAGATGATCGAGCAGGCCTACAGCGGCCTCGGCGTCCCGGCCAACGACATGTACGCCCGCTACGATGCCGGCACACCGGCCGACCTCACGCGTTCGCAGGACCTCGAGCAGGCCAAGTCGCTTCTCAAGCAGGCGGGCTACGACAACAACCTCACGGTCGAGCTCACGACCTCGGCCGAGGCGCTCGGCGGGGACGAGGTCGCGGCCGCGCAGGTGTTCGCGGAGCAGGCCAAGCAGGCCGGCGTCACCGTCAACATCAAGAAGACCGACTCGGCCACGTTCTACGGCAAGGACTACCTGTCCTGGCCGTTCGCGCAGGACTTCTGGGCGACACGCATGTACCTCAGCCAGGCCGGGCAGGGCACGATGCCGAACGCGCCGTACAACGAGACCCACTGGAAGAACGACCAGTGGCTGGCGCTCGTCAAGAAGGCCTTCACCACGGTCGACAAGACGGCGCGCGCCGACGTCATCAGCCAGGCGCAGAAGATCGAGTTCGACCAGGGCGGCTACATCGTGTGGGCGTGGCGCAACCAGGTCGACGCCTACTCCAAGACGACCACCGGCTACAAGCTGGACAAACTCGGCGGCCCCGTCGGCCGCATGTATTTCAAGGACGTCTACTTCACGAAGGCCTGATCGCGAGGCAGGCATGGCGCCACGGGTGCGGGCAGCGTCCCGCACCCGTGGCCCGCTTCGCCGGAGACCGCCGCCGACCCGCTCGACCGATGTCAGGCTCGGCAGCAGCAACTGCATGACCCTGCTCTTCCTGTAGGCCCCCCGCGAGAGGCAATCATCATGTCCGGCAGAACCGCAAGATGGAGGCGAAGCCGATGCCTCCGCTCCTGAAGCTGATCCTCATCCGGATCGGCCTCGGCGTACTGACGCTGTTCCTGGTGTCTGTGGTCGTCTTCGCCGCGACGCAGGCCCTGCCCGGCGACACGGCACGCGCGATCCTCGGCAGGGAGGCGGCCGACAAGGCGCGCTATGAGGCGCTGAGGAAGCAGCTCGGGCTCGACAAGCCGATGACCCAGCAGTACTTGAGCTGGCTCGGCGGCGTGGTCAAGGGCGACCTCGGCAATTCACTCGCTCAGGACGAACCGGTCACCAGCCTGATCGGACGCCGTGTCGCGAACACCTTCACGCTGGTGTTGATCGCCGCGCTGCTGAGCATCCCGATCTCTCTGTTCCTGGGCTCGTTCACGGCCTTACGACGAGACACGAAGTTCGACGTCACGGTGACCATCGGCAGCCTGTCGTTAGCGGCGCTGCCCGAGTTCGTGATCGGCATCATCCTGCTGCTCGTGTTCGGGGCCCAGGTGTTCCACGTGTTGCCGGCGGTGTCGACCGTCGATCCCGACGTGCCGATCCTGCAGCAGCTCAACATGTTCGTCCTGCCGGCGATCACGCTGACCCTGGCGGTCGCGCCGTACATCACGCGCATCCTCCGGGCCAGCACCATCGAGGTGCTCGAGAGCGAGTACGTCATGATGGCGCGCCTCAAGGGCTTGCCCGAGCGGCTCGTGCTCAACCGCCACGCCCTGCCCAACGCGCTGGCTCCCGCCCTCCAGGTCACGGCGCTCAACCTCGCGTGGCTGGCCGGCGGTGTCGTCGTGGTCGAGTCCGTGTTCAACTTCCCCGGCATCGGCTCGCTGCTCGTCGACTCCGTCAAGAACCGCGACATGCCGATGGTGCAGGCGATCGTCCTGATCATCGCCGCCGTGTACGTGATCGCCAACCTCACGGCCGACATCCTCACGATCCTGGTCAGTCCGCGACTGAGGACGGGTCTGCGATGAGTACTCCCGAGATCATGGTCAACGACTCCGAGCTGGTCGAGCCGCCGGTCGTCCACGCCGACCGCCGTCACTCCGAGTGGGTGATGATGCTGCGCGAGGCGTGGCGCATGCGCCGCACCAAGATCGGTGTCGGCATCTGCGTGTTCATGGTCGCTCTCGCCGTCATCGGTCCCTGGGTGGCACCCTACTCGCCGACGCAGTTCGTGGCGCCGCCGTTCTCGCCGCCGGACATCCCCAAGATGTGGCTGGGCAGCGACTACATCGGCCACGACGTGCTCACGCGGGTGCTGTACGGCGGCCGCACCGTCATCCTGCTCGCGCTCGCGGCCACCGTCATCGGCCTCGTCCTCGGTGTGACCCTCGGGCTCATCACCGGGTACGCCCGGCGCTGGATCGACGAGAGCATCATGCGCCTGCTGGACGTCGTCCTCGCCTTCCCGCAGATCGTCCTGGCGCTGCTGTTCGTCTCCATCCTCGGGCCGCGACTCTGGCTCATCGTGCTCATCGTCGGCATCGGGCACGCGCCGCGCATCGCCCGGGTGGCGCGCGCGGCGACGCTGGAGGTGTCGCAGCGCGACTTCGTGCGTGCCGCCGAGGCGTTCGGCATCGCGCGTTACAAGATTCTCTTCAATGAGATCATGCCGAGCATCACGAGCCCGCTCCTGGTGGAGTTCGGGCTCCGGCTCACCTACTCGATCGGCATCATCGCAGCGCTGTCCTACCTCGGGTTCGGCATGCAGCCGCCGGCGGCCGACTGGGGCCTCATGATCAACGAGAACCAGATCGGCGTCATCATCCAGCCGTGGCCGGTCGTGGTACCGGTGCTCCTCATCGGCATCCTGACCATCGGCACGAACCTCGTCGCCGACGGCCTCGGACGCGCACTGATCGGCATCGAACGCGACACGGGGGTGGGGTGATGGAGGCGACCATGATGCGAGACGCCACCCCGAGGCCCGAGAGTGACGCCGTCCTCAAGGTCGAGGGCCTCCGCATCGTCCTCGACCCCTCAGGGGTGGACATCGACGACGATGTCTCGCTGGTGATCCGCCGCGGCGAGGTGCTCGGGCTGGTGGGCGAGTCGGCCTCCGGCAAGACCACGGTCGGCACCAGCCTGCTCGACTACCAGCGCCGCGGCGCCAAGATCGCCGAGGGGCGGGTGGAGATCGACGGGCAGGACATCCTCGCCATGGATCCCAAGGCGCTCCGTGGCGTGCGCGGTGGCCAGATCAGCTACGTGCCGCAGGACTCGTCCGCGGCGCTCAACCCTGCGCTGCGCATCGGCACGCAGCTCATGGAGATCCTCGAGATCCACGGCTTCGGCTCCTCCCAGACGGACCGGGAGGCCCGGCTGGCGCAGATGATGGCCGAGGTGCTGTTGCCCTCGGACAAGCAGTTCCTCCGCCGGTACCCGCACCAGCTCTCCGGCGGCCAGCAGCAGCGCGTCGCCATCGCGATGGCGTTCGCCAACCGCCCCAAGGTCATCGTGCTCGACGAGCCGACCACGGCCCTGGACGTGACCACGCAGGCGCACGTACTCGACACGGTCCGGGAGCTCACCAGGTCCTACGGCGTGGCCGCGCTCTACATCACGCACGACCTCGCCGTGGTCTCCAACCTCGCCGATCGTATCGCCGTCATGTACGCCGGCAAGGTGGTCGAGATCGGCACACGCGACGAGCTGTTCGACGACGGGCACCATCCGTACACTCGCAAGCTCCTCGCATCCATCCCCGACATCACGGGCGAGCGCGCCCTGCGCGGCATTCCCGGCTGGGCCCCGCGCCCGGGCCAGCGTCCGTCGGGCTGCTCGTTCACCCCGCGGTGCAGCTGGGCCACGGAGAAGTGCAGCCAGGAGTACCCGCCGGTCGAGCAGGTCAGTCCGGGCCATCAGGTGCGGTGCTGGCGCCAGAGGGAGGTCGGCGCCCAGAGCAGCGTGCTCGAAGCGGACTCGGGCGAGCGCAAGATCATCGAGACCGCGGCTGAGGACAAACAGATCATCAGCGTGCGGGACGTCATCGCGTTCTACCAGCACAAGGAGACCCTGCACGACATCACGACCAGCGTGGCCGAGGGCCACTGCCTCTCGCTGGTTGGGGAGTCGGGCTCGGGCAAGACCACGCTCGCTCGCTGCATCTCCGGTCTGCACCCGCACAAGATCGTCGGGGACATCGAGTTCAACGGCAAAGCGTTGGCCCGCGATGCCCGGGACCGGTCGCGGGCCACCCGACAGGCCATCCAGTACATCTTCCAGAGCCCGTACAGCTCGCTGAACCCGCGCAAGACCATCGGGCAGATCCTCCTCCAGCCGCTCAAGGTCTTCTTCGACCTGTCGAGGGACGAGATGGAGGACCGCATGGTCAAGGTCCTCGAGCAGGTGGCGCTCGATTCGTCGCTGCTCAGCCGCTACCCGGACCAGCTGTCGGGCGGTGAGCGACAGCGCGTGGCCATCGCGCGCGGCCTCGCCGCCCAGCCCACCGTGCTCATCTGCGATGAGATCACCTCGTGGCTGGACGTCTCCGTCCAGGCGGCGATCATCGAGCTCCTCGCGCAGTTGCAGCGAGACATGCGCCTCTCGATGTTGTTCGTCACCCACAACCTCGCACTGGTGCGCAGCATCTCGCAGGAGGTCGCGGTGATGAACGACGGCCGCATCGTGGAGTACGGGCTCGTCGACGCCGTGCTCGAAGACCCGCAGGCGGATTACACGAAGAAGCTGCTGTCGGACACGCCGACGGTGTAGGCAGCGGGCGGCGGCGGGCGGACGTAGCTCCGCCCGCCGCCGCGGCTCGCCACCCCCCGCACGGCCGGCGTCCCCGAGGAGCGGAGCCCCACGGCGGTCCGGCCCAGGAACGTCACCACCCCGAGCAAACAGACCGGAGGGATAGCCGATGCGCGCGCACATGACCTGGCTGGACGAGGCCGAGAAGCGGAGCTTCGTCGAGGAGGCCCTGGGGATCCTCGAGCGCGTGGGCGTCGAGCTCAAGGGGTCGGCGGCGCTGCCGGTGCTCGCCGACCTCGGAGCGGACGTCGATGCGGCCACCGGCGTCGTCCGCCTGCCGGCAGACCTGGTGCGACGCTCCGTCGAAGCCTGCCCGCGTCGCATCCTGTTCGCCGGCGCGTCACCGGAGTACGACGTG
>Ga0335071_10008978_pt1 | contig 10238 bp, 6 predicted proteins | sample Lox_Sample_15_FD_206724 | JGI IMG/M metagenome (GOLD analysis project Ga0335071, IMG submission 206724) | Soil microbial communities from Loxahatchee National Wildlife Refuge, Florida, United States - Lox_Sample_1.5 | ecosystem: Environmental > Terrestrial > Soil > Wetlands | place: USA: Florida...
GCAAGGTACTGACATGCATGTTGGACTCGTTACAAGATCTCAAACAGATTATGCCATTGACCTGGCAAATGGCCTTGATGCTCAAGGTAATGTTGTCACGGTTTATTTGGATTATGCACAAGTATTAGAAGAGATAGGAAATTCTGAACAACCGATCGAATCAATCTACAAACTTGGACTTTTACCATCGACTTGTCGCGTGCGTTTGTTGCATGCTCCACGTATGCGAGATCCGCGTTCGGTTGTTTTTTTTAAAAAACTTGCCCGCACCATGTACGAGGATGGCGTTGACGTAATCCATGTACTGTTAAATCCTGGAGAAATATGGTTTGCCATGTTACCCTTGTTTTTAAAGGAATTGCCGGTGGTTACAACCATCATTGTGCCCGTTGCAAATTCCGGGGAACGGTTACCGACGCCTGTGGTTTGGGGGGTAAACAAAATAGCTATATGTGGATCTGATATTGCGATTGTCAATGGTGAAAATCAAGTTGAACTTGTGAATAGGATTTACGGTATTCCTTATGAACGGATTTCATATATACCTCTAAGTTTATATGGTCGAGCTCTTAAATGGCGCAGGAATCCAATTCCTGAAGAACCAGGTACCATTCTTTTCTTTGGAAGGGCACACCCACAAAAAGGGTTGGAATACCTCATAAAAGCTCAGCCATTGATTACGCAAAAAGTTCCTCATGCGCGTTTCTTAATTTCAGCACACGGCAAAGATCTGCAACGCTGTAGAAAGATGATAGACGATCAAGGCAAGTTTGAGATCATCGAAGGCGTCGTCCCGGCGAATGTAATGGCAGATCTCTTTCAAAGGTCATCACTAGTGGCTCTCCCTTATATCTCTGCTTCAACTAGTGGGGTATTGGTAACCGCCTACAGTTTCGCAAAGCCTGTTGTTGCTTCGCGCGTCGGATGTTTGGCGGAATATGTCGACGATGGCGTCTCGGGCTTTCTTGTGAATCCAACAGACGTCGAAAGTCTGGCCAAAGCTATTATTCGTTTGCTCATGAATGATAACTTGCGCCACAAAATGGGATCAAATGCGGAAAAGTGGGTGATGAAAATGGATGAATCCTCCATAGGTCAAACAATCGACATTTACAAACGGGCAAAAGCGAACCATTCAAAGAAGACCACTTCTAATTGGAAAAACCACCAGACCTATGAATGAATCAACGCTAAAAATAGAAAGGGTTCAAGATGAATATTCCTTGGAAAGCATTCGAGAAGAGTGGAACGCGCTTTTGGATAAAAGTGAGACTAGGACAGCGGAACTTTCATTCGAATGGCAAGCAACTTATTGGAAACACTTTAATAACCAAGATGAGTTGTTCGTTCTTGTAGTTAGGGAATCTGGGATAGCCATTGCTGTTGTTCCGCTAAAGCTTACGGTTGCAAAATTATTAGGAATTAAGATACGTCGATTGGAAATAATTGCTGCTGTAGAAACCAATTATCAGGACTTCATCATTGGAGAAAATAATCAATGTATTCTCAATTTTGTTTTTGACTACCTGTTAGAACATCGAAAGGATTGGGATGTTCTTGACCTTAGACACATCCCTGATTCATCATCCACCCTCAATTTTTTCCTCGATCAGCTTCATAATTATCCAATACATAAGACAGTTCACATCGAGAAGTGCATGTTCCTGGAGATAGATGGGAGCTCTGTTGATTATTTGGCCGGGCTCCGAAATAATAAAAAATCAAGAAGACGCCTCAATAACCAAGTACGAGAACTTAAAAAGGATCTTGGAGAGCCCTATATTATGCGATCCACTGCACAGCAAATAGAGCTAGGTCTAAAGACCCTATTTGATATGCATCGTAAACGATGGAATAGAACAGACACTCCATCCATGTTTAATGATGTGAAATATCGGGATTTCTATTTGGATGCGACCAAGCAATTAATCACAAAAGGGCAAGTTGAACTCACTACGTTGGTGGCTGGAAGGACTCCTCTTGCCCAAACCCTAAACTTTATTTTTGGGAAAACTATAGTGGGTCAGTTATTAGTTTATGACATAGATTATTTGGATTATTCACCTGAAAAGGTATTACTTGATCTATACATTAAGGATATATCTACCAATGGCACCAAAGTTTTTGATTTTGGTTCCTATAATTTTTATAAGAGACAATGGACTAATCGGCTGAAAAATCGCTCAGACATTCAAATTTTCCCTAGGCAGTTTTCTTCTGACTGCATTTATTTCCTGGCAGTTATATATGGGACATTACTAACCACGCTTCGTAAAATTCCAGCTTTACTGTGTGTTCTGAAATATATACGAGGAGTGATCAGGCCCCTGATCAATTCTGCTCGATATCGGACGAATTAATTTACATCATTGGCATTTGAGCAAGATTTGTGAATAAAATTGCATCAATGAGTCATTATCATACTATGAATCACAATTCTTTTTCGGTTGGTGTTCCAATATTAACCTACCACCAGATTGTGGGCAACAAATCGTTGTCTCTTAAACAATCGGCCTACCTCATGCCTGTTAGTCAATTTGAACGCCAAATGCGGTATCTTCACGACTCACGATACCGCTGTATCTCATTGAAGGAAGTCCTGCATGATCAACCGTACAGATTTACGCCTGCCGAGAAAGCCTTTGTTCTGACTTTTGATGATGGGTATGAGAATTTCTTGACTAACGCTTATCCAATCCTTCATCGTTATGGATTCACTGCCACAGTTTTTTTGGTTGCAGGCCATATTGGGAAAACAAATAGTTGGGATGGACAATGGAATACTCGCTTATTGACCCGGAAACAAATTGCGGAATTATATAATGCTGGGATTTCTTTTGGAAGTCATACAAGTAGTCACCCTCATTTGCCTAATCTATCCCGCGAGCAAATAATAGAAGAATTAGCAGGTTCGAAAAAACATCTCGAATCTACACTGAGACAAAAAATATTGTTTTTGGCTTACCCATATGGCGAATCAAACCATCTAATTAGGGATTTGGCTAAGCAGGCGGGATATATGGCTGCATGTGGTGTGGTAACTGGTAAGAGTGGCCGCTACAATCTTTGGAGACGACCATGCGAGTCACAAGACAATCATTTAATGTTTCGCTTTAAACTAACACCAGGCTATTACCGCTTATTGCAACTATTGCGATGGTTCCGTGAGGATAATATTGCCGGGTTGTATCTGCGAGAAATTAAACATCACCGATCATTTCATGATAGAAATTGAATCATCACATAGATATAAATAAAAGAGCTGTCCCCATGAATAGCAAATCTAGCTCACAACCAATTATTAGCACGGTGATCATCACCTGGGATCGAAAAGAGGATATTCTCGAAACAATCCGGGCTGTTTACAATCAGGCTTTTAAGAATTTTGAAATCATTGTGGTCGACAATGGTTCAAAGGATGGCACGGTCGAGAGCATTAAACAACTGTATCCGCGGGTCAAGCTTGTACTACTTGATTGTAATATGGGTGTTAGTTATGCCCGGAACGCCGGGATCGCAATTGCCCGCGGTGAAATAATTGTGTGCTTGGATAGCGATGCCAGCCCATCTAAAAATATGTTTGACAAAATTGTAAACAAATTTCGGCTCAATAATCGGATAGGGATCATCAATAGCAAAATTGTTAATGCGTTTACCGGTCAAATTGACAACATTGCTGGTTGGTCCTATTCTGAAAATGATCTTAAATTTCAGGATACGGAATTCTTAAGTTTTAGTTTCTCGGAAGGAGGTTGTGCAATCCGGAAGGAAATCTTTGACAAGATTGGTCCATTCTGGGATCAATTGTTTTTCGGTTGCGAAGGTATGGAATTCAGCCTGCGTGTTCTTGATGCGGGATATGATATTTTGTATTACCCCGAGTCTCTGGTTTTTCACCGTGCATCACCACATTCGAGAATTCAAGGTGCGAGCCGTGAGAAAATGCTGTTCAATCACGTTCTCTCAGTATACCTTTTACGTTATCCGTGGTGGATGTTTGTGATATTTGCGCCCTTGAAAACTGGAGCTGTTCTTGTGCGTGGGGCACGTCATGGGTATTTAATGAGTGTACTACGTGGCTGGAAGGATTTTCTACTTGCGTCCCCAACCATCCTAAAAAATAGAAGGCCAATTCACAATACAACAGCACTTCATTACCTCAATTTGCAAAGACAACATGGTCCATTAAGCTGGAACCTAATCACTTGGTTGAAATATAAGACGTGAGATAAGTCAATATCAAGGTTTTAGTTTGATAACTCACCTGAAGGTAGAGATATGCAAGAACACAAAAATAAAAGAATTCTGATGTTGGTGGAAAATGCCCCCTTTCCGTATGATGAACGTGTGCGGCATGAGTCGGCAGCTCTCCTAGCCAAGGGCTATCATGTCACGGTTATTAGCCAAAAGAAAAAGGGACAAAAGAGTTACGAAATTCTGGACGATGTTGACGTGTATCGTTTTCCGGCACCGCCAGACTCAAACGGAGTATTAGGCTATCTCTGGGAATATGGGTATTCGATATTCGCCATATTTCTATTTTCCTTTTATGTTTTCATCAAAGATGGCTTTGATATCATTCATGTCGCACAACCGCCGGATATGTTAGTGTTTGTCGCTGTGTTTTATAAAATTTTCGGAAAACTATATGTAATGGATCATCACGATCTGACGCCAGAGCTATATACAGCACATTTTAGAAGAAAGGGTGGCAGTTTTATTTACAGGATATTAGTCTGGCTGGAAAAACTATCTTTCCACTTTGCAGACCATGTGATTTCTACAAATGAATCCTATAAGGAAATTGCTCTTCAGCGCGGCGGTGTGGAGGAACGTCGCATTACTGTCGTTCGAAATGGTCCGGACCTCAAAGAATTATCCACCTCTTCTAATGCCAAGGAATATTTACGAAAGGATGGCAGGTTTATTATCGGTTACGTAGGTGTCACAGGAATCCAAGATGGTGTATCTAATTTGATAAATGCGATCGCTTATCTTGTACGAGAACTTAAAAGGACTGATATTTTCTGTTTAATCCTGGGCGATGGTGCAGCTATGCCCAGTTTGAAATCCCTTGCTGCCCAATTAGAGATATCATCTTACATCCTTTTTGCTGGATGGATAAAAAGTCCTGCTGAAATAGCAGAATATTTCAAAGTCATGGATATTTGCGTAGCCCCAGAACCATCCGATCCATACAATAGCCGTTCTACAGCTGCGAAGGTGATGGAATATATGGCAATGGGCAAACCGATCGTATCATCTGATCTCCTTGAGCATCACTTTACGGCTCGTGATGCCGCCTCATATGCAACGCCAGGTGATGCAAAGGATTTTGCAACGAAGATTGTTGAACTGATTGATGACCCCGAACGGAGAATCGCCATGGGAAAAGCGGGGCAAACTAGGATAGAAACGGACCTTGCCTGGCTATATCAAGCAAAATATCTCCTCCAAGTTTACGATATGCTTGATTCTGTTCGTCGAGAAAATAAACATCAGAGAGCTATAGATGGAATCCAGTAATAAATTGGTGAAACCGTTACCAACCAATCTTGATTGCTTTTGGCGTGCTGGATTGAATACACCGACCCTCTCACAGCATGAGGTGCATGTATGGCTGGCGTCTCCAAATGCATCGATTTCGCAATTGGATGGATTGCGACAGCACCTTTCCGGAGACGAATTAGAAAAAGCACGGCAATATCGGTCTATTGATCATCAGAGCTGTTTCGTGATTTCTCGTGGAATACTTAGAATCATTCTTGGCAGATATCTCAATTGTTTGCCCCGACAACTCCATTTTGATTATGGCCCTTATGGGAAACCTGTGCTTGTTCAAGGTGCTGGACAAAAAGATATTCAATTTAACTTGTCGCATTCTCGCGATTACGTAGTGTATAGCATCGCTCTCAGCGCACAGCTTGGAATCGATCTCGAATATATTCACCCCTTTCCGGAAATCAGGAAAATAGTAGATCGATTCTTTAGTCTGAAAGAAAGGAATGTTATTTTTTCCCTGCCCTTGGAGCATCAACAAACCGAGGCTTTTTTTCGTTATTGGACGCAAATTGAAGCGGTTACAAAGGCAAAAGGTCAAAGCCTCCTTTCTGATTTCGGTCAGTGCACAAGCGACATTGTTACTATGATAGGAGATCCAGCCTCATTAAACGCTTCCAATTGGTCTCTTTATCAATTTTCGCCTGTTCAAAATTACATTGCTTCCCTTGCCATCAAGGGAAACAACTGGCACATTTCCTATTGGCGATATGTAGCATCAGAACTGGTTTGCGCTTAATATGCTACGAAAGAAAGGAAGGCAGAAATGACATCCATAGAAGATACCTATCAGCTTTCTCCAATGCAACAAGCCATGCTCTTAAATTACCTGCTTGATCCAAAGACAGAGGTGTATGTACAGCAAAACGTTGGGGATCTGCAGGAGGAATTAGACATTCCATTGTTTCGAAAATCGTGGAAACAAATCATAATGCGGCATTCGGCGTTGCGAACCAGTTTTCGATGGGATGGGCTGGAGGAACCTTTACAAGATGTGCATTGTGATGTAGAGCTTTCATTTGAACAGCAAGATTGGCGTATGTTATCACCTTCGGAGCAGCAAATTAAGTTTGACGAATATTTGGCCTTTGATCGACAACGAGGATTTGATCTTACCCGAGCTCCTCTTCTGCGCTTGGCGCTTTTCCGATTAGGAGACTTGCATTACAGACTTTTATGGACGCATCATCATATCATTTTAGATGGTCGCTCTAGATATGAGATTTTGAAAGAAGTCTTCGCTGTGTATGAATCGCATCTCCAGAATTTGGATGCGCAATTGGTCCCTCCAAAACAATATCGAAGTTACATCGATTCGATTCGAAGGCAGGACGATCCTCAGGCGGAGATATTCTGGCGCAACTATTTAAAAGATTTCACTGCTCCAACGCCAATTGACGTACTATCAAAAGCCGTTCCCTTATATAGAACAGAAAACGGACATGGAGAGCAGAGAATCCAATTATCCGAATCAATCACAAGGTCTTTAAACGAGATCGCCGACCAAAATGGCTTTACTATCAGCACGTTGATTCAAGGCATGTGGTCTCTGCTCCTGAGCCGATATACAGGTGAAGAAGATGTGCTGTTTGGAGTCGTACGGGCAGGCCGACCAAAAGAATCGGATACGGTAGGCCTCTTTATTTATACGATCCCGGTTCGCGTGCGCGTTTCATTAGACCAAAACCTTATTCAATGGCTCAGAACATTAAGGGAACAGCAAATCAAAATGAGAGAATACGAACGAACTCCCTTGGTCAGCATTTTGGGATGGAGTAATATCCCCAAGGGAACTCCGTTATTTGAGAGCGACGTAGTATTCGAAGAATATGATTTAAATGAGAGATTACAAACGAATGGAAAAAGTTGGAAAAGCAGAAATTTTCGTCTATTTGAAGTGTCTGCTTTCCCTTTGACTTTATATGGAACCGGAGGAGCCGAGCTGGTCTTAAGGATTTCATATGAGAAAAACAGGTTTGACGATTTTATTATTAGGCAAATACTGGGACATTTGAGAACTTTATTAGAAGGAATTGCTGAAGATCCAAATAAGCCTATTTTTGTCCTGCCACTGCTGACACAGCGGGAGAGGGATCAATTACTAAATAAATGGAATGCGACTCAAGTTGCATACCCAAAGGAAACCTGTATCCATCAGCAATTTGAAGCGCAGGTGGAACACACTCCTGAAACCATCGCGGTAACCTTTGGTGGAAAGGAGTTGACTTATTCGGAATTGAATCGCCGTGCGAATCAGGTGGCACACTATTTACGCAAGCTGGGTGTGGGACCAGATGTGCTCGTTGGCGTCTTTATGGAACGCTCCTTGGAAATGGTAATCTCTTTGTATGGGATTCTCAAGGCAGGTGGGGCTTATGTGCCATTAGATCCGGAGTATCCGCCGGATCGCATAAACTTTATGTTGGAAGATGCGCAACCGCCGGTCATCCTCACTCAGGAACATCTATCGACCCGATTGCCAGAGTATCCCGGCAGGATTATTTGTCTGGATTCTCAATGGGAAATTATGAGTGGGGAAAACAACGAGAATCCACTTTCAGTCACGATCCCGGAAAATCTGGCTTATGTGATATACACCTCCGGCTCGACGGGTAAACCCAAAGGGGCGATGAATCATCACCGAGGTATCTCCAATCGCCTTCTGTGGATGCAAGATACTTTTCATTTGGCGGAAGCAGAGCGAGTTTTGCAGAAAACGCCGTTTAGTTTCGATGTTTCCGTTTGGGAATTCTTCTGGCCACTTTTAGTTGGGGCAAGACTGGTGATTGCAAAGCCGGGTGGACATAAAGACAGCGCCTACTTGATACAAGTGATTGCCGAACAAAATATTACCACGATCCATTTTGTGCCATCTATGCTCCAGATTTTTTTGGATAGTCATGATATTGCAAAATGCGATTCTCTCAAGCGCGTGATCTGTAGCGGCGAAGCATTATCGCATGAGTTACAGGAGCGTTTCTTCAATTGCTTGGACGCGGGTTTATATAATCTCTACGGTCCAACAGAAGCCGCTGTGGATGTCACCTATTGGGAATGCAGGCGCGACAGCCCTCTCAAAATCGTTCCTATAGGACGACCTATCGCAAATACACGCCTCTATATCCTGGATGGATATATGCAGCCGGTACCCATTGGGGTCGCGGGAGAGTTGTACATCGGCGGTGTGCAAGTCGCACGTGGATACTTAAATCGCCCGGAGCTAACCGCCGACAGGTTTATCCCTGATCCATTCAGCGATGATCTTAATGCGCGTTTATACAAAACAGGTGACTCAGTTCGTTTCCTGCCGGATGCAAACATCGAATATCTGGGCCGCCTTGATTTTCAAGTTAAGATCCGAGGATTCCGTATTGAGCTTGGAGAAATTGAAAAAACCTTGGCACAGAATTCGTCGGTCCACGAGGCGGTTGTAGTAGCTCGAGAAGACGTGCCCGGCGACAAAAGACTGGTAGCGTATGTGGTGCTCGAAGTGCAATCCCAATCCACAGCGAGCGAATTGCGTGAATATCTAAAAGGGAAATTGCCAGAATATATGATACCTGCATCCGTTGTATTTTTAGATGCGCTGCCACTCAATTCGAATGGCAAAGTGGATAGACGCAATTTGCCGGTCCCAGAGAAGGAACGGCAGCTGGATGCAGTGTACGCGGCTCCTCGGAAGGAACTCGAGAAGGCCATTGCCGAAATCTGGCAGGAACTACTCCAGTTGGACCGAGTAGGGATTGATGACAGTTTCTTTGAATTGGGTGGGCATTCCCTTCTTGTTATGAGGATGCATAGCCGTTTAACTCAAATCACAAATAAGGTTATCCCCATTACAGATTTGTTCAAATATCCAACCATCCGCACATTGGCCCAATATTTGAGTCAGGATAGTGTGAAAAACGAAAAGGCCCAGGCCTCAAAAATGCTGGATCAAACCCAAATGAGAAAAGATGCATTAGCAAGACAACGGCAATTGAGGCAGAAGAAAATTGGATAAGTTTCGATTAAAGGCAGGGCTCAAATGAACGCTATCATGTATTCTGAAGATACCGAGTCTCTTGGCATTGCCATTGTGGGAATGGCTTGTCGTTTTCCCGATGCTCGAAATGTAGATGAGTTCTGGAACAATCTAAAGAATGGCGTAAACTCGATCAGACGATTTTCAGTTGATGAATTAAAAGCATCCGGCATTGACGAAACAATGCTGCGGGATCAGAACTTCGTCAACGCTGGAACGGTGATGCCGGACGCGGATGCGTTTGATGCGTCTTTCTTTGGGATTGGTGCAAGAGAAGCCGAGATCATGGATCCACAACATCGGGCTTTTCTTGAAACGGCTTGGGAGGCATTGGAAAGCGCAGGATACTGCCCGGATAATTTTCAGGGAAAAATCGGAGTGTTTGGAGGAGTTGGCCAAAATACTTATTTCCAAAAAAACTTGATAACCAGGCCCGACCTGCTTCAAACATTGGGAAGCTATCCCTTTATGCTCGCCAGTGAAAAAGAATATGCCGTGACGCGCGTTTCATTTAAATTGAATTTGAAGGGTCCCAGCTTGGGAATCAGTACCGCTTGTTCTACCTCCGCTGTGGCAATTCACCTTGCCTGCCAAAGCCTGTTAAGTGGGGAGTGCGATATGGCATTGGCGGGAGGTGCGAAGATCGGGGTGCCAC
>Ga0335071_10008979_pt1 | contig 10237 bp, 4 predicted proteins | sample Lox_Sample_15_FD_206724 | JGI IMG/M metagenome (GOLD analysis project Ga0335071, IMG submission 206724) | Soil microbial communities from Loxahatchee National Wildlife Refuge, Florida, United States - Lox_Sample_1.5 | ecosystem: Environmental > Terrestrial > Soil > Wetlands | place: USA: Florida...
ACAACGAGCCGCCCCCCGGAGGAGGGCGGCTCGAATATTTTTATAACTAATACGATTTCAGATGACGCGCTTTGTCGTGGATGCGGATTTTTTCTAGAGCCTTGGCTTCAATCTGGCGGATGCGTTCGCGCGTGACACCAAATTCGCGCCCCACTTCTTCAAGCGTGTGGTAGATACCGTCCATAAGACCGTGGCGCATTTCTAGAATCTTGCGCTCTTTCGGCGAGAGGTCGCCAAGAATGGTGCGCACTTGTTCCGATAGAATGCGTTCTGACGACTCCTGCATCGGTGATGGAATCTTGTCGTCCGGAATAAAATCGCCGAGTGTAGAGCGGTCATCATCTTCTGAGCCGACCGGGTTCTCCAGCGAGAGCGTGTCCTGATTTATTTTTTCTATTTGATAAATTTTTTCCGGCTCTACGCCCATCTCTATCGCGATCTCTTCCGCCTGCGGGTCGCGTCCGAGCATCTGCGAGAGGCGGCGAGAGACCTGCTTATATTTCGCGATCGTTTCCACCATGTGGACGGGAATTCGGATTGTACGGGATTGGTCGGCCAAAGCGCGCGTAATCGCCTGGCGGATCCACCAGGTCGCATAGGTTGAAAATTTGTAGCCGCGCTTCCAATCAAATTTATCCACCGCGCGGAAAAGACCGAGATTCCCTTCTTGAATGAGGTCGAGAAGCGTTAGATCGGGGCTTCGCCCGACATATTTCTTTGCGATAGACACCACGAGGCGCAGGTTGCTGCGCGCGAGAATGTTGCGCGCTTCGCTGTCGCCTTTCTCGATACGCTTGGCGAGCTCGCGCTCTTCGGCCGCGGTCAGAAGCGGATATTGGCCGATTTCTCGGAGATAGATTTGAATGGAATCGTAGCTCGTTGAATGCCGGTCCTTGATGTTGCGCGTTGCGAGATATTCATCCGCAGCGTCTTCCAGCATTCCGCCTTCGAGCACGTCGACGCCGGCGGTCGCGAAACGCTCGTAGAGCGACTCGAGAAAGTCGACGTCCTCTTCGACATGCGGAAAAGATTTCAAAATTTCGCTATAGGTAACATAGCCGCGTTCCTTGCCCTTCTCGATAAGCGTATCTGCCGAGAGCTCCTTCTCGAGCGCCGCACGCGCCCGCGCGCCGCGCAGGACAGTGCGCATTATTTGTTTCTTTGGACGCTTTTTCGTGGGGTTCCGGCGCGCAACATTTCTTCTAGAGGGCGCGCGTTTCAAAACCCGCTTCTTTGCCAGCTTCTTTAGTTTTTTCTTTTTTTTAATTGATTTTTTCGCCATATTGAAAATAGATTGAATCTTATTGTCCGAGTGTTGCGAGGCGCGCAGAGAGTTTCGCGCATATAGCCTGTGCGTCCGCGACCGCAGCGGCGTCATCTCCCGCCTCTGCAATTCGTAAATTGGTTACTGCTTGTTGATACGCCTCGCGGATAACCGCTTCTTCAAAGGCGCGGAGAAGCTCGGCAGCTGCATCTTCTTGCGGGTCTTCGCCAAACGCTTGTTCTGCTTTAAACAGTGCCGGTTCGGGCGGAGTCTCAATCGGCAACTGATCGGCTTCGGTAATTCGACGATACTCTGTTTTTACATGCTCCGCAAGCGGAGTGTCTGGATAAACAGTGAGAATGGCTAAAAGCTGTTCTGAACGGATGTCTTTCGGCGAACGTGCGGCTGAAGGAGCGTCCTTCTCCACACTATTAGTACGGCTCGCGGCATCCGAATATTTCGGCGCATCCTTGACGCGCTTCAACGATTCGCGGACGGCTTCGGGAGAGAGTCCGAGTGAGCGTGCGGCGGCTTGTATGAAATGCTCGCGCTCCATCGGACTTGGCATCGCAGAAATCAATGGGAGTACGATGCTTTCAGCGGCTCGCAGGAGCCGGTGCGGGTCTCGCTCTTGTTCTCTAAGCGTAGCAAGGAAGAAATCTACAATCGGCTTGGCGGTAGCGATACGTTTTTTGAATTCAGTACCACCTGAAGACTGGTCCTCGCTGATCATATCCGCTGGGTCTTTGCCTTTCGGCAGCATGACCGCCTTAACACGCAGGCCCAACGAGAGCGCCAGCGCCGCGGACTTGGCTGTCGCAGAGAGGCCGGCAGCATCCGCGTCAAGCACTAACATAAGATTCTCACTCGAGCGCTTCATAAGCGCGAGATGGCGTTCGGAAAGTGCCGTGCCCGAAAGCGCGACGGCATTATTAAAGCCGGCCTGGTGCGCGAGCAGGACATCCATCTGTCCTTCTACCAGCATCGTAAATCCGCGCGTACGAATCGCGTCCTTTGCTTTATCCATCCCGAAAAGAATCTCGGATTTGTGATAAAGCTCGGTTTCCGGACTGTTGAGATATTTCGCCTGTTCATCGGGAGAAAGCGAGCGGCCGGTGAATCCGACGACGCGTCCTGCTGAATCGTGTATCGGGAACAGGAGGCGATTGCGGAATCGATCATAATAGGTCCCCGGCTTCCCGTCCGCTTCTTTTATGAGTCCCGCGGCAAGAAGTTCTTCTGTCGTGAACCCTTTCGCTGTTAGGTATTCCAGCAGCGCGCGCCATGCATCAGGCGCAAAACCGAGCTGCCAGGCCGAAATCGTTTCAGCGGAGAGGCCGCGTTTCTTCGCATACGCTTCTGCAGGACTGCCGGGGAGCTGAAGCGCATACCATTCGCATGCGCTCGCCATCGCCGAGCGCAAACGGTCTTTTTTTGTAGCGTCTTCTTGACGCCCTCCGCGGGAATATTCAATCGTAACGCCGGCCTTCTCGGCGAGAATTTTCATCGCGCCTTTGAAGTCAACATTTTCTATCTTCTCGATGAAAGAAAATCCGTCGCCGCCAAGTCCGCAACCGAAGCAGTGCCAACTGCCGCGCTCGGGGCTGACATGAAATGAAGGCGTCTTCTCCTTATGGAACGGACAAAGTCCGCGGAGCGACTTCCCCGCTCGCGTGAGCTTTACGTACGGACTCACAATCTCAACAATTGAGAGACGGTCTTTTATTTCGGCGACCGTGTCCCGCGCCATGGTCTAGAGAGCGCGAGTCGTACGCGCTGAGAAGCTGGGCCGCATCGAAGGCGCAGGCGCCGGCCGAGCGGCTTGAAGCTTAGTAATGCTCGCCTGCTTCTTGCTTCCCGCAAAGCCGGTGCCGGCTGGGATCAAGCGGCCGAGAATGATGTTCTCCTTCAAGCCGCGCAGGTGGTCGACAGATCCGCGGAGTGCAGCTCCGATAAGAATCTTCGTTGTCTGTTCGAAGGACGCTGCCGAGAGGAATGAGCGCCGCGAGAGCGCGCTCTCCTTGATGCCGAGCACGATCTCGCGCGCCTTCGGCTCAAGCTTGTTTGCGGCCTTCATCTCAGCAACTGATTTAACGAATTCCCAATCTTCGACAACGTCGCCGACGGAGTAATCGGTGTCGCCCGCCTCGGTAATCTTGACGCGCGAGAACATCTGCTTAACGACGACTTCCAAGTGCTTGCGCGAGACGTGCGCACCCTGCAATTCGTAGATCTTCGAAACCTCGGCAATGATGTATTCCTGCACCGCTGCGCGGCCTGCGTACTCGAAGAGGTCGTCGAGGTCGACGGAACCGTCTGTTAGAACTTGCCCCTTCACCACCGCGTCGCCTTCTTTGACAAGCGATACGCGCGGATACGGAGCAAGATATTCAATCAGCGCATCGTCTTTCTTGCCTTGCCCTGCCGATGGCGCGACTATGATAATTTTCTCGCGGCCAACGTCTTTTATTTCAGTGACCAGACCGTCGGTCTTCGAGATAACCGCCGGATTCTTCGGAGAACGTTTTTCAAAAACCTCTTCAACGCGCGGAAGACCGCTCGTGATGTCGCCACCGACCGATGCCACGCCTCCAGTATGGAAGGTACGTAGCGTAAGCTGGGTGCCGGGTTCGCCGATAGCCTGTGCAGCGACTGTCCCGACTGCTTCGCCCATATCAACTAATTCTTGCGTCGTGAGGTCCATGCCATAACAGACCTGACAGATTCCGTAGCGTGTTTCGCAGGACATCGGTGAACGTGCGACGACCGAGTCGACTGACGAAGCCGCGAGCGCCTCTGCATCAGTAGCTGAGAGATAGTGCCCCTTTTTGAAGAGGACTGTCCCGTCCGCATCCTTAACGTCCTCGGCAAGCACGCGGCCGCGGAGTGCTTCCGCGTAATCAATCTGGATGCCGGAAGCGCTGGTGCGATTAATTTTAACGCCACGCTTGGTTCCGCAATCCTTCTCGGTCACGATAGAATCCTGCGCGACGTCGAAGAGACGGCGCGTGAGATAACCCGCTTTCGCAGTGCCGAGCGCCGTGTCGGTGAGGCCTTTGCGCGAGCCGTGCGTCGACATAAAGTATTCAACCGGATTTAATCCTTCGCTAAATGAAGACGCGATCGGCACTTCGATCGTCTCGCCGGCCGTATTCTGGATTAGGCCTTTCATTCCGGCCATTTGGGCGAGATTGCCCAAGGAACCGCGCGCGCCGCTTCGCACCATATCGGCAACTGAACCCATAGGGTCAAGCACGTGGGCGACAAGTTGTTCAACTTCTTGTTTGGCGCCTTGCCACACCTCAATGACCATGCGGCGCTTTTCTTCTCTCGAGAGAAGTCCGCTCTGGTAGTCCTCTTCAATCTTCGCCACCTTCTCCGCGGCTTTGTCGACGACCTGAGACTTATCCTTCGGCACGGTAACGTCATCGATGCACCAAGAAACGCCCGACTTGGTGGCATATTCAAAGCCGAAGCGCTTCACCTTGTTTACAATATCCGGCACCGCGTCGAGACCATATCGCGCGATACAGTCTGTCACGATTCGCGCGAGCACTTTTTTCGTAATCGTATCGTTCACAAAGGGGTAATCGGCAGGCAGGACGGTATTGAAGAGAAGCCGACCGACGGTCGTCTCGAATGGACGGTTTTCAAACTGCTCATATTTCGCCTTGCCGACAACCGGCAAGACCTTGACCTTGGCGCGCAGGTCAATGGCGCCGTATTCGGATGCGAGAATCGCCGCATTCGGCGACGCGAAGTATTCGCCTTCGCCTTTTGCCTTTTCAACCGCCTTGGTAAGCCAGTACACGCCGAGAATGATATCCAGCGGCTTGCCAATGAGCACTATCATGTCGCCGCTTCCCGGCTTCAAGATATTTTTGTTGGCGCTCATGACGTTCTTCGCTTCCCATTGCGCTTCCTCCGAAAGCGGCACATGCACGGCCATCTGGTCTCCGTCGAAGTCGGCATTAAATGCGTTACAGACAAGCGGATGGAGTTGAATGGCATCACCTTCAATGAGTTGCGGACGGAATGCCTGAATACCCTGGCGATGCAGTGTCGGCGCACGGTTTAAAAGCACGTACTTGCCCGCGATGGCTTCTTCGAGAATCTCCCACACTTCGGGAACGCCGTCTTCAATGAGGCGGCCCGCTCCGCGAATATTGAAGGCAAGTTCGCGCTCAAGGAGCCCGGCGATGACAAACGGGCGGAAAAGCTCAAGCGCCATGTGCTTCGGAAGTCCGCATTCGTCGAGTTCTAGGTCTGGACCGACGACAATCACCGAACGTCCCGAGTAGTCGACACGCTTGCCGAGAAGATTTTGGCGGAAATATCCCTGCTTGCCTTTCAGATAATCGGCGAGGGATTTCAGCGGGCGCCGTTGTGCCATCGTAAGCGCGCCTGCCGAAGCCCCGCCTTTTCTGATGGAATTATCAAGCAATGCGTCAACCGCTTCCTGCAGGATGCGCTTTTCATTGCGCAAGATAACTTCCGGCGCGTGTATATCGATAAGTTTTTTCAAGCGATTGTTGCGATTGATGACGCGGCGATAGAGGTCATTCACGTCGCTTGTCGCGTGCCGGCCGCCTTCAAGCGCAACCATCGGACGAAGCGCCGGCGGGATGACCGGAATACGGGTGAGGAAGAGCCACTCGGGGCGAATGCCCGAGGCGATAAGCCCGGCGATAAGCGAGAGGCGCTTCGCGAGCTTCTCGCGCTCGGCGGCGCCCGCCTTCTCATAGCGCGCTTGAAGCGTCTTTTCGAGTTCTTTCAAGTCAAGCTTGCAGAAAATATCATAGATGGCCTCGGCGCCGATTCGCGCCTCAAAGAGGCCTCCGTACTTCACCGAGAAACGGTGATATTCGAGTTCGTCTAACACAGTGCCAACAACAATGGTCTCAATTTCGTTCTTTGCGAACGTCATCTTCTCTTTGAGCGCATCGCGCTCTTTGTCATTATCCAGCGACTTGTATTTTGATTTATATTCGCTCTCGAGTTCGGATAGAAGACGCTTCTTTTCATCTTCGACTATCTTGGTGACGATATATCCCGCGAAGTAAACAACCTTCTCTATATCGGCCGCGGGCGCGCCGAGTATAAGCGCCATCCGGCTCGGAACGCTGCGGAGAAACCAAATGTGCGCGACCGGCGTGCAGAGTTCGATATGCCCCATGCGTTCGCGGCGCACGATCGAACGCGTAATTTCAACGCCGCACTTGTCGCAGATGATGCCCTTATACCGTATGCCTTTGTACTTTCCGCAGTAACATTCGTAATCCTTTTCCGGACCGAAGATTTTTTCATCAAAGAGTCCGTGCTTCTCGCTTCGCTGCGTGCGGTAGTTGATGGTTTCAGGCTTGGTCACTTCGCCGCTCGACCACTGCAGAATGCGTTCGGGCGACGCGAGTGTGAGACGAAGTCCATTCCAAACATCCTGTCTGCCGGCAGGCAGGCGCGAGGAAAAATTGGTTCGTGGTGTGGGTGCCATAGTGGTGTGAGAAATGGATAAAATTATGCGTCCGGTTCCGGCGGAAGATTCAACGGCTCAACATCGAGCACGAGGCCGCGGATCTGGTTGGTAAGAACGCCGAAGGATGCCGGCGTGCCGGTGTGGCTGATTGCTTCGCCCTTCACGATTGCATCGAATGCCGCCGAACGGCCCTGAATATCGTCCGACTTGATAGTGAGCATTTCCCTGAGCGTGTATGCGGCGCCGTAGCCGAGCAAGGCCCATACTTCCATCTCGCCGAAGCGCTGGCCTCCGTTCTGCGCCTTGCCGCCGAGCGGCTGTTGCGTGATGAGCGAATAAGGACCGATTGAACGCATGTGGATTTTGTCTTCCACCATGTGGTGGAGCTTGAAGATATACATATAGCCGACGGCGATTTCTTGCGCGAAGGCCTCGCCCGATCGGCCGTCATAAAGCTGCATCTTGCCGCTGCGCGCGAATCCGGCCGCTTCGAGTTCGCTACGGATTTCGTCTGCAGTCGCACCGGCGAACGGCGGGACAATCGCCTGATAGCCGAGCGTGTGCGCCGCGAGCCCAAGATGCATTTCAAGAATTTGCCCGAGATTCATGCGCGACGGGACGCCGAGCGGCGTAAGAATGATATCGACCGGATTGCCGTCCTTGTCGTAAGGCATATCCTCAACCGGCAAGACTCGGCTGATGACGCCCTTGTTGCCGTGTCGTCCGGCGAGCTTATCGCCGACGCTGATATTGCGCACCTGCGCGACCGTGATGACGATCTTCTTAATGATGCCGCTCTCCAACTGGTCGCCGCGCTCTCGCGAGAACACGCGCACGCCGATAACGCGCCCGCGCTTGCCGCCTTCTATGCGAAGCGATGTGTCCTTCACGTCTTTGGCCTTATCTCCGAAAATGCTGCGGAGAAGGCGTTCTTCCGGCGTGAGCTGCGTTTCTCCCTTCGGAGTAACCTTGCCTACGAGAATGTCGCCCGGGCGCACTTCTGCGCCGATGCGAATGACTCCCTCTTCATCAAGATTTTTTAATCTGAGTTCGCCTACGTTCGGGATGTCGTGCGTCGTCGTTTCCGGCCCGAGCTTCGTGTCGCGCACGACGCATTCAAAGTCCTCAATGTGCACGGTCGTGAATTTCGCATCTTCAACGAGCCGTTCGGAAATAATGATGGCGTCTTCGTAGTTCGCGCCGTTCCAGCTCATAAATGCGACACGAGCGTTTTGGCCAAGCGCGAGCTGGCCACTAGCGGTTGAAGAATTGTCGGCAAGAATCTCGCCTCTTTTCACCACATCACCTTTATGCACGGAAGGCCGCTGCATAAATGCGGAGTTCTGGTTGGTTCTAGTCAGCCCTTGGAGACGATACTCCTTTGACTTCCCTTCTTTATTTTTTACGACAATTTTTCGCGCATCTACGGATGTAACCTCGCCCGCTTCGCTCGCGACGACGAGACGGCCGGTTGAGAGAGCCGCGTGCGTCTCGATTCCGGTTGCAACGAGCGGAGCTTCAGGAATGAGGACCGGCGTTGCCTGTTTTTGCATATTTGAACCCATGAGGGCGCGGTTTGCATCGTCATGATTCACGAACGGAATCATCGAAGTCGCAATAGAAAACATCTGATACGGCGACGCGTCTATAAATGTAATCGCACTCCGAGGAGCGATAATCGGCTCGCCCTTATGCCGCGCCTCAACAAGGTCTGTAGTGATTCGATTTTGTTCGTCAAGTTTGGTCGCGCCATGCGCGATCGTTTCGAATTCTTCATCAAGCGCGTTCAGATACACAATTTCATCGGTAACCTTTCCGTTCTTTACGCGAGCGTATGGCGTCTCAATAACGCCGAAATCGTTCGTTCGGGCGTGCGTCGCGAGGCGCAGTATAAGTCCGATGTTTTGCCCTTCAGGAGTATGTATCGGACAGAGGCGTCCGTAGTGAGACGGATGCACGTCGCGCACTTCAAAACCCGCCCGTTCGCGAGTCAGGCCGCCCGGGCCGAGCGCCGAGAGCGTGCGCATATTTTCGAGCTCCGCCAAACTATTCTGCTGCTCCATAAACTGCGAGAGCTGGTTAGCCGTGAAGAACTCGTGCACGGAAGCGTGGAATGGGCGCGGATTGACGAGCGCCATCGGCAACGCGGTCTCGGTGGGCACGGTAGACATGCGGTCCTGAATATTCCGCTTCATGCGGCTCATGCCGACTCTCATGCGCGCCTGCAGAAGTTCGCCGACGAAACGCACGCGGCGGAAGCCGAGATGGTCGATGTCGTCCGGACGCGCGTACGGGTCCGCATTCAATTTTGTTATTTCGGAAATAATGTGAACAAAATCCGAGAGCGTGAGAATGCGCTTCTCCAGAGCCTTCTCGGTGGTCGGGAGACCGAAGCGCGTGTTCAGGCGGTGGCGGCCGACCTTCCCTGGATCGTAGCGCTCGACAGAGAAGAGCGACTGTACGAAATTTTTCGCATTCTCCGGCGTCGCGAGGTCGCCGTCGCGCATACGGCGGTGAATTTCTATGTACGCCTCTTCGACCGACTTTGCCTCATCGTGTTCTAGTGTCGCCTTAATCGAGGCGAGCGCATTTGGGTCGTTCGCGAAATGTTTTGTGATCGTCTCGCCGAGGCCGCCGCCAAACACGGTAAGCAATTGGGTGATGGGGAACTTTCGCTTCCGATCAATCTTAACGAAGATTGCGCCGTCCGCCTCTGAATCTATCTCTATCCACACCCCGCGCAGTGGAATTATTTTAGCGCCGAAATAGGGCTTGCCACGCAAGAGCTCGGACACGAAGAATGCGCCGAAGGAGCGAGCGAGTTGCGGGACAATAACGCGTTCAACGCCGGAGACGATAAAGGAACCGTGCGGCGTCATGAGCGGCATGTCTGCAAGGAAAATTTCCTGCGACTTCTCCGAGCCGAGCGTCTTATTGACCAGCTTCACCGTCGCCTTCAAGGGCGCTTCGTAGGTGCGCATATTTTCGCGCACGAAGTCCTCGTCATATTTCGGCTCGCCGATTTCAAAACTTTCGAACTGGAGTTCGAACTTTTTACCGGAATAATCGGTAATTGGCGAGAACTCCTTAAAAAGCTCTTTGAGGCCGTCTTTCAGTAGCCAGTCAAACGAATTCCGCTGGTGTCCGACTAGGTCTGGGAACGGCACGCGCGGCGCCTGATAGGCGCCGAAGGTCTTTTGAATGGAGTTTTTGCGCATGTAGTGGGGGTTGAAGTAATAAAAGATGCTTATATAAACGCGAACACAGCGAACGCACGAAGACCAAATCTCGCTTTTGCGTTTTTCTTAATTCCCTTATTAATGTGTTCTGCCGCGCCCTCCGCTACTCACTCGTATCTAAGAATTTCATTGTATCAAATCACTCTTTTTAATGCAAGCGTATTGGGGATAATAAAACAGAACCGCCCGCAAGTGGCTTTGCTTGAGGGCGGGTTAGTGAGAGTATTTATCTGTCACATTGGACCTTTAAACGAGGGGTAG
>Ga0335071_10008980_pt1 | contig 10237 bp, 8 predicted proteins | sample Lox_Sample_15_FD_206724 | JGI IMG/M metagenome (GOLD analysis project Ga0335071, IMG submission 206724) | Soil microbial communities from Loxahatchee National Wildlife Refuge, Florida, United States - Lox_Sample_1.5 | ecosystem: Environmental > Terrestrial > Soil > Wetlands | place: USA: Florida...
ACGTGCGCATCGGCTATTACCGGCAACTTGGGTTGTCGATGGTCGAAGGCTTCGACATCACCGTCGATGGCGTTTCCTATCCGCGCGAGAAGAACCTATTTACTGTGCGCGGCAGGACCTACACCACTGAGCAGATGGAGACTGAGTACGACAACTCCTGGGAGTTCGGCGAGTTTGCAACGGTAACAGTTCCCAAAGAGGGCGGTCTCGCACCCGGGGCGCACCAGGTGGAAATGATTGAACACCTGCGCGTTTCCTATATGCCGGTAGCCACCTGCCCAAGGACAAACAAAGATATGACGCTGGCGCTATGACGCCGTTGCTTCTAATTGCTGTCGGTTATTCAACACGGGGTTGCTGCAGAAGAGTCATCCTCAGGGAGATTGGAAAATGAAGAAGATCATCGGGCTGTCTTGCGGAAGAGTCAATGGATTCTCTGAAATATTTTTGAAGGAAGCCGCCATGGGCGCCGAAGAGTTGGGCGTGCCTACGGAGATTATTCGCGCGCAGGCTCTCAAGGTGTTTCCGTGCACCGGCTGCGCGGCATGCGATAAAACAGGCCGCTGCGTTCATAAAGACGACGTGGAGTGGATATTGGAAAAGACCTGCGTTGAGGACTGCGCTCTCATCGTTTCCGTTCCTTGCTACCATGTGCGCGCCAACGCCTATTTTTATGCCATCAACGAAAAGATGAACCATGTGTTCGGCAAGAACATGAACATACTGAAGAAGACCCGCGTGGGCGCCATTATCGGAATCGGCGGATCCGGCTACGACAGTTGGTCAAGCCTGAATCTTCCCTCCGTTGACATCTTCATGCAGCATACGCGCAAGGTCGTGGACCGCATCCAGATCAACAGTTGCGCCATTCGCGAATTTAATCTGTGGGACCGCACCGACATGACTCCGGTGACCTACAAGACCCGCGGCACCGATATTCCCTATGACCAATGGTGGACCGCATGGGGGCCGCAACCTCCTCGTATCGACTTTTTCAAGCGGGCGTTGGCCAGAGCGCGCCAGCTGGGCCGCAACGTGGCCAAAACGATCGACATGCCAATTGATGACGCGCCGTATTTCGGCGAAAAGAGCGGCGTTGAGTGTCCGGTCTGCCACGCTAACATTCTTCACATTCACGAGGATCTTCCTCACGTCATGTGCCCTTGCTGCGCCGTCCGCGGCGAGATAGTTATCGAAGGCGGCAAGATGCGGGTGAAGTGGAACGAGGAGGACGCCAAGACCCCTCGCTTCTCGCATCATGGCGACGCCCATCATATGGACTGGATCCGCAGCCACTATGGCAGCAAGGATGCCGAGGAGTACTTCAAGGCAATCGGCGAACTGACAAAAGGGCACAAGAAGTACGGAACCATCATCAAGCCGCAGCCAGCAGCTGTTGGGGTTTGATGGTCATTAGGGGTCGCACTCATAGAAGGAGCGAAATGCCTAAGGAGTGCAGCTTGAAGTCGAGTTGTCGTGCTAATACGAATCATTTGAGTCATCGAATTAAGACGAGGGAGGATTGAGTGAAAGATAAACTCATCGTGATTCCAATCATTCTGCTGCTTGCGGGGCTCGCTGGTATAACTGAGCCGCTCCGTGCGCAGGAGGTTGTCGTAGATACGACTTATGGAAAAGTCTCCGGCGTTCCCAATGCGAAGATAAAGACCGTATCCTTCAAAGGAATCCCCTACGCCGAGCCACCGGTCGGCGACTTGCGCTGGCGCCCGCCCCAACCGGTGAAGGCATGGCGGGGCGTGCGCAAAGCCGATAAGTTGAGCCCGAGTTGCATGCAGAACACGGAAAAGGAGCACCTTCCGTGGACAGCCGAGTTCATGACTTCGAATGATTTGAGCGAAGACTGTCTTTACCTGAATGTGTGGACGCCGCAGCCCACCACGAGCGCGAAATTGCCGGTCGTAGTATTCATTCACGGCGGTGGGTTTGGCGGAGGATCAGGTGGAATCGCTATCTACGACGGCGAGCAGTTGGCCGCAACGGGATTGGTCGTTATCACTATCAACTACCGCGTAAGCGTCTTTGGCTTTCTGGCGCTGCCCGAATTGACCGCCGAGTCGGAACATCACAGCTCAGGAAATTACGGTCTGATGGACCAGATTGCCGCGCTGCGCTGGATCAAGGAGAACATCTCCAGTTTTGGCGGCGATCCGGCTCGGGTCACGATCTGGGGGCAGTCTGCGGGAGCCTTCAGTGTGCAGGATTTGATTGCATCGCCTTTGGCCGCGGGATTGTTTTCGCGCGCTGCCGCTGACAGTGGGATTGGTATTGCAGGGCTCAAGCCGGCAACGTTGGCCGATGCCGAAGCAGAGGGCGTCAAATTTGCAGCCAGCCGCCAGGCGGCGTCACTCAAGGAGCTTCGCGCCAAGCCTGCTGCCGAGTTGCTGCCGAAGAATGCCGTTTTCTCCGGAGCAAGTTGGGCGCCGATCGTCGACGGATGGCTCTTGCCTGCGTCGCCAAACCAATTGAGCGAGAAGGGCGCGGATAACGATATTCCCGTCATGACCGGCTATATGGCAAACGATGGGCTGCTCTTTGCTGACCCAATTTCGAAGGTGGAGGACTATGAGCAGAACGCCAAGAAGATCTACGGCGCCATGACGCCGGAATTTCTGAAGCTCTACCCGGCAACAGATGTGGAACAAGCCAAAAAGATGAACGAGCTGAGCACGCGCGACCGCGAACGCGCGTCCGCTTATGTTTGGGCCAGTCAGCGCGCCCGCAATCACCACGCTCCGGTCTATACATTTTTCTTTGACCGCGCTATTCCCTGGCCGCAGCATCCTGAGTTCGGCGCATTTCATACCGGCGAGATTCCATATTTCTTCAGGAACCTGAAACTGCTTGATAGGCCCTGGGAACCAGCGGACTTCACGGTTTCGGAACAGGCTTCGGGGTACTTGAAGAACTTCGCCACCACCGGTGATCCGAATGGAAAAAGCCTGCCGCAATGGCCAGCCGCCGCCGGCAGTTCTGGAACCACGATGGAATTTGGATCGCACACTGGCTCCATACCGGTTGCGGAAAAGGATCGGTTGGATTTTTGGGTTCGTTATTTCAGTTCAACCGAAGTAGCTAATGCACCTGTGTTCTGATACGGTCACGACCGTGGCCTGCAGACTACGCGAGGCAACTAAGGCACCATAAGTTCACTACGCTAACGAGGCGAAAATTTATGTTCGAAAAATACATGATCATGACGCGAGGGTTTCGGAATGTAAGCCGCGACGGCGAGATCATCGGATTCCAGTTCCTTTTGCGTACAACGTACTACCGCGGCGTCTACCTCGCCATCATCAACGGGCTCGAGGTTTCTGTCGACGCGGAAACCTTCCAGCCCAGCCAGATCCGTGCCGAATTTGGTGGCCGCGAATACGCGCTTGACGAAATGGCGAGGGAGGAGACTGCCCGGTGGACCTTCGGCGAACCGGCCAGGATCACCGTCTTGAAGAAAGGCGGTCTCCGCCCCGGCCTGCATGAGATCAAGGTGACTCAGGCGATCAAACCAGCATACATGCCCGGTCGGGGGTTTGTTTCCAACGCCAGCAAAACAATCACTCTGGTGCAGTGATGTTCACTGCCGAAGCGACGAATTGAGGAGATATTCATGAGAGAAGGCGCGAAATTGAAGCGTGGCGTAACCCTCTACAGCTATCAAGAGGAGTACTATACGCGGGCAATGACGCTCGAAGATTGCCTGGCGGAGATGGCGTGCATTGGCGCGGAAGGCGTTGAGATTCTGCCCGAGCAGATGGTTCCCGGCTACCCCAATCCGCCGCAGTCATGGGTGGACGAATGGTTCCAGATGCTCGAAAAGTACAACTTGAAGCCTGCCTGCATGGACACCTTTGTGGATACAACCTGTGGCGGGCACCGCGAGATGAGTACGGCAGAGGCTGTGGAGACGCTCGTGACACATATGAAGCTGGCAGATCGCCTCGGCTTCCGTGTGATCCGCCCCACCACTGGGCCAGTCCCAGACGCCGCAATCGATATGATTCAGCAGGTGCTTCCTCATGCCGAAAAGTATGACGTGAAAGTGGCAGTAGAAATTCACGCTCCCACGTTGCTGCGCTCACAGTTTATCGATACCTATCTAGAGCTGATTCACAAGACGGGAACGAAGCACTTCGGTTTTACTCCGGACATGGGACTGTTCTGCCGGACGATCCCTCGCATTCTGGTTGAGCACTTTCAGCGCCGCGGTGCAGACCCAGCGATTATGGAGCGCGTAAACGCAGCCGTTTTCGCGCGCAGGCCACAGGAAGAAATTGGCGCCGATATCGCAAACATGGGAGGCAAAGAAGCGGATCAGATTTACGGCTTTATGGCCAATTATTACTACCAGCCGGAGAATGACCCTAAAGACATCTCGCTGATCGCGCCGTATGTCTATAACATTCACGGCAAGTTCTATGAGATGACAGAAGACTGTGTTGAGCCCAACATTCCGTATGACACTATCATTCCTGCGCTGATCGATGCGGGATGCACCGGGTACATCAACAGCGAGTACGAGGGTCAGAGACTGACGCAGGATGCCTTTGAGACAGATAGCTGTGAGCAGGTCCGCAGACACCATCTGATGATGGCGCGGCTTCTCGGCGAGATCTGATTGTCGGGGAGCCGCTTCGCGACCCACCCGGATCTGGGCACCAACGGCCGCCAGTCGAAACTCGGCCCGGACCAGTTGGTTCCGGTGATGACCTTAGCGACCTCAGTCAGTGTTGGCAGCCCGGCAAAACCGGGAAACAAGTTTACGGCCAGATTAATTCCCTGTTCCGATCAGCCAGAAATGGCTCTGTCTCAATGAAAAAGCGGGGTTTGTGAACGGATGAATGGGAGGAAGTCACAAAATTCCCTGTAAAATTCCCTGTTATCGGGAATTGGGTGGCGGAGAGAGATGTTCTCTCAGGACTGCACCCACCACCATTCACACTTTGAATCTGCGGCTCTTATTCTGTCCGCTACCAGTGCTATTCACGGAATCTAGAGCACGACCGTACCCGCGCGCAGCATGTCGTTCACAATCTGGTAGTTCGCAGACGCAGACCGCGGCGCGGATGAAGCGCCGAGCCGCTCCCAATCTGGCGCATCTTCTGCTGGTCCCTCAGAGGCTTTCGTGGTCTCCCACCCGCGCAAGAAGCCGCGCGATGGATGGGGTACGGGTGGCGACAGTCAAACGAGCTGAGGATCTCTTGGAGCGTCACCGTCCTGCCGGCATATAGCGGTCAAACCAATCCAGGGAGCGCTCGAGCACGTCGCGGGAGTGCGCTGGATTGGTGAAGCCGTGTCCTTCGTTGGGGTAGACCACGAGCCGTGTAGGCACGCCCAGGTCGCGGAGCGCGTGCCAGAACTCGTACGACTGAGGCGCGGGACACTCGCCATCGCGATCGCCCACCACCACAAGTGTTGGCGTCGTGGCCTGTTTTATGTAGTCAATTGCCGAGCTTTTGGCGTAAACCGCAGAATCGTCGTAAACCGAGGCCCCGAAATAGGGGATCATCCACTGGTCAATCGAATTTTCGCCATAATAGCTCAGCCAATCGGAAATTCCGGCCCCGGCCACGGCGGCGCGGAAGCGGTGAGTCTGCGTGACGGCGAACATGGCCATAAATCCGCCGTAGCTCCAGCCGGCAATGCCGACGCGATTGGGGTCGACAGGGTAGCTTTTGAGGACCGTATCGACGCCGGCCAGAATATCGCGCAGGTCGCCGTAACCGAAGTCCTTGCGGTTGGCCTCGGTGAAAGCCTCGCCCTGGCCGAAGCTGCCGCGCGGATTGGGAAGGAAGACAAAATATCCGAGCGCCGAGAAGGCTGTAGCGCTGATTCCCCCTGCTCCGCCTTGCCAGTGTGACAAAACGGCGGAGGCCGGGCCGCCGTGGACTTCTACGAGCATCGGATATTTTCGCGATGGGTCGTAGTCTTTGGGCAGCAACAGCCAGCCTTGCACGTGGAAGCCTTCGTTCGTCCACGCGAGCGAGACGGCCTTTCCCCATGCAGGCCCGATGTCTTCGTTGATTCGCGTGAGGCGAGTGAGGCCGGGAAAGGGAGAGTCTTTTGGCGTGGCCGCCGCTCCGGGCCGCGCCTCATAGATCTCCGGTGGATGGGCGAAGTCGGAGGCGGTAAACACGAAGACCGATCGATCGGCCGAGGATGACAGGCCGAGTTCGTCACGCCCGTTGCCAACAGAACCGGCGAAGCTGAAGACGGGCAGATCTTCCTCCTGGGAATCGCTGCGCAGGGAGAGGCGAACGAGGCGAACCTCGCCGCCGGCCAGTTCCGTAAAGTAGAGGCTCTGGCTGCTTTGCCAGGTGAACCAGCAAGCGGTCGAAGGGCGATTCGCAGTCAGATTGCGCGGCGCGCCACCCGCAGCAGGAACCACCCAAACATCTCCGCCCGTCACTCCCTGGTCGCTCATCAGCCCGCCTATAAAGGCGATTGATTTGCCGTCGGGCGACCAGCGGGGCACTGCGATTTCAAGGCCGTGGAGCGGACTGGAGACATCGGAGGGGCTAAGGATCGCCGCGGGGCCTGCCTTTGTACTGTCCCAGGTCCCAGAAGCGGGACCTGGGGCACCCGATGGAGTGGAAAGTCCCGGCGCCCCATCTGCTGTCAGCCTCTCGGTATAGAGCTTGGCCAGCCACCAGTTGTTTTCGCCGGGTGGATCGGCGGCGATAAAAGCAATCGAGCCCGAATCCGGAGACCAGTCGTACTCGAAAACGTGGAGGTTGGCCGGTGTGAGGAAACGAAAAAGCGGCGCAGGGCTGCGTAAGGCGCGGGAAGCAGGCGGGCCGTCTTCCGCTGCCTTCAAACTGTCCGGGGCTACCGCAGGCTCGCCGTTCCAGCCGAGCGGGATTGTGACCTGGGCAACGCGCTGGATCTCGAGACCTTCTTCGCCGATAACGCCCGAAGGAAGCTTCGTCGCGGCCAGTGCGCCGGTCGGGCGGGTCGCGCCTTCGACGTAGAGAAAGGCGATTGCGCCGCCCTCAGGCGAGAATGCAGGGGAATCTATGGAGCCCTTTGGCGTAAAGACGAGAACCGGAGCCCGAAAATCGAGGCCGGCACTGAAGCGAATGAGATAAAGCGAGGCTCCGATGGCGGCGGCCCTGCCCGAGTCATCGCAATCCGCGAGAAAAGCCAGAGCGGCGGAATCGGGCGACCATGCAGGCCGGCTCTCGCGGCAACTTTCGCCCGGCCCTGATTCAGGCGCCACTTGCCGGCTGTGGGCCGGGTCTTCACGCAGGGCGACGCGGAGGCTGCCTTCGACGATCCATGCGATGCGTCGACCGTCGGGCGAGAGAGCCACCTCGGAGATCGCATGGCCGCGATGCGTGCTCGCAAGCACCTCGTCAATTCGCGCAGAGCTCTGTTGGGCGCGTGCACTAGGCGCAAGAGCAGCCAGAAGCAGCAAAACTGGTAATGCCCGAAAAGCATTCGGAGCCGCCAGGGAGATCATAGGGCCATGCTACGGCATCGTGCCTGTGGCAGGCGCGGCCTTAACGATTCCGCCGCTCGGCAAGGGAGTCATCCTGTCGTTGGCCTGAATTGCCTGGCCCGCGGGGGTGTTGAGGAACGCCAGAATCTCTGGAGTCAATTGAGGGGTGCACTCCACCGGCGCCAGGTGCCCGCAGCCGGGCGCAAGGTCTAGCACCGAGCCCGGAATGAGCTTGTGCATGGTCTCGCCCATCGAGAGCGGCATGATGCGGTCCACCGTTCCCCATGCGATCAGCACAGGCATTTCCAGCCGCGGCAGCAGATCATCGGTCGTCGCATCGCGGCCCGTCAACATCGCCGCCATGGCACGACGAATCACCCAGTCATCCTGATGTGAGAGCCGAATTACGTCGCGGGCGACAAAGCCGGGAATCGGGCGGGGAGCCGGATCGAGAAGTGCTTCGAGTTGATTCAGCTGATCAGCGTTTGCAGGGGTAAATAGCGCGGTGTTCCAGGCGGGCACGACCGCCAAACCCGCTGAGTCGAAGATCAGCAAGCGCTTGACTCGCTCCGGATGCTTAGCAGCGTCAATCTGTGCGATCCAGCCGCCCATGGACCAGCCACCCAGATCCACCTGCCGAAGGTGGAGCGCGTCAAGAAAGGCGATCACGAACTCCGCCTGGTCCTTTACAGAGTAAGAAAAATCTCTGGGTCTGCCGCTGCGCCCAAAGCCCGGCAAGTCGGGCATATAAACGCGATAGCCCCGCCGGGCCAGAACCGGCGCCAGGTTGCGCCAGTTCTCGGCGCGCCCGCCCAGGCCATGGATAAGAACCACCGGCTCGCCGGATGGGGGTCCCCCGGCAAGATAGTGGATGCGCACACCGGAGACCTTGATTGTGTGGCTGAAGATGCCGTTCAAATCATCGCGAAGATACGTGAAGCCGTCGAAGAATGAAACGGGCCGGAGCAGGAAGGCCGCCGCGATCACCACGACGAATGCGACGGCAAGGCTGAGGAGCACAGCTCGAAGTTTCATGACCTCTCACTGCGTTTAGATTCCTTTCCTGCCCATTTGGCTTCTCGTACCTTCGGCTTCGATTCCATCTTTGTTCGAAAAGCGGCCAGTACGCGCGCTCTTCGCCAGGCCTTGCGCAGTACGCGCACCATGATTGGATCGAGGCCGAGGGTGGAGCCAGGTCCCCAATCGACGGGAACGGTCCAGCGGGCGGCCGCTGCGTCAGAAGCGGCTCGCAGCCGGCCACCTTGAACCCGGCAGAGGTAGTCGGCGATGACGTAGTGGTAACGAACGCGACCGTCCTCGACAATAATGCGGTCGAGCAATTCGACAAGTTCAATGGGCTCGACCGCGAAGCCGGTTTCTTCGCGCAATTCGCGGACCAGTGCATCCTGGAGGGACTCGCCCAGCTCAACCAGCCCGCCGGGAAGCGACCACTGGCCCTTGCGCGGCGCCTTTCCGCGGCGGATGAGCAGCACGCGGCCGCGATGGACAACGACGGCGCCTACTCCGACAAGGGGCAAAGAAGGAAATTCACGGCGCATGAAGACTCCGATTCTTTCACAATAGCGCCCTCCACGGGAGCGGGCGCAAGCTGCGGGTGAATCCCGGCTGCACAGCTATCATCAACAAGGAGTGGGAGATTATGACTGACTTTCAACTGAAGATCGATGGAATGCACTGCGGAGGGTGCGTGCGGAGGGTAGGACAGGCATTGGCCTCCGTTGAAGGCGTAATTGTGGACGAGGTGACGGTGGGCTCGGCGCGCCTGCACTCCGAGAGCGAGCCCGCACCTGTGGAAGAGGCGATCGCGGCGCTGGGCCAGGCTGGGTATACAGCTCGGCAGGATGGTTGACAGGTCAAGAAGAGCGCAATCGACGGAGCGAAATGCACGCATCGGCAACAACCACCGAGCGGGAGACGTTGACCCTTCCAGTGCTGGGGATGACCTGCGCCTCGTGCCAGCGCCACGTGGAGCAGGCCCTGCGCGCGGCGGCTGGCGTGGACGAGGCGCGCGTGGATCTGATGGCGCACCGGGCGAACGTGGTTTTCGATCCCGCAGTGGCGCGGCCTGCGGCGCTTGTGGAGGCTATCCGCCGCGCCGGATACGACGCCGTGCTGCCACGCCAGGATGCCAAGGCGGCCGAGATTGAGAATACAGCGGCTGGCCCGGCGCGGGCTGCGTGGGCCGCTCTGGTGGCCGGGGTCGTTGCCATGGTGCTGGCCATGCCGCTGGATATGCAGCCCGGCGCGGCGATGAGCCTGCCCGATCGTCTGCTGATGAGCGCGGCGCCCTGGCTTTATGCTCTTCCGGCCAACGGCATTCGCTGGGCGCTGCTGCTGCTGACCGCGGTGATTGCTGTGTGGGCGGGGCGCGGCATTTATCTAAGCGCTGTGCGCGGGCTGCGCCACCGCTCGACCAATATGAACACGCTTGTCAGCCTGGGAACGGCGGTGGCCTTTGCCTACTCAGCTTATGCAACGATCTGGCCCGGGCCGGGCCGCCAGGTTTACTACGATGCCGTGCTGCTGATCCTGGGCTTCCTGCTGCTTGGCAAGGCGCTCGAAGCGCGCGCAAAACACCGCGCGCTGAGCGCCGTGGATGCTCTCTCGCGCCTGCGTCCGGCTACGGCCCGGCGCGTTTGGGACCACGTCGAGACTGTGGTGCCGCTCGAGGAAATTGTCCCCGGCGATCACGTGCTGGTGCTGCCGGGCGAGCGTTTTCCCGTCGATGCCGTGATCGTTGCAGGGCGAACCACGGTCGAC
>Ga0335071_10008981_pt1 | contig 10236 bp, 7 predicted proteins | sample Lox_Sample_15_FD_206724 | JGI IMG/M metagenome (GOLD analysis project Ga0335071, IMG submission 206724) | Soil microbial communities from Loxahatchee National Wildlife Refuge, Florida, United States - Lox_Sample_1.5 | ecosystem: Environmental > Terrestrial > Soil > Wetlands | place: USA: Florida...
GAATCCGGCCATCGCCGCGCCGATGTAGAGAAGGTGTGGAGTGTTGCTGAGAGCGATGAGGAAGCCGCCAATTGCGGCCAGCGCCAGTCCGCCAGCGGAAATCTGAACTTGGGAGAAATGCCGCAGGGTCAGCGGCGATACTCCCCTTCCCAGCAGCAGTAAACCGTAATACACAGAGGGCGCAAGCATGAGTGCCACGGTGCTCATGCCGGGCATGCGTTTTTCATAGCTGGCGACCCAGCCGCCGATGGCCACCTCGACGCCGACATACAACAGGAACAAAAGGAGCAGTGGTACCGCCTGCGGGAGGCGCATGTGCGCCAGCCATTCCGGAAGGGGATGAGATGCGCGGGCTTTGGCGTCGCCGACAGGCCCTACGCGACGCGACAGATGGAGCACCACGAGGACGGCACAAGCCACCATGATACTCAGGGAAAAATCGCGCACGCCGAAGCGCGGGAGGACGTAGCCGATGATGAAGGGACAAAGGACCGAACCGATACTCCAGGAGAAGTTCAGAAACGTGACGGCGGCAGCCGTGTTCTTGGACGGGAGTTGCGTGGCTCGAAGGTTGATGGCGGGATTGGCGAGGCCGTAGCCGAACCCGTTTACGCCGACCATCAGGGCGGAGACGATCCAAGGCCCTGACCCGAGGAAAGCATAGCCAAGGACGAACGCCACAAACCCAGCGGCGGCCGCTTTCGAGAAGCCCAGCCGGGGCAAGAGCACGCCGGTAAGAATGACGCCGAAAAAGCTGCCGAAATACTGGGTGGTAAAGAAGAAGCCGGCCTGCGCGTCGGTGAGCGACCACCGGTGGATGAAGGAAGGCAGAATGGGCCCGAGCATTGTGGTGATAATGCCGATGACGACAAAGCTGGCGTGAAGCAGCAGCCATTCATTGCGGGGATGCCGCGGGGTAAGAACAGGAGTGGAGGACATTGAATTGCGAGTTTGGCATAGGAGGATGGCGGGGACAAGTCGTTGAAACTGATAGAGACAATCACCTTTATAGTTCCTTAATGTGGCACTGAGCACTTCCTTACCCACGGCGGATAGACTTAAGAACAGGCAGGGAGAACTATGAGAGACATTGTGTTTCTGCTGGGTACGATTGTGTTTTTTGTGCTTGGCCTGGCCTACCTGAAGGGCTGCGATCGGCTGCGTCCGGAGAAATAATCATGCTGGGAAATATACTGTTGATCGTCGTGTCGGTGCTGTTGTGCGGATATTTGTTTTACGCGTTGCTGAAGCCGGAGAAGTTTTGAGATGAATGCGAACGGTTGGTTTCAGATTTTCCTGTTTTTCGGCGTGGTTTTGCTGATCACGAGACCGCTCGGGGTCTTTCTTTATCGTGTATTTGAGGGAAAGCCCGCATTTCTGGACTTTGCGCTGCGGCCAGTGGAACGGCTGGTCTACCGAGTCTGTGGGATCGACGAGAAGCAAGAAATGCGCTGGACGGAGTACGGCGCGGCGATGCTGCTGTTCAGCGGCGTGTCGCTGGCGCTGCTGTATTTTATCCAGCGGTTGCAGCTATGGCTGCCGTGGAATCCGCAAAAAATGACGAACGTCGCGCCGGATCTCGCTTGGAACACGGCGGTCTCATTCACGACGAATACAAACTGGCAGGCGTATTCGGGCGAATCGACGATGAGTTACTTCACACAGATGGCGGGACTGGCGTATCACAATTTTTCGTCCGCGGCGGTGGGGATCGCGCTGGCGGTTGCGCTGATCCGGGGTGTGGCGCGACGCGAATCGAAGACCATTGGCAATTTCTGGGTAGATACGACGCGGGCGTTTCTGCGGGTGCTGCTGCCGGTGAGCCTTGTCGTGGCGGTATTTTTTGTGTCGCAAGGCGCGATTCAGAACTTCCGACCCTATACCACGGTCAGTGTGATTGAGCCGCAATCTGTGGAGACGAAGAATGCGGACGGATCTGTAAAGAAAGACACCGTGACGACGCAGATGATCGCGCAAGGGCCGGTGGCGTCGCAGGAAGCCATCAAGATGTTCGGAACAAACGGTGGAGGCTTCTTTGGAGCCAACAGTACGCACCCGTTTGAAAATCCCACGCCGCTGACGAATTTCGTGCAGATGGTGCTGATTTTCGCGATTCCGTCGGCGCTGACCTATACGCTGGGGCGGATGACGGGTTCGGCGCGGCATGGCTGGGCCGTGTGGAGCGCGATGGCCGCGTTGTTTCTGTGCGGAGTGCTGGTAGCTTACGCCTTTGAAGCTCGCGGGAACCCAATGATGTCCGGGATTCAGACAAACACGAGTGCGACGCAGCCCGGCGGGAACATGGAAGGCAAGGAAGTGCGGTTCGGGATTGCGAACTCGGCGCTGTTTACGACGGTGACCACGGACGCGAGCTGTGGAGCGGTAAACAATCAACACGATTCGCTGACACCGCTGGCCGGGATGGTTCCGCTGGTGAATATCATGCTGGGCGAAGTGATATTTGGCGGAGTGGGCGCCGGGCTGTACGGCGTTCTCGTTTTCGCGATTCTGGCCGTGTTCCTCGCCGGGCTGATGGTGGGGCGGACGCCGGAATACCTAGGGAAGAAGATTGAGTCGTATGACGTGCAGATGGCGACGCTGGCGATACTGGTGACGTCGTTGACGATCCTGATTTTTTCGGCGATTGCCTCGGTGTCGAAGTTCGGCATTTCAAGTATCAGCAATACGGGTCCCCATGGACTGTCACAAATTCTCTACGCTTATACGTCGGCGGTGGGAAACAACGGTTCAGCGTTTGGGGGGCTGAACGCGAATACGCTCTGGTATAACTCGAGCCTGGGAACCGCGATGCTACTGGGGCGGTTCTTCATGATCATTCCGATCCTGGCGATTGCCGGCAACCTGGCCAGAAAAAAACATGTACCGGAATCGCTGGGAACGTTTCCGGTGACGGGGCCGCTGTTCAGCGTCTTGCTGATCAGCGTAATTCTGATCGTGGGAGCGCTGACGTTCTTCCCCGCCCTGAGCCTGGGGCCCATTCTGGAACACTTGATGATGAGCGCAGGAAAGGCGTTTTGAGGGATCCATGTCGACTTCGCATTCACAACCAAAGTCTATTTCGCTGGCCGACGGAAAGATTCTGAAGAGCGCGATCCTGAGTTCGTTCACGAAGCTGAATCCAAAATGGATGATCAAGAACCCGGTGATGTTCGTCGTGGAAGTTGGGGCAGTGGTTACGCTGATCGTGCTGCTGTCGAATGTGCTCCATCACGTGGGTGGATTCTGGTTCGGGCTGCAGATCACGTTATGGCTGTGGTTCACGGTGCTGTTTGCCAATTTCGCGGAGGCCATGGCGGAGGGCCGAGGGAAGGCCCAGGCAGAGACGCTGCGCAAAGCGAGAGCGGAAACCGCGGCGCGCAAATTACGGTCCGATGGGACCGTGGAGATCGTCAGCAGCTCGAAACTGCGAGCGGGTGATCTTGTGATGGTGACCGCGGGAGAATTCGTACCGAGCGACGGTGAGGTGATCGAAGGCGTGGCGTCGGTGGATGAGTCGGCGATTACGGGGGAGTCGGCGCCTGTGATTCGTGAAGCGGGCGGCGACCGGTCGGCAGTGACGGGTGGGACGCGCGTTCTTTCGGACGAGATCAAGGTGAGGATCACCTCGAATCCAGGAGAAACGTTCCTGGACCGCATGATCGGGCTGGTGGAAGGCGCATCGCGGCAGAAGACGCCGAATGAGATCGCGTTGAACATTCTGCTGGCAGGGCTGACGATCATCTTTTTGCTGGCTGTGGTGACGCTGCAGCCTTTTGCCATCTATTCCGGAGCGCCGCAGAACGTGTTTGCGCTGGTGTCGTTGCTGGTGTGCCTGATTCCGACAACGATTGGCGGACTGCTTTCCGCCATCGGAATCGCGGGAATGGACCGAATGATCCAGCGAAACGTGATTGCCATGTCGGGTCGCGCTGTGGAGGCGGCGGGCGACGTAGACGTGCTACTGCTGGACAAGACCGGAACGATTACATTGGGGAATCGCGAGGCAACAGCATTTCATCCTGCGCCTGGCGTGACCGAAGCGGAGTTGGCGAGCGCGGCGCAGTTGGCATCGTTTTCGGATGAAACGCCGGAGGGCCGGTCGATTGTGGTGCTCGCGAAGGAGAAATACGGTCTGCGCGGGCGCGAACTGGCGCCGCACAACCCGGTCTTTGTTCCCTTCTCGGCACAGACGCGGATGTCGGGCGTGAATCTGGACGGAACAGAGATTCGGAAAGGCGCGAAAGACGCAATCACGCGATATGTGACCGAGAAAGGCCAGGTGGTGCCGAAGGAAATCCGAGAGACCGTGGATCGGATCGCGCAGAACGGTGGGACACCGCTGCTGGTGGCAATGAACCATCGGGTGTATGGCGCGATTGAGCTGACGGATATCGTGAAGGGCGGAATGCGCGAGCGTTTTGATCACCTGCGGGCAATGGGCATCCGCACCATGATGATCACGGGCGACAATCCACTGACGGCCGCAGCCATCGCGCGGCAAGCGGGCGTGGACGACTTTCTTGCAGAAGCGAAGCCGGAAGACAAGATGGCGTTGATCAAGAACGAACAAGCCAAAGGCAAGCTGGTCGCAATGACCGGCGACGGAACGAATGACGCTCCTGCGCTGGCGCAAGCGGACGTGGGCGTGGCGATGAACACGGGCACGCAAGCGGCCAAAGAGGCCGGGAATATGGTGGACCTGGACTCGAACCCGACGAAACTGATTGAAATCGTCGAGATCGGCAAGCAACTGCTGATCACGCGCGGATCGCTGACGACCTTTTCGGTGGCCAATGACGTGGCCAAGTACTTTGCAATCATTCCGGCAATGTTTGCGGGGACATTTCCACTGTTGGGCTTATTGAACGTCATGAAGCTGCGCACGCCCGAATCGGCGATCCTGTCCGCGGTGATTTTCAACGCGCTGGTTATCATTGCGTTGATTCCTCTGGCGCTCCGCGGCGTGAAGTATCGTCCGCTAGGGGCGGCGATTCTGCTGCGGCGCAACTTGCTGATTTATGGGCTCGGGGGAGTGATTGCGCCGTTCCTGGGAATCAAGTTGATCGATATCGTGATTGGCTGGATGCATCTGGCGTAGAGGACGAAATGAAGAAACAGTTAATGACTGCGATCTGGTTCACGTTGGTGACCACCGTGATTTTTGGAGTTATTTACCCGCTGGTGATGACAGCGATTTCACAAGTGCTGTTTCCGGATAAGGCGAACGGCAGCCTGATCATCAAGAATGGACGGGTTGTAGGTTCGCGGCTGATTGGCCAGGCGTTTACGGGCGACAAATACTTTCATTCGCGGCCATCGGCGGCCGGCAATGGCTACGATGCGACGGCATCCGGCGGATCAAACCTGGGGCCAACCAATCAGGTGTTGATTTCGAGAGTGCATGATGACGTAGCAAAACTGCAGCAAGAGCGGCCGGGCGAGCTAGTCCCGGCAGACATGGTGACCACCTCGGGCTCCGGCCTCGATCCGGATATTTCGCCGGCAAATGCGGAGTTTCAGACGCCGCGCGTGGCAAAGGCCCGTGGCCTAAGCGTCGCGGAAGTTCGGCAAATCGTGACAAAGCACACTCAGGGACGGCAGTACGGCATTTTTGGCGAACCGCGCGTCAACGTTCTGGAATTGAACCTGGATTTGGACGGGATGGCCGCAACACATCCGTAGATCGATGGAAGCGCAGCGGCAACGCCAATTAACGCGGCGATTTGGCTGAAGGCTTGGCCACCGGACTTTTGGGCGGCTGGAAACGATAGCCGACCCAAGGCTCGGTCAAAACATATTTCGGATGCGCGGAGTCTTTCTCAATCTTTTTGCGAAGTTGATTGATGACGACGCGGAGATTTTCAGTTTCTTCCCCATATTCGGGCCCCCAGACAAATTGCAAAAGCCGACGATGCGAGACGGGCTTGCCCTGATTGGCAATGAGGTGGCGGAGCACCTCGAACTCTTTGGGGGCGAGGTGGACTTGCTCGCCGTTGGCGGTGACTCTGCGCTCCTCGAAGTCGACTGTGAGGTCTTTGGAAACGAAAGGCGGCAGGGCTTCAACAGAAGGGTGGCGGCGGAGGGAAGCGCGAATGCGCGCTAACAGTTCTTCAATGCCAAACGGCTTAGTGACGTAGTCGTCAGCGCCGGCATCGAGCGCCACGACCTTGTCGCGCTCGGCATTACGAACCGTGAGCATAATGATGGGGGCATCGCTGGAGCGACGGATCTCGCGGCACGTATCGACACCGCTGATGCCGGGCAAGTTGACGTCGAGAAGGATCAAATCCGGCTTTAGTTTGGGAACCAACTCCAAAGCCTCTTCACCGGATGCCGCTTCGCTGATGGTATATCCGCGAAATGAGAGGGTAGAGCGGAGGACCCGACGGATCTGAGGTTCGTCGTCCACAACCAGGATATTCGCAGTGCTCATCGAGATTCGACCTGGACCGGCGCGACGGGAAGAGTGAAGGAAAACACAGAGCCGTTGCCCAGTTGGCTGGTGACGGAGATGGCGCCACCGTGGGCGTTGACGATGGCTTTAGCGATGGGCAGGCCCATGCCAGTGCCACGGACCTGGTAGCGCTGGTCGCGGCCGCGATAAAACTTGTCGAAGATGAGTCCTTGTTCGAAGGGATCGATTCCGGGGCCACGGTCGGCGACGCTGAAGGCAACATAGTCGCCGCTCAGCTCCGCGGTGATGGTGATGGGCTGATCCTTGGGGGAATAGAGGTCGGCGTTGTCAATCAACTGAACCAGGATGTCGCGAGCGCGGTTCGCGTCGGCCCAGACGGGGGGCAAGTGCGAACTCATCTGGAGGTGAATCGGGCGGTCCGCCAGGGTAGCGCGGAGATGTTGAACCGCAGCGCCGATGAGCTCGGAGGCTTCGAGCGCAGCGCAGTGTAACTGAATTTCGCCGGCCTCCAGGCGCGACATTTCGGCGGCCTCCTCGACAAGGTGATTCAGCCGGTCGCACTCCTCGTTGATGATGGTGAGGAGCTCCCGCTGCTGAGGATTCCCTTTGGATGCGGAACTCAGCAGGTCGGTGACGGCGGCCTTCATGCTGGTCAAAGGCGTGCGGAAATCGTGAGCGATGGAATCGAGGAGCGCGGATTTCAGACGCTCGCCCTGGCGCTCCGCCTCCGTTTCGCCGATCTGCTCGACGGCGCGGGCCCGCTCGATGGCGATGGCAACGAGCGAGCCAACGGCATCCAGGGTCTGCCGGCTGAGGCGGGCTCCCGAGATACCCAAACTCCCAATCGGTTTCACACCGAGTCGAACCGGAAGGAAGTATAGGGCCTTCACACTGTCGCAGATGACGTCGTCGCGAACAAAAGCGTTCTTCATCTGCTCTTCGTCAATCTGCGAGGCGCCGTAACCGGATCGGTAGAATTTGTCTTTTTGCGGAACGAAAAGTTCGGCAGCACCCGCTCCGAAGCAGTCGACGATGAAGTTGGGTATGGCGTTCGTCAACTGGATCACATTGCCTTCGCCGAGCAGCTTTTGGCTGAACGTGTAGAGCCGTTCGACCTCGCGGCGGCGATTGATGGCGGCATCGGCTTCCTTGCGGATGCGCGCGGAAAGCTGGCTACCCATGAGAGAGGTGAAGAGAAACGCGAACAGGGCGACCCAGTTCTGCGGATCAGCGATGGTTAAAGTGCCGACCGGAGGGAGGAAAAAGTAGTTGAACAGCAGCATCGCGGAAACGGACATGACGCTGGAGACGATCATGCCCCAGACGGCGGAAACTGCTAGAATCGCAAGCAGAAACAGAAGGGCCACCGTGGTCTGATTCACCGGGACGAACCGGCTGCAGATAAAGGTGATGGCGGCGAGCAGGACGGCGGCAGCTATGAAGCCAATCCCACGTCCAACGATCAGGCGCAACATAGGTTGTATTGTAACTCAGTAGAAATCTTGCTGCGGAGAGAACCGGCACTTGCCCAAACGCCCCGAGGAATGGCTCGAAGTCGTTTCCCCGAGCCCTAAGGCGCGAGGAATTTTCAAACTTTTTCTCGGCTATGCCCCGGGTGTCGGCAAAACCTATTCCATGCTGAGCGAGGCGATCCGCCGGAAAAGCCGCGGCGAAGATGTGGTAATTGGCATCGTGGAGACGCACGGGCGAAAGGGCATTCAGGAATTGGTAGAGCAGCTGGAGAGCGTGCCGCGGCTGAAACTCGACTACAAAGGAACGCTTTTCGAAGAGATGGACGTCGACGCGATCCTGCGGCGAAGGCCAGAGGTCGTGCTGGTGGATGAACTGGCACACACCAACATTCCAGGGAGCAAACACCGGAAGCGCTACGAGGACGTGCAGGAATTACTGGCCGCGAAAATCGACGTGAACTCGACGTTGAACATTCAGCACATTGAGAGTATTGCGCCGACCGTGAGAGCGATTACCGGCATTACGGTTCGGGAGACCGTGCCGGACTGGGTACCGCTCTCCGCTTCGGAGACGGTGATGGTCGACTTGACGCCCGAAGCGCTGCAGAACCGCATGAAGCGCGGCGACGTATACAGCCAGGAGAAAGTCGAACAATCGCTGAAGAATTTCTTCCGACGAGGAAACCTGATTGCGCTGCGTGAATTGGCGCTGCGCCAGGTGGCCGAACAGGTGGACCGCAGCCTGGAATCGTACATGGATGCGAAAGAAATCCATCAGAACTGGGGCGTGCGGGAGCGAATCGCGGTTTGCATTTCAGGAAGCCCGACTGGGCAGTATCTTGTGGCGCGGGCGGCGCGAATGGCGCGCCGGATGGACGCGGAGCTGTACGTTGTCTACGTGCAACGGGACTTCGGGCCGCGCGAGGAAAATGCGCAGGTGTTGCAAGCCAATCTGCGTTTCGCCGAGAATCTGGGCGCGCAAGTGGTGAGATTGAAGGGGCACAGTGTTGCGGACACCATCGCAGAATTTGTACGAAGCAAATACATCACGCAAGTGGTGTTTGGGCGCGCGCCGGTGCGCGACTGGAGAAAGTACCTGTACCTGTCCGTGGTGCATCGATTCTTGAGAGATTCGCCGCCGGTCGACGTGCATATCGTGACGCAAGAAACGGAAAGTGATTGAGCGAGCGGTGTCAGGTGAAAAGAAAGCCCGCCCTCGAGCCATCCTGCGTAACGTGGAGCACTCCGCCCAAGTGCGCCAAGCGCTCTGCTTTCGCTGAGAACAAACTTTTATTCGGTCAACGAAGAACAAAACTCGCTACGCAGGATAACGCGAGAGCGGGGTAGGAAAAGAGTAAGCGGGCCGGATTGGTCCGTAAACTGTCAATAATGACAGTCTTGCGCCCGCGACATTTTGGACTAAGTCAGCCTACTTTGAACGCTTGGACCTGGACGGTGCCGGTCCTGAAGTCTCCCGAATCATCAACTCTGGAGCGACGGGGAATTCCGGGGGATAGTCCTTAAAACCCTGAAGCCGCTGTAGGAGAATCCGGGCGGCTGTAGCTCCCATCTCTCGCAGCGGCTGGCGCACCGTTGTCAGGCGCGGGTTGTGATATGCCGCCAGTTGGATGTCGTCGAAGCCGACGACCGAGACGTCTTCAGGAACCCGAAGATTCGCGTCCTTCAGAGCGCGGATCGCACCAATCGCCGCCATGTCGTTGAAGGAAACAATCGCGGAAAACTGGTGCCCACCCTGCAGCAACGACTGCACGACGGGATAGCCAAGTTCTGGAGAAGAAATGTCTCTTTCGAGCTGGACGGTAAGTTCGGGAAGAACCGGAAGCTCGAGTTCCTTGGCGACCGCGACAATGTTTTCCCAGCGCGCATGTGAGTCCGAGCTGAAAGACTGTCCGCGCATGAAGGCAATACGGCGATGGCCCAACTGCTGCAGATGGCGAAGGATGAGTTCGGCAGCACGACGGTGGTCGAGCACGACGTTGGTAACGCCTTTCAGATTCTTGTGTCCGGCAATCGCGACAGCGGGCACAGAAAATTCATGCTGAATGGTGGTGTCGATGAAGATCAGGCCCTCGGCACCGCGCCCCAACAGCAGACGGGGGTATTCCTCGACCAGATCAGGTTTGTGGCGATGGTGGGCGCTAAAGTAGAAGTAGCCTTCCTGCATCAGGTGGTCGCCGATGCCGCCCATGACCATGGTGTGGTACCCGTCGCTGAGCTCGGGAACGAGAACGCCAACGGTGAAGGTGCGCTGCTTTCGCAAAGAGCGGGCCAGAAGACTGGGCTGATAGTTGAATTTGCGAGCGGCTTCGCGAACTCGTTCACGAGTTT
>Ga0335071_10008983_pt1 | contig 10236 bp, 13 predicted proteins | sample Lox_Sample_15_FD_206724 | JGI IMG/M metagenome (GOLD analysis project Ga0335071, IMG submission 206724) | Soil microbial communities from Loxahatchee National Wildlife Refuge, Florida, United States - Lox_Sample_1.5 | ecosystem: Environmental > Terrestrial > Soil > Wetlands | place: USA...
AGGGGCGCGTGCTCGCCGGCGCGATCGCGGGCCGCGCGGACCTCGTGACCGGGCCGCTCTTCGGCTTCGTGCGCACGGCGGGCCCGGCCATCTCGCCCTTCAACGCGTGGGTGTGCCTGAAGGGGATGGAAACGCTCAACATCCGCATGAAGGCGCATTGCGAAAATGCGCTCGCGATCGCGCGCTGGCTCGAGGCCCATCACAGGGTCGAGCGCGTGAACTATCCCTTCCTCGAGTCGCACCCGCAGCATGCGCTCGCGAGGAAGCAGCAGTCGGGCGGCGGCGCCGTTCTCTCCTTCGTCGTGAAGGGCGGCCGCGAAGCCGCGTGGCGCGTGATCGACGCGGTGCGCATGATCTCCATCACCGCGAACTTCGGCGACGTGAAGAGCACCATCTGCCACCCGGCGACCACGACCCACGCGCGCCTCACTCCCGCCGAGCGCGAAGCCGCCGGCATCTCCGAGGGCCTCATCCGCCTGGGCGTGGGCATCGAAGACTCCGGCGACATCCGTGCGGACCTCGCGCGGGGGCTCGACCAGTAGCCACAAGAAAAAGGAATCATGGCCGCATCCCGACACGTCTTCCTCATGTGCCCGCCGGAATACTTCACGGTGGCCTACATCATCAATCCGTGGATGCACGGAAACCTGCGCCGCATCGACAACGCCACCGCGAAGCAGCAGTGGCGCGCGCTCTATGACACGCTCACCGACCACGCGACCGTGCGCCTCGTGCTGCCGCAGCCGGGCTCGCCGGACATGGTGTTCACCGCCAACGCGGGCCTGGTGAAGGGGAAGCGCTTCATCGTCTCGCGCTTCCGCTACCCGGAGCGCCAGGCCGAGGAGCCTTACTTCGCCGACTGGTTCATGGACCGCGGCTACGACGTCTCGCTCATGCCGCGCGACGTGCCGTTCGAAGGGGCGGGCGACGCGCTCTTTGACCGCGGCGAGAAGTGCCTGTGGATGGCCTACGGGCATCGCTCCATCTCCGCGGCGCGCGACATCCTCGCCGACAAGCTCGGGGTGGAGGTCGAGGTGCTCAAGCTGGTCGACCAGCGCTTCTACCATCTCGACACGTGCTTCTGCCCCCTCGAGGGCGGCTACGTGATGTACTATCCCCCGGCGTTCGACGAGACCTCGCGCGCGGCGATCGAGAAGCGCGTGGCGCCCGCCAGGCGCATCGCCATCGACGAGGAGGACGCGCTTGCCTTCGCGTGCAACTCCGTGAACATCGACCAGACCCTCGTGCTCAATCGCGCGACGCCCGCTTTCGTGAAGGCGCTCTCGCGCCACGGATTCAAGGTCGTGCAGACTCCGCTTTCCGAATTCATGAAGGCCGGCGGCTCGGCCAAGTGCCTCACGCTCAGGCTGAACGAGCCGTGACGACGCGTCCCGCCTTCCTCCTGCTTGCCCTGCTGCCGCTCTTCGCCGCGGCCGAGGGCATGTACAAGTGGGTGGACGAGAAGGGCGTCACGCACTACTCCGAATCGCCGCCGCCCGACGACGCCAAGGGCAAGAAGGCCACGAAGATCGACATCAAGCCCAACGGCCCGTCGGGGCCGGTGAAGGACAACTGGAAGGAGCGCGTCGAGGGCGCGCGCGAGAAGCAGATCCAGTCGAACGAAGAGCAGGCGAAGCAGCAGAAGGCCGATGCGCAGGAGAAGGCCCGCAGGGACATGGCCTGCCGCCAGGCGCTGCAGCAGGTGTCCACGCTGCAGCAGACGCGCCCGGTCTACACCACGAACGACAAGGGCGAGCGCGTGTACATGGAGGACACCGACCGCGCCCAGCGCATCGCCGACGCGCAGGAGCGCATGCGCAAGAACTGCGAGCAGTGATGCGCCGCATCTCGCGCGCCCTGGCCGCCGCGATCGCGATCGCCCTGGCCGGGTGCGGATCCGCTCCCGATGTTTCCGGCGACCGGCTGCCGCACTTCGTGGCACCCACCGGGCCCGCGCCGCGCGTGGCGCTCGTGCTGGGCTCCGGCGGCCCGCGCGGCTTCGCCCACATCGGCGTGTTGAAGGCGCTCGAGGAAGCGGGCGTGAAGCCCGACCTCATCGTCGGATCCAGCGTGGGCTCCATGGTGGGCGCGCTCTACGCGTACGGGATTTCCGCGCGGGATCTCGAGCGCATGGCCTACGACATCAACATGCTCCAGTTCTTCGAGCTGCGCATGCTGGACGGCAAGCCCGCCACCGGCGAGGCGCTCCAGAACTATGTCAACGAACACGTGCACGGCCTGCCCATCGAGAAGCTCCCCACGGAATTCGTCGCGGGCGCCACGAGGCTTTCCGACGGCAAGCTCGCGCTCTTCAACCACGGCGACACGGGCCTCGCGGTGCGCGCCTCGTCGGCGAGCCCCGGGCAGTTCGAGCCCGTGACAATCGGCAACGAGCGCTATGTCGATGGCGACGAGGCGAGCCCCGTGCCGATCCGCGCGGCGCGCGCGCTCGGCGCCCGCGTGGTGATCGCGGTGGACGTGTCGGCCTACGTCGAGTCCACGCCGCAGGGCGTGCCGCAGGAGTGGATCGACAAGGACGCGCGCCGCGCGCGCCAGGTGGCGGCCGAAGCGCCTGAAGCCGACGTGATGATCCATCCGGACATCGGCTACTACGCGGGAGAGAGCGAGGCCTATCGCCGCCGCGTGATCGCCATCGCCGAGCGCGTGGCGCGGGAGAAGATCCCGGCCATCAGGGTCGCGCTCGAGCGCGCCTCCAGTCCGGCCGGTCAGGGCGCGCCGATGGCGCGGATTCCCTCGGGCGAAGCTTCCAGGTAGCCGCCGGGGCCGTACCACTCGGGCAGCACCCAGCGCTCGCGTGCGCGCCCGTCCACCGCGTGGCGGTGGTGCGCGGGTCGATGCGTGTGCCCGTGGATGATGAGGTCCACGCCGGAATCGGCGAATGCCTTCTCGACCGCCGCGGGCGACACGTCCATGATCTGCATAGACTTGCCTGCCTTCGACGTCTCGCTCTCGGCGCGCAGCCCCTCGGCCATCTTGATGCGCTCGGACAACGGCCGAGCGAGGATCGCCTGCTGCCACGCGGGATTCCTCACCTGCGAACGGAAGGCCTGGTACTCCCTGTCGTCGGTGCACAGCGTGTCGCCGTGCATGAGCAGGGCCTTGCGGCCGTAGAGGTCGACCGTCGTCGGGTCGTCGATGAGCTCTACGCCGGTGGCCTTCGAGAACGCATCGGCCACGAGGAAGTCGCGGTTGCCGTGCATGAAGCGCACGGGAAGGCGCGAAGCGGCGCGCTTCAGGTCCTCGGCGACGCGATGGGGGAAAGCGAGGGCGAGGCCGTCGTCGCCCGCCCAATACTCGAAGAGGTCGCCCAGGATGTAGAGCGCGTCGGCGCCCGGGACGACCTCATCGAGGAACTTCTCGAATCGCGCCGTGGCTTCGGGCCGCGGCGCGTCCAGGTGCAGGTCGGAGATGAAAAGCGTGCGCCTCAGAGGCACTCGGCCTTTTCGATCACAACCGCCGTCTTCGGGACGTCCTGGTGCCCGCCGGCGCTGCCCGTGGCCACCCCGCGGATCTTGTCGACCACGTCCTGGCCTTCCACGACCTTGCCGAACACCGCGTAGCCCGGATTGCCCTCGCCCGCGTAGTTGAGGAAGTCGTTCTTCTTCACGTTGATGAAGAATTGCGACGTCGCCGAGTCGCGCACGTTGGTGCGGGCCATGGCCACTGTGTAGACGTCGTTCTTCAGGCCGTTGGTGGACTCGTTCTTGATCGGCGGCTGCACGGGCTTCTGGCGCATGTCGCTGGTGAATCCGCCGCCCTGGATCATGAAGCCGTCGATCACGCGGTGGAAGATGGTGCCGTCGTAGTGGCCCGCCTTCACGTACTTCACGAAGTTGTCCGACGAGATCGGCGCCTTGGTTTCATCGAGCTCCATCACGATGGAGCCCATGGACGTGGTGAGCTTGACCTTCACTTGGCCTCCTTGGCGGCTGCGGCGGGCGCCAGGCACTCCGCCTTCTCGATGACGATGGGATCCTTCGGCACGTTCTGGTACGGGCCCACGTTGCCGGTGGGGACCTTGCGGATCTTGTCCACCGTTTCCCTGCCTTCGATCACCTTGCCGAATACCGCGTAGCCGGGGCTCATGTCGCCGGCGAAGTTGAGCGCGGTGTTGTCGGCGACGTTGATGTAGAACTGCGACGTGGCGGAGTCGCGCTCCTGGGTGCGCGCCATGGCGATCGTGTAGGGCTCGTTCTTCAGGCCGTTGGCGGATTCGTTGCGGATCGGCGAGCGCGTGGCCTTCTCGCGCATGTCCTTGCCCATGCCGCCGCCCTGGATCATGAAGCCGTCGATCACGCGGTGGAAGATGGTGCCGTTGTAGTGGCCGGCGTCCACGTACTTGATGAAGTTCTCCGTGGAGACCGGGGCCTTGTCCTTGTTCAGCTCGACCACGATGGGGCCGGCCGAGGTCGTGAGCTTCACCCGGGGCGCGGCGCCGCGCAGGTCCGCGTCGCAGGCGGGGCCCACCGACTGGGCGAAGGCCGCGGGGGCGCACAGGGCGAAAGCGATGGATGCAGCAAGGGTGCGATGCATGTTCATTTTCTTCTTCGTTCCGGGGGTTGGAGGGAAATCAGGAACCGACGACGGTCTCGTGGACGATGCGCCACTGCCCGCCTTCGCGCGTCCAGAACTGGCGCTTGAAGGTGGTCTTGGACATGTTGTTGGAGCGATAGTCCTGCGTGAAGCTCACCATCATGAGGTTGCGCTCGCCGGGATACTCGAACAGGCTCACGTCCTTCAGGTTCACCTTGATCCACGACTTGCCCGCGTTCACGCGCTGCTTGCTCGCGCTCCAGGAAGCGAAGTCGCGGTTGGCCGAGCGGAAGTTGCGCGAGTAGTTGGAGAGGTAGCGCCTGGTGTCCAGGCTCTCCCAGTCGGTCTTCCACTTGTCGAGCGCCGCGAGGAACGCCTCGCGCTCGGCTTCCCATTGAGCGGGGGCGCGCCATTCGACCGTGTTGCCGATGACCACGGGCGTGCGCTCGATCTCCACGTAGCGGCGCACGCGCGCGAGGTCCTCGTTGGTGAGCACCACGCAGCCGTCGGTGGCCCACGGCGGGCGCGCGTACGTTTCCGAGGGCGTGCCGTGGATCCAGATGCCGTGGCCGCTGCGGCCGTTCATGCGGTCCCACTCGTTGGGATAGGTGAGGGGATAGGCGCCGGGCCCGTAGAACTCCGGCAGCTTGTCCTTCATCGGCAGCAGCGTGTAGATGCCCAGCGGCGTCTTCTGGTCGCCCTCGACGCGCTTCTCGATGCCGTTCTTGCCCAGGCTGATGTAGAAGTCGGCCACGTAGCGCGGCTTGCCCAGGTCGTTCGCGTACACGAAGAGGCGTGAGCGCGCCGTGTCGATGAGCAGCGCATGCGTCTGCTTGGGCGCGAGCTGCAGCAGCGACGAGGGAAGATACGACGCGGGCGGCGCGTCCAGGTAGCGCTTCATGCGCACGCGCGCCTCGTCCTGCAGCGGCTGCACGCTCGCCGTGGAGGCGGCGTTGGCCGCGAAGGCCACGGGCTGGCCCGCGCTCGCCATGAGCAGGTCGCCCTTGATGAGGTAACCCAGCCTGTAGTTCGGATTGCGCGCGAGGAGGGCGTCCACGTCGTCGAGGGCCTGCTTCAGGCCGTTCTCGCGCAGGCTCACCATCGCGCGCACCAGCAGGCTCTCGGCTTCGTTGCTGTAGTGCAGGCCGGCGGGAGAGACGCCCGGCTCGTCGGCGAGCGCGGTGGCCGCCGCGGCGAAGAACAGAACTGCGATGCGCTGCCCCGTCACCCGCCCGCGCGCTCCTGCTTGATGAGCCAACGGTCGCCGGCGCGCTCGAGCTTCAACGTCTTCGTATTGGTGCTCTTCAGCGTGTCCGACTTGTAGGCTTGCCGGAAGGTGACCGTCGCCTCGTTGTCGTTCACCATCTTCACGTTCACGTCCGAGAGCGTGACCTCGATGCTCTTGGGCTTCTCGATGCGCTCCTTGCGTTCCTTCTCCCACGCGTCGCGCTTGGCGCCGCCGGGCACCTCGAAATCGGGCGCGTAGTGCGCGAGGTACGCGGCGACGTCGCGCTCGCTCCAGGCGCGCGCCCAGGATTGCACGGTTGCGGCGATCTGCGACTTCGTTTCGCTCGATACGGCGGGTGCGGGCGCCGCCTTGGCGGGCTCGACTTTCGCGTGCTCCACCTTCGCCGGTGCGGGCGCAGGCGCGGGTGCCGGGGCCGGCGCAGGCGGCGTGGCCTTCGCCACTTCCACCTTCGGCGCTTCGGCCTTGGGGGCTTCGACTTTCGGAGCCTCTTTCGGCGCGGCATCCGCCTTCGGCATCGCGGCGGCCGCGGCGGCCAGCTTCTGCGAGCTGAAGAGATCCTTGATCATCGCGAGCTTCACTTGCGCCGTCGTGTTCGTCTTGTCGAGCTGCAGGGCGCGGTCGTAGGCGCGGCTCGCGAGCTGCGCATAGATGTCGCCCAGGTTCTCGTGCGCCGTCGCATAGCTCGGGTGCGTGTGGATCGCGAGCTCGAGGGCGGCCTTCGCCTTGTCGTAGTTGCCCTGCGAGGCGTAGAGCACGGCGAGGTTGTTGTACGGCTCGGGCAGCTCCGGGTAGTCCTCGGTGAGCCCCGTGAAGACCTGGATCGCGTCGGGGATGCGCTTCTGCTCGGTGAGCACGAGGCCCTTGAGGAAACGTCCCTGCGGATCCTTGGGATTGCCCTTGAGGTAGCCCTCGACCTTGTCGAGCGCGGGCTGGAGCTTGCCCTGCTGGTAGAGCTTCTGCGCTTCCTTCAGGTCGTCGGCGGGTGCGGCCCACGCGGCCGCGGCTCCGAGAAGAGCGGCGAACACAGTCGCCGCGAGCCGGGCCTTCATCGAAATGCGGTGCAGCATCATCGGCGGTAGGTGTTATAATTAGTTGAATTTAATAAGAAACAGTATTCTACCCGCCTTCGCGGGCCTTCACAATCCGGCGTCGCTGGGCCGGGCCATTTTCCACCCAATCCGCCCTCCGATGTCGCTGCAGATCCACAACACACTCACGCGCAGCAAAGAACCGTTTGTCCCACACGTCGCGGGTAAAGTTTCAATCTACGTGTGCGGGCCGACGGTGTACGACTTCATCCACGTCGGCAACGCGCGCACGTTCACCACGTTCGACATGGTGGTGCGCTGGCTTCGCGCCTCGGGCTACGAGGTGAAGTACGTGCGCAACATCACCGACATCGACGACAAGATCATGGACCGCGCGCGCGCCAACGGCGAATCGTTCGAGGCGCTCGCGCAGCGCATGGTCGATGCGTTCGTGGCGGACACCGATCGCCTGGGCCTCGAGCGACCCGACGTGGAGCCGCGCGCCACGCGCTACGTGGGACCGATGCTCGAGATGATCGCAACCCTCGAGAAGAAAGAGCACGCCTATCGCGGTTCCAACGGCGATGTCTTCTACGCCGTGAGGAGCTTCAAGGACTACGGGCGGCTTTCGCGCAAGAACCTGGACGAGCTTCGCTCGGGCGAGCGCGTGGCGGTGGAGGCCGCGAAGAAGGATCCGCTGGACTTCGTGCTGTGGAAGGCGGCCAAGCCCGGCGAGCCGCGCTGGCCCTCGGTCTTCGGAGAGGGCCGGCCGGGCTGGCACATCGAGTGCTCGGCGATGTCGTGCCGCGAGCTGGGCGCCACCATCGACATCCACGGCGGCGGCTGGGACCTGCAGTTTCCGCACCACGAGAACGAGATCGCGCAAAGCGAAGGGGCCAACGGCGTGAAGATGGCGCGCTTCTGGATGCACGGGGCGTTCCTCAATTTCGGCCACGAGAAGATGTCCAAGTCGCTGGGCAACTTCTCCACCACGCGCGACGTGCTCGACAACCTCGACGCGAAGCAGGGCCCCGAGCAGCTGCGCTACTTCTTCCTGCGCGGGCACTATCGCAGCGAGATCAACTTCACGGGCGAGGCGCTCGACGACGCGGGCAATTCGCTGCGCGGCCTGTACACGGCGCTGCGTGAGGTGCCTCCGGCGCAGGTCGCTGCAATCGACTGGAGCAATCCGTACGCCGCGCGCTTCCGCGAAGCGATGGACGACGACTTCGACACGCCGATCGCTTTCGCCGTGCTGCACGAGCTGCGCGGCGAGGTGAATCGCACGAAGTCGCCCGAGCTCTCCGGATTGCTCAAGGCCCTGGCCGGCACCGTGGGCCTGCTGCAATCGGATCCCGCACAGTTCCTCCAGGGCGCCGTGCAGGTGGACGTGGACGCGCTTCTCGCTGAGCGGCGCGAAGCGAAGAAGGTGAAGAACTACCCGCGCGCCGACGAGATCCGCAAGCAAGTGGAGGCGATGGGCATCGTGATCGAGGACAAGCCCGACGGCTCCACCGTCTGGCGCAAGCGCTAGCCGCGCTTCAGCCCTGCGGTTCGCCGATCACGCCGAACTCCACCGGCGCCTTCACGTAGAAGACGTGGACGTTCTCCTTGCGGATGCGCTCGAGGATCGCCGCCGCCTCTTCCTCGGTGGCCGCCATGACCACCTCGATCGGCTGGTCGGTGAGCTCGAAGAAGTGCGCCGAGTGGATGCGGCCGTGCTTGCCGAATCCCTCGCTGCCGGGGATGAGCGTGGCCCCGCGCAGTCCCATCTCCTTGGCGAGGTGCAGCAGCCAGTCGGCCACCGTCCTTCCGCCATGGCGATGTCCTTGCACCGTCAGGAAACTCAGCTGGTAGCCGTTCACGTGCGCCCCCTCAATTGGATGAGTACCAGTGCCACGAGACCATTCCCAAAAGGGTCATGCAGAGGGACCCCGCGACGTGCGCGATGATCGCCAACGAGCCCGCCCCGAGGTCGCCCTTCTGAAGCAGATCCACCACCTCGGCCGAGAACGTGGAGAACGTGGTGAGGCCGCCGCAGAACCCCGTGATCGCGAAGAGGCGCACTTGCGGAGGAAGCTCGGGCTTGAACGCGAAAAATGCGACGAGCAGGCCGATGATGTAGCCGCCGACGAGGTTCGCGGTGAGCGTTCCGAGGGGCAGCGAAGGCAGCAGGGCGTTCAGCTTGAGCCCGAGGAACCAGCGAAGGAGGGCTCCGAGCGAAGCCCCGATCGATATCGCGACAATTGAATTCAACACCGGTGTTCCCCTGGTTTCTCGAGGCCACGCCAACCGCAGGCCGGGCATTGTATTCTCTTTTGGCATGAGGGACGTCTTCTGGATCACCGTGGGCGCCGCGATGGGCGCGAATCTTCGCTACGCGGTCAGCCGCTGGGCGGCGTCGGCGCTTTCGGCCTCGTTGCCCTACGGGACTCTCATCGTGAACGTGACCGGCAGCCTGATGATCGGCTTCTTCCTCGTGTGGACCACCGAGCGTGTCGTGGCCGATCCGTTCTGGAGATCGCTGGTGGCCGTGGGATTCTGCGGCGGCTACACGACGTTCTCGAGCTACAGCTTCGAGACGCTTCGCCTCTACGAGCAGGGGCACCACCTGCTTGCCCTCGCCAATTTCGCGGCCAACAATGTCGCATGCCTCCTTGCCGTGCTGGCGGGGGCCGTTCTCGCGAGGGCGCTGTGAAGACCGAGCTTCGATCGAAGATCGCCGTCTACATCAACGAGGCCGACGAGTGGAAGCATCGCCCGCTGCACCTCGAGGTGCTCAGGATGCTCCACGACCAGGGCATCGAGGGCGGCACGGTGCTCAGGGCGGTCGCGGGGTTCACCGCAAAGGGCCAGGTCGAGACGACCTCGTTGGTGGATGCTGGGGGCAAGCTGCCTCTGGTGATCGAGTTCATCGACACGGCCGCGAAAGTCGAGCGGGTGATGCCGGTCCTGCGCAGCATGGTGGGACGCCGCCTCGTGGTCCGGCAGGACGTCGAGGTGATCGACGCGGGCTGACGGGCCGCGTCGACGCGTGCGTTCGTCGGCTTGATCTCCTTGCGCTTTTGCAATAGTCTTGAGCCAGAACGCTCGGGAGATGGCATTCTCCCTTGAAACAACAACCGCCCATCCGGGCTAATGATGCCTACCTGATTCATCTTCGGATGAGGATTGCGTAGGGCATGCTGGACCGGATTCTGTTCAACCTCCTGCAGGTTTCCGTCGTGCTGGCGTTCGCGCCGCTCGCGAGCGGCGTGTCGTCGCGGCTGAAGGAAATCATCCAGTCCAAGCGCGGGCCGAGCATCTTCCAGCCCTATCGCGACTTGTGGAAGCTGTTTCACAAGGACGAAATTGTGTCCGAAGACAGCTCGTGGATTTTTCGATTCACGCCTTACATCGTTTTCG
>Ga0335071_10008984_pt1 | contig 10236 bp, 11 predicted proteins | sample Lox_Sample_15_FD_206724 | JGI IMG/M metagenome (GOLD analysis project Ga0335071, IMG submission 206724) | Soil microbial communities from Loxahatchee National Wildlife Refuge, Florida, United States - Lox_Sample_1.5 | ecosystem: Environmental > Terrestrial > Soil > Wetlands | place: USA...
ACCGAATATTATCGGTATCACTGGTACGAAGGGTAAAGGCACGACCTCCACGCTTCTTTACGAAATACTCAAGGCGGCCAAATGGCCGGTCCAGCTCGCCGGCAACATCGGCAAGCCCGCTCTCGATATTCTGCCGAAGATAAAAAAGGATTCTTGGGTCATTTTGGAACTTTCGAGTTTCCAACTCCAGGACCTGCAACGCTCATCGCACATCGCCGTTGTGCTCGACGTCTTCCCGGACCATCAGGACGCCCACCGAGACCTCAAGGAATATTTCGAAGCCAAGGCGCAGATCGCGAACCATCAAAAGCCCGGCGATAAAGTTTTCTATTTCGAAGAAAATCCGAAGAGCGTCCAGGTATCGCAAGGCGGGCACGGAAAGAAAATCCCTGTCCGAACGGTCGGTTTCGAACTCTTTCGACCCGAGGACCTCGCGGTGCGCGGCGAGCATAATTATCGGAACGCCATCATGGCCACGACCGTCGCCCAGGCGCTCGGCGTGCCCGAAAAGACCGTTCTAGCCACCGCCAAGAAGTTCACCGGCCTCGACCATCGTCTCCAGCTAGTGCGGCGCTTATCTCTCAAGGCGCCGGGCGTGAAGAACGCGGCTATCTCCTTCTGGGACGATTCGGCCTCGACGAACCCACATACGAGCGCGGCCGCCATCCGTTCTTTCCCGGGCGCGAACAATATCCTCTTGGCCGGCGGCCAGGACAAGAATCTGGACTACGCGCCGCTCGCCGAAGCCCTTTCGCCGGCCATTTGCCAGAACAATTCGACACTCGTCGTCCTCTTCGGCGAAAACCGCTATAAGATAAAGAAGGCACTTGAGAAGGCCTGCGTCATCATCGAGATGGCTCCAACGCTCAAGTCCGCCCTCGACTTCGCCGTCCACGCCGCAAAGAGCGCCAAGGCCTCGACGAACATCATCTTCTCTCCCGGCGCCGCGAGCTTCGATATGTTCCAGAACTACGCCGACCGGGGCGACCAGTTCCAAAGATTAGTGCGCGCCCTCCGGTAAATCGACCCTTTGCCCATTAATGTGTTCGGTTTGCGCCGCCCGACGCTTGCCGCTACAATTCCATTTATTATGTCCTCCCCCATCGATAAAGCGGCCCTGGAGCATTTGGCTGAGTTGGCCCGTTTAGAGCTTGCGCCGGCCGAAGAAGCGAAGCTTTTAAAGGACCTAACGAACATCCTCGCCTATTTTGAAGAACTTAAAACACTCGACACTTCGAACGTGAAACCGATGGCCGGCGGCACATTTCTTCGAAACGCTTTCCGCGAAGATACAGAGCGCGAGAACACAAATCGCGGAGCCGGCATCGAAGCCTTCCCAGAAGAGAAGGATGGCTACCTCAGGATCCCGCCCGTTTTCGAATAGCGCTATGACCCCGCTTCACGACCTCACCATCGGCAAGATAAGAGACGGTCTGCGCGCAAAAAAATTCTCCGCGCTGGAAATAGCTCAGGCCTTTTTTGAATACATCAAGGACAAAGACCCGGAGATCGGCGCCTACCTGAGCCTGCGCGAGACAGAAGCGGCTCGGGAAGCGGAGGCGACGGACCTGGCGCTCGCCAAGGGCGAAGCGCTCGGACCGCTGGCCGGCGTTCCGATGGCCGTCAAAGACAACATGCTTGTCGTGGGCGGACCGGCCACGGCGGCCTCGCGCATCCTTGAACATTACGTCTCGGCTTACGACGCGACCGTCATCGCGAAACTTAAGGCGGCCGGCGCGGTCATCTTGGGCAAAACGAACCTCGACGAATTCGCGATGGGCTCTTCAACGGAGAACTCCGCCTTTCAAGTAACGAAGAACCCGCACGACCCAACGCGTGTTGCCGGCGGTTCTTCCGGCGGCTCGGCCGCGGCCGTGGCGGCCAACATGGCTGTCGCCGCGCTCGGCTCCGACACCGGCGGCTCCATCCGCCAACCGGCCGCCCTTTGCGGCGTCGTCGGAATGAAACCGACCTACGGAACGGTCTCGCGCTCCGGCATCATCGCCATGGCCTCTTCGCTCGACCAGGTCGGCCCGTTCGCGAAGACGGTCGAGGATGCGGCCATCGTCTTCGACGTCATCCGCGGCATCGACCCGCTCGACGCAACAAGCGTTGATCAAATATACGGCACTGACCTGCTTCGTCCGAAACTTGAGAACGTGAAAAAGCTCACGGTCGGCTTACCGGAAGAATATTTCATCGACGGCCTCGACCCAGAAGTGGCCGGCGCTGTAGAACAAGCCGTAAAGCAGCTCGAATCGCTCGGCGTCAAATTCAAAAAGATCTCTCTGCCGCACACGAAGTACGCGCTCTCGTGCTACTACATCATCATGCCGGCCGAGGTTTCTTCTAATCTCGCCCGCTTTGACGGCATCCGCTACGCCCGCTTGCCCGGCATCGACGATACGGAAAAGAGCGCGGACCGGAGCGCTCTCTTGCACGCCTACCTAAAACAAAAGGGCTTGGGCTACGGCCCGGAAACGAAACGGCGCGTCATCCTGGGAACTTTCGTACTTTCCTCCGGTTATTACGACGCCTATTACGAAAAAGCTCAACGCGTCCGGACGCTCATAAAGCAGGACTTCGACCTCGCCTTCCGGAACGTGGATGTCGTCCTTACGCCCGTCACGCCAACGCCCGCCTTCAAGATCGGCGAGAAAACGGACGATCCCCTCGCGATGTACCTTTCCGATATCTTTACCATTCCCGTGAACCTGGCGGGTCTGCCGGGGATCTCCATCCCGGTCCGGCCGAAAAAAGGCCTGCCGGTCGGTTTTCAGTTGATCGGTCAACATTTCCGGGAAGCGGACATCCTCGGACTCGGCCAATACTACGATAAGATAACCTCCGCTTAAGCGGAGGTTATTTGTTCGACAAAGGAAAGGCGAAAGTTACGGCAGGCCGGAAGGCGGAGACGACGTTGCCGTGCTCGTCGGGGTGCTGCTCGCCGCGTCAACCGGAGGCGTGCTTGTCGGTGCCGCCGGAGCCGGCGCCGGGGTCGGATCAGCCGGTGCCGGAGCGGGCGCGGCCGGCGGGGCAGCTGGCGGAACAACGCTTTCCAGCTTGACGCCGTTCACACTGTCCACGTTCGGCTTCAAAGCGCTCACGACCAAGGCATCTTTATAGTTCTTAACGTATATCTGGAAACCGTTGGGCGTCTCCACTCGGAACTGACCTCGGGAATCCACTCGAAGGATACCCTTGACCGTCACCGGCACAGTGCTGGTCGCATCCGGGTTCGGCGCCGCCAAAATGGATATCTCATCCCTCAAATCCTTCGCCTGGGCCTGAAGAGCGACCATCTGGTTATTCAAATTATCTTTGTCCTTCGCAAGCGCGCTGATCTGGAGGGACAACTTATCTTTATCATCCTGTAAAGACTTGACCTGGTCGGACAGATCGCCTTTCCCGGCAAAAAAGAAACTGATAGCGAAGCCGATAACGAGACCGCCGAGACCGATACCGGCAGGTATGAGCCATTTTTTCCAACCGCTCATTCGACCGACGCCAGCGGGCGCAGCAGCCGCAGCGGTCGCAGGGGCTGGACCGCCAGCCGAGCGCTTCACAAAGGTGGCTTCCTGGATCGGGACACGCGTTGGCGTTGCCGTTGCGGGTATGACCGTCGGGTTCGCCGCCGGCGCGACATTAGGCGTGCCGGGTCGAGCAGAAAAGTAAGCTTCGGCAGCGGCGGGTCTGATCGGGGCAACTGCCGGCGGGTTAGTGACCATGTCGCTCACGACCGCCGACTTCGCGTTGACCGAAGGCGCCGCCGCCGGAGCAGCGGGTTTGACGCCTAGCGCCTCACGAACATCTTCCGCCGGCCAACCGCTCGCAAAGAGCGCTTTCGCGATCTCTTCTTTCGACACTCCGAGCTGCTGTTGATTTTGAACGTACTCCAAAAGTTCCCGATTCACCATGACTCACATTGTAACAAATCCGTTTTTTCCCACACTGAACATCTTGTTGATTTCTCCTTCGACCCTTACAATGAACGATATGGTTTTGTCGACCCATGCTTTAGGCGGCGCGACGGCCGCTCTTCTTTTCCCGCATCATCCGGTCATCGCGTTCACGGCCGGATTCCTGAGCCATTTTCTTCTGGATGCCATCCCCCACTGGCATTACGAACTGCGCTCGCTCAAGAAGCCATCGGGCAATCCGATGGATTATTATTTCGTCTCCGACAAAAGATTATTAAGGGACTTCCTGATGGCAGCGTCGGACGCCGCGCTCGGCTTCCTTGTCCTTCTACCCATCATGGCGTTCATGCCCTTCGATATCGGTCAGGCCATCTTCTGGGGAGCGGTTGGCGGCATTATGCCGGACGGCCTTCAGGTCGTTTATTACGCTTTTCGCAATTCACCGATCAAATATCTCCAGCGCTTCCATAAGTGGATCCACGCCCGCGCCCGACTGGACGACAAACCCTTGGTCGGCGTCGGCGCCCAATTGATCCTCATCGCGATCTTCTTTTTCCTTATTGTTCGTTTTCTCGTCTGAATCAGAGCTTAATCGAAAAGGCCGGGCGCCTGACTTGACCAGTCAGGGAATTCCGTGCCCATCGCCACCGCCGTCCAGCGGGCATCTTTCTTCTGCATCAGCACTTTCACGCCTTCGGTCCCCTCAACGGCAGACACAACTTCGACCAGGGCCCAATCGCCGGAGCGTTTTATGAACACCAGAGAAAAATCGGTGTCCGGAGCGTCGTGGGTCATGACATAGGCCTTTGCCGTTGCCAGCATCTGACGTTTTTCAGCTGTCGTCAGATTATCACCATTGCGAGCCTCGCCCCGAAGATCGCTCATTTCCAAAGCCGTCGACTGAGTAATGTCGCGCAGCTGAGCAATAGCCAGAGAGGTGGCGTAGATCGTATTTCCGAGGATGAAAAAAATGATTATCCAACCGCCGACCGTCCAAAGGAGCTGAGCCGTCCCCATATTGGGCGTGAAATTGTTCAGGCGGGCTCTCAAATTACCGATAACGGACATGCTTCAATTGTAACATTTCTCTTCCTGATCCCTTTATATATAATGTACCCGCATGAAAAAATTCGCTTTCGTCATCGTCTTTCTGATCACCTTAACCCCTCTGACCAGTGGCGCCGCCGGCCCCATCTATGCCGGCTGGTTGCCATACTGGCAGAAACAGGACGGCGCCATGGACGCCGGCTTGAACCTAGATAAGTTCCAGGAAATAAGCCCGTTCTCCTATGAAGTGAATGTGGACGGAACGCTTAAGGACAAAATGAACATCGATGAGGGCCTTTGGCCGGGCTGGCTCGCCGCCGCTCGCGACGCTCACGTCAAGATCATCCCTACCGTCGCCTGGTTCGACGGCGCGGGCATTCAAAAACTCCTTTCGAACGCAACGAAGCGGCGGGCCCACGAAGATATAATCGCAAAGCTCGTGACGGACAAAAAATTCGACGGCGTCGACATTGACTACGAATCGAAGCTGGCCGACACGAAACCTTACTTCTCGCTCTTCATCCAAGGCCTGGCGCAGCGCCTCCATGCGAAAAAGAAACTCCTCTCCTGCACCATCGAAGCCCGCATGCCGCTCGCGGACAGATATGCTGTCATCCCGAAAGATACGCGGGTCGCGAACGATTATGTGGTTCTCAATAAATACTGCGACGAGGTCCGGGTCATGGCCTACGACCAAGGCACCATTGACCTTAAGCTCGATGCCAAAAAAGGGACCGGCCACCTTTACGCGCCCGTCGCCGATCCGGCTTGGGTCGAGAAAGTCATCAAGGAAACGGTCAAAACTATAAGCCGGAAGAAAGTGATGCTCGGCATTCCGACCTACGGCTACGAATACGAAGTAAGCTGGGCGAACAATCTCACGACCTACCGGCGTCTGCGGAGCGTTAACTTCTTCACGGCCATGAACGTCGCTGACCGCGTCGGCGCAACGCCGGTCCGCTCGAGTGCCGGCGAACTCAGCTTCACCTACGCCTCAAGCACGCTCATCGAGGTTTCGGATGCGCTGCGCTCAGATGTCTCTTCGACCGCGCCAGCCGAGCTTCTGCCGGCGCCCGCCGTCACGCGCTACATCTCCTTCACGGATGCGGATGCGATAGCCCAAAAGATCGCGCTCGTAAATAAATATGGCCTCCGCGGGGCCGCCTTCTTCAAGTTCGACGGCCAAGCTGATCCGATGCTGTGGGAGAAATTATAAGAACAGAGCGCCGGCTGGCGCTCTGTTCCGAAACACGAAGGAGGCTATTTATTGACCGGGCGTCGAACTCTGCGCCGGCGGTGTTCCGATCGGACCGAAGGCGCGAAGGCCCTTGGCAATGGCGGCAGCATCCTTTCGAGCAGCAATCAGATCAGCATTCGCCGTCTTTATCTTGCTCCGGGCATCCTTGAGGGCCTGGTCGTTCGCGGCGAGCTTGGTCTGGTCGCCCTGGTCGGGCGCGAGCGAGGCCACTTCGCTCACCGCCGCTTGAGCTTGAGCGTTGGCATCAGAAACTTTTGCGTTCAGGTCGGTGAGCGCGCTCTGAAGGCTGCTCACATCCTTCCCAGCCGACTGGGCGGATGCGATCCGGCCCTGGAGCTTGCCTGCCAAAGCGTTCATGAGATCACCGATATACATGATCCGGTCCGCGGCGGCGAAGATGTAGCCGCGCGGAACGACTAGGACGTATATCCGATAGGACCCGGTGATAGACTTGACGTCGGTCCGCAAGGTCGCGAGGTCGGTATCTGAATCTATCTTCGCCTTTAGGGCGTTCATGTCGGTCAGACTACTTTGGATCATCGTCGACAGGTCGCTCTTGTTGCTGTCGGATATCTTCTGGAGCGACTGAAGGCGCGTCGAAAGCGCATTCAATGAGGCGATGCGCTGTTCTATCGCTTTGTCGGCCAAGCCGATGAGACGGCTCAACCGAGCTGCATTTCCGGTCGTCGAGGTCGCCGTCTGGGCCGAAACCGGCAGCGCGCTCAAAGCGAGAAGCGATAACCCCGCCACCAATGAAGCGGCAACTACTTGTAAGCGTTTGTATTTCATGGGGTGTATCTATTGGATTGGTTGTTCGGCTTGCCCCTGAGCGCTGGCGGCGTCGGTACCGAGACCGCTCATTTGTTTATCGATGTTCGACAGGTCATTATTGACCGCCGCATCCGATGTGTCACCCGAAGCAGGTGGCGTATTCACTGTCGGCGGCGCGGTGCCAGGTTTTATCGGAGCGCTCGGTCCGCCACCCACAGCGGGCGCTTGGGCAGCCTGCTCGGCAGGCGCTGCAGGCGCGGCCGGCTGCTGGCTCATATACCACCACCCTGCTCCCCCTATCACCACCACGGCCAACACAACCCAAAGAACGACTTTCGATGATTGCGTCATCTCTTTTTGTGTTTATTGAATTAATGAACGACTTTTTGTAACGCGAACAATTATACCACTATGCCACCGCTAAAGCGGGCGACTACAATATAATGACGGCCCGGACCGGGGCTGCTTACAAATCCTAGCGTTCGACCAGCCGTTCAAACGTCTTTTTTCTGGGGTTCGGCCCGAAAATTCGAGAAGTAGAAGCGCAGGTAAACGGAAAGAAAGACGAAGCCGACCAAGTAGCCGCCGATGACGTCGGTCAGCCAGTGGGCGCCAAGATAGATGCGCGAGACGGACACGCCGACGATGAGACCAAGCGAAACCGTGCCCACGATTATCCGAAGAAAACGCGGCAAACGATGCTGGACTATCATTATGGCCGCCAAGAAACCGAAGAGGACAACATAAAAAACAACGTGGCCGCTCGGAAAACTGGCGTCTTTGAGCTGCTCGTAGACAATGACCGCTGCCGGCGTCGGTCGGGGCCGATTGACGACCAGCTTGATGAGCACGTTCGCGAGACTGGCGAGCGGCGTGAGGAGCACGAAGAGCGCTTCGCGCCGGTGGCGCAGAACGGCGAAACCGGCCGCGAAAAAGATGACGGTCGCTGCCGCCACGGCAGGTGTTCCGAACAAGCTTATGAACTCCATGACCGGCAACGGACCGCGTCCGACGTCTTCCTGGATCTCTCGGGAAATTGTCACATCCGTGAGCATGATAGGCTCGCGGGAGACGAGCGCCGCCAGGACGATGGCGCTCACAATGGCCATCAAAATAAGCCCGACGGCGAGTTCGCGCGCGAACTTATTCTGAAGCACCTGCTCCATTGACTAAAAGAAGTGGAGGGCGTGGCCGAATATCCAGATGCCAACGACGAAGGCGGCGCTCGAGAACATGAACACGGAAGCCGCCATTAGGTCCTTAATGATGCGAATATCTTCGTTGTGTCCAGGTGAAACGAAGTTTAGAAGACGCTCGGTCGCGGAGTTCATGGCTTCACTCCCGAGGACGAGCGCCGCGCACAAAACAATGATAAGCCGTTCTACATCGGAAATGTCGACGAAGAACGAGACCGTGATGGCCAAGGCGCCGACGAGGACCTGAATGGTGAAGTTCCTTTCAGAAAAGGCCTCCCAAATCCCCTGAAGGGCATAGCCAAAGCTTTTTATCAACTTGTTCATGTCCGAATTATAACAATTATCGGGCGGCGGAGCGTTCAATGGCTTATCCGAAAACCGAGCCAGGTTCCCAGAATACCGCCGATGGCGGTGAAAAAGACGGCGCTCAAAGAAAAGGCATCCGCCCCCCAAAGCATCGGCAGAAGACCACCGAGCGTGGAGCCGACGACCATCCCGAGCATCGTGATCGCTTTCGGGCTCATCGCCTCATTCTAGCATTTCGGGTGTGGTAAAATACGCTCATGATAAAGATCGAAGGCAATTATATCTATCGAGGCGGCGAGAAGGTCGGCTATGTCGACGGTCACAATATCCGAGCGGTCGACGGGAAGCATCTTGGCTATTTCGACGACAAGTTCATCTATGACGAGGATGGCCATAAGCTGGCCTACATTGAAGGCGACCACCTTTGGCCTGAGGACAACGGCGAGAAAGTGGAGCTTGTCGAGATAAACGAAAAGCTCGTCGGTGGCGTCCTTCCAGAAATCGCGAAGTGCGCTGTCTACGTTCTGCTCGGCGACTAGAAAAAGCCCGTTATCTATACCGGCAAGCGGGCCAAGAATAAGATCCTATCGGGCTTTTTGGTCGGACGATGACGTACTGATAGATCGCTGAAGGATTGCTGAAATCCGTAAAAAAAGTTTTGCCGCTCGACGTCCTGAACCATTCGTTGACACGGTGCTTATCCGGAAGATTGATAACGACCGGCTTCTGAATTTGGAACTTGGGATACTTGATGATCTGCCCATCGTGAGCGTCGAGAGAATAAAGATCGGTACCGTTCGAAAAAAGGCCGTAACTGCCCGGCGCTAAGTAGTGGGTCGCTGACATGGTGGCCGTGTCGATGACCTCGAGGCCGAAATAATTCTCCGAGACCTCATAAAAAAGCCCGCCCTTTTCGGTCATCGGGCGAAAATACACATCGTCAGTCACATCGCCGCCCTCGGCCAAGGTGGTCGAAGTATAAGTGAAGTCGGCAGGGTTCACTTTAAAGAAGACCGTTGGGATGGAGAACGTGTTCACGTACCACTCCGAGCGATCCGAATAAGTATAGAGTTTGGACGAATGAAATCCGGGCAAGTCGGAGAACATGATCTCGCCCGCGAGCGACCAATCGGCTATCCTTGTTTTTATCAAGTAAGCCGGCGTGGATTGCGTCCCAGCGTATACGAACACTCCGTCCGTTTGGATGGTGGACAAGCCAACGTTCTGGACAGCCTTGAACTCGAAGACCGGCGCCCATACCAACGTTGCGGGGTCGAGGCTCAAGACCTCGAAATGCTGGTTATCGAGCCGCATGCTGGCAAAATAGACCTTTTTATTGATCGGGTCGTAAGCGGCCTCGGCCAAATTCTTGAAGCCCGGCGTTGGGATAACAGTGTATCGCCCGAGGTCGTTAAGGTCTGGAAAAACGATGATGTGGCCCGGTTCTTCTTTCGCTGTCCCGATCACCAGCTCGTCCCCTATCTGAAGGGTTGCATGCGGATAGGCGAAAACAACGTCGGAGCTTGAGGCGACGATGTGCGCCTCGACCTGCGGTCCGACCGCCGATGATGAGGCGTCGTTCGCCTGCGCCGCATATTCCATCGCCGCCGCTTTCGCTTTGAGAAAAGAGGCCCGGGCGCGCATATCTTCTTGTCCATCATCGGCCCGCGCCGTGATGAACAGAAAAAATACGGCCCCAAGCACAATAAAAGCAACGCCTCCTTTGCTAACGGCGAAC
>Ga0335071_10008985_pt1 | contig 10235 bp, 8 predicted proteins | sample Lox_Sample_15_FD_206724 | JGI IMG/M metagenome (GOLD analysis project Ga0335071, IMG submission 206724) | Soil microbial communities from Loxahatchee National Wildlife Refuge, Florida, United States - Lox_Sample_1.5 | ecosystem: Environmental > Terrestrial > Soil > Wetlands | place: USA: Florida...
GAAACGCAACGGCCCTGCAGGTGCCGGTACGTCCGATAAGATGGATTATGGAAACTTTATGCGCTCGAAGACTTCTCCCCTGGGACCGCTCCTGCCGGGGTCCTTCAGGCGCGGCCGGGCGCCTTCCCCTGCGGAGCCACCGGCCCGCTGGTGGGGCCCTCCTGCCCGCGCCCCTGCTCGGCCGCCGGCGCGGCGCCGTCGAGGTGGAGCGAGTCGTCTCGCGGATGGTGTCCGCAGCAACCCGCCTGGCGCGCGAGGACCCGCACGATCCGCGGCGCATCGGCGGCGTCGGCGACGGCGCACGGACACTGCGCCTCGCCTCCGGGCGCCTCCAGCCCCTGGTGGATGGTGGACAGCGCGGCCAGGAGCTCGCGCTTCACCCGCCGCAGGTGGTCGAGGCGGCGCTGGGCCTGCTCGAGGTGGCCGGCCAGGACCTGCTGGACGCGGGTCGCGAACTGCGAGGCGGTCTGGCAGCCGCTGCGGATCTCGAGGATGGAGCGGATCTCGAGGAGCGACAGGCCGAGCTCGCGCAGGTCGAGGATGAGCCGGAGCCGCTCGAGATCGTCCTCCGTGTAGCGGCGGTGGCCACCCTCGCTGACCTCGGCCGGCCGGAGCAGCCCCTCTTCCTCGTAGAAGCGGACGGTGCGGACCGTGTTGCCCGTCGCCCGGGCGAGGTCTCCGGTCGAGAGGTCCGCGCGCATGTGGCACACCTAACCGCGCGAACCCATGAAGTCAACGAGCGCGCCGCGGCCCGACATCGGCTTGACCGGGAGGTGTCGCGCCAATAGATGGACCATTCCACTCCGGGATCCTCGGGGCGTGCTTTTGCGAGGGAGATCGACCATGCCAAAACTGGTGGCGGTGGGGCGGGCCGCGGACGCGCCCGGGGTGAGCGTCGAGCTCTACTCCGAGGCCCCCCTGCCCACGCACCGCGGGCTGTTCCGCGCCGTCGTCTTCCGCGACCGGCGCGACGGCTCCGAGCACGTGGCCATGGTCCTGGGCAAGCTGGCCGGCGCGCCACCGCCCGTGCGAGTCCACTCCGAGTGCCTGACCAGCGAGGTGCTGGGATCGCTGAAGTGCGACTGCCGCGCCCAGCTCGATCGGGCCCTGGACTACGTCGCCTCGCGCGGCCGGGGAGCGGTCCTCTACCTTCGCCAGGAGGGGCGCGGCATTGGCCTGGGGAACAAGATCCGAGCCTATGCGCTCCAGGCCCAGGGCTACGATACCTATGAGGCCAACCAGGCCCTGGGCTTCCCCGACGACCTGCGTCGCTATGACGTGGCCGCGGACATGCTCCGGGCCCTGGGCGTCGGGGCAGTGGAGCTCATCACCAACAACCCGCTCAAGGTGGCGGGCCTGGAGGACGCCGGGATCCGGGTGCACCGCCGGATCCCCCTCCCCTCCCCGTCGAATCCACACAGCGTGAACTACCTGCGGGTGAAGCGGGAGCGCACCGGGCACCTCATCGAGACCGATGACGAGGTCGCCTGCGCCGGGTGAGGCAGGCCGGCGGGCCGGCTCAGCAGGCGCCGACCTTGTGACGCCGGTTTCCGTGGCCTGGCCGGGCAGCCCGGGATGAAGGGCGACGCCGGCCCGCCGGGGCCCCTGGGACCGCCGAGCCGCAGGGGTCTGGGGGACCGACCGGTACCGGCGTGCACATCCGACCTCGCGAGCGTCGACCTCCCGGCGCACACCTCCACCAACGGAATCCTGACCAGCGGCGGATTCGCCCTCTCCTCCTCGAGGCTGCAGGTCGATCGAGGAGGAGCATCGGCTTCAACAACCCCGTCACCTGCTGGAAGGTCGGAGGAACGACACGGCCGCGGGTATTCACATCCGGTGACGCCGGGCCGCGCCAGGGCCGGAGGCCTACACCGCCTTGAACCGGCCCTTCCCGACCTCGCAGACCGGGCATCGGTAGCCGTCCGGCAGGTCGGCGAAGGGCGTGCCCGGCGGGATGCCCGAGCGCGGATCGCCCAGCGCGGGATCGTAGATCCAGCCGCACTGCTTGCACCGGTAGCGGGGCCCGCCCGAGGCCCCGGTGCCGGGCGGTGCGAGGGCGGCGGCTGCCGAGGCAGGCGCGGGAGCGGCCGGAGGCGGTGCGCCGCTGGTCGCCGGGGCCGAAAGAGGGCTGGCCGGCGGAGGGGCGGCACCGGCGAGCTCCCGGTGCCGGCGGGCGATGCTCTCCGCCAGGCCGCGCAGGGCGGCCACCGCCTCGGGGCCGGGCGCTCCCCGGATCAGGACCGGATCGAGCTCCGCGGCGTCGAGGTCGACCAGCCGCCGGATCTCCTCGGCCATGGCCGCCCCCCAGCCGTAGGAGCCGATGAGACCGTACCAGCGAGCCTTGGGCTGGAGCGCGCTGGCCAGCGCGGCCGCCCCAGTCAGCTTCGGGTGCAGCCGGCCCAGGACCGCCGGGCAGGCGAACACCACCGTGGCCGCGTCCACCAGGTCCATGGCCATCTTCCCCAGGTCCGGATCGCCCAGGTTGAAGGGCCGAACCTCGACACCGTGCGCCTCCAGCGCCTCGGAGAGCGCCTCCACCATGAGCCGGGTGCTGTCGTGCATCGAGACCCAGGGGATCACCACCAGGTTCCGGGGCGGGTCCTCGACCCACCCCTGGTACGCCGCCAGGATGCCCGCGGGCGCGGGGTGGACGGGGCCGTGCGAAGGGGCGATCAGGTCCAGGGGCAGATCTCGCAGGCGCCGCAGGCCCTCGGCGATGAGCTCGCGGTGCGGCATCATGATGCAGGCGTAGTAGCGCTTCGCCTCCATGGGCAGGCGCGCGTCGCCGGCCGGGGAGAGTGGCGCGCCGGCCAGGTGCGCGCCGAAGAGGTCGCAGGAGAAGAGCGCCCGATCCTCCTCCAGGTAGGTCAGCATGGTCTCGGGCCAGTGCACCCAGGGGAAGTGGATGAAGCGCAGGGTCCGGCCCCCGAGCGGCACCCGGGCGCCGTCCTCGACCGCGGTGATGCGGTCCGGAGCGATCCCCAGGAGCTCGACCAGGAGCGGCTGGGCCCGCGGGGTGGCCAACACCTGGACCTGCGGGTAACGCTCCAGGACCGCCGGCAAGGACCCGGAGTGATCCTGCTCGGCGTGGTTGCTGACGATCCAGTCGAGCGAGCGCACCCCGAGCCGCTCCAGCCTGGCGAGGAGCGACTGTGCGTGGCCCGGCTCCACGGTGTCGATGAGCGCGGTCCGCTCGCTGCCGCGCACCAGGTAGGCGTTGTAGGTGGTGCCGGCCGGGATGGGCACGAGCTCGTCGAAGCTGCGCCGGTCCCAGTCGATGGCCCCCACCCAGTGGATCCCCGGCCTCAGCTCGTCGGTCCCCATGGCCGCCTCCCTGCGGGCGCGCCGCCTCCGCGTCCCCGGCTCGGACACCAATAGCAGGGTCCGCGCCCGGTCTGGGGGTTGCAACGACCGTTCCGGCCGCGCAAGGCACCGGACCGCCTGCAGGCCGGCGGAGCCCCCTCGAGCCACCGTCCCGGCCTGGAACGGTCCGCTGCCCCGGGATGGAACACCGAGCCACCCGGGCAGGCCTGCCGCTCCGAGCCGGGTCACACCCGCCCGCGGGCGCGGAGGCGGCCCGAGGCGGTCAGCCGAGGTCGATGTCGAAGTGGAGGCGACGGGGCCGCTCGCGGCGCTCCTCCTCTCGGCCGTGCTCCTCCCCGTGCTCGTGCCGCTCCTCCTCGCCACGGCGCTCCTCCCGCTCCTCCTCCGCCAGCTCGCGCGCCGGCTCGTGCAGCTCGGGGTCCAGCCGGTAGGTGATGCCGCCGACCACCAGGCCGTCGGCCAGGACCACGAACTCGATGTCGACCGGGGCCGTCGCGACCACCTCCGCCGCGGTGAAGTCCTGGCCGCTCACCAGGCGCGGCCGGATCATCCGCGAGTTGCGGTCGCCCAGGGTGAAGTGCGCACCGCCGGGGTTGTCGAGATGCACCGACCACCCCCGGGTGGCCGGGAAGGCCGGCAGGATGGCCCGCACCTCCATCCTGGCCGGGTGCTCGAAGGGATTGCTGGCCCAGGAGCGTCGGTGGCGGAGGGCGCGCACCAGCGCACGCCGGTGGCCTCCGCCGGGCACCGGGACCACGGCCCGCAGGCCGAGGTTGTTGTCGTTGGGCACGAGGCGCCAGACCGGCGTCGGACCGGCGGCCGCCGGCAGGAAGCCGGCAGGGTCGTTGTTGGCGCGATCGCCAGCGGCGCTGACCCCCAGGAGCGTGCACTCGTGGCCGGTCACCTCCGGCCGCCACTCGAAGGGCCCCACCACCGTCTCGGCGCCCGGCGCCAGGCTGGGCACGGTCCGGGACACGGTGGTCATGGGCTTCCAGCAAGACCATGCCGGCACAGGGGCGGCAGTGCCAGCCGCGCACCTCGACGGCGTGGGCCGTCTGGGTGCCGCGGTTCTTCCCCCGCACGTAGGCGTGGTTCCGCGCGCCCATCACCGGCGTCTGGTGGCGCCCGTGGCCGTCGGGATGGTGCCGGTTCCGGACGTCGGTGGTCTCCCAGAAGCGCTGCAGCTCGTGCCAGGCGCAGCCGGCGTGGTAGTCGTACTCGCCGCCCCGCCCGTCGTCGACGTAGACCAGGACCGGGCCGCAACTGAGCGCTTGCCAGGCCCGAACCGGCCCGGCGCGGCCCCGAGCGGGCGTGACCGGCGCCGGCGCGCGGGCCCTCACTCCCTGAGGAGCGCGGAGGAGATCACCAGCCGCTGGATCTCGCTGGTGCCCTCGTAGATCTGGGTGATACGCCCGTCGCGCCAGTGCCGCTCGGCGTCGTAGTCGTGCACGTAGCCGTACCCGCCGTGGAGCTGCAGGGCGTGGGAGGTGACCCGCTCGCACATCTCCGAAGCGTAGAGCTTGGCCATGGCCGCCTCGGCGGTGAAGCGCTGCCCGCGGTCCTTGCGGGCTGCCGCCCGCCACACCAGCAGCCGGGCGGCGTCCAGCTCGGTGGCCATGTCCGCCAGCATGAACTGCACCCCCTCGTGCTGGGCCACGGGCTTGCCGAAGGCGCGCCGCTCCCGCGCGTAGGCCAGCGCCTCCTCCAGCGCCGCCCGGGCGATGCCCAGCGCCTGGGCGCCGATGCCGATGCGCCCGCCGTCCAGGGCCCGCATGGCGATGGAGAAGCCCTCCCCCTCCGCCCCCAGGCGGAAGCGCTCGGGCACGAGGCACCGCTCCAGGAAGACGGTGCAGGTCCCCGAGGCGCGGATGCCCACCTTCTCGTCGGGCCTTCCCCGGGAAAGGCCGGGGAGGTCGGTGGGGACCAGGAAGGCGGTCACCCCGTGGTGCCGCTTTTCCCGGTCGGTGACCGCGAACACCAGCACGGCGTCGGCCTGCGGCCCGTTGGTGATGAAGTTCTTGCTGCCGTCGAGGAGGTAGCCGCCGCCGCTCCGGACCGCGCTGGTCCGCATCTCGGCGGCGTCCGAGCCGCTGGTGGGCTCGGTCAGGGCGAAGGCGCCGAGCCGGGTCCCCCGGGCGAAGGGCTCGAGGAACTCGCGCTTCTGCTCGTCGGTGCCGTGGTGCAGGACCGGGTCGCAGAAGAGCGAGTTGTTGACGCTCACGATCACGCTGGTGCCGGCGCAGCCGCGCGCGATCTCCTCCATGGCCAGGGCGTAGCAGACCGCATCCATGCCCGCCCCGCCCCATTCCGGCGGGACCAGGATCCCCATGAGCCCCAGCTCGGCCAGCTGGCGCACGGCCGCGTCCGGGAAGGTGTGCTCGGCGTCCCAGCGCCGGGCGTTGGGGCGCAGCTCCCGGTCGGCCAACTCCCGGCACAGGTCGCGGACCTGCCGCTGCTCGTCGCTCAGCTCGAAGTCCACGGCGGCTTCCCTCACGGCCAGAGGAACCGCGGCGGCCGCTTCTCCAGGAAGGCCAGCAGCCCCTCGCGGGCCTCGCCGGAGGCGAAGGCAGCCGCGAACCCCTGGCGCTCCAGCTCGCAGGCCGCCGCCAAGGGTAGCGCCGCGCCCGCGTGGACCAGCCGCTTCACCTGCGCCACCGCCGCCGGGCCGCGGGTGAGGATCTTGCCCACCTGTTCCCGCGCGTGCGGCAGGAGCCGATCCGGGGGCAGGACCTCCAGCGCCAGCCCCATCTCCCGGGCCCGGGCCGCGTCGCAGGCCTCCCCGGTCAGCATGAGCTCCAGGGCGCGCATCGAGCCCACCCGCCGCGGGAGCCGCTGCGTCCCGCCGAAACCGGGGACGAGCCCCAGCCCCACCTCCGGCAGGCCGAAGCGGGCGCGCTCGCTGGCGTAGACGAGGTCGCAGGCCAGGGCCACCTCGCACCCGCCGCCGAGCGCGAAGCCGTTTACCGCCGCCACGGTGGGCACCGACAGCCGCTCCAGCCGCTCCAGGACCGCGTGGCCGCGCTCGCCGAAGGCGCGGCCCTGCTCGGCCGACATGCGCGCCAAGGCGGCGATATCGGCCCCGGCCACGAAGGCTCGCTCGCCTGCCCCGGTGAGCAACAGGGCCCTGGCCGCCCCGCGCTCCACCCTCCCCACCACCTCGTCCAGCTCGTCGAGCGTCCGGGCGTCGAGGGCGTTCAGGACCGACGGTCGGTTGAAGGTGACGAGCCCGATCCCGCCCTCCACCTGCCACAGCAGGTTCTGGAGATCCATGGTCCCTCCCGTGCTTCACGCCGGGTACTGGAAGAAGCCGCGCCCGGTCTTGCGCCCGTACCAGCCGGCGGCCACGTACTGCCGGAGCAGGGGCGCCGGCCGGTACTTGTCGTCGCCCAGCCCCCGGTGCAGCACCTCGGCGATGGCCAGGCAGGTGTCGAGCCCCACGAAGTCGGCCAGGGTCAGCGGACCCATGGGGTGGTTCAGGCCCAGGCGCACCGCGGCGTCGATGTCCTCAGCCGAGGCCAGCCCTTCCTGGAGCGCGAAGCAGGCCTCGTTGAGCATGGGGATGAGGATGCGGTTGACGATGAACCCGGGCACGTCGCGCGAGGTCACCACCGTCTTGCCCAGCCGCTTCCCCAGGTCGATTGCGGCCTGGTAGGTGGCGTCGGAGGTCTGCAGGCCCCGCGTCACCTCCACCAGCTGCATGACCGGCACCGGGTTGAAGAAGTGGGTGCCGACCACCTGGGCCGGCCGGCGGGTGGCGGCGGCCAGGGCGGTGATGGAGATGGAGCTGGTGTTCGAGGCCAGGATGGCCGGCGGGGCCAGAAGCCCGTCCAGCCGGCGGAGCAGCTCCTTCTTGGCCCCCTCCTCCTCGACGATGGCCTCGACGGCCAGCGGGGCGTGGGCGCAGTCCTCCAGAGCGCCGGCCGGCCGGATGCGGGAGAGGACGGCGCTCCGCTCGGCGGCGGCCATCTTCCCCTTCTCCACCAGCCTGCCGAGCGCCGCCGCGATCCGCTCCAGCCCCCGCCGCGCCAGCTCGGCGGTGGCGTCGGCCAGGACCACCTCCATCCCGGCCTGGGCGGCCGCCTGCGCGATGCCGCTCCCCATCTGCCCGGCGCCCACCACCGCCAGCGCGTCGACCATGGAGGACCTCCTCTTTGGCTGTCGCTGCGGCGCCGGTCGCGGACCGCCCCGGCCCTGGGCAACCCCCCGGGGGACCGCGGCGCGGCGCTCCGATCGCTTGTAGGGAGGGAAGGACTCACTTGTCAACGAGCGTTGCGGCGTGGGACGATCGCTCCGTCGCATGACCCTTCGCGCGGGTCGGCGGCGCGGCCCCGGATGCAGCGAACCCTCCGAGACATCGCTCGCGACGCGGCGCGCGTCTCCGGCGCCCCGCTCGCCCAGCTCCTCTCCTTGCGCCGGGGCCCCGACGGGATCGTCGGGCAGACCTTGGCGGTGGACGGGACGGCGCTGTCGGAGGTCCAGGTTCGGGAGCGGGTGGTGGACCTCCTGGCCCGGGAACCCGGCCAGGGACCGGCCGAGCCGCTCCTCAGCCCCGCCTCTGGCCCGGCGCGCGTCCTGGTGCCCTGCGAGCCGGCGCTGGCGGAGCTCATCTGGCTGAGCGTCGATCCCGGGACGGCCGCGCTGCAGTCGGTGTTCCTCCCGCTGGTCCGGCGCCCCGAGGAGCTCAGCGTCCTGCGGCTGGTCCTGCCCGGCCGGCAGCGCGGGAGCGCGCTCCGGGCGCTGGACTCGCTGGCCCGATTCGTGGAGTCGCGGGTCGAGGCCGAGACCTTCCGTACCGAGGGGGTGGGGCGCGACGCCGCCTACCGCGTCTTCCACGAGGAGGCGGCCGAGGCCCAGCTGGTGGTGGACGCCCGGAGCGGGCAGGTCCTGGACGGGAACCGCCGGCTGTGCGAGCTCACAGGCCGAAAGAGGGTGGAGCTGCGGGACCTCGCCCTGGGCCAGCTCCTCGAGCACCCCGAGCTCGACGCCGCCGGCCTGGTGGCCCGCCTGGCCAGCGCGCCGGCGGTGCGCGAGGAGGAGGCGCGCTTGCGCCGGCGCTACGGGGAGCCGGTGCCGGTCTCGCTCAGCGCCGCGACCGTCCACCTCGAGGAGCGAACGGTGCTCCACGTCATCGCCCGCGACGTCACCCGCGAGCGTCGCGCCCTGGCCGAGCTGAAGCAGGCCCGCGACACCATGGCGGCGCTGCACCTGGCCGGCGCCCACCTCATGGTGGAGACCGACGAGGGGGGGACCTTCGGCGTGCTGGCGCGCGAGCTGGGGCGGCTCGGCTTCCACTGCGGCATCCTGGGGCCGGCCCTGGACGGGACCTCGGCCTTCACCTGGCGGCACCTCTCCTTCCCGCCCGCCCTGCGGGAGGCCTTCGAGCACGCGCTGGGCAAGCCGCTGGCCGATCTCCGCATCGACCCGCTCGGCGCGCCGCTGGTGCGGCGGTGCCTCTCCGAGCGGCGCACCGTGCACACCGACCAGCCGGCGCGGGCGGTGGAGGAGCTCTTCTCCACCGAGGGGAAGCGCGAGCTGAGGCGGCTCTACCGCCTGGTGAAGATCCGCCGGGTCATCCTCGCGCCGCTGCGCAGCGAGGGGCGGCCGGTGGCGGTGCTGGCGGTGGGCACCCCTCGGCTGCGCAAGGGCGACCCCGAGGCCATCGATGCCTTCGCCCTCCAGGCCTCGATCGGCCTGGAGAAGGCCCGGCTCTTCACCGCGCTGCGGGAGGAGCGCTCCCGCCTGGAGAGCGAGGTGGCCCGCCGCACCCAGGAGCTCACCCGCGCCGTCCGGGCGCTGGAGGACGCCGACCGGCAGAAGGACAACTTCCTGGCCAACATCTCCCACGAGCTCCGCACGCCGCTGGTGACCATCCTCGGCTACTCCGAGCTGCTCCTGGGCGAGAAGCTGGGGGAGCTGTCGGGCCGCCAGCGCGGCGCCATGCAGGTGCTGGCCCAGAGCGGGCGCCGGCTGCGCCAGTTCATCGACGAGCTCATCGAGCTCTCCCGTCACGAGCTCACCAAGGAGACCTACGCCTTCGCCCCGCTGGAGGTGGGTGAGGTCCTCTCCCAGGCCATCCTCTCCCTGGCCCCGCGCTTCGCCGAGCGGGGGCTGCGGGTGCGGGCCCGGGTGGCGCGGGGCACGCCCGCGGTCTGGGGGGATCGCGACCGGATCGTCCAGGTGCTGGTGAACCTGCTGGTGAACGCGGAGCGCTACAGCCCCGACGGCGGCGCGGTGCGCCTGGCGGCGGCCACCTCGGGCGAGGACCGCGTCCAGATCGCGGTGAGCGACCAGGGATCGGGGATCTCCGACGAGCACCTCTCCCACATCTTCGACCGGCTCTACCAGGTCCACGACGAGCGGCCCGGAGCCGGCAAGGGCGGCACCATGGGGATCGGCCTGGCCATCGTCAAGAGCATCGTCGAGGCGCACGGCGGGGAGATCCGGGTGCGCTCGCGGGTGGGCCGCGGCACCACCTTCCGCTTCACCCTGCGGATCGCGCCGGCCGAGACCGCCGGCGCCACCTCGCATCCGTGAGCGGCCGCGGTCGTCAGGGGCCCAGGGAGAGGACGATGGTCCCGCCCTCGTCGACGGTGAGCTCCTTCTCGCCCCGGACCGGGCCGCCCGGGGCGTCGATGCGGTAGTCGACGCGGTAACGCCCGTCTGGCAGGTGCAGCTCGTGGCGGACCTGGCCCCGCGGGGCCAGGAACTCGGTGCGCCGCAGCTCCTCGCTCCCCCGCCAGAGGACCACCTTGAGGTTCCGCGGAGCGCCCACGCCCGACAGGTCGTAGACCAGCACCACGTCGCGCGGGCTCTTCCGCCACAGGAACAGCCCCAGCCCCGCCGCCCCCAGGAGGGCGACCAGGCGGGCCGCGCCCTTCACCGCCTCGACCTCCGGCGGCGCGGGGCCG
>Ga0335071_10008986_pt1 | contig 10235 bp, 9 predicted proteins | sample Lox_Sample_15_FD_206724 | JGI IMG/M metagenome (GOLD analysis project Ga0335071, IMG submission 206724) | Soil microbial communities from Loxahatchee National Wildlife Refuge, Florida, United States - Lox_Sample_1.5 | ecosystem: Environmental > Terrestrial > Soil > Wetlands | place: USA: Florida...
AGAGGAGTTTCAGCATGTACGGAAGATGTGGAAGTTGGTGGCGCGGCGGATTCGCAGCGCCGTTTATGGGTGGCGGGTTCCCATGGGGACGCGGCGGCCGCTGGGGACGTTTCTTTGGCCCTGGAGAAATTCGACTGGCGCTGCTCTCCATGCTCGAGTCCGGCCCCAAGCACGGATACGAATTGATGAAAGAGCTCGAAACCAAGTCAGGCGGAATCTATAAGGCGAGCGCGGGAGCCATTTATCCCGCACTGCAGCAACTGGAAGACGAGGAACTGGTGACCTCCGACGCGGCCGGAGGCAAGCGCACGTACTCGCTCACAGAAGCTGGCAAAGCCGAACTGCTGCGTGAGGCCGAGACCGTGAAGAAGATCTGGCGGCGCGCCGAGCAGGCCGGGGACTGGGCTCCCTGGATGGGAATGGAAGGTGCGGAGGTCATGCGTCCCGCAGCCGACCTGATGAAGACCGCCCTGCGCGCAGCCACTCGCGGCTCCCACGATTCCGCCCGGATCGCGAAAATCCGCGAGATCCTGGAGCGCACCAGGCAAGAAATCGAAGCCCTGGAAAAATCATAAGTGAGGCTTCGGTTAATGTAGCCCGGGGTTTGTGTAGCCCCGGACCCATTGGTCCGGGGTTGCGCGCAAGCGCAATTCAATCATGGCTGATGCTTTCGCAGGGGCGTCCCCTTTTCCACGGCGCCATCCTGAGCGCAGCCGTTTTTCAGGCGGAGCGAAGGATCTCCCAGCGCAAAACTTTGCGAGCGGCGAGGCCGCCGAAACATGCGAGGTCAAGTAGGAACACGAAAGCCGGCAGAGCGTCATTCACAGCACCTACGCCTTCCGCAACAAAGCTGACAAACTGCGCGGAATCGAGGGCCGCGACTGAATCTCCAGTCCGCAACGCGCCGCGGCTTCCAATTGACTGTCAAACTGTTCGGCCTTGACGTGCCCGGAGGGCTCCGCGAGCAGTAATGTCGCTCCCGCCTTGGAAGCAGCGGACACCTGCCGGAAGAATTCACCCGCATCCGGAAATTCGTGTACCACGGCGAAGGCCAGCGTGAAATCCACCGAGCCAGCCAGATCCGCCAGGCCCATGGACTCTGCCGCGGCGATCCGCGCATCCAGCCGATCCAGCAATCGCGCTTTTTCCGCGCGCCGTGCTAGCCGGGCCAGCATCTTCGGCTGCACATCCACCGCAATCACTCTGCCGCGCGACCCAACGCGCCGAAGCAGTTCCAGCGTGAAGAATCCCATTCCCGGCCCGGGCTCAAGCACCGTCATGCCGTCGTGCACATACCCGTCAAGAATCGCGCCCGGATCCTGCAACCAGCGCCGCACAGGAGAGATCAGGAAATATCCCAGCCACCACGGACACACACGATGAGCCATGAAGACCTCCTGGTACCTGATTACTAATGATGAAAACCGGAGCCGAGCATCATACCCGCTCCAGATGTCTCACGCACGAGCACCGCTCCAGACTGGTCGAAATCGGGCTGGAATGTGGGGTGCCCCATGTCTCGTCGTAGTTGCGAGACATGGGAACCACCGAGGAAGCCTAATTTAAGAGGAAAGGAAAAGGCCGGTCTCCGGACGGGATGCTGTACGCTCCCAAGTTATCGGCGTGCTCGAGGCACAGATAAGTAAGGAGACCGGCGTCGAGAAGCTTAGCACCTTTGCCGCTCAGCAGTGCAGAGGAATTTTCGCAGCCGGCTGCCAGCCCGACCCGGGTATCCGGATAATTGATCCTGACCTACTGAAACAAAGGTCATTCGCACGCCCTTCGAATTCCCTCCTCCGCCCTGACTATAGGATGAACACTTCATCGGGACGATCGCCTGCCCGCAGCCAAGCATCAGACCGTTTTACGTTTTTAAGGAGACTCGCAAATGAAAAAGCTCAGGATCTTTGAACACATCTCGCTGGATGGCGTGATTCAGCAATCCGCCGATGAGAACGGTTTCCCCCGACACTAACTGGAGCGCGCCTTATCGGACTCCAGCCGGCAGAGACTTACTGGGCGCCATGTATGGCGAGAAGTTTGATCTGCTGCTTGGACGGCGCACTTACGATCTCTGGTCGCAATTTTGGCCGAAGGCGCCGAGCAGCCCTATGGGCGACCGTCTCAACTCCGCGACTAAATACGTGGCGACTCACCGGCCGGAAAGCCTGCAATGGGGCCCGTTCCAGGGCCTCGGCCCGGACCTCGTAGAGAGCATTCGCCGCATCAAGGCGCAGGGCGGCCCCGACATAATTCTCTCGGGCAGCTCTACGCTGACTTCGAAGGTGCTCGAACACGGCCTTGCGGATGAGCTGGTGATGCTCGTCAATCCAATCCTGTTGGGCACGGGGAAACGCATCTTCGCCGATGGAACTCCGCCTCGCGCGTTCGAGCTCGCCAGCACGCAATCCTTGCCATCCGGTATCATCATCAGCTCCTACAAGCCCGCGGGGCCCCTGAAGAGCCAACCGTAAAGGCAACTCGATGTCGGGTGGCCCGGCCTCTGAGATTTATTTCCGTTTTACAACCGAAAGGGAACCCGGAACTCGGAACTCGGAACCCGGACCACGCGCTCGCGGCAGGTATCTTGATTCAGGATTGGCAGGTCTGCCCTCGGCAAGACGCTAGAATTGCTGCGAATGAGCCGGCTCGCCCGCAGGACGCTTATTGGTCTCTTACTTGTTGCTGCCTGCCTGGCGATCACTGGGGCGCTGTACGAGATGATCGCCCATTGGCGTGACACGCGGCGTTTCCCTGAACATGGCCGGCTAGTGCGAGCCGGGTCAATCCGCATGAATATCGACTGTAGTGGAGCGGGTTCGCCGACGGTTGTACTAGAGAGCGGCTCGGGCGGCCCTTCCATTGACTGGCTGATGGTGCAGCCAGAGATATCGAAGTTCGCCCGCGTATGTTCCTACGATCGGGCAGGATATGGGTGGAGCGATTCCGGAACCAAACCGCGCACTTCTTTGCAGATAGCGCGCGAACTGAAGCAGTTGCTCCAGGCGGCCGGCGAAACAGGGCCTTATGTCCTTGTCGGTCACTCAATGGGCGGATACGACATCAGGGTCTACGCCGGTCAGTATCCGAACGATGTTGCGGGAATGGTGCTTGTTGATGCGTCCCATGAAGATCAGGAGCTTAGGGCGCCGGAATCTGTGCGCCGACGGCACCAGGACCACCGCAAGCATCCCCGATGGGAAAAACTAAAATACTTCTTTCAGCTCCATTTCGGCTGGGCCCGCTTCACGGCCGATCACGATGCACCAGAATTCTGGCCAAAGGCATTCAGGGAGGAGGAAGAGTTCCTGACACTTCCGACCAAACATCAGTTCGCCGTCATCGACGAAGATCAGGTATTTTCCAGCTTGAGTGCGGCCGAGGTGCGAGGCGCCGGGAATCTTGGCAATCGTCCGCTAATCGTGCTTACCGCAGCAAGGCAGGACGATATTCCTCCCGAAATCCCGGTCGAAGATGCGCGGTTGGAACAGGACCTTTGGGTTTACCAGCTACAGCCCGATCTGGCTCGTCTTTCGACTGGTGGCAAGCAGATCATCGTCGACAGCAGCCATGAGATGCCAACCGAGCACCCCGAGGTCGTCATCTCGGCAATCCATGAAGTGTGGCGGGCGACCCGGCCTTGATATCTTGATTTCCTTTTTCGTCTGCAAAACGGAGGTGAATTTCGGAACCCGCTTCTCGTCTCGGTTGAGAGTCCGCATTACTTTGGTCATGTCCTTCCGTGTCTTCTCGCTAGTATTCACAGGTCTGCCCACTTCACAGTTCCCAATCGATGACCGCGCACGATCTGTGGAACAAGATACGGTCTCTCTTCTCTCCTGACGAACTCCCAGATGAAGAATCTCTAACTCTGCTGCCGCCGGTACGTAGAGTTCGTCCGCTTGAAGCGGACGAGGAACGCCGTAGGCACCTTGACTTCTTACGCGATGAACGGCGCAAGCACCTCCCCTGCGCGCATGCCAACCTTCATGCCTGGGGCTGCGAGGACTGCGGTAGAAGCCCCGAGGAAGTCAACGAAGAACAACGCAACCGCAAGTAATCCTCCGGGCGGTAGGGGGCCCAGCTTTCTTGCATGAATCACCGCTGTCGTTGCGCGAGAGCCGCCAGGCCCCCCTTTTCCGCAGCGCGGTCGCCCACGCTTCGAACAAAACGGAGCGTGGGCAGCCACCTCGACTTCATCGCATCACTCGCCGAAAATTCTGCTCGCGCTGACCGTGATGACCGACGGCAACGGCGTTCCATCTGGGAGAACGAGCGCGGAAAAGATTCCCCGTGCCGAACGGCCATTGTTTTCGTACACAACGTTCACCGTTGCGCTTCGAGCTAAAACGCCCGAATCAAAGACCTGGAAGTGAAATGTGGCCGTGCAATTGGGATTCACACTGTAGGTTGCGGTGAGGGTCTCGTTCGCCACCTCTCCGCCAATGCTGCGGGTCTCGCTGCCGGTCAAGGTGCCATCTGCCCTGCTGGTGTATGAACCGGCGCTGGCAACAGGTACGGGACCGGTAGAACCCCGCTGCTGGCACTCGGAAAAACGGGATCTTCCCATAGACCGTCTACCTGAGTATAATTTCGCCCATGGCCCGCAACGGCAAATCTCCACTCCAGAGTGATATGGTTCAAGGCACGCTGGATCTGCTCATTTTGCAGACTCTCTCTGCAGGCCCGGCACACGGGCACACAATCGCGTATTCCATAGAGCGCCGTTCAGAAGATGTTCTTCAGGTCGAGCACGGATCGCTTTATCCAGCCCTACATCGCCTGGAGGATCGGGGCTGGATCGCTGCATTCTGGGGAACGTCGGAAAACAACCGCCGCGCCCGCTACTATCGGCTGACGCCGACGGGAAGAAAGCAACTGTCTGCTCAGACCAATCGTTGGGAACAGCTGGTGGAGGCGATTGGGCGGATTCTCCGCCCGGCAGTCGACTAAGTATTTGGAGTAAAGCTATGACTCTGGTTCGTTTCTTTCGCCGCAAACACTGGGACAGTGAGCGCGCTGCCGAACTCGAGTCTCACCTCCAGATAGAAACGGACCGCAACCTCGAAGCCGGCATGTCTCCCGCAGATGCTCGAGCCGCTGCCCATCGCAAGCTGGGAAATCCTTACAGGATTCGCGAGACCATCTACGAAATGAATACGATTCCCGTCCTCGATACGCTGGGGCGCGACTTGCGGTTTTCCCTCCGGACTCTCAGTAAAAGACCAGGATTCACCATAGTGGTCGTCCTATCTCTCGCCCTGGGCATCGGCGCCAACACCGCCATCTTCAGCCTTTGCGACGGGATGGTTTTTCGCCCGCTGCCTGTACCGAATCCCGGCGGGCTCGTCACCATCGATATCGCGGCGTCGCGTTTGACCACCTTCGGGGCTTCCTCTTACCTGGACTGGGTTGACCTCTCCGCTCGTAGCAAGTCGTTCGAATCGCTATCTACGCGACGGGATATGACGGCCGCAATGAACCCTGTGGGAGCCGTTCCCGATGGCAAGCCCCAGGTCGTTTGGGGACAACTGGTTTCAGGAAATTTCTTTTCCATGCTCGGTGTGCAACCCGCCTTGGGCCGGACCTTTCTTCCGGAGGAAGACCAGACACCAGGCAAATACCCAGTCATGCTCATCAGCTACTCGCTTTGGCAGCGAACGTTTGCCGGCGACCCGGGAATTATCGGCAGGCAGGTTGAGTTGAGCGGTCACAGCTTCACGATCATTGGAGTTACTCCGAAGTCATTTTCTGGCGTCGATCTCTGGTTTCGCCCTGATGTTTATCTGCCCATGATGATGACCCCGGCAGTGTCGCCGGAGGGCAACGACAATCTCACCCACAGAGATTATCGGTCATGCACTCTGCTTGGTCGTCTGAAGCCTGGAGTTCCGATTGCTCAAGCCCAGTCCGAATTGAATGTCATCATGAGTAGCCTTGAGCGTGACTATCCAGCAACCAATAAGGACACGGTTGCAATCGTTCGATCGGAGATGAGCCGGCGTCTTGAGAACGGCGCCGCAACGCCGGGCTTCATCCTTATGGCCCTCGTGGTGTTGGTGCTGATGATGGCTTGCGCGAACGTGGCTAGCCTCATGATGGCTCAGGCCGCGTCGCGCATCCGCGAGATCTCCACCCAATTAGCCTTGGGCGCGTCCCGCGCCGCTCTGGTCCGTCGATTTCTCACAGAGAGCGCTATCCTCGCTGCATTGGGCGGGGTTTCTGGCATTTTGCTGGCGGCCGGTTGCATCCGGGGCTTTGCGTCGCTGATACCCTACTCCGCTGCTCCCGCCGGACCGGATCTCAAACTGGACACGCGGGTTCTCGGCGTCGCTGCCCTGGCTTGCACGGCTGCGGTTCTCTTGTGCGGAATCGCACCTGCCTTCATGGCCGTGAAGGAAGCCCTGAGCGCCACAACCACAAGGACTGCCTTGGGAGGCCGCTCGCACAGCGCGCTCGCGCGCCGCATTCTGATCGGCGGACAAGTAGCTCTCTCGGTAGTTCTCCTGGTCGCGGGTGGGCTGTTCTTGAAGGTCTTTGTGCGGGCGCAGAACACGGACCTTGGCTTCAACCCGGACCACATGCTGCTCGTCTTTCTGGACCCTGGCTTGCGCGGTTACAAGGACACGCAGGCAACTCATCTGAACCAGCAGATTCTCGAGCGGGTCTCCACTCTTCCCGGTGTAATTTCGGCGACCCTGGCGGCCGACGTCCCGTTTCTCTCGGGCGGTTCCTGGGACCTGTCCATCGATGGCTACACCAGCGCGGGTGGCGAGAAGTTCGTCGATACCAGCACCAACCAGATCGGCCCCAATTATTTCGCTACCATGCAGATCCCCTTGCTTAGTGGACGCGAGTTTACCGCCCACGATAATGAGAAAGCGCCGCAGGTGGCCATCGTGAATGAAACTTTGGCGCGCCGCTACATCGTCAAAAACGAGAGTGTGGACAAGGCTCTTGGCCACATCCTTCGACTGCGTGACAATGTGCCGATCCAGATCGTCGGCGTGGTGAAAGACTCCAGCAATGGATCGATCGGCGAACCTCCACCTCCCGTCTTCTACTTACCCAATTTGCAGCAGGGAAGTTCCCGGGCGACGCTTCAACTCCGCACTAAAGGTGATCCCACCGCCTTAGTCTCCCTCGTTCGCAAGCAGATCAGCGCACTCGACCCGGAAGTCACTCCCCTTTCGACGCTCACCATGGCAAGCGCGTTTTCCACGAATGGCCTTTTCACATTTCGCGTATTCGCCATCCTGAGTGGAGCCTTCGGTTTGATTGCGCTGTCGTTAGCCATCGTCGGGCTATACGGCGTGGTCTCATTCGTAGTGGGCCGGAGAACCCAGGAAATTGGCATTCGCATCGCCCTCGGAGCCAAGCCGGGTAATGTCCTTCGAATGATTCTGGCCAACGGCATCTCGCTGGCCATTGTGGGCGTTGTGATTGGGATCGCTGTAGCCTTGGCTGCTGCGCCTCTTCTTCGGAGCTTGTTACATGATGTCAATCCCCGCGATCCTCTTACCTTTGCGGCTATCGCTCTGCTTCTTCTGACCACTACGTCTGTGGCCAGTTTTGTCCCAGCGCGCCGCGCTGCCCGCGTTGACCCCAACGCGGCGTTGCGGTGCGAATAAACTCCCAGCTCCACGCCAACCAGATACTCTGCTGGCTGCCTCACTGGACTAGAGTTGAACAAGCTCGACTGTCCTGAACGGTCTCTTCATTACAGAGGGGTGCGGACCGAGGGATCTGACGAGTCATGCATGTTGATTCGCCTGACGTTGGGAAAGCAGGCTGGCACTACGCAACCTGCTCACTGCCCCGGCTGCAGCTGCGCCGCCAGCTGATTCACTGCGGTCACATCATAGAACGACGACAAATCGGCATGTCCCGCCAGCGTGTCGCGCTCTTTGCCGTCCACCAGGATTTTTACTTTCTGAATCCCCGGCGTATTCACCGACACGGTATGGATCAGCGACGCCACGGTAAGTTCTTCCACCAGCACGCCCGAGCGGTGCGTGTCCGCGAATGCCGAGTTCACATCGATCACAGCTTCTCCCGGATCGATTAAAAACACGCTGCGGATCTCCGCGCCCGACCCCAGCACATGCGGCGAATTCTTGTCGAGATACATCGAGAGCAAGGTGCTGAGCAATTCCTCGGCGCGCTGCTGCCGTCCTGACGGCATGGGAATCTGCGCCGCCTCCGCATGCAGGCTCCCGTCTTCGTCATGTGCCACAAACAATGTGACGCTCTCGGTTGGTCCCGCCACGGGGGGCGCGAGCGGCCGCGTGTCGTTCGCCGTCACCGGACTCCCGGTGACGTCGTTCCGCATGCGTACGGCATACGAAAACAGTGTGATGGCGGCCGCGAGCATCACGGCGAACGCGATCACGAGATGCCGCGGAATATAAGGCGCTACGCGAATGGGATCGTCGCTCATGGCGCTGCTCCTAGCTGGTCCCGCGCCGCGGTCACGGCCGTGGCTACCGCGCTGGTCACGAGTTGCTGATAATCCGGAGCGCTCAACTGTGCCAGGTCCGCCCCCACCGGTGACACTTCCAGCCCGATCGCGGCTCCGGCGATGTTATTCAGCGGGCGTAGCGGCGCCGCCAGTGTGCGTACGGGAATCTGCCGCTTCTGCAGTTCACCGGCCACCGCCGTCGCCGCGCTCTGGCTCAGCGGCAGTGCCGCATGCTGCGCCGTCGCCCACGACCGGAACGGTCCACGATCCTCGTCCCCGAAAGGAAGCAGCGCCGTATAGACGCGCACTCCATGTCCACTCGAGGAAGCATGCAGCGCGATGTAAATTGCGGCGTGATCCGCATTGGCAAACACGGCACGCTGGTCAACCGCCAGGTTCGCGTCGGAATCGCGCAGCACCAGGGTGGTGATTCCACGGCTCTCGAGTTCCTGCCGAAGCGCATGCGCCAGCGCGACCGTGACGTCTTTTTCCAGGAGCGAATTGCTCAGGGTCTCGCCCCGATCATCGCCGCCATGGCTGGCGTCCACAACCGCGAAGTAGCGGCGGTTGGCGGGAGTCGCTCCACTGCTCGCAGGCGCTTGCGCAGGAGCAGCGGCACTCCCCGGTGCAGCAGGTGTTGGCGTAGCCGGAGCCGCCCCCTGGGCCACGGCCTGTGCCGTCTGCGAGATGGTGATCGTCTTGCCATCGTTACTGAAACTTGCCATCACCGGAACGTTTGAATTCACCACCACCACCGCGATTCCATTCCCTTCGCTGTAAGTCGCGGACGGAATCGCTTTGCTGCCGAACGTCAAAGTGGGCGACGCGGGGGCTACCAGCGGGTCGCGGGTGAAGGCCAAGCGCAGCGATCCCGGCTCGGTCGACACGCTCGGATTTACCGGGGCCGTAAAGTTGAAGACCAGCCGCGGCGGGTTGCCCGCCGCCAGCGACGCGGTGAAGTGCGTGGCAATGTTGCCGATGAAAAGACGTTCGGAATCTTCGTGCACCGAAACCGGTCCGCCAAGGATCTTCGGCAAAAGCAGGTTGAGCGCCGCGACCGGCACCAGCCCGCGGTCGCCCTCCAGCAGGAATTTCCCAGGGAATGCCGTTTGCCGTCCCTGGATGCGGCACTGCGATTTTCCCGATTGGAAGTCGACTTCCTCGCGATAGTAGCGCAGCCGCCAGCGTGACCCGTCCGCCCGCGCGTTCACTTTTCCCAGGGGCTCAAGAATTTCCAGCAGCCCGACGTAGTCGCGTCCCTCGCGCTGCACGAGCGGCAGCGAATAATTCGCTGCCACCGAATAGACCGTAAGGTGTTTCTCAGGAGCCGCCCCGGACGACAGCATCGCGCAGAGCACAACGAGGATTGCAACAACGAACGCCAACACAGCAATCGTGGCCACGCCCCTGTCATCCTGAGCGCAGCCGCTTCTCCGGCGGAGCCAAGGATTTCCCCTGCGCCGCTGCTTTCGCCCAAGCCGCGCCTCAATCCAGCGCATACACCGTCAGTCCGCTCAGCAGCTTGGGATAAAAATCCGTCGACTTCTGCGGCATGACCTCTCCCGCGAACGCAATGTCGCGCACCTGCTGCACGTGGCAGGGATTCATCAGGAACGCAACGTTCGCCGCTCCTTTGCGAACCTGCCCTAAAGCCTCCCCGACATCCCGCAAGTACGACAAATTCTGCTGGTTGCGGATCGATTCTTCCGACAACCGGAGCACGCCTTCCAGCAGCACCTTGTGCAGCTGAACCACGTCAAGTGCCTGCTGCCGC
>Ga0335071_10008987_pt1 | contig 10235 bp, 6 predicted proteins | sample Lox_Sample_15_FD_206724 | JGI IMG/M metagenome (GOLD analysis project Ga0335071, IMG submission 206724) | Soil microbial communities from Loxahatchee National Wildlife Refuge, Florida, United States - Lox_Sample_1.5 | ecosystem: Environmental > Terrestrial > Soil > Wetlands | place: USA: Florida...
AGGTCGGGCGTGTGCCGGCCCGTCAGGTAGAAGAGCCGCGCCATCAGCTCGTAGCTCATCTGCTCGGTGTTGGCCGTGTTATGCACGGCGCCGATCTGGATGCGGCCCTCGCGGATGCGCCGGGCCAGCTCGGCGGCGTCTGCCTCGCTGTGGCTGCCCAGAAAGCTGGTGATCGGCTCGCTGGTCTCAATCACGTAGCGGAATCTGCTGTCCTCGTCCCAGCCGTCGGTTTCGGTGCAGAACTGCAGCGGGCGCTCGATGTTGGCGTGGCGGATGTCAGTGCGCAGGCGATGCGGGTAATTGCCGAAGCCCAGGTCGTGGTGGGAATAGGAGACGCAGTAGATCTTCCACTTCTTCTGCGGCTGCCAGGTCAGCTCCTGCCGGGCGAGCGCTTGATCGCCGTCCTTTGGGAGCAACTCGATAGTAAGCTTGGTGGGGGCGGCGAGGTCGGGGACAGGGATGGCGTTGGTTGACTTGCCGCTGGGCACCTCGCCGAGGGCTTCGCGGCTGGTGACCGCGCCAACCGTGATCCGGGCAGCAATGACCAACGGCGGGCCTGGGTTGTCCAGGACCAGCAGCGCCCGCTGGCGCAACGGCTTGCCTGGCGCGGTCTTTGGAAAGAGCGGTGTGGGCTCAAGCCTTTGGATGGCGATTGGTTCGGCGGCCTGGATCGGGCAGAGCCAGCAGAGCCCAACCGCAAGGGTGCAGAGCGAGGCGCGCAGGGCCAGGGTTGAACGGCCAAGGGCGAGCGGCGTCGGCTTCATGGCACGTGTATTGCAGACGGGCACCCCGGAGGCCAACTTGGGCAAGAACCCGCCAGGGCGACCCTGCTCGGACCTACTTACTGATGGCCTCAGGCCGGCTCGCGCTCTTTTGAGCACCGCCCGGGCTGGCGGGCAGAGGCGCGGGTTCCAGCTTCGGGGACTTGAGGATGTAGGCCAGCACCGCACCGACCAGCAGCATGAACGCCGAAATGGTAAAGGCATTGTGATAGTCCCCGAAGGCATCGCGAATCTTGCCGCCGAGCATCGGGCCGATGATGCCGGCCACGCCGAACCCGGTGAACACCAGGCCGTAATTCACCCCGAGATTCTTCACCCCATAGAAGTCCGCCGTGGTGGCGGGAAAGAGCGTGAAGATCGTGCCGTAGCAAAGGCCGGTGAATGCCGCGCCGAAGATCAGCAGAGCGGGGGTGGTGTAATGGATAAAGGCGAACATGTTCACTGCCTGCAAGACAAACGCGAGGATCATGGTATTGGTCCGGCCAATCCGGTCCGAGAGGAAACCGCTGACGACGCGGCCCAGCGTGTTAAAGATCGCCAGGATCGCCACCGGCGCATAGCCCAGTTTGTCAATGTGCGCCTGGTCCCGGGCAATGAGCGCGACCTGGGAGATGATCATCAAGCCCGCGGAGGCGGCCAGCACGAACATCAGCCAAAGTTGGTAGAACTGCCCGGTGTGGAGCATCTCGTGCCAATCCTGGTTCGGGCGGGAGACTGGCGCCTTGGCCGCGCCCGTCGCCGGCGCCCCCGCGCCAGTCGGTAGATACCCCGCCGGGGGATTCGCGAGCGCCAGCGATAACAGCGAGACGAGCAGAATCGTCCCGACGCCAAGAATCAGGAACGTGCTCGGAATGGAGGTGGCTTTAAGTAGATACTGCGTCAGCGGCGCAATATACACGGCCGCGAGCCCCACCCCGCTGACGACGATGCCGGTGATGAGGCCTTTCTTGGCGGGGGGAAACCACTTGATGGACGGCGGCGTGGTCGCCGAATACCCCAACCCGATGCCGAGACCGCCAACGAGGCCAAAGGTGACTAGCATCGTTCCCGGCGAGTTGGCGAAGGACGAGCCGATCAAGCCCAGGCCCAGGATGACGCCGCCGAGCATGGCGACGTAGCGCGGCCCGATCTTGTCCTGCCAGCGGCCCGCGAAGATCATCATCAACGCAAAGGAGGCGGCGGAGATCGTGAACGGCAGCGAGGCCTGGGCCGCTTTCCAGTGCCATTGCAGGACCAGGGCCTTGCCCATGACGCTCCAGGCGTAGAGGACACCCAGGATCAGGTTGATGCAGAGCGCGGCGGCGACAACGGTCCAACCGCGGGTGGGGGAGGAGGTTTGGTTAGTCATAGCGATAGTTGCATTCTGTGTTGCGAACCGCACTTAGGCCGGCTGGCAGGTGAGACTAAAGGAATCCCTTATTCCCGGCAAGAGAATAATCCCAGAGAATAATCCCAGGATCAAATCGCCTTACTTCGTCGCGCATCGCTGCCGGTCAGCCGCCCTGGGCCGCCGCGCGCCGAGCTGCTGCCGGCGGCACCTGGCGGCGCGCTACGGCCGGGTCCTGCGCAACCGGCGAAAGGCGCGCATGAAGGCATCCAGCCGCGCGGGCTCGAGCGCGCCAAGAAAGCGGCCACCCTCGCGGAAAGTCGAGCCGACAATGAACCCCTCGGCCAGAGGGTAGTAGGTCTTGATGTTCTCCGGCGTCATCCCCGAGCCAATAAGCACCGGCACATGCGCGTGCTTCCTGACGCGCCGCAGCTCCGCCACCGCCGGCGGTTCCGTCGTACGCGCGCCGGTCACGATTACCCCGTCAACGAGGAAGAACTCCGCCTGCTTGACTTCGTCCAGAATGTCCAGGTCCCCGGTGAGCGCATGGGAACAATGCTTCTTCTTCACATCACCGAAGATCTTGATGTGTTCACAACCCAACTGCTTGCGCAGGCGGAGAACTTTACCGGCGCAGCCTTCGATCAACCCCGCCCCGCCGACGTGAGCAAGGACGTAACCTTCGACCCGGAGGAAGTCGAGGTCGGCGGCGTGGGCGATCTCGAGCGCGGTCTCATTGGCGGCTTCGAGCATCTGGAGGCCAATCGGCCCGGCGAACCGGCGGCGCACTTCACCGGCGATCTGCTTCACCAATTCAATCGCGCGGGCCGGCAGCGGCGGTTTGATGTAAGGCAGATCGTGGCTGTTTTCCAGCACGAGGGCGTCCACCCCGGCGTCCAGGTAATGTTGCACATCCGACAGGGCTTGGGCCACGATCTGCTTATCGTCACCGGCGTAACGCGGCGCCCCGGGCAGCGGCAGCAGTGCGATCATGGCGCCAAGGAACTTATCCGGCATGGCTCGTATGGGTTGGCTGATCATCTTGCGGGCACGATTGCCAAAAGCCGCGCCGAGTCAACCTGAAACAGCCCCACCGGCGGTCGCCCGCCCCTTTCTGCCGCCCGCCGAGAATAATCCTTTCTTCATATTCTCTTAAGGTTCGCTGGCGTAGGGTGGCGCCATGAACAGCAAAACCCTCGCCCGCAAACGCCGGAGCCCGGCGAGCCGAACCCGCGCGGCCACGCCGGGCCGGGCGGCAGCCGCCCCCGGCGGCGAGCGAGCAAACATACCAACAAAAGCAACGAGCTATGCAAATCATTAACCAAAGCCTATTGACTGATACCGGGCTCGTCCCGGCCGCCGACGCAAGCTTCAGCCGGCGCCTCAAGCCGTTCCTCGCCGCCGCGCTGCTGGCCGGCGCTGCGGTCGCGCACGCAGACCCGCTCCTCTCCTCGTGGTTCACGGCCAACAGCGGCAAGTACGCGCGCATCTATACCAGCGCGGCGAACCGGACCAACGGCATCTCCGCCACCACCTGGACTGGCCAAACGTTGCCTACTTACGCCGGGGTCCATGAAATTGATTACTCGGCAAGCTGGGTTTATATCCGGGACACGGGGCTCTCGTCATTTATCATGGGGCCCTGGAACAACCCCAACCTCGCCAAGAATCAGGGGACCAGCACCTCGGTTTACCGCTTTCCACGCGGCAGCGCGGGCGTGTCCACGACACCTTCCTCCAAGACGCTCACGGGGCTGGGGTCAATCGGGTTCCTCGTGGATGGCGTCGCCCTCTACAACACCTCGGACGGGTTCTCCTATTCGAACTCCCACGCCGAGGACGCCGATCCGATCGCCGGCATCGGTAATGGGGATGGCATCTGGAACCGGGACGCCTGGGTCAACGAATACGTCTCTTTCGATTACGCCTACAACCACGCGCAACAGAACGGCCAATACCATTCGCACGCCAATCCCATCGCCACGCGTTACCTGCTGGGCGATAATGTGACCTACAACAGCTCGACCAAGGCCTACGCAGAAAACACCAGTACCACCACCTTCAAGCATTCCCCGATTGTCGGCTGGGTCAATGACGGCCTGCCAATCTACGGCCCTTACGGTTATGACGGCGGGAGCACGGGGGCGACCGCGGGTGCGAGTATCAGCGGTGGTACGGTGGTTTCGGTAACAGTCTCGAGCGGCGGGGCCTCGTACCAGTCGGCTCCCCTGGTAACCTTCAGCGGTGGCGGCGGCAGCGGGGCGGCGGCCACCGCAGTGGTGAACGGCGGCGTCGTGACCGCCGTAACCGTGACGAGCGGTGGCAGCGGATACACGTCGGCCCCCGCCGTCACCATCGGCGGGGTGCGCCGGATGGTTTCGGGCTATGTGCTGCGGAACGGCAGCTACGGTACCACCGACTTGACTACCGCCGGGCGCACCACTCTCCCGGCCTGGGCTGCGCTGGCGCAAGGCCGGTCCGCCACGCTTTCTTCCAGTCAATACGGCCCCACCACCACTTACACCACCAGTGGCGCGGGAGGCAATCTCACCTACACCCTGGGCCACTATGCCGAGGATTACGATTACCTCGGTGATCATGGTTACGCGCAGGGCGCGCGAACCAATGCCGGCGGCGTCTTCTTCGACCTGAACCAATACAACGCCCGCTTTTGCGTCACCCCGGAATACCCCAATGGTACCTGGGCTTACTTCATCACCATCGAAGCCGACGGCACACCCTGGTATCCCTATAACGTGGGGCGCTGGTACAATGGCAATCCCACCGGCGGCAGCACCACCACCACGGTCATGAACTCGGACACGCCCCTGACCCGGTATTTCAAAGGCGCAACCAATCTGCCGGCGGTCATGGGCGCGCCCACCGTCAATATCGCCAGCGGCAATGTCGTCCTTTCCTGGAGCGCCGTAGAGGGCGGGACCTATCAGGTCGTCGCCTCCACCAATCTCACGAGCTGGAGCACCCTCACGGGGAGTGTCACCGCCACCAATAACGTTGCGTCCACTACCGAATCCGGCGCCGCCACGCCGGGCGCGAAGGCCTATTACCGGGTGACCCGCAGCAGCCTGGCAACGTTTGACTCAAACGGCTACTGATCCCGCTCGTTCCTCACTCCCTCACTCCTATGCGCCGCCGACCCCGCAACGTCATAATGGTGCTCGCGCTCCTGGTCTCCGCCTCGGCGGCGCCGGGCGCGGCGCTGGAGATTGACGTGCAGCCCACCGGCGGGGACGGCCCGCTGCTATTGGACTCGCTGCGTTATCAGACGGCGGCCGGGGAGACCTTCTCCTGCACACGGCTCAGCTACCTGCTGAGCGGCTTTGCGCTGCAACGCGCGGACGGCGGCTGGACAGAGCTGCCGGACCGCTATGCCTGGATGGATGCGGAAAAGCGGCGCACGCTGGTCCGCCTCGAAGGCGTGCCGGCGGGCGCCTATCGCGCGCTGCGTTTCCACGTCGGCCCCGACGCGAAGGCGAATGCCGCTGACCCGGCGAAGACGCCCGCCGACTACCCGCTGAATGCCAACCTCAATGGGCTGCACTGGAGTTGGCAGGGCGGCTATATCTTTCTTGCCATCGAAGGCCACTACCGTCTGGGCACGGCGGATTTGAAAGGCTACGCCTACCACCTGGCGCGCAACCCGAACCGCACCTGCATCACCCTGCCGGCTCAGCTCGATCTGACACACGATGCCAAGGTCATGCTCGACTTCGACGTCGCCGCCCTGTTCAACCAACCGCATCCGCTCTCGTTCGAGCACGACGGCAGCGCCACCCACTCGCGGGACGGCGACCCCATTGCCGCCATGCTCGTCGCCAATCTCCCCGGCGCCTTCCGCGTGACCCAAGTCCTGTCCGCCGCCCCCGCCATCAGCCTGCCCGCGCCGGTGCAGCCGCTGTTCCTGCCGGCACAATTCACGCCTTACCCGTTCACGATGAGCGGCACCTTCCCCGTGCCGGACCTGCCGCGCGACAACCCGCTCATCGAGGAACGCGTCGCCCTGGGCCGGGCGCTCTTCACCGAAACCGTCCTGTCGCGCGACGGCACGCTCTCGTGCGCCTCCTGCCACGTGCCGCAATCCGGCTTCGCCGACCCGCGCCGATTCAGCCGGGGCGTGGGCGGACAGATCGGCAGCCGCCACGCCATGCCGCTGGTCAACCTCGCGTGGAAATCAAGCTTCTTCTGGGATGGCCGCGCCCCGTCGCTCCGCGCCCAGGCCCTCATGCCGATCCAAAACCACGCCGAGATGGATGAGTCACTCACCAACGTGGTGGCCCGACTCGCCGCCACGGGCAAGCGTGCCGGCGCCCCGGCGGCCCGGCCGCTGGCGGCTGGCGGCACGACGCGCTCCACCAACGATTATCCCGCCTTGTTCGCGGCGGCGTTCGGCTCGCCGGAAATTACGGCAGAGAAACTCGGCCTCGCGCTGGAGCAATACCTCCTGACGATCACATCCTTCGATTCCCGGTTCGACCGCGCGATGCGCGGCCAGGAGCTGCTCACCGCCGAGGAGCAGCACGGCCTGGAGCTCTTCATGACGGAGTACGAGCCGCGCACCGGCCAATACGGCGCGGACTGTTTCCACTGCCACGGCGGCGCCGACTTCTCCAATCACGGCTTTGCGAACAACGGCCTGGACGCCGAGTTCAAGGACGCCGGCCATTACGCGGTGACCAAGCAGGCAGGCGACCGCGGCAAGTTTGCCGTGCCCTCGCTCCGCAACGTCGCCGTCACCGGGCCCTACATGCACGATGGCCGGTTCCAGACGCTGGAGGAGGTCGTCGCGCACTACAGCAGCGGCGTCAAGCGCAGCGCCACGCTCGACCCGAACCTCGCCAAGCACCCCGCTGGCGGGCTGAACCTCTCGGCATCTGACCAGGCGGCTCTGGTAGCGTTTCTTAAGTCGCTGACTGACGAGCGTTACTTGAACACCCCCGTGGCGTCCAACGAAGGTAAACTGAGCCTCCGCTAAAGTTTTTGAAGGCTTCATGCTCTCTTAAGGTTAGCTCGCGTAAAGTGGCACGATGACAAACCAGGACGCCATCCTGCACGGCCGAAGCCCGTCGCACGCCGCCTGGGCGCTGGCCTTGCTGCTCGCGGCCACGACCGGCGGGACGGCCCCAGCCTCCGACTGGCGGCAGTTCCGGGGGCCGAATGGCTCTGGCATCGCCGCGGCCGACGCCCAACCCGCCACTACGTGGAGCGATTCGCAGAACTTGAAATGGAAGGTCGCTTTACCTGGCCCTGGTTCTTCCAGCCCCATCGTGGCGGGCGAGCGCGTCTTCATTACCTGCTATTCCGGCTATGGCGACGGCAGCAGCGGAGCCAGCCTGGAGCAGCTTCAGCGCCACTTGCTTTGCGTGGACCGCACGACCGGAAAGACCCTTTGGGATAAGTCCATTGCCGCCGAAATGCCGGAAGACGCTTACACCGGCAATCTCCGCGAACACGGTTACGCCAGCAACACCCCGGTCACCGACGGCGAGCGCGTCTTTGCCTTCTTCGGCAAGACCGGCGTGGTCGCGTTCGATTTCCAGGGCCAGCAGCTCTGGAAGGTCAATGTCGGGCGGCAGTCCAGCAATCGGCGCTGGGGCTCCGGCGCGAGCCCGATTCTCTACCAGAACACGGTGATCGTAAACGCCGCCGAGGAGAGCCGCTCGATTCTCGCGCTCGATAAGCATTCGGGCAAGGAGGTCTGGAAGGCCGCCGTGGACTCGCTGGAATTGAGCTTTGTGACGCCGGTGCTGGCGGAATGCGCAGGCGGACGCCTCGATCTTGCCCTCGCCGTGCCGGGCGAGCTTTGGGGCCTGAATCCCGCGACCGGCAAGCTGCGTTGGTTTGCGCAAACGGGCATTACGGGCAATGTCTCGCCCAGCGTGGTCGCGGCGGACGGCGTCGTCTATGCCACCGGCGGCTTCCCGCGCCAAGGGACTATCGCCGTCCGCGCCGGCGGCAAGGGCGATGTCACGCAAACCAATGTCCTCTGGTCCAGCCAGAGCGCTTCTTACGTGCCCTCGCCGGTGGTTTGCCACGGCCATCTGTTCTTCGTCAGCGACCAGGGTTACGCCACCTGCCTGGACGCGAAGAGCGGGGCGCTCATTTACAAGGAGCGCCTGCCCGGTGTCAGCGGCGGCAAACCCTTCTACGCCTCCGTCGTCTTGGCCAACGAGCACCTGTACGCCGTCAGCCGGCGGTGCGGCACCTATGTGCTGCCAGAGTCCCCGCAGTTCGCCCTCGTCGCCCAAAACAGGCTCGCCGGGGATGACAGCGACTTTAACGGCACGCCCGCCATCGTGGGCCGCCAACTCTTTCTGCGCTCCAACCGGAGTCTTTACTGCATCATGTCGGTGCAGACGGCGAGCGCGGGGAATACGCAATAAACAAACAGTATTATGAACACAAAAGTAATCATCCTCGCGCTGGCACTGGGCGCTTCAACGTGCCTCCTGACAGCGCAAGACAGCAATCAAACCCCCGACGGGGAACGCCCGCATAACCGCGAAGGCGGGCCGGGTGGTCGAGGCGGACCGGGTGGATTCCACTTGTTACCGCCACGCGCCATGGAACAACTCAACCTGACCGACGACCAGAAGAAGCAAGTGGCGGCCCTGGAGGCGGAGGTGAAGGCGAAGATCGAGAAGATCTTGACGTCCGAGCAACTGCAACAGCTAAAGCAGATGCGGCCCCCGGGGCGCCCCGGCGGCCCCGGCGGCCCGGGTGGTCCTGATGGTCAAGGCGGCCCTGGTGGCCCTGGCGGTGGCGAGGGCCAGTCCAGGCCTCAACATCCGCCCAGTGAATAGCCCCGGACAAGGCCCCGGACAAGGCTAGCCAACCGTCCGATTCTGCGGCAGCCGTGGAGCGGCCGGCGGGCTGAACTTTACCAACCGAAAGAAGCAATCAAATGCATAGAAAACTCCTGATCACAATGGTGGGGTTTGGTTTGTCGTGGCTCAGCGCACCGGCGCAGGAGGATCGCCCACCCAAACCGGGCCAAGGGAAGCGGTATTCCATTGAACAGGCCGTGTCGGATCGGGCGCAGCTCCACACGATCGCTTTCGACGGTCTGGCCTTCCTGACCGGGGACTTTGGCCTTGACACCTTCCTGCCGCCCGGGAAGGTCTCCGACTACTTCGGCTTTCAGTACATGCGTGACATTGACGCCAAGGAGGGCGGGCACAACACGTCTTTCCTGACCCGAATCGCGCAGAACATGCTGGCCGTCCTGAATGACGACCAGAAGGCGCAGCTCCTGGCGCTGGGCAAGGAGCAGGAGCAGGACATCCGCCAGTTCGCTGTGAAGCGGCTGCCGTTGATCAAGGCGTTCCGTCGAAACCTGGCGGGCGACCTTCCTGCCGGCAGCAAGGGCCTGGACCAGAGCGCGGTGGCGAAGTATTCCGCGGACCTGTACGAGCTGGACGGTCTGCTGGCATTCCAACGAGCTAAAGTCATGGGCGGCATCATCCGCAGCCTGAACGGCCAACAGAAGGCCGCCCTGGCCAGGCTGAAGTTCGGGGATTCCCGGACCTGGCCGGACGTGCCGGAGCAGCTCGACAAAAGGGCGATGTCCCATGAGGTCAACGTCGCCGTGATGACCTACGCCAGCGAAATGTTCGCCTGGTACGCCGGCTCCCTGGAGGCCGACACCTATTTCTGCCCGGAGCGGCATGGCATGTACTTCGGTGGTTTTGGCATGAAGACGGCCCCGGCGATGGGCAAACAGAACTACTCGATCAGCACCTCGCTTACCGGTGACAGCGGCGAGGCCTTTCTGGCCACACTGACCGATGCCCAACGAAAGCTCATCACGGGGTTGGTGGACCTTCAGCGCCAGGACCTGAAGGAGATCGTCCAAATCCGCCGGGCGATCGCCACCGAGCTGAGGCGCTTCCAGCAAGGCGAATCCGCCGACAAGGGAAAGGTGCTGTCGTTGTCGAGACGGTACGGTGAACTGGACGGCGAGTTGTCCTGCCTTTACGCCACGGCGTTCGCGAAGGTTGGCAAAACACTGAGCGTGCAACAGAAGGAGAAGCTGGCCAGGATGCGCACGACGAATCCCGCGGATCCCAAAGGGCCGTTCCTCTACTCATCTCCCATCAGCCTCCCAC
>Ga0335071_10008990_pt1 | contig 10233 bp, 8 predicted proteins | sample Lox_Sample_15_FD_206724 | JGI IMG/M metagenome (GOLD analysis project Ga0335071, IMG submission 206724) | Soil microbial communities from Loxahatchee National Wildlife Refuge, Florida, United States - Lox_Sample_1.5 | ecosystem: Environmental > Terrestrial > Soil > Wetlands | place: USA: Florida...
GTCGAACTCCTGAAGGTTTTGGGGGTCGCGACGCAAGCCTCTACCATGTCGTTCGCCGTGTCGCTCGACGAGGGCCGGCTCGAATACGCCGGCGCCCCTCGCGCGCTATTCGCGCAGCCGTCCAACCTCATAAATCCGCGGTTCTGGGGGATGCTGAAGGACCTTATGCGGTTCTATCGCAGCGCGCGGGGCGATATGGGCGCCTCCGAAGACCTGACGCTCGGGGATCTTCTTGCTGGCGGCGGCTATGGCCCCGCTTTCCGCGATTGGCACGTCCTGCCCATGGCGAGCGCGATCTGGTCGGCGGCGCCCGCCGACATCCTGGCCTATCCGGCCGCCGCGTTCATCCGCTTCCAGGCCAACCACGGTCTCCTGCAGTTTGGCGGCCGACCGGTCTGGCGCGCGGTGAGCGGCGGCAGCGTCGAATATGTGAGCCGGCTTGCGCTTCCGCTCGCCGGGCGCATCCGCTACGCAACCGGCGTCGCCCGCATCCTCAGAACTGGCGCCGGCGCCACGATCGTGGACATGAAAGGGGGGCGCGACGCCTTCGACCATGTCGTCCTCGCTTGCCACGCCGACGAGGCGCTCGCCCTCATCGACCGGCCGACGGCGGAGGAGCGGGCGCTCCTCGGCGCGTTCCGCTATAGCCGCAACCTCGCCGTCATGCACACGGACCCTGGCTTCATGCCGAAGCGCGGGCGCGTCTGGTCGAGCTGGAATTACCTCGGCGGCGCGGAGCGATCGCAGGCGAGCGTCACTTACTGGATGAACCGACTGCAAAGCCTTCCCACGAAGACCGACGTCTTCGTCACGCTGAACCCACCGCGGCCGCCGCGCGAGGAGAGCGTCATTACGATCGCTCATTATGACCACCCGCTGTTCGACATGGGAGCCATCGCAGCGCAAAAGCGGCTCTGGCGCCTGCAAGGCGTTCGCAGCCTCTGGTTCTGCGGCGCCCACTTCGGCGCGGGCTTCCATGAGGACGCGCTTCAAGCCGGCCTTGAGGTCGCCGAGCAGCTCGGGGGAGTGAAGCGGCCGTGGACGGTCGCGAACGAATCGGGGCGCATATGGTTGGAGCCGCGTCGGGCGCCCTCGCTGGCGAAGGCCGCGGCGTGACCGGCTCCTGCCTCTATGTGGGTTCGGTGTTCCACCGCCGGCTTAAGCCGAAGCCGCACCGGTTCCGCTACCGGCTGTACTGGCTATTGATCGACCTCGACGAAGTTGACGACATCGGCCGCCGTCTCCGGCTCTTCTCGCACAACCGTCCGAACCTGTTCGCGCTCTACGACGGCGACCACGGGTGCGGAGAGAAGGCGCCATTGCGGCCGCAGGTGGAGGCTTTACTGGCCGCGCGGGGCGTCGCGTTCGAGGGAGGGTCGATAAGGCTCCTGTGCTTGCCGCGAACCTTCGGTTACGCCTTCAATCCGCTCAGCGTCTATTATTGCGCAAAGGCCGACGGCGCGCTCGCGGCGATCGTCTACGAGGTCCACAACACCTTTGGCGAGCGCCACGCTTACGTGCTGCCAGCCGCGGGCGACGGCGGCCAAGCGTGCGCGAAAGCCTTTTACGTGAGCCCCTTCCTGCCGATGGATTTGCGCTACGAGTTCCACGCCGCCCCGCCGGGCGAGACGCTCAAGCTTGCGATCCGCGTCAGCGGCCCCGACGGCGCCGCGCTTCTTACGGGCATGAAAGGGGAGCGCCGCCCGCTCGCCGACATGGCGCTCCTGCGCGCCGGCTTCGCCGTCCCCGCCGCGGGGGCGAAGACGATCGCCACTATCCATTGGGAGGCGGTGCGTCTGATAGCGAAGGGGACTCCCTATCTCGGCCGTCCTCGCACGGCGCTTGGCACAAGCGCCACATGAGCATGAATCGGCAAGCGCAGCCGGCTGCGCGCAGCACGGCGTTTTTGGCGGCGAAAGATTCAAAGCCGCGCGCCTGCAAGATGCGCGATTTGCACGCCGATCTCGTAATAGGCCTCGCGCAAAGCCGGAAGCGCGGGCCGGTCCGGCTCGGTCACGGGCAGCGGCAGGTCTTTTTCCGCGATCCGCCCGAGGATATGGTCGGCGAGCACGCGGCCGAACACCGTGCCGGTCCCAATGCCGCGCCCGTTGTAACCGCAGAAGGTCACGACGTTCTCCGCCAGGCGATGGAAGCGGGGAATGGCGTCCTTCGTCATGCCGATCATCCCGTACCATTGATGCTCGAAACGAGGCTCGCCGAGCCTGGGGAAGATTTTCTTTAGCGCCCGCTTCGCCCAGGCGCGATGGACGGCAAGGCCGGTTCCCTTGAGCGCGCCAGGACTCCCGAAGATCAGCCGGCCGTCGCGGTCGAGGCGGAAGTAGCTCATGATCTTGCGGGTGTCCCAGCAGCCTTCCCGCCCCGGCAGGATCACGGCCTGAAGGTCGGGGCCGAGCGGGGCGGTCGCGAAATTGAAGTAGGGCAGCAGGATCTGCTCGCGCCTTCCTTGCGGCCAGGGCGGGCCCCCATAGGCTTCGGTCGCCACCGCCACCCAGTCGGCGGTGACGGTTCCCCGCCCCGCCTGCAAGGTCCACGTCTTACCGGTCTGCTCCGTCGCTCTGACTGGGCTTTGCGTATGAATGGCCGCGCCCGCAGCCCTCGCCGCGCGCGCCAGTCCGCGGGCGTAGGCAAGCGGTTGGATGGTCCCGGCGCGCATATCGAGGAGCGCGGCGCGATAGACGTGCGAGCCGGTGCGCGCCTCGGTTTCGCTCGCCGACAGGACCCGGACGGGCGCCCCTCGCGCGCGCCATTGCCGTTCGCGCTCGCCAATCTCCGCAACGCCCTTCGCATCGACGGCGCAATAGAGCGTGCCGCTCTGCGCAGGATCGCAGTCGATGGCGTGCGTCCCGATCGTCTCCCAGACGACGCTCGGCGAATCGCCTAGCAGCGTCAGCGCCCGCTCGCCGTAAGTCGGACCGAGCGCCTTCAGCATGTCGCTCGGCATGACCCACATGCCGGCGTTGACGAAGCCGACATTGCGCCCGGCCGCCCCGAAGCCGATCTCAACCGCCTCGAGCGCGACGACTTTCGCGCCCTGTTGCGCGAGCCGGAGCGCCGTCGAGAGGCCAGTGTAGCCGCAGCCGACGACGGCGACGTCGGCTCGGACTTCGCCTGTGAGCGGCCGCGTCGGCGGGGCCGGGGGCGCCGTCGCCTCCCAGAGGCCGTGCGAGAAGGGGTCGTTCAGCATTACGCCGCCCATTCTAGCACGGGAGCGGCCAGCCGCTGCGACACGCCGCTCCTTGTCCAGGCGGCTCTCAGCCGCTAGAGAAGCCGCCATGCCCCTTTCCCCCGACATCCCGCTGAAAACCATCGACGGCAAAGAGGAGACGCTCGCCGACTTCAAAGGCAAGGCGCTGCTGGTCGTGAATGTGGCGAGCAAGTGCGGCTTCACGCCCCAGTACGCCGGGCTCGAGGCGCTGCACCGGCGGTTCAGTTCGCGCGGGTTCGCGGTGCTCGGTTTTCCCTGCGACCAGTTCGGCCATCAGGAGCCGGGCGACGAAACCGAGATCGCCAATTTCTGCAAGCTCAAATACGAGGTGAGCTTCCCGATGTTCGCCAAGACCGACGTCAACGGCGACAAAGCGCACCCCCTGTTCAAGGCGCTGAAGAACGCGGCGCCGGGACTTCTGGGCACGCAGGCGATTAAGTGGAACTTCACGAAGTTCCTCATCGACCGCAAGGGCAATGTCGTTCGCCGCTACGCGCCGACCGACAAGCCCGAGTCGCTCGGCCTCGACATCGAGGCGGTCCTCTAAAGGTTCCGGTTTACGGCATTTCCTTTCGAGTGATAGTCTGCCCGCCGGGGACGGCTTGGGCGCCTTGCGTCTCTACAGTGCGCGGCCGGAGAGTTTTGAAGACGGCTCGGACATGACGCCGCAAGCGGGGGGAAATATGCGGATCGCGTGCCGGAGCGCGGCGGCGGCGCTCCCGTGAACGCCAACGCGCCCAAGGCGCTCCTTGTCACTGGCGCCTCGCGCGGCATCGGCCGCGCCATTGCGCTCATGGCCGCCACCCGCGGCTGGTCGGTCGGGGTCAACTATCGCGAGGATGAGAGCGCCGCGGACGAAGTGGTCGCCGCCATCGCCAAGCACGGCGGCCGCGCCGTCCCACTCAAGGGCGACGTCTCCAACGAAGCGGATGTGGTCGCGATCTTCGACCAGGCGACGTATGCGCTCGGAACGCTCACGGGCGTCGTCGCCAACGCCGGCATCGTCGCGCCGAGTTCTCGCCTTGCGGACATGACGGGCGAGCGCATGCGCCGCGTCTTCGAGGTGAACGTGCTCGGCGTCTATCTGACCGCGCGCGAGGCCGCGCGGCGCATGTCGGAATCGGCCAACGGCCTCGGCGGCGCAATTGTGCTCATGTCGTCGGCGGCCGCGCGCATCGGCTCGCCCAATCTCTATGTCGACTACGCCGGCTCGAAAGGCGCGGTTGACACGTTGACGATCGGGCTCGCCCGCGAGCTGGGACCGGAGGGCGTCCGGGTCAACGCGATCCGGCCCGGCCTCATCGTGACCGACATCCACGCGAGCGGCGGCGAGCCGGAGCGCGCGCACACGCTCGGACGCACCTCGCCCGTGGGTCGGCCCGGCGCCCCCGAGGAAGTGGCGGAGGCCGCGCTCTGGCTTTTGAGCGACGCCGCGTCCTATGTGACCGGAGCCATTCTCGACGTCAGCGGCGGGCGGTGAGCCTCAAGGCTCGGCCCGCCCGCCGCGTCAGACCTGCGACCGCTGACGTGCCTCCTGGGCTTTAAGCGAGCGGCCCCGGAAGCCAAGGGGAACGGCGAGGCCCCCGGAACCGCCGCGTCGCCTCGCGTCACGCGATCGCGATCCCTTTATAGGAGCGCTCGCGCCTGCGCGCGTTGATCCAGCGCAACTGCGCGACTTTCGTCTCGGCCGCAATCGACTTTCGTCCTGTTGAGTTCGGCCGCTCGCCTTGTGACAACCGGTCACATCGCAGCCCAAAGGGCCGCTCGCCTATTCTCCGCCGCCGACGACGCTGTTGACGAAACCTTACGGGAGGAAATCCATGCGGACGTTTCTGGGAGGAGCGCTCGCCGCCGTCCTCGCCTTCGCGACCGCTCAGGCCGACGAGCTGATGAAAAAGGCGCAGGAGAACTTCAAGCCGATTCCCTCGATGATCCCGGCCGTGAAGGACAACGCCGTCACCCATGAGAAGATCGAGCTCGGCAGGTTCCTGTTCTTCGATCCGCGCCTGTCGGCGAGCGAGATCATCAGCTGCAACACGTGCCACAACCTGGCGACCGGCGGCGTCGACGCGGGCCCGACTTCGATCGGACACGGCTGGCAGAAAGGGCCGCGCCGGGCGCCCACCGTCTACAACGCCGTCTTCAACATCGCCCAGTTCTGGGACGGGCGCGCGGCGGACCTAAAGGCGCAGGCGAAAGGCCCGGTCCAGGCGAGCGTCGAGATGAACGCGACGCCTGAGCACGTCGTGAACACGCTGGCCTCGATGCCGGCTTACGTCGAGATGTTCAAAAAGGCGTTCCCGAGCGATCCCTCGCCGGTCACCTTCGACAACGTCGCCAGGGCGCTCGAAGCCTTCGAGGCTACGCTCATCACGCCGGCCTCGAAGTTCGACCAGTACCTCGAAGGCGACCCGAACGCGCTGAACGAGCAGGAAAGACGCGGGCTCGCGCTCTTCATGTCCAAGGGCTGCGTGGCCTGCCACAACGGGATCAACGTCGGCGGCCAGGGCTATTTCCCATTCGGTGTCGTCGAAAGGCCGGGCGCGGAGATCCTGCCGCCGACCGACAAGGGCCGATTCAGCGTGAGCAAGACGGCGAGCGACGACTACGTGTTCCGCGCCGCTCCCTTGCGCAACGTCGCGCTGCGCGCGCCCTATTTCCACACCGGCCAGGTCTGGTCGCTCAAGCAGGCGGTCGGCATCATGAACTCGGCCCAGCTCGGAGCGACCCTGACCGCGCAGGAGGAAGACGACATCGTCGCGTTCCTGGAGACGCTGACCGGCGAGGCCCCGGCGGTCCAATATCCGGCGCTGCCGGCGCGCACAGACGCAACGCCGCTCCCCTCGCTCGCGAAATAGCGGGCCCTCTCTTCGCTCCCCTCAGCGGAACAAAGGCGAGACGAAGATCGCAAGCGCCGCGAGCTGGGCGATGGTGAAGGCGGCGGTGCGCAAGGGCTGCCGGTCGGCGAGATAGGCGGCGATGTGCCCGACGCGGACGACGACATAGATCACCGCCAGAATGTCCACGACCGTGCTCGGACCCTTGACCATATGCGCGACGATGACCGCCGCGGCGAAGGAGGGCGCGGTCTCGAAGCCGTTGAGTTGGGCCGCGTAGGCGCGGGCCGACCGGCTGTCGAGCTTGGGGAAGCCAAGGCGCGGCTGCTTCGGGTCCAATCCCTTGACGAAGCTGAAGGCGGCATAGGGCAGCGTGAAGGCGATGAGGATGCACCAGATGGCGATGGTCATGAGGGGCTCTCCGCGCCGCGCCCTTTCCTTGAAGCTCGAGTGAAGCTCGAGGCGCAGGTTCGCGCTGTTCGCCATATCCTGTCAATTGCGCGCGCCGCCGAGGCGTTGACCTGGGCGTAACATATTGATATTTATATGAAACATCCCCATCTTAAGGAAGCGATAGGACTGGCGCGGCGGCCTCAAATCGGATAGACAGGGCCGGTCCCCTTCCCTCCAAGGTGAACTCTTGTCTGACACCCGCGACGACCGGCCCGATCCGAGCGGACCGGCCGACATCCGACCCGTCTCCATTCTCGACGAAATGAAGCGCAGCTATCTCGATTACGCCATGAGCGTGATCGTGAGCCGCGCCCTGCCCGACGTCCGCGACGGGTTGAAGCCCGTGCATCGGCGCATCCTCTATGCGATGCACGAGCTCAACTTCACGCCCGACCGCCCCTACAACAAGTCGTCGCGCACCGTCGGCGACACGATGGGCAAGTTCCATCCGCACGGCGAGCTTGCGATCTACGACGCGCTCGTGCGAATGGCGCAGGATTTCTCGATGCGCGCTCCGCTCATCGACGGGCAAGGCAACTTCGGTTCGGTCGACGGCGATCCGCCCGCGGCCTCCCGCTACACCGAGGCGCGGCTTGACCGCCTCGCTCTCACGATGCTCGATGATCTCGACAAGAACACCGTCGATTTCCGGCCAAACTACGACGAGAAGGAGCTTGAGCCGGTCGTTCTGCCGGCGCGCTTCCCGAACCTGCTCGTCAACGGCGCCGGCGGCATCGCGGTGGGCATGGCGACCAATATACCGCCGCACAATCTCGGTGAGACGATTGACGCGCTCCTTGCGATGATGGAGCGGCCGGACATCGCGCTCGACGAACTCACGGAGCTCATCCCCGGCCCCGACTTTCCGACCGGCGCCTCGATCCTGGGCCGCGCTGGCATCCGCGCCGCCTACGCCACCGGCCGCGGCGCGATCACGATGCGCGCCAAGGTCAAGGTCGAGGAACTGCGCCGCGACCGCGAGGCGCTCATCGTCACCGAGATCCCCTATCAGGTGAACAAGGCGTCGCTGATCGAAAAGATCGCCGAGCTCGTGCGCGACAAGCGCATCGAAGGCGTTTCGGACCTGCGCGACGAATCCGACCGCGACGGCATGCGCGTCGTCATCGAGCTCAAGCGCGACGCGGTGGCGGACGTCGTCCTCAACCAGCTCTGGCGCTTCACGGCCATGCAGTCGACTTTCGGCGCGAACATGATCGCGTTGAACGGCGGCCGGCCAGAGACGCTGACCTTGCGCGACATGCTGCGCGCCTTCCTCGACTTCCGCGAGGACGTGGTCACGCGCCGCACGAAGCACTTGCTCGCCAAGGCGCGCGACGGCGCGCATATCCAGGTCGGGCTCGCGATTGCGTTGGCCAACATCGACGAGGTCATCCGCCTCATCCGCACATCTCCCGATTCGGCCGCGGCGCGCGTGGCGCTCATGGAGCGGTCGTGGCCGGCGCGCGACATGGCGCCGCTCATCGCGCTCATCGCCGATCCGCGTCACGTCCTCGACGACGGGGGCGCGATCCGTCTCTCGGAGGCGCAGGCGCGCGCGATCCTCGAACTCAGACTCTCGCGGCTAACCGCGCTCGGCCGCGACGAAATCGCCGAAGCGCTGGAAAGGCTCGCGGCCGAGATCGCCGACTATCTCGACATCCTCGGCTCGCGCGCGCGCCTCATGGGCATCATCCGCGACGAGCTCCTCAAGGTGAAGGAAGAGTTCGCGACGCCGCGGCGCACGGAGATCCTCGAGAGCGAAGCCGACATGGACGACGAGGACCTCATCCAGCGCGAGGACATGGTCGTGCTGGTGAGTCACGGCGGCTACATCAAGCGCGCGCCGCTCTCGACCTACCGGGCGCAGCGGCGCGGCGGCAAGGGGCGCGGCGCCATGGCGACGCGCGAGGAGGATTTCGTCGCCCGCCTGTTCGTCGCCTCGACGCATCAGCCGGTGCTGTTCTTCTCCTCGGCCGGGCAAGTGTACAAGGAGAAGGTGTGGCGCCTGCCGCTCGCGGCCCCGCAGGCGCGCGGCAAGGCGCTCGTGAACCTGCTGCCGCTCGAGCCGGGCGAGCGGATCACGACGATCATGCCGCTGCCCGAGGACGAGTCGAGCTGGGATTCCTACGATGTGATGTTCGCAACCACTCGCGGCACGGTGCGGCGCAATAAGCTCAGTGACTTCACCCAGGTCAACCGCTCCGGCAAGCTCGCGATGCGGCTCGACGAGGGCGAGCGCATCGTCGACGTGCAACTTTGCTCGGATAAGCAGGACGTGCTGCTGACGACAGCGCGCGGGCAATGCATCCGCTTTCCGGTGGGCGACGTGCGCGTGTTCAAGGGCCGCGACTCGATGGGGGTGCGCGGCGTTGCGCTGGATAAGGGCGACAGCGTCATCTCGCTCGCGATCCTCAATTCGTTCGACGCGAGCGGCGAGGAGCGCGCGGCCTATCTCAAGCAGCGCCGCGCGCAGATCGGCGAAGCGGCGGAGGACGCCGAACCCGTCGAGGCGGAGGGCGAAGCGCCCGAGACGAACGGCTCGGCGCTTCTGTCGCCCGAGCGCTTCGAGGAGATGCGCGGCGCCGAGCAGGTCATCCTGACGATATCGGAGAACGGCTTTGGCAAGCGCACCTCGTCCTACGAGTACCGCGTGACCGGGCGCGGCGGCAAAGGCATCGTCGCGATGGCCGTCAACGCCCGCAACGGGTCGCTCGTCGCCTCTTTTCCGGTCGAAGACAACGACGAGATCATGCTGGTGACCGACGGCGGCCAGCTCATCCGCGTGCCGGTCGCGGGCATCCGCATCGCCGGCCGCGCGACCCAGGGCGTCATCGTGTTCCGCGCCGCCGAGGGCGAGCGCGTGGCTTCAGTCGACCGGATCGGCGAGGCCGAGAAGGAAGAAGAGGAGGAGGGATAAGACCCGTTTGTTATAAGGCGCCAGAGGGGTGGCCTCAGGGGTCGGCCAGGGGTAGGTTTGACTCTCGGAGGACAGTCATGGGCGAAATTCTCGAGCGTCCGATCGCGCCGACCCGCCATCGGCTTAACATCGACGCCTACTACCGAATGGCGGAGGCTGGCATTCTCCTCGACCCCCATCGCGTCGAGCTGATCGACGGGGAGATTTTCGACATGGCGGCCATCGGCAGTCCGCACGCCGCGATCACGAACAGGCTGGCGCGCCTTTTCTCCCGCGCCTTGCCGGACGAGGTCGCGCTCGTCAGCGTGCAAAGTCCGGTGCGGCTCGACGCCTATAACGAGCCTCAGCCGGACCTAATGCTGTTGCGGCCGCGCGCCGACGGCTATCGCGCAAGCCACCCGGGGACGGCCGATGTCCTCCTGCTTGTCGAGGTCTCGGAAAGCTCACTCGCCTACGATCGGAGCACAAAGCTTCCGCTGTACGCCAAGTTCGGCGCGCCTGAGGTGTGGATCGTCGACCTTTCCGGCGGCGCGGTCGAGGTTTATCGCGAGTCCAAGGAGGGCGCCTACGCGTCGCACGAACGGCGAACGAGTGGAATGCTCGCCCCAGCGCCCGTGCCGAAGGCGGCGATCGACGTCGCCGCGCTGCTCGGGTGAAGAACAGCGTTCAAGCCGCCCGCACGAGCTTCGCCTCGATCGTGGGCGAACACTTGAGCGTTTGCAGCACAACGCAATAGCGCTCGGTGAGTTTGAGCAGCGTGTCGAGCTTGTCGTGCGGTGCGTCCGTGTCGAGTTCGAAGC
>Ga0335071_10008992_pt1 | contig 10232 bp, 6 predicted proteins | sample Lox_Sample_15_FD_206724 | JGI IMG/M metagenome (GOLD analysis project Ga0335071, IMG submission 206724) | Soil microbial communities from Loxahatchee National Wildlife Refuge, Florida, United States - Lox_Sample_1.5 | ecosystem: Environmental > Terrestrial > Soil > Wetlands | place: USA: Florida...
CCGGTTGCGGCAAACGGTCGGCTCCGCCAACGGTTCAACGATCAGGCTCCGTCGTGGGAGTCGCTTCCACACTAGGGGGCCGGTGGCTCATGAGTTCAGCATCAGCACAGTTTGCCATCGACGCCTCGGGGGCAATTCGGGCATCGTACCTGAGAGACGGAACCCCCTTGAGTCTGGATGATCCTCGAGCAGTCACCGCCGACGTGGCTGACTTGCTCTTGAGCGCGGGGAAAGAGATTCCTCAACCAGCCTTGGATGTAGGCAGCCCCAAAATCTCAGATGCTCGAGGCCCGTGGGGGAATTTAGGAAAGCGGGTGGAGTTGAAGGGGCAGAGTCCGGAAAGAGGGGCAATCCGATTAGAGAAGCGGTTAGTGGTCGAGGTCTATGACTCGTTTCCCAATATGGCCATCGCCACACTCTCTTATACGAACACCGGCAACAAGGTTTTGAAGATTGACCAGCTCAGAATCGCGCGTCATCGCCTTAACTCCTCGACCACCGCGCCTCAGACTCAGCCGTTTGACCTTTGGTCCTTCCATGGCTCAAGTGTTGAATGGGGAAAAGACGACGTGGTGCAATTGAGAAAAGACTTCTCACAATCTAATCCATTTGGGGCTCAGACTCCGGATGGGCACGGAGGTGGCATCCCGGTTGTGGCATTTTGGAATGCCTCGACGGGTGTGGCCATCGGCCATCTCGACCCGCGTCCTCTGACTCTCTCCATGCCGGTCAAGGTGGAGGAAGACGGTCGCGTTTCCGCCTCTATCAATTTGGAGCCGAAACTCACTCTTGCACCAGGTGAAAGCTTCACGACTCCGCAAACTTTCGTGGCCGTGTACGCCGGCGATTTTTACGAACCTCTGCAGCTTTACTCAACTGCCTTGCAGCGGGAGGGATGGAGAATTCCAAAACCCTCCAATGAAGCCTACAACACCAGTTGGTGCGGTTGGGGGTACGAGTTTGTCGTCACACCAGCCCAAATGCTTGGAACTATTCCCAAGTTAAAAGAAATGGACATCAAATGGGCCACCTTGGATGACCGCTGGTTCGACAACTATGGGGATTGGGATCCCCGACCGGATACTTTCCCCGGAGGTTCCATCAAGAAGATGGTTGAGGATTATCACAAGCAGGGAATTTACGTCCAGGTCTGGTGGTTGCCCATTGGGGCCGAAGATGGACAAAGCAAATACTCATCGCACAAGTACGGGCTTTCAAAAGTGGTGAGACAGCATCCGGATTGGCTAATCCTTGACAAAAACGGCAGACATGCCCGCATGGTCAGAGATCTTGCCATCCTTTGTCCAGCGCTTCCGGAAGTTCAGCAGTACCACAAGCAGTTGACAGAGAAATTTATTCGCGACTGGGGTTTTGACGGGCACAAGTTGGATAACATCTATAGTGTCCCCCCATGCTATAACCCAAAGCACCAGCACCAATCACCGGATGACTCCGTTAATGCCATGGGTGAGATCTTCCGGATCATCTTCAAGACCACCCATCAGCTGAAGCCGGAAAGCGTCACTCAAAGCTGCCCCTGTGGGACTCCCCCCAGCCAGGCTTGGTTGCCCTTTATGGATCAGGCTGTCACTGCCGATCCCGTGGGTGGGCTTCAGGTTCGAAGACGCGTCAAAATGTACAAGGCGCTATTGGGGCCCGCAGCCGCAGTGTACGGGGACCACGTAGAACTGAGCGTGATGTTAAAGGAAGGGGGGAACTGGAAGGAGATTGGCGAGGACTTCGCCTCAACGATCGGGACCGGAGCGGTTGTCGGAACTAAATTCACCTGGCCTGATTATGGGCCGAAATTCAAGGCCGTCTATCTGAATCCCGAAAAGGAAGCCCACTGGAAGAAATGGATTGCCCTATACAACTCCAAGATGCTTTCCAAAGGAACATTTAGAAATCTCTACGTAACCGGCTACGACGTACCTGAAGGTTATGCCATCGAAAAAGATGGAGCTATGTACTACGCCTTCTTCGCTCCACAAGCTGGAGTCGTCTGGCATGGGCAAGTGGAATTGAGAGGATTAGCTCCCGGGAGTTACCGGGTCCGTGATTACGCGAATGAGAAAGACCTGGGCACGGTCGATGCCAAAAACCCCAAGCTGGACTCGGATTTCAGTGACCACCTGTTGCTGGAAGTGAGGCGGCAGTGACCACTTCCCGCAGGATTCCTTCACTGCGCTGGTGGATTGGTGGCCTGCTGTTTGCCTCCACGGTCATCAACTATATTGACCGCCAGACACTCTCCGTTTTGGCTCCCTACTTCAAACGCGACTATCATTGGAGTAACGAAGACTTTGCCTTGATTGTCATTTCCTTCCGAGTCGCTTATGCCGTCGGCCAGACACTCTGCGGACGGTTAATTGATCGATTGGGAACCCGGCTCGGCCTGAGCCTCACGGTTTCGTGGTATTCCTTGGCAGCGATGCTGACCTCATTTGCCAACAGCTTAGGAGGCTTCTGCTTCTTCCGGTTCTTGCTGGGTGCAGGGGAGTCAGGAAATTGGCCAGGTGCGACTAAGGCTGTGGCCGAATGGTTTCCCAAGAGAGAACGTGGCTGGGCAGTGGCTCTGTTCGATAGTGGCTCATCTGTAGGGGCCGCTGTTGCCCCGGCCCTGGTGGTCTGGCTCTACCTTACATACGGGTGGAGGCCGGCATTTGTCGCTATCGGAACACTGGGATTCATGTGGCTCGCGCTTTGGCGATGGCTCTACCACCCCCCTCAAAGTCATCCTCGTATCACCGACCGGGAACTGGCGATGATACTGGCCGACAAAGAGGAATCAGCGATCGGGACGACTACTCCCTCAAGGGTTGGTTGGATGGATCTGCTCAGGCTGCCCCAGACCTGGGGATTGATTGCGGCTCGTTCCCTCAGTGACCCGGTATGGTTCTTTGTGGCTGATTGGTTCTTCGTCTATCTCAAACAGGACAAGCATATTGACCCGGCCCAAGGGCTATTGGCTGCGTGGATTCCCTTCGTTGGCGCCGACCTGGGTAATTTCTTCGGAGGCGGCATTTCCAGTTGGCTGATTCGGCGGGGCTGGCCGGTCGGCAAAGCTCGAAAGATCGTGATTTTCTTCGGTGGCTTTGGCGTCTGCCTGCTGATTCCTACTATTTTTGTCACGAATGTCTTCGGCGTGGCTGCCCTCTTTGCCATGGCGACCTTTTCGTACGCCGCCTATTCCACGATGGCTTTGGTCCTGCCCTCTGATTTGTTTCAGAGTCAATCAGTAGCTTCGGTGAGCGGAATGGCGGGAACAGGTGCAGGGGTTTGCACTATCCTGGCCACTTACCTGATCGGCTATGTGACTGATCGATTCTCGTTTGTCCCCATCCTGGTTGCAGCCAGCATCATTCCCTTGACAGGGGTAGTGCTGGTGCTGACTCTAGTGCGGAATCCTCGAACCGGTGAGGCTGGCATCCTGCAGAGATTTTGACATAATTTCGTAGTTTGCTTCTGCTTTGTGGTTATGGGGAGACACCTTCCTACCCTTTTCATCGACTGTGGTAACCTGCGAAGGTGATAGGGCACTCTCCTGAAAATCGCTTTTAGTGTGGGAGCCGATCTCCGAGCGGCGACCTTAATTTGGCCGAGGACTTCGCCGCGCGGAGCGCGGCTCCCACATTGATATTTTCATGTTGCGTGGTGCCCCTCCGAGGGGCATGAGAGGCTTTTATGAAACTGCCATCACTACGAACGGCTCGCGATACGGCCGAGTGAGCAAGGCGCTGGCGTCGGAATCATCTAGTATTGTTTCGGTCGCTGGATCAAAATGAATTGTCCGGTTTGTTCGATAAGCAATATTACCCAGATGACACAGGGCACTCGAGAGATGCCCTTCTTCAATGTCAGGCATCAGATCTGAACGCTTACCACTGCGGACTGCCTCAATGAAGCAAGCCCAGGGTCTGTCCTCGCTTTTTCCCGTCGGACCGGGTTCCCGCTTCTTCCCCAGAAACACCCGATAACCAAAGTACTCCAGCTCCATGTAGCCTTCGGAGCCCAAAACAAGGACCCCTACATTGTTTTCGCCCTTTTCTCCAAAGTTGCCTTCATAATTGGAAATCCAGTGGCGGGTTTCAAATTGCAGGATCTTCTTTTCCCTGGGATACTCAAAGGTGCAAACCAGCGAATTAGGAGTTTCCTGATCGTCGTCAAACATGAAATGCCCGCCAGTGGCTTGGATCTTGCTGGGCAAGCCAACCCCCAGAGCCCAGCGGGCCATATCCATTTCATGGACGCCCTGGTTGCCCATATCGCCGCACCCATAATCCCACTGCCAGTGCCAATCATAGTGAAGCTGTTTCCGCATCAGAGGCTTCTTGGGGGCCGGTCCAAGCCACAGGTCGTAATCGATGCCTTGCGGAATTGGCTGAGGGCCATTGACTTTCCCGATTGAGGGGCGCCACTTAAAGCACAATCCGCGAGACATATAGATGTCGCCTATCACGCCCTCCCGCAGCTTCTGAACGGCCTCCCGGACGGCTGGGGCGCCTCGGCCTTGAGTGCCATGCTGACATAGGCGGTTGTACTTGCGTGCAGCTTTAACCAGCTGTCTGCCCTCCCAGACATTATGCGAACAGGGTTTCTCGATGTAAGTGTGTTTGCCGGCCTGCATGGCCCAGATCCCACCCAATGCATGCCAGTGATTGGGAGTGGCAAAGCTGACGGCATCGATGCTTTTGTCGTCGAAGAGCTGACGCATATCTTGAACTTGTCTGACCTTGCGACCAGAAAGCTTTTCATATTGGCTCGCCCTTTGGCGGAGAACACTTTCATCGACGTCACAAAGGGCCGCAATCACCACTCCTGGTTGTTCGTGGAAGCCTCTAATGTGTTCTACCCCGCGGCCGCGAAGGCCAACAATGGCCACTCGAATGGCGTCGTTGGCGGAAAATGCAGTTTTCGGTCTTACTAGACCCGCTGTGACAACCATCCCGGCCCCAGCCCGGATGCCTGCGCCAAGAAATTGTCTACGTCCAATATCCGTTTTCATTGTCCTATCTCCCATTGATTTTTGGTGTGGATGCATATGCCACTGCCGCGTAAATATTCAAAAGAAGCGCCGCACGGCCATCTCAAACTCACCATCGTGGACGAATATGTAACCGATTCCCCCCTCGGCAAGGAGGATTTTCAAGAGAGAGTGCCCTATGACCTTTTTCAGGTCACCACTGCGGATGAAAATGACATTCAGCCCACAAAGTGGGCAAAGGAGAGTAGCCCAGGGCAAAGCGATCTGTTTTTGGCGAGCGACGCCCTCGGTCACCGTATATCCCCAACTCTTCCTCCTCAATCAGGCACGGGGAGCCCACCCGCGCCTGATCGAGGAGGTGGGCTTTTTGTGAGAATCTTATTCCCAGGGCGTCGCGGTTGGCAGTCGCCTACCGGCTCCTGCTTTTCGCCCGCTGCCCTGGGCTACTCTCCCATGGCCTTTCAGGCCATTTTCATACAAGCCTCTCATGCTCCTTCCAGGAGCACCACGTAACATGAAAATGCTGGAGAACGGGACGAGGGCGTCCCGGCTCCAATTAAGATGGAGACGCCGCGGGGGCGCGGCGCTCATGAAAACCCATTCTCAAGAAAGAGCCTCGAAGACTCCCCGAATATATCCGATCGCGATTGCAGCAGCCGAAGGCCCATCCGGAACATAATCAAATGGCTCGACGGAGACCACTCCGTTATAGGCGTTTCGTTTCAGTGCCTCAAACAGCGGCGCAAAGTGACTGTCTCCTTGACCCGGTGCACGACGGTTGGTCTCGTTGACATGAACGTGCCTGACCAGGCCAGTCGGCAACCAGCGATCCAAGAGGTCGGCCACAGTTTCCTTTTCGGCCAAGCTGGCAGCCCGATGATCGATCATGGTCCGGATGGCCGGGCTTCCAATTGCTTCTACCATTGTGACTGCATCGGCGACGGTATTGATGAAATTGCATTCCTCGGTCGATAGGGGCTCGAGACAGTAGATGACTTCGGCAGCTTCAGCATCAGCGGCAACAGCAGCAAACGTATCACGGGCACGGAACCACGCATCCTGAGGATCGTCGTCGGTCGGGATGTTTCGCTGCGCCGGGGAACCATGCACTAATATCTTGCCACCCAGATCGGCGCACAAACCGATCAGCCCACGCATCACTTCCACTGTTCGTTGACGGACTCCCGGGTCTCTTGAATTGATAGATAATCCTTTCGGAGTTAACAAGAGCCAATGCAAGCCGACGATTTCAATCCCTGCCTCTTCCGCGGTTTGACGAAGCCGATTTCGTTCTTGTGCGTTGAGCAGGTGCGGGTTCTCAGCAAGCGTAAATGGCGCCAATTCAAGCCCATCGTATCCCAGGGTTACGGCTAAGTGGCACTGAGCCTTAAACTCCAACTCCCGGATCACCTCGTTACACAATGCAATTTTCATGGGCGTCGATTCCTGCTCTGCACATAATCTCGATTCTTAAATCACGTCCCGGCGGACTCGATCAAACCCATATTATGAACTACAGTGGCAGTTCGAGCACAGGAAAATCCTGGAGCAAATCCTTTGAAGAGTCTCCCCTAGAGTTATATGATGAAAAAATGACCCTGGCGCCAGCCCAGGACCTTTCTTGTCACGTGCCTGGCGTCAGGGTTTTCGTGAGGTCTCAAGCAGAGTTCGATCTTGGTTTTCGAAAGACAAAAAAATGATTCAGACTTCTATCACCGTTGCACCCTCTTCCAGGCGGAAATTTCTAAAGTCCGGCTTAATTAGCTTGGCCCCAATGGCTTTAGCTAATCCAGTTGCCTCATCGCAGTCAAGGTCCAAGAAGCCCTCCATCTGTCTCTTTTCCAAGCCCCTCCAGGCCCTCAACCCGAAGGAACTGGCTGAGTTTTGTGTGACCCTGGGCGTCGAAGGAGTCGACTTGACAGTACGGGAAGAAGGCCATGTTCTCCCGGAGCATGTAACCAGAGACTTGCCCAGTGCAGTCCGTACCCTCGGTGCTTCAGGGCTCAAGGTTTCGATGATCACCACATCGATTGTGGATCCGGATGATGTGGCAACCGTCCCCATTATTCAAACAGCTGGGGAGCTTGGGATTCCATTTCTGAAATTAGGTTATTACCACTATCAGCAATTCAACGATATTCCCGCGACTCTGCAGCAAGTCCGCAAGAGAGTACAGGCAATTGGCGAGCTCTGTCGACGCCATAAGATTCAAGCCGGGTTCCACAATCATTCGGGTGCTTATGTAGGGGCGGCACTCTGGGACCTTCAGGAAATCCTCCGGGGCGTTCCGGAGGATTGCGTCGGCTCCTACTTTGACGGGGCTCATGCCACTGTGGAGGGCGGCGAAGCCGGTTGGCGCATCGGAATGAATCTGCTTCTCAAGCGAATCAAGATGGTTGCCGTGAAAGATTTCCGATGGCAGCGGACCTCGGGGAAGAAGTATTCCGAGCCGGAGTTTGGCCCGTTGGGTGAAGGGGACGTCCACTGGGACGAGATTTTTGGATTGCTGAAGAAAGAGAGTTTTTCAGGCCCGATCTCACTGCATGTGGAGTACACCGCCGCGCAAGACAACAGCCGCAAGGAACAGGATAGAGTGATGAAACTGATGAAAAAGGATTTGAGTATTCTCCAAAATGCATTGCGGCAAAGCGGTCTTATGTAACCCGTCCTGCACTCCAGGAACTCTAGATTGGACCTAGACTAACTTCGAAAGACACAATAGGCGTGAAGGAACTCACCACAGAGGCACAGAGGACACAGAGATCATCTGCGTCTGAGTGGTGTCTTTATCGGTCAATTAGATATAGGTAAACCTCTGACTCTGCCGGGGACTCCAGATGTTCCACTTTTGCAGGATTTGTCATGGAGGTTGACCCGCCGAGCAAGACAGCTCCGTCAGGAGCGGTCTGTTTGTAGAGAAAGAGTGTTTTTTTGTTGATGCAACTCCGGAGGAGTGACCTGTAGAGGAGGACCCTGACAGGGACAGGACGCTCCTAGCGGAGCTGAAGGAAAGAAGAAAAGAAAGCACCCTGCTACAAACAGGACCTCCTCCGGAGCTCAAGCAGGTCAATGCAGATGGACCGCTTTGAGCGGTTCACAAATTCAAGCCTCCGGCTTTACAGGAGGTTTTATGACTATGGTCCCGCTCTGTGTACTCTGTGTCTCTGTGGTTAATCCCTAATTTGGATCAGCGATAGTCTTCGACACGCGGTTTTTCGACTCCGGTGATCCCGATCAGGATCGGCAGAGCATTGGAAGGACCTGGGGACCCGACCATCTTCACCGAGACTATTGGCACGTCCGGGCGCGGATTGGTCCACTCACTGGCCCAAAGGACAGCTTTACGGTTTTCCGGTATCATGCCTGCAAGCAGGGCTCGAGCGAAATAACTCATAGGTTCGAACCCGGCATTCCATCGGCTCACCGTTTCCTCGTATCGGATTTCATGACTCGAGACCAGGCTGTCGGCAAAACGGATCTCATATAGGCCTAGCAATTCACTGGACTCATGGGGGAAGTGGGTGGCATCTCCAGCGTGGATGCTCTCCCGACCTCGCTCCGTGGTTGATTGGATAAAGAGAAGAGAAGCCCATTGTCCAGAAACAGGCAATTCTGCTTCGGTTGGCAGATCACCTGGGCGTCTGGCCACCAACACACAGCCGCGGCCCGCAAATTTCTCGGGATCAGCGATCAGAAAGGGGATTCCATTATAGTAGCCTTCGCCGGGTTTCAGTCCCGTTAGGTCCCAGTTACTGCCCTTGAGAGGGTGATTGAGGGCCGATAAGATATCGAGGACATCAAAGCGCATGGGAGTAGCCCGCAGTGAGGGCGGCGGAACGGCCGCGAGCAGACGCCGCGTTTGCGGCATCAGCAGGTTGACCTGCTCCAGGGCTTCATTTCTGGCGGGGTACTGTTTCGACCACATCAGGTTGATCGTATAAGTAGCTTGGGGAATGTTCAGCTTCCCGAGTTGGAATTCCTCCAGGGCACACCAGGAGGATACCTCGCCGCCCAGCAGGTCACTCCTCTGAGCCCGGGCTGGCCAATCCTTCTCCGAGCCGCCCGCAAAGTTGCCGATAATAAACTTCCAGCCGAGCGTTTTGAAAGTCTCATCTCCCCCGGCAAACCCGGACCAATTCGTAATGTGAATTTCACTGGTCGCTGCGGCCACGATATCACGCGCCTTGCGTGTGTCCGGATATTCATACCGGACTACTCCACCCTCAGAGTTTTTCCCGCCAAAACGGTTGTGACCATCCACGTAATGGTCTCCCCACATCCAGGTTTCGATCCCTCTGTCCTTAAGGTGCCGGTGGATCTTGAGGACATCCTGCGCATAGAGTTCTCCTGCGTCCTTGCCTTTGCAGCGCGGGCAGAAGGCCCCGGCACGCCACTCGTCGTGGCCGATATGGACTCGCTTGGGGTGCAGCAAGTCGATGTACTCATCCATAATGTCAAACAGCACTTTGTAGGATTCAGGGTTTGACGGGCAATAAGAGTCTGGCCAGGGCATGTCCGGGTCTTCAGCTAGCTCCCTGTGAGCAGAGGCAATGTAATAAGAGTGCGAGAGTGACTGGATCTCAGGGACGATCTCAAGACCATATTGTTCGGCCCAGTCGGCAAAATGTCTCAAATCATCTTTTTCAATGTAAGACCCACCGCCCACGCCAAAGTGACATGAAGCAGCAAACCGATTGGCGGTTCCCAGAGGGATGCCTTCTTTGAGCTTGAAGATGGTCTCCCCGTGAGCGTACCATTCACTTACGGTACGCCACCAGCCCACGCTGATTTCCGGATGGCTGTCAAGCCGCATCCCACCTCCTACTTCTAAGATCAGCCCATTGAACTTGTAGCGAAGAAGAAAGTCGCGCAAGTAGCGGTGAGCAAAAGGCATTTCATCTTTTCCCGGGATGTAGACATGCACCCAGCGAATGGGCAGGAAAGGCCAGTCGCGGATGGTTGCCTGCCAGACGGCTATACTTTCGTGCCCCCACTGATGAACTAACTGGATAAAAGAGGAAACTCCGTACAATGTTCCGCGATAATCACAGCCGGTGATCCAGGCACCCTGATCGCTGACACGCAACACATAGCCTTCGGGACCGGGACTGGAAGCAGAGATCGCGGGACTGTCAGGCGCAACTAGGAGTTTGGCTGTCACTTCGCCGACAAAGATCGGAGTTCTTCCTTCGGGGGCAGTTCCGACGACAACGGGAATCGCCACGTGGAACTGGTCAGCGATCAAATC
>Ga0335071_10008993_pt1 | contig 10231 bp, 9 predicted proteins | sample Lox_Sample_15_FD_206724 | JGI IMG/M metagenome (GOLD analysis project Ga0335071, IMG submission 206724) | Soil microbial communities from Loxahatchee National Wildlife Refuge, Florida, United States - Lox_Sample_1.5 | ecosystem: Environmental > Terrestrial > Soil > Wetlands | place: USA: Florida...
AGGACGGCGCCGGCCCAGATCAGGGCGACGGCCAGCTCGATGAGCGGGTACTGGATGCTGATCCGGGTGCCGCAGTGCCGGCACCTCGCGCGCAACGCGATCCAGGAGAGCAGCGGGATGTTGTCGTACCACGCGATCGGCTTGCCGCAGCCGGGGCAGTGCGACGCGGGGCGGATGACCGACTCGTTCCGCGGGAGCCGCCACACGCAGACGTTGAGAAAGCTCCCCAGCATCGCGCCCCAGATGCCCGCGAACACCGTCACGACGGGCTCAGTGACGTCCACGCATCACCTCGTAGAGCAGGATCGCGGCCGCCGTGGCCGCGTTGAGCGACTCGGCGCCCGGCTGCATCGGCACGCCGACCCGCTTCGCCGCGGCCGCGAGCGCCTCCGGCCTCAGGCCCGCGCCCTCGTTCCCGACGACCAGCGCCAGCCGGTCGGCTCGCCGCTCGGCCGGCGCCTCGCCGCCCTGCGCCGCCGCCCAGATCTCCACGCCGTTGGAGGCCGCGAAGGCGGCGAACTCCGCCCAGTGCGCCTCGACGACGGGGTGCCGGAACGCGGCGCCCATCGCGGCGCGCAGCACCTTGTGCCCGCCCGGGTCGGCGGTGCCGTCGAGCGCGATGGTCGCCGCCGCGCCGAGCGCGTGCGCCGTCCGCATCATCCCGCCGACGTTGCCCGGGTCCTGCACCGCGTCGAGGACGAGCAGGACGGCGCGCGGCGCGAGCCGCAGGTCCGCGAGGGTCTGCGCCCGCCACTCGATCACCGCCAGCACGCCGCTCGGCGTCTCCGTGTCCGCCAGCTCGTTGAACTCCCGCCGCGGCGTGCGCTCCACCGGCACGCTCCGGGCGGCCGCCGTCGCGAGCAGCGGCTCGAGCCCCGCCGCGTCCTCCGCGACGAGCAGCGCCGTGACCTTCGCGCCCGCCTCCAGCGCGTCGCCGACCAGCCGCCGCCCCTCGGCTACCACGAGCCCGCGGCGCTCCCGCGCCTTGCGGCGTTGGAGATCGCGGAGCAGGGTGTGCAGATTACCGGCCATGCAGATCGCCCTCACGATCGCGGGGTCCGATTCCGGCGGCGGCGCGGGAATCCAGGCCGATCTCAAGACCTTCCATCAGTTCGGCGTCTTCGGCACCAGCGTCATCACCGCGGTCACCGCGCAGAACACCGTGGGCGTGCGCGGCTGGGAGGCGCTCGGCGTCGCGCTCGTCACCCAGCAGATCGAGGCCCTCGCCGAGGACCTGCCGCCCCACGCCGTGAAGAGCGGGATGCTCGGCACCGCGGAGCTGGTGGACGCCGTCGCCGCCGCCGTGGCGCGGCTCCGCCTGCCCAACTATGTCCTCGACCCGGTGATGGTCGCCACCTCGGGCGACCGGCTGCTGGTGCGCGAGGCCGAGCGGGGCATCGCGCAGCGCCTGGTCCCCCTCGCCGCGCTCGCCACGCCGAACCTCGACGAGGCGCGGATCCTGGTCGAGGAAGAGGTCCGGACCGTCGCGCAGATGGAGCGCGCGGCGCGCGCGCTGGTGAAGATGGGCGCCCGGGCGGCGCTCGTGAAGGGCGGGCACCTGGACGCGGAGGCGGGTGACGTCGTGGACGTGCTGGCGGTGGGGGATTCCGTGTCGCGGTTCGGCCACCCGCGGCTCGCGACCTCATCGACGCACGGCACCGGCTGCACCCTCTCGGCCGCCGTCACCGCCGGCCTCGCCCTCGGCCGCCCGCTCGAGCGCGCCGTCGCCGACGCCCTGGACTTCGTGCACCGCGCGATGGCCGCCGCCCCCGGCCTCGGCCGCGGGCACGGCCCGCTCAATCACTTCGTGCCCGCCGAGGCCCCGCCCCGCCGCTGAGCCCGCGCGTCAGCGCGGCAGCTGCCGGACGATGCCCCGCACCAGGCGCGCCAGGTCGCCCTTGACCCGGTCCGCCGTCTCGAGCACCTCCGCGTGCGAGAGCGTCGGCGAGCCGAGCCCCGCGGCGAGGTTGGTGACGGTCGAGATGCCGAGCACGCGCATCCCGCGCGCGCGGGCCACGATCACTTCCGGCACGGTGCTCATCCCCACCGCGTCGGCGCCGACCCGCTTCAGCATCTCGATCTCCGCCTTGGTCTCGTAGGACGGGCCCAGCGTCTGGGCGTACGTCCCTTCCTCCAGCGGGATCCGCTCCGCCGCGGCGACGCGCCGCGCCAGCGTCCGCAGCTCCGCGTCGTACGGGTCCGACATGTCGGGGAAGCGCTGTTCGCCCTCGAGCAGCGGCCCCGCCAGCGGGAAGCGGCCGGAGGCGTTGATGTGGTCGGCGATGAGCATCAGCGCGCCGGGACGGAAGGTCCGGCGGATCCCGCCCGCCGCGTTGGTCACGAGCAGCGTGCGGACGCCGAGCGCCGCGAACACGCGCACCGGGAGCGCCACCACCGCGTCCGGATGCCCCTCGTACATGTGGAAGCGGCCGCTCTGCGCGATGACCGCCCGCCCCTCCAGCGTCCCCGCGATCAGCTCGCCGGCGTGGCCCTGCACCGTGGGGAGCGGGAAGCCCGGGATCCGCGCGTAGCCGACGTGCACCGCGTCGTCGATCGCGTCGCCCAGGAACCCGAGCCCCGAGCCGAGCACGAGCGCGACCTCCGGCTCGAGCCCCTCGAGCGCGCGGCGCACCGCCTCCGCCGCCTCCCGGATCATCTTCGCCATCTCCCCTTCCGCCACGGCGTCGCCTCCCCCGTCAGTCCCGCAGTGTCGCCAGCTCGCGCCGCGCCTGCTCCACCAGCAGGCTCCGCTCCTGGTGCGGCAGGAACGCGCTCTCGAACCCGTACAGGATCATCCGCTCGATCTCCTCGCGCGAGAAGCCGAGCCGCGTGTGCGCGAGCCAGTACTCGTCGGTCACCGTCGTGGCGCTCATCAGCCGGTTGTCGGTGTTGAGGCAGACCACGAGGCCCAGATCGAAGTAGCGCCGCACCGGGTGCTGCTCCATCGACGGCACGGCGTGCGTCTGCACGTTGCAGGTGACGCACACCTCCAGCGGCACGCGCCGGTCGTTGACGTAGCGCTCGAGATCGGGGTCCTCGAACAGCCGGGTCCCGTGGCCGATGCGGTCCGCGTGGCAGTAGTGCAGCGCCTGCGCGATGGACTCGGGGCCGTACGCCTCCCCCGCGTGGATCGTCGCGGCGATGTTGGCGTTCACGACCGTGTAGAAGGCCTCGCGGTGCTTCTTGGCGGGATAGTTGTACTCCGCCCCCGCCAGGTCGAACGCCACCACGCCCTTGCCCTTGAAGGCGACGGTGAGGTTCGCGAGGTCCATCGAGGTCGCGGGGCTCATGTTCCGGATCCCGCAGATGATCAGTCCCGTCTTCACGCCGAAGTCCTTCTCGGCGCGGCGCATCCCGCGCAGCGGCGCCTCGACCGCCTCGGTGAGCGGCATGCCCTTCTTGGTGCAGAGGATCGGCGAGTAGCGGATCTCCATGTAGCGCACGCCGTCGGCCGCGCCGTCCTCCACCAGCTCGTAGGTGACCCGCTCGAGCGCCTCGGGCACCTGGAGCACGGAGAGCGTCACGTCGAAGCGCTGCAGGTAGTCCATCAGGTTCCGCGCGTCGTGCACCTGCAGGTAGTCCGTCAGCTCGGCGAGGTCGGTCGTGGGCAGCTTGATCTTCTGGTCGCGGGCCAGGTCGGCCAGCGTGGCGGGGCGCAGGCTGCCGTCGAGGTGGACGTGCAGCTCCGGCTTGGGCATCCGCCGGATCAGGTCCCGGGTGAGCGCGCTCGCGCGCCCGGTCCGGGCGCTCACGGCGACCTCCCGGCGTCCACGCGCACCTCCTCCGGCGCGCGGACCGGCTGCGGGAGCGACCGCAGGTAGGTGACGAACGCTTCCACGTCCACGACGCCGGTGTTCTCCGCCGGCAGGCGCAGCATCGCGAAGCCGCTCCCGCCGGCCGCCATGAAATCGGGCACCGCGAGCGTGTAGGTCGCGGTGTCGAGCACCGGCCGCCCGTCGGCGAGGGTCACCGCGGTCACGCGCTGGCCCGCCGGGTTGGCGGGCGAGACCTTCACGGCGATGCCGGAGACATGCGCCCGCGCTTCCGCCATCCCCACCGCGTGCTCGAGCGCGGAGCGCAGCACCGCCCCCGTGACGCGCAGCCGCACGACGAAGTTCTGGAACGGCACCACCTCGAACAGCTGGCCCCAGGTCACGGTGCCCGCCGGCAGGTCGGCGCGGATGCCGCCGTTGTTGACGATCGCCACGTCGGCGTGCGCCGCGTCCCGGTAGGCGTCGGCGAGCAGGTTCCCGAGCGGGTACTGGTCGCCGGTGCGGCCCAGGGGCCCCGCGAGCGTGGCGACCACGCGGTCGGCCAGGGGCCGGGCCTTCGCCACGTACGCGTCCACCACGCGCGCGACGGCGGTGTCCGGGGCTTCGCGGTCGGCCCAGACCGTCTCGACGCGCAGGTGCGCCACCCGGGCGCCCGCGCTGTCCACGAAGTCCACCACGCCGAGGGCCGTGCCGTTGGAGCGGGCCTGGATGATCGGGATGCCGTTGACCGTCGTCTGGACGAGCGAATGCGTGTGGCCGCTGACGATCAGGTCGGGCCGGTGCGTGAGGGCGCGCGCGAGGTCGATCACCTCGCCGGCGCAGCCCCGGTCGCGGTCGCAGAACGCGCCGGCGTGGGCCACCACGATCACGAAGTCGGGATGCGCCGCGCGCGCGGACGCGATCGCCGCGTCAAGCCGCGCGGGGCCGGAGTCGAACTCCAGCGCGGCGACGTTCGACGGACGGGTGGTCGAGGGCGTCTCCACGGTGGAGTAGCCCACGACGGCGATGCGGTAGCGCCCCGCGGTGACCATCCGCCACGGCGCCGTCCACGCCGGCGGGCGGCCGGTGCCCCGTTCCCGCAGGTTCGCCGACAGCCAGGCGAAGTGGGCGTCGCGCACGCGCGCGGCGAGGGTGTCCACGCCCCAGTCGAACTCGTGGTTGCCGATCGCGGACGCCGCGTAGCCCATCGCGTTGAACGCCTCGACGCTCGCCTTGCCGTACGTGAGGTTCGAGGCGGGAGAGCCCTGCATCACGTCGCCGGCGTCGAGCCGGATCGTGACGCAGCCGCAGGCCTGCGCCATCCGGTCCATCATCCCCGCCACGGCCGCCGCCCCTCCGACGGGGCGCTGGTTGCTCCACGCGAGCACCTTCGTCTCGAGCGAGCCGTGGAAGTCGTTGGTCGTGAGAACGCGCAGCAGGATCGAGTCGCCCGGCGCCTGGGCGGCGAGGACGGCGGCCGTGACCAGCGTTGAGAGGAGAGCCATAAGGGAATGTAAGGGCGCCCAGTGCCCTTGCAACCGCGCCGGAGGCGGGGCGATACTCCGCGCCATGGCAGCACCCGAGGCGCACGTCCTCGTCGTGGACGACGAGCGCGACATCACGGCGCTCGTCGCCTACCACCTCGCGAAGGCCGGTTATCGCGTCACCACCGCCAGCACGGGCGTCGCCGCGCTGGACGCCATCGCGGCCGAGGCCCCCGACCTGGTCGTCCTCGATCTCATGCTGCCGGGGCGCAGTGGGTACGACGTGCTCGCCGAGATCCGCCGGCGCGAGGAGACCCGGGAGATCGGCGTCGTCGTGCTGACAGCCCGCCGCGACGAGTCCGACCGCATCAAGGGACTCGCCGGCGGCGCCGACGACTACATCACCAAGCCGTTCAGCCCCGAGGAGCTGGTGCTGCGCGTCGGTGCCGTCCTGCGGCGGCTGCGCGCACCCGCCACCGCCGCCGGCCCGCTGCTCCGCTTCGGGCCCATCGCGATCGACCGCGGCGCCCACACCGTGATGGTGAACGACGCCCCGATCCCGCTCACGCCGATCGAGTACCGGCTGCTGCTGCTGCTCGCCGAGCGGCGGGGCCGCGTGCAGAGCCGGCCGCAGCTGCTGGAATCGGTGTGGGAGTCGCAGCCGGACATCCAGACGCGAACGGTGGACATGCACGTCCAGCGCCTGCGCGCCAAGCTGGGCGCGGCGGGCGGCGTCATCGAGACCGTGCGGGGCTTCGGCTACCGCTTTCGCGGCGAGGCGCCGCGCAGCCGGCGCAAGTGACGCTCTCCCGCAAGCTGTTCGCGTCGTACGTGGTGCTGGTCGCGGCGAGCACTCTCACGCTCGTCGTCGCCGCCGACCGGTCGCTGCGCTCGCGGCTGCTGCGCGAGGCCACGGTCGAGGTCACCCGCGAGACGGCGTTCCTCACCCACGCCGTCGAGGGGCGCCACGGCGAAACGCTCGACGCGCTGGTGTACCGCCTCGGCCACGAGACCGGAAGACGGGTGACCGTCATCGACTCCGCCGGCCACGTGATCGCGGACTCCGACTTCCCGCACGACCAGCTGGGCGGCCTCGAGAACCACGCGACCCGACCCGAGTTCGTCGCCGCGCTGCACGGCGCGACGGGCACCGACCTCCGCAAGAGCGTCACTACCGGCCGGTGGGAGCTGAAGGTCGCGATGCCGGTCCCGGGCGGGGCCGCGCGCGTCTCGACACCGCTCCCCCAGGTGGACACGGTCGTCGGCGGCGCGCAGAACGCGGTCCTGCTCGGGGGCTTCCTCGCGCTCGTCGTCGGCGCCGTGCTCGCCTTCGGCTTCGCGCGCTCCGTCGCCCGCCCCCTGCTGCGGCTGCGGGAGGCCGCGCAGGCCTTCGCGCACGGCACGTCGTCGGTGATCGACGCGCGCGGCCGGGACGAGGTGGGCGATCTCGCCCGCTCGCTCCGCTCCCTGCAGGAGAACCTGTCGCGCCGCATGTGGGACCTGGAGCGCGAACGCGCCGAGATGACGGCTCTCATCTCGTCGATGGTGGAAGGCGTCATCGCCATGGACGCCTCGGGTGCGGTCACCTCCCTCAACCCGGCGGCGCGCGAGCTCCTCAAGCTCGGCCAGGATGCGCCGGCCCCCCGGGCCCTCGAGCTGTTCCGCCAGCGGGCCGCCCACGACCTCGTGGAGCGGAGCCTCGCCGGTGGCACGACGGCCGGCCATGAGGTGGAGCTGGACGACCGCACCGTCCTGCTCTCGGCCCACGCGCTCCCGGCGGGCGGCGCGGTGCTCGTCCTCCACGACATCACCGGGCTCAAGCGGCTCGAGAACGTGCGCCGGGACTTCGTCGCCAACGTCTCGCACGAGCTGAAGACGCCGCTCACCGTGATCCGCGGCTACGCCGAGACGCTGCTGGGAGAGGACGCCCCGCCGGACGTTCGCCGGAGCTTCCTGGAGAAGGTCCTGTCGAACGCACAGCGGATGCAGCAGCTCGTGGACGACCTGCTCGACCTCTCGCGCATCGAGTCGGGGGCGTGGGCGCCGCGGCTGCAGTTCCTCCAGCTCGAGCCGCTGGTCCAGGAGATCTGGGCCTCGCTCAAGCCGCGCGCCGACGCTCAGCGGCTCGCCTTCCGCGCCGAGATCGCCCCGGACGCCGGCGCCGTGCACGCGGACGCCGCGGGCGCGCGGCAGATCCTGCTCAACGTCCTCGACAACGCCGTCCGCTACACGCCGCCCGGCGGCCAGGTCACCGTGCGCTCGAGCCGCTCGCCCGAAGGCGTGACGGTCGAGATCGGCGACACCGGCGTCGGCATCGGCAGCGAACACCTGCCCCGCATCTTCGAGCGCTTCTACCGGGTGGACGCCGCGCGCTCCCGGGAGCTGGGCGGCACCGGCCTGGGCCTGGCGATCGTCAAGCACCTGGTCGAGGCCCACGGCGGGCGCGTGGCCGCCGAGAGCGCGCTCGGCGTGGGCACGACCATCCGCGTGCTGTTCCCGGCCCCGCCAGGCTGATCCTCCGCTCCGCCGGCGCGGAGCGCACCCCCGCAAGCGCAGGAATCGCCAGCCGTTACGGAGACGTGACGCGGGCGTCGCCGCGACTTGACGCGCGGCGGCGATCCTCGGTCCGTGCGCATCGCGCTCGTCACCGACACCTACACGCCGCAGGTCAACGGCGTCACCACGATCGTCCGTCGCGTCGTGGAGGTACTCGGCCGGGCGCGACAGGACGCCGTCGTGGTCGCGCCGGAGTATCCCGTCTCGCAGCCGGGGACGGTGGATGTCGAGTTGCGCGTACCTTCAGTGGCCTTTCCACCCTATCCGGCCCTACGCCTCTCGCTCCCCCAGCCACGACGCGTCGCGCAATTCCTCGACGAGTTCCGTCCGGACCTCGTCCACGTCATGACCGAGGGGCCGCTCGGCCTGGTGGGCCGCGGGTACGCCCTGCGGCGCGGCCTCCCCCTCGTGACGTCGTACCATACCGACTTTCCCCAGCACAGCCGGTACTACCACCTCGGCTCGCTGGAGAGCGCGATCTGGCGCTGGCTGGTCTGGTTCCACCGCCCGGCCGCCCTCACCCACACGCCGGGCGACTTCGTGAAGACAGACCTGGCGGCCCGCGGCCTCACACGGGTGCGGGTCTGGGGACGCACGGCGGACACGGCGCAGTTCGACCACCGCAAGCGCGACCTCGGATTGCGCCGCCGGCTGGGCGTGGCCGACGGCGCCGTCATGGTGCTGCACGTGGGCCGGCTGGCGAAGGAGAAGAACCTCGACGTCCTCGCCGAGGCGTGGACGCGCGCCCGCGCCGAGCTCGGCGGCCGGGCGGCCTTCGTGTTCGCCGGCGACGGCCCGATGGCCGCGTGGTGCGGCCGCGAGATGCCGTGGGCCATCCGGCTCGGGTTCCTCGACGTGGCCGAGTTGGCCGTGCTGTACGCGAGCGCCGACCTGTGCGTCCTCCCCTCGCGCACCGAGACCTGCGGGCTGGTCGCGGTCGAGGCCATGGCTTCGGGCCTGCCGGTGATCGCGGCCGACGCCGGCGGCTTCCGGGAGAGCGTCACGACCTGGGTGAACGGCTTCCTGGTGCCGCCCGACGACGCACGGGGCTTCGCTTCGGCCATTTCCCACCTGGTACTCGACGCCGACCTGCGCCACCGGATGGGCGCCGAGGCCCGGCTCGGGGCGGTGATGGCCGATCGCGGCGAGGAGGACGACCGTCTGCTCGCCGACTACGCCGGGACACTCGGGCGACACTCTGAGGAGACACAATGGCGCGCTGCGTAGTCTTGCTCGTGGACGGACTCCAGCCGGACGCGATCCGGCCGGCCGTGGCCCCGTCCCTGTCGGCCCTGTCCGCGGACTTCAGCCATGCGCCGCTCGCCCTCACCGTGCGGCCCAGCGCGACGGTGCCGGCGCTGCTCTCGCTCACCACCGGCGTCAGCCCGGCCACCCACCAGCTGATCGAGCCGGGGATCGGCGCGCTGCGGCGCCTCGGCCAGCTCCGTCCGATCCCGAAGGAGCTCGCCGCCCACGGCCTCCCCACGGTGGTCGTGGCGGGCGCGGTCAAGGCCACCGAGGTCCCGATCGCGCGCGTCCTCAGCACGTTCGCGGGGGTCACGCGGTTCGTCTCGAGCGCGGGGCCCGCGCGCCACGTCGCCGCCGCCGCGATGGGCCGGCTGCGGTTCGTGCCCGAAGGGCTCGTCTTCGTCTACGTGAACGACTGCGATCGCGCGGGGCACGCCCACGGCTGGATGTCGCGGCCGTACCTCGAGGCGGTGCGCGAGATCGACGTCGCGGTGGGCATCCTGCGCGGCTGCGCCGCCGACTCCCTGCTCTGCGTGCTCGCCGACCACGGCGGCGGCGGGGTCGCCCCCACGGATCACGACGCGCCGCATCCCGTCAACGACCGCATCCCGCTCGTCTTCGCCGGTCCGCGCGTGCGCCGCCGGCACGTGATGCACCAGGCGGTCTCCATCCTCGACGTCCCGCCCACCCTGCTGTGGTGGCTCGGGCTCGACATCCCCCAGGAGTACGAGGGCCGGCTGCTCCGCGACGCCTTCCTGGCCGACGAAGCGGCCCGCGCGGTGGCGTGATGCGCTGGCTCACCCACCTCGGCGACGCGTGGTGCACGGTCGGCATCGCGGTCGCGCTGTGGCTGCTCGGCGGCCCGTTTGCGGCCGCGGGCCGGGCCGCGCTCCTCGCCAACGCGCTGTCGCACGTCGCCGTCCAGGTGCTCAAGCGCACCGTCGCGCGGGCCCGCCCGTGCGACGCCAACGGCGTCTCGCTCGCGCTGGTGGACGTCCCCGATCCCTTCTCCTTCCCGTCCGGCCACAGCGCGGCCTCGACCGCCGTGGCGACGTCGCTGGCGCTCCTGCATCCCTGGCTGGCGCCCCTGGTCCTCCCCTTGGCCGCCACGGTGTGCGTCTCGCGCGTCCGGCTGGCGGTGCACCACCGCGCCGATGTCGTTGCGGGCGCGGCACTTGGCCTCGCCGGCGC
>Ga0335071_10008994_pt1 | contig 10230 bp, 8 predicted proteins | sample Lox_Sample_15_FD_206724 | JGI IMG/M metagenome (GOLD analysis project Ga0335071, IMG submission 206724) | Soil microbial communities from Loxahatchee National Wildlife Refuge, Florida, United States - Lox_Sample_1.5 | ecosystem: Environmental > Terrestrial > Soil > Wetlands | place: USA: Florida...
TCTTGGAGATCAACAGCGAACTGCCGTTGGGTAGGTGGATGGCGAGGATTCGCTGGTCGGATGCGGTGCGCCGGGACATGAACAGATCGCCGCGGATGACCGCCTTCTCCGGCGAACCCACCGGCAAGGTTTGGCCCGGCTGCTGCGCGGTGTAAATCGAATGGCCCGGGTTCACCAGCATCGCGTTGACGTCGGAGTAGGCGGTGCCTTCAATGGCTTTACCGGGGTCGGCGGCCAGTGATCCACTGGCGATCAAAAGCTGGGCCCGGCTTTGCAGTTGGTTGTCGATATCGTTGTACAACGCGGCTGAAATCACCGCGTACACCGCGAAAGCCATCAGCACGACGACCATCGCGACCATCGACATCGCCAGCAGCATGACGCGCCACCGCAGCGACAACGAGCTGGTGGCTCGGAGCGGTGCGCGCTGGTGCCGCTGGAACCGGATCATCGTTAGATTTGCCCCATTACGGCGGCGTCTCCCGAAGGACGTAGCCCACCCCGCGCACGGTGTGGATCAGCCGCGGCTCACCATCGGCTTCGGTTTTACGGCGCAGGTAGCCCACGTACACCTCCAGCGCATTGCCCGAGGTGGGAAAGTCGAATCCCCATACCTCCTCGAGGATGCGGCTGCGGGTGAGCACCCGCCGCGGGTTGGCGATCAACATTTCCAGCAACGCGAATTCGGTGCGGGTCAGGCTGATTCGGCGCTGCCCCCGAGTGACTTCACGGGTCACCGGATCCAGGGTCAGGTCGGAGAACTTCATCGCCACCGACTCGCCGTCGTCGTCTGGCTTGGTGCGGCGCAACAGCGCACGCATCCGGGCCAACAGTTCTTCCAGGGCGAACGGCTTCGGCAGATAGTCATCGGCGCCGGCGTCCAGGCCGGCGACCCGCTCGGAAACCGAATCGCGGGCGGTGAGCACCAGGATCGGCAAGTCGTCACCGGTGCTGCGGAGCTGACGGCACACCTCGAGGCCGTCCAACCGCGGCATCATCACATCCAAGACGAGCGCGTCGGGCCGGTCGCTGGCGATCATGTCGAGGGCCTCGACCCCGTCGTGGGCCAACTCGACCGAGTAGCCGTTAAAAGAAAGCGACCGGCGCAGCGACTCACGCACCGCGCGATCGTCGTCGACGACCAGTATTCGCACGGGCCTAGTGTTGTCCGAACGCCTGAGAGGGGGCTGAGAGGCGCGCCGGGTATTTGCCGAGATTAACGGCGGTCCAGATCGATGAGACCAAGGCGGGCCGCCTTGAGCAACCTGCGCGGCACCTTGTGCTTGTGGCCTGCCACCGTCACACCGACGAGCTCGGTCCGAGTGGCCTTCCACTGCGCGCGACGGCTACGGGTGTTCGCGCGCGACATCCTGCGCTTGGGTACGGCCATGGTCGGGCCTAACTCCTTGGGCTTAGTTGGGCATGTCGCGGGGCGTGGCCGGTCGGGCCGAACGTGCGACGATTAGCTACCAGGATAGTCGGTGAGCTGCTGGTCGCCAAAACGGGCATCCACACGCGGGTGTCCTTGACGCGTCACCGGCGGCACCCGCTAACCTACCGAGTGGTTGGTTGGTTGCGCCGACCGGCATTTCCAGGAATGGAGGACTGCATGGCCTCTAGCTCGGGCAGCAGTGCCGCTGTCCGGATCGCGAACTGCTCGGGGTTCTACGGCGACCGGCTCTCGGCCATGCGCGAAATGCTGACCGGCGGCGACGTGGACTACCTCACCGGCGACTACCTGGCCGAACTGACCATGCTGATCCTGGGCCGCGACAAGATGAAGCACCCCGAGCGCGGCTACGCCAAGACCTTCCTGACCCAACTCGAAGACTGCCTGGGCGAGGCGTGCGACCGCGGAGTCCGCATCGTCGCCAACGCCGGTGGTCTGAACCCGGCCGGCCTGGCCGACGCGATCCGCGCCCTGGCCGAGCGCTTGGGCGTTCCGGCCCGCATCGCATACGTGGAGGGCGACGACCTGCTTTCGCGCACGGCTGAACTGGGTCTGGGCTCGCCGCTGACCGCGAACGCCTACCTGGGCGCGTGGGGCATCGTCGATTGCCTGGCCGCCGGCGCCGACGTCGTCGTCACCGGCCGGGTCACCGACGCCTCAGTGATCGTCGGCGCCGCGGCGGCGCACTTCGGTTGGGGACGCACCGACTATGACCAACTGGCCGGCGCGGTGGTCGCCGGGCACGTCATCGAATGCGGCGTCCAGGCCACCGGCGGCAACTACGCGTTCTTCACGGAAATTTTGGAGTCCTCCGGCCTCATGCACGCGGGTTTCCCGCTCGCCGAGGTCCACGCCGACGGCTCGTCGGTGATCACCAAGCATGCCGGCACCGGCGGCGCGGTCAGCGTCGACACCGTCACCGCACAGCTGCTCTACGAGATCACCGGCGCGCGTTATGCCAACCCCGACGTCACGGCCCGGATGGACACCATCGAGCTGTCCGCCGAGGGGCCCGACCGGGTGCGCATCAGCGGCGTGCGCGGCGAACCGCCACCGCCCACCTGCAAGGTGTCAATGAACAGCATCGGCGGGTTCCGCAATTCCATGACCTTCGTGCTCACCGGGCTGGACATCGAGGCCAAAGCCGACCTGGTGCGCCGGCAGCTGGAAGACGCTTTGACGGTGAAGCCGGCCGAGCTGCAGTGGTCGCTGGCCCGCACCGACCACTCCGATGCCGACACCGAAGAGACGGCCAGCGCCCTGCTGCACTGCGTGGTGCGCGACCCCGACCCCGCCAACGTCGGGCGCCAATTCTCCTCGGCGGCAGTGGAATTGGCACTTGCCAGCTATCCCGGCTTTCACGTGACCGCCCCGCCCGGCGAGGGGCAGGCCTACGGCGTGTTCACCGCGGGCTACGTCGACGCCAAGCAGGTTCGGCATGTCGCGGTGCATCCCGACGGCGCTCACGTCGAGATCGCCTGCGCCCCCGACACTCTGGAATTGGCACCCGTCGATCCCCCGCCGTTGCCGGAGCCGTTGCCGGCCGGCCCGACACGCAGGGTGCCACTGGGCCGCATCGCCGGGGCGCGCAGCGGCGACAAGGGCGGGTCGGCCAACGTCGGAGTCTGGGTCCGCACCGACGAGCAATGGCGCTGGCTGGCCAACACCATGACCGTAGAGCTGCTCACCGAGCTGCTACCCGAGGCGGCCAATTTCGAAGTCACCCGTCATGTGCTGCCGAACTTGCGAGCGGTCAACTTCGTCATCGACGGCATTCTGGGCCAAGGCGTCGCGTACAACGCGCGATTCGACCCCCAGGCCAAGGGGCTTGGCGAATGGCTGCGCGGTCGCTACGTCGAAATCCCGGAAAGCCTGCTATGAATCTGTGGACCACGCCCGAGCGCGAACAATTGCGAAAGACCGTGCGCTCCTTCACCGAACGCGAAATCCTGCCCCATATCGACGAATGGGAGCGCACCGGCGACCTGCCGCGCGACTTGCATCGGCGCGCCGGAGCGGCCGGCCTGCTGGGCGCAGGGTTTCCCGAAGCGGTCGGCGGCGGTGGCGGTGACGGCGCGGACTCGGTGGTCATCTGCGAGGAGGTGCATCAGGCCGGCGCGCCGGGAGGGGTCTTCGCGTCGCTATTCACCTGCGGCATCGCCGTTCCGCACATGATCGCCTCCGGGGATGCACGGCTGATCGAGGAGTTCGTGCGGCCCACCTTGGCCGGCGAGAAGATCGGTGCGCTCGCCATCACCGAGCCCGCTGGTGGCTCCGACGTCGGGCACCTACGAACCTCGGCGGTCTTGGACGGGGACCACTATGTGGTCAACGGCGCCAAGACCTACATCACCTCGGGGGTACGCGCTGACTACGTCGTCACCGCGGTGCGCACCGGTGGCCCTGGAGCGGCCGGTGTTTCGCTATTGGTGATCGAGAAGGGCACACCCCGCTTCGAAGTGAGCCGCAAGCTGGAGAAGATGGGCTGGCGGTCCTCGGACACCGCGGAGCTGTCGTTCACCGACGTGCGCGTGCCGGCCGCCAATCTGGTCGGCGCCGAGAACAGCGGATTCGCGCAGATCGCCGCGGCGTTCGTGTCCGAACGCATCGGGCTGGCCGCGCAGGCTTACTCGAGTGGGCAGCGGTGCCTGGACCTGACGGTGCAATGGTGCCGCGACCGCGAAACATTTGGCCGCCCGCTGATCTCGCGTCAGGCGGTGCAGAACACCCTGGCCGAGATGGCACGCCGCATCGATGTCGCCCGGGTGTATGCACGAGACGTCGTCGAGCGCCAGCTTGCCGGTGAGACCAACCTGATCGCGCAGGTGTGCTTCGCCAAGAACACGGCCGTGGAAGCCGGAGAGTGGGTGGCCAACCAGGCCGTCCAGCTATTTGGGGGGATGGGCTATATGGCCGAATCCGAAGTCGAACGCCAATACCGGGACATGCGGATCCTGGGCATCGGTGGCGGGACCACCGAAATCTTGACCGCACTGGCGGCCAAAACCCTTGGTTTCCAAGCATGACCGTCCTGCACTCCACGCTGGATCCACGGGCTGACACCTACACCGCGGCAGCTTCCGCGGCGACCTCACGGCTGGAAGAGATCGACGCCGAACTCACCAAAGCGCTTGCCGGCGGTGGTCCCAAGTATGTGGAGCGCCACCACGCCCGCGGCAAGTTGACCGCCCGGGAGCGCATCGAACTGCTCGTCGACCCCGACTCGCCGTTTTTGGAGCTGTGCCCGCTGGCCGCCTACGGCAGCGCCTTTCAGGTCGGCGCCAGCATCGTCACCGGCATCGGCGTGGTGTCCGGGGTGGAATGCATGGTCGTCGCCAACGACCCCACCGTCAAAGGCGGCACCAGCAATCCATGGACGCTGCGAAAGATACTGCGTGCCAACCAAATCGCCTTCGAGAATCGGCTACCGGTCATCTCACTGGTGGAGTCCGGCGGCGCCGACCTGCCCACCCAGAAGGAAGTCTTCATCCCGGGTGGCCGGATGTTCCGCGACCTGACCCGGCTGTCGGCGGCCGGGATCCCGACCATCGCACTGGTGTTCGGCAACTCCACCGCCGGCGGGGCCTACGTGCCCGGGATGTCCGACCACGTGGTGATGATCAAGGAGCGCTCGAAGGTGTTCCTGGCCGGTCCCCCGCTGGTCAAAATGGCCACCGGTGAGGAATCCGACGACGAATCCCTGGGTGGTGCCGAAATGCACTCGCGGGTATCGGGTTTGGCTGACTACTTCGCGGTCGACGAGCTGGACGCGATCCGGATCGGGCGCCGCATCATGGCCCGGCTGAACTGGGTCAAGCAAGGGCCCGCACCCGGGCCCGTGGTCGAGCCGCTGTTCGACGCCGAGGAGCTGATCGGCATCGTGCCCGCCGATCTGCGTATCCCGTTCGACCCGCGGGAGGTGATCGCCCGCATCGTCGACGGCTCGGACTTCGACGAGTTCAAAGCCATGTACGGCTCGTCGCTGGTCACCGGCTGGGCCCGGCTGCACGGCTACCCGCTCGGCATCCTCGCCAATGCGCGCGGCGTGCTGTTCAGCGAGGAGTCGCAGAAGGCCACCCAGTTCATTCAGCTGGCCAACCGCTCCGACACCCCACTGTTGTTCTTGCACAACACCACCGGCTACATGGTGGGCAAGGACTACGAAGAACGCGGAATGATCAAGCACGGCTCGATGATGATCAACGCCGTGTCCAACTCGACCGTCCCGCACATCTCGCTGCTGATCGGCGCCTCCTATGGAGCCGGCCACTACGGCATGTGCGGGCGCGCGTACGACCCTCGATTCCTGTTCGCCTGGCCGAGCGCCAAGGCCGCGGTGATGGGTGGCGCCCAGCTGTCCGGCGTGCTGTCGATCGTGGCCCGCGCCGCCGCCGAGGCGCGCGGGCAGCAGGTCGACGAGCAGGCCGACGCCGCGATGCGGGCCGCCGTCGAGGGCCAGATCGAAGCCGAGTCACTGCCGCTGGTGCTGTCCGGCATGCTGTACGACGACGGGGTGATCGACCCACGCGACACCCGCACCGTATTGGGAATGTGTCTGTCCGCCATAGCCAATGGCCCGATCAAGGGGACGTCGAACTTCGGCGTCTTCCGGATGTGAGCACCATGGTCACTCGACTGCTGGTCGCCAACCGGGGCGAGATCGCCCGCCGGGTGTTCGCCAGCTGCCGGCGGCTGGGCCTGGCCACCGTCGCCGTCTACACCGACCCGGACGCCGGCGCGCCGCACGTCGCCGAAGCTGACGCCCGGGTACGGCTGCCGAACACCAACGACTATCTGAATCCGGAGGCGATCGTCACCGCCGCCCGCGCCGCCGGTGCCGACGCGGTGCATCCGGGCTACGGATTCCTCTCCGAAAACGCCGGTTTCGCGGCCGCTGTGCAGGACGCGGGTCTGACCTGGGTCGGTCCGCCGGTGGAGGCGGTGCGGGCGATGGGCTCCAAGATCGAGTCCAAGAAGCTGATGGCCGCCGCCGGGGTTCCGGTGCTGGACGAACTCGATCCCGACACGATCACCGAGGCGCAGCTGCCGGTGCTGGTCAAGGCTTCCGCGGGCGGCGGCGGTCGCGGGATGCGGGTGGTACGCGAATTGTCCGCTCTGCCCGGCGAAGTCGCGGCGGCCCGGCGCGAGGCACAATCCGCGTTCGGGGACCCGACCGTGTTCTGTGAGCGCTACCTGCCCACCGGCCACCACGTCGAGGTGCAGGTGCTGGCCGACACCCACGGTACGGTGTGGGCGGTCGGGGAACGAGAATGTTCGATTCAGCGCCGCCACCAGAAGATCATCGAAGAGGCCCCCTCCCCCTTGGTCGAGCGCACACCGGGCATGCGCGACAAGCTGTTCGATGCGGCCCGGCTAGCCGCACGCGCGATCGGGTATGCCGGCGCCGGCACGGTCGAATTCCTTGCCGACGATGACGGCGAGTTCTACTTCCTGGAAATGAACACCCGGCTGCAGGTCGAGCACCCGGTGACCGAGGAGACCACCGGCCTCGACCTCGTCGAACTCCAGCTGGCGATCGCCAATGGCGACCGATTCGGCACCGAACCGCCTGCGGCCCAGGGGTATTCGATCGAGGCCCGGCTCTACGCCGAAGACCCTGCCCACGGCTGGCAGCCGCAAGCCGGGCAGGTGTACCGCCTCGACGTGCCAGGAGTTCGCACCCAGTTCGGGACGCTGGGCCAGCGGCCCGGCATCCGGCTCGATTCCGGGATCGTCGCTGGCTCCACGGTATCCATTCACTACGATCCGATGCTCGCCAAAGTGATCGCGTTTGCCTCGTCACGCCGGCAATCCGCGCTGCTGCTCGCCGACGCCCTGGCCCGCACCCGGCTGCACGGCCTGCGCACCAATCGTGAGCTATTGGTCAACGTGCTGCGGCACCCGGCATTCCTCGACGGTGCTACCGACACCACGTTTTTCGACACGCACGGCCTGACGAATCTGTCGGCACCGCTGGCCGACGACACCGTCGTCCGGTTGTCCGCGATCGCCGCCGCCCTCGCCGACGCCGCACACAACCGCGCGACCGCCCCGGTCCTGGGCTCCATACCGGGTGGCTGGCGGAACCTGGCGTCCGGCTACCAGGTCAAAAGCTACCGCGACGACGAGGGCAACGAGCACCGGATCGAATACCGGTTCACCAGAACGGGATTAGTGCTCGCCGATGACGAGCCGGTGCACCTGGTCTCGTCCGCCCCGGACGAGGTGGTGCTGGCCGACGGCAACGGCGTGGCGTGCGACTTCGCGGTTGCGCGGTACGGCGCCGACGTCTATGTCGACTCGGCGCGCGGTCCCGTTCACCTGCTCACGCTGCCCCGCTTCCCGGAGCACGGTTCGGCCGTCGAACAGGGATCGCTGGTAGCACCCATGCCGGGTAACGTGATTCGTCTCGGCGCCGCCGTCGGCGACACCGTCAACGCAGGCCAGGCACTGATCTGGCTGGAAGCGATGAAGATGGAACACACGATCACCGCGCCCACCGACGGCGTACTTGTCGAACTCAACGTCGAGACCGGTCAGCAAGTCGAAGTGGGCGCTGTCCTGGCAAGAGTGGAAGCGGCAGAAGCAGAAGGAGATCCGCGGTGACCGAGACCAGCTTCATCGAAAACGAGGAACGTCGCGCGTTGCGCACGGCGGTGGCCGAGTGGGCGTCCAACTACGGCCACCAATACTACTTGGAGAAGGCGCGCGCACACCAGCACACCACCGAATTATGGTCGGAGGCAGGCAAGCTCGGCTTTCTGGGAGTGAACCTGCCCGAGGAGTACGGCGGTGGCGGCGCCGGCATGTATGAGCTGTCGTTGGTGATGGAGGAGATGGCGGCCGTCGGCAGTGCGCTGTTGCTGATGGTGGTGTCGCCGGCCATCAACGGCACCATCATCAGCAAGTTCGGCACCGAAGAGCAGAAGCGGCGGTGGATCCCCGGCATTGCCGACGGGACCCTGACGATGGCGTTCGCGATCACCGAGCCAGACGCCGGCTCCAACTCGCACAAGATCACCACCACCGCCCGTCGTGATGGCAGCGACTGGATTCTCAAGGGCCAGAAGGTCTACATCTCCGGCATCGACCAAGCCCAGGCCGTGCTGGTGGTGGCACGCACCGAGGAAGCCAAAACCGGCAAGCTGCGCCCGGCGCTGTTCGTCGTGCCCACCGACGCGCCCGGATTCACCTACACTGCAATCGAAATGGAGCTCATCAGCCCCGAACGCCAATTCCAGGTCTTCATCGACGACGTCCGCCTGCCCGCCGACGCGCTCGTCGGGGCCCAAGACGCCGCCATCGCACAGCTTTTCGCCGGCCTGAATCCCGAGCGCATCATGGGCGCGGCCAGCTCGGTGGGCATGGGACGCTTCGCGCTGAGCAGGGCCGTCGACTACGTCAAGACCCGCCAGGTCTGGTCCACCCCGATCGGGGCGCACCAAGGGCTGTCACATCCGTTGGCGCAGTGCCACATCGAGGTCGAGTTGGCCAAGCTGATGATGCAGAAGGCCGCGACGCTCTACGACAGCGGCGACGACATGGGCGCCGCCGAGGCCGCCAACATGGCCAAATACGCGGCGGCCGAAGCGGCCACCCGCTCGGTCGACCAGGCCGTGCAGTCGATGGGCGGCAACGGGCTGACCAAGGAGTACGGCGTCGCGGCGATGCTGGCCTCGGCCCGGCTGGGACGCATCGCCCCGATCAGCCGCGAGATGGTGCTCAACTTCGTGGCGCAGACCTCGTTGGGCCTGCCGCGGTCGTACTGATGGAAACGCTGGTCGAATACGCCGGCCCGGCCGATTCCGGTGGCCCGGTTGCGCGCTTGACCCTGAATTCGCCGCACAACCGCAATGCCCTGTCCACCGCGCTGGTCAACCAGCTGCACCAGGGACTGCATGACGCCGCGGCGGACCCCGCGGTGCGCGCGGTGGTGCTCGGCCACACCGGCAACACCTTCTGCGCCGGCGCCGACCTGAGCGAAGCCAGCGGCGGCGACCCTAGTGGCGATCGCGAGGGCGGCGCAGCCGGGCGAAGCGGGTCGCCACCATCGGCATACGACCGTGGCGATCGCGAGGGCGGCGCAGCCGGGCGAAGCGGGTCGCCACCATCGGCATACGACCGTGGCGATCGCGAGGGCGGCGCAGCCGGGCGAAGCGGGTCGCCACCATCGGCATACGACATAGCCGTCGCCCGGGCCCGCGAACTGACCGCACTATTGCGCGCCATCGTCTCGTCGCCGCTACCGGTGATCGCGGCGATCAACGGGCACGTCCGGGCGGGTGGGTTTGGCCTGGTCGGTGCGTGCGACATCGCGGTCGCCGGCCCGCACAGCACCTTCGCGTTGACCGAAGCACGCATCGGCGTCGCCCCGGCAATCATCTCGCTCACCTTGTTGCCCAAAATGTCGGCGCGAGCGGCGGCGCGCTACTACCTGACCGGGGAGACGTTCGACGCCACCGCGGCGGCCGACATCGGACTGATCACCATCGCAGCCGAGGATGTCGAGGCCGCGGTAAAGAAGTTGATCGCCGATATCGGTCGAGGCTCGCCGCAGGGGCTTGCGGCTTCGAAAGCGCTGACCACCGCCGCGGTGCAGGAAGGGTTCGACCGCGACGCCGAACGGCTCGCCGAGGAATCAGCCCGGCTGTTCGTGTCCGACGAAGCCCACGAAGGCATGCTGGCTTTCCTGCAGAAGCGCCCACCCAGCTGGACAAGTTAGCCAGGTGTCAAACAACGGGCGCACAACAGCGGCTTGATCCCGGGGAACATTGCAGTTT
>Ga0335071_10008996_pt1 | contig 10230 bp, 8 predicted proteins | sample Lox_Sample_15_FD_206724 | JGI IMG/M metagenome (GOLD analysis project Ga0335071, IMG submission 206724) | Soil microbial communities from Loxahatchee National Wildlife Refuge, Florida, United States - Lox_Sample_1.5 | ecosystem: Environmental > Terrestrial > Soil > Wetlands | place: USA: Florida...
ACCTGCTGCCCAAAACCGGCGGGCTGAAGTCTCCGCTGATGTGCCTGAACCAGGCGCGCTATGGAATTGCCTGGGGAGCGATCGGAGCCGCAATGGCGTGCTACGACTGCGCGTTGCAATATTCTCTATTACGCAAGCAATGGCGGGATCAGCCGATCGCCTCGCATCAACTCGTCCAGGACAAGCTGACCTGGATGATCAGTGAGATTACCAAGGCGCAGCTGCTGGTCCTGCAGGTGGGACGCTTAAAAGACGCCGGCAAAGTACAGCCGCAGCATATCTCTATGGCCAAGCGGAATAACGTCTGGATGGCCCTGGAATGCGCCCGCTTGTCCCGCGACATCCTCGGCGCGAATGGTGTCGCCGATGACTACCCGATCATGCGCCACCTGATGAATCTGGAGTCGGTGAAGACCTACGAAGGCACGCACGACGTGCACTCGCTGATCATCGGGCAGAGCGTGACCGGAATCGACGCGTTCTGAATCCACTCAGAACGAAGCGCGGTCAGACAAAGTCGGAGGTGAACGTGCACAAGAGCATCATCAGGACGTCCATCGCTCTTCTGGCTCTAGTGCTATCGCCGTTCGGGTGGGCGAAAACGGAGTTCGGCACTCTGCAGGGTGCGCAATTTCGCATCGATATCCCGGAAAGTTGGAACCACGGCCTGATCGTCTATTACCACGGCTATCGCACAGAGAATCACGGCCGCATCTTCGATCAGAGTAAGCCGCTGGAAGACGTGCTGGCGGTCTTCACCAAAGCAGGATTTGCAGTCATTCAGTCCGGATACTCCAAGGGCGGCATGGCTTTGGAGCAGGCCTTTCCCGAGACAGAGGCCCTGCGAAAATACTTCATCGAGCACTACGGCAATCCCTCGGAGACCTATCTCGCCGGACACTCGATGGGGGGAAACCTGGTCATTATGACGATGGAACAGGCGCCAGGCCCCTATGCGGGAGCGCTCGACCTGTGCGGCGCTGTGACTGACACGTTGACGCGCATCGGCCGCCGCTTCGATTTGCGTGTTCTCTACGATTACTACTTTCCGGGCATTCTGCCGGATCCCGCCCAGATTCCAGCCAGCTATGAAATTTCGGATGATCTGGAGAAGCAAGTTGCGGCTTCCCTCGAATCGAATCCACCCGCTGCAACCGTGCTCCGCAATTTCGTCGGGGTGCACAGTGATAAGGATCTAGCCGGCCTTCTCCTGTTCGCGACCTGGGTGTTGAAGGATTTGGAACAACGCGCCGGCGGAAACCCTTTCGACAACCGCAACACCATCTACGCAGGAATGACCGATGATAATGCCGTGAACGAGCACGTTAAGCGCTACGCAGCGGATCCCCGCGCACTGGACTATGTGCGCCGTTTCTACACGCCCACGGGACATCTCACGAAGCCCGTCCTCGCCATCCACACCACCTATGATCCGCTTGTGCCCCCGGCGGTGCCCAGCACCTACGCTCAGATGACTCGCACGGCCGGGAACGGCAATCTGTTCGTCGTGCAGTACGTCGAACATGACGGCCACTGCAATATCACGCCGGAGGAAGTCAGGAAAGGCTTCGCCGAATTGCGGGAGTGGAAGGAAAGAGGAATTGCGCCGCAACCAGGACACCTGCACTGATGCTAGGGAGCAGTTTCTTCGTTGGATAGCGCAAGAAACATCTCCGCCGCGTGCCAGCTATGTGGAGCAGCCAGTCTTGTCTTCACGAAATCATCTCCAATGATCGAAATACCCCTGTAGTCCGCCTCGCTTGCGTCCGCTTCCCAACTCAAAGGGTATTCTCCGGCAGTGACGGGTCCCGTACGCTCACCACTCAAGTGGTCGCGAGCCCACGCAAGGTACGGGTATTTCAGTGCCGCGTCCTTGGGAAACTCCGGGCCAATCTGACCATCCTTGAGCGCCCACCAGAAAAGCGATGCGTACGAATCCTGCATCTTGGGTACGACAAACGCCGAGTCTGGAATCCCCAGCGATTGCATGCCGAATTTCAGCCACTTGGTCTGATAGACCGGGTGCTCTGCCCCGTCGGTGCTGCCAACGATGTAATCCTGCTTTTTGAACGCATCAACGGCTTTCAAAACGGCAGGCACTAGAGGATGGTTCTTATCGGAGACGCAAGAGATCAGGTACAACACCTCGCCGAGATTGTCCCCTTCACTCCGTCCTGCATTGTTGTGATCAAACGGGTCGCGCAAGGAAAGAATCCAATCCCGGAGCAATCCAACGTTTCCGGTGCGGCGCAGGACCATCGCCGCCATCGCCCCATCGCGATACCACGGCTTCGAATACACCAGAAAATTGGGAACCGGCTTGCCCTCGACAGTCCCAACCAGGATCTCCTGGTGGAGTACTCGCAGAACGTTCGGGAAATGCTCACCGGAAAAACTTGGAAGCTTGATCCGCGATTGGGCGAGGGTAGTTTTCTTATTTCCCTCCTCGATGGAGATCCCCGATTCATCTTCGAAGATATGCACAGTGCCGTCCGCGGTTGTAATCCAGACCGAGTACGACGGCGGAACGATCACCTGCTTCTCGACCCTCCACCGGTGAGAGACGCGAAGAGAAGGCCATTCGACGAGTTCGCCATTCCGGTAAATGAATTTTGGCCTGGATCCCATGCCGAACAGGAAATATTCGGGACGCGGCATTTGAAAGGAAGGCCGTCCGGAGCTTCTCAGTTGGGCCAATTCGGCCCGGTACGATGCCAACACGGCTTGGTCATGCTCGAACGCTGTATTGGGGAGACCCGGGTTCGTTGCCGCGAGAACAAGGGCGAAGAGGAACGTTGCTGGAATCAACATCGCGATGATTGGTGCTCTTCCCACGAATGCCGTATCCCTACGCCATTACTGGTAAAGCTCCTCCAGCAACTCGTAAGCGCGGCGCAGATGCGGCACCACAATGCTGCCTCCAATCACCAGCGCAACGTTCAAAGATTCTTCCTGCTCGGCGCGAGTCACACCCAGCCGGTATGCGTGAATCGCATGATAGAAAATGCAGTCGTCGCAGCGCAAACAGGCCGAAGCCACCAGGCCCATCAGTTCCTTCGTTTTCGCAGGCAGCGCTCCTTCCATGTACGTATTGTGGTCGAGATTGTAGAAGCGCTTCACCAGAAAGTTGTTCGCCTTCTCAACGTTTGCATTCAGCCGCGAGCGGGTTTCCAGGAAGCGCCGGGCGATCTCACTTTTTTCCGACACTTGCTTCTCGGTGAACAGGAACGTCGGCTCTTTGCGCTCTGACGCTCGCTCCGGAGTGGGGTGCTGCTGGCCGGGAATCTGTTCAAGGGTGCTCATGCGCAAATGTTAGCAGAGAAGCCTAGCCAGAATACCCCGATCTCGCAATCCCGATGATGTCTGCCGACGCGGGCCGCTTCGCAGTGAATAGCGCCAGCGCTAGGCTGTCGGTTTATCCCGCGGAGGTGCGACTGCCAGAAAATCCCGGGCGAAGCGCTGCGCGTAGTCTTCCAACAACGCCGGGACTCGTTCGGGATCAGGCGAGCGCAAGATCAGCCCGGCATGGTGGTGCTTCTTGATTCGCAAGCAGATTTCCGGATCATCGTAGGCAGAGGTATCCGGATTTTCCTGCCTGGCCAGGGAAAGAATCACGCCTGCATATTCCTCGCGTATTGCTGGCAGAGCATACCGGCCCGTGTCTGCTGCGATTTCGATGCGCGCCCACTCCCGCCAAAGATTGAGGGCCGTAGCCGCTTCGACCATTTCGTTGATGTAAGCTCCCCCGACCCGCGCCGCACATTCCAGAAAATAGAAATGCCGGTCCGCATGCGCCTGGATGAACTCGGCATGCGCTACCCCGCGGACCAGTCCCAAAGCCGAAATCAGATCCCGGTTGATGGCTCGCAAACTGGAATCAGAATCGCTTCCCCGCGCCACCGTGTAGGTGGTGAAAACGCCTCCCCCCTGCGCCACGTTCATCGGCGGCTTTCCGTACTTGCTGACATTGGCAAAAAGAACGTGATTCTCGTCCACCACTGAATCGACGTGAAAGACCTCGCCGGGAATGAATTTTTCCAGCAGGAATGACGACTGCTTGTCTCCCAGCTGGTCCAGCACTGGCCACAATTCTTCCGGGGCGTGGATTTTCTTGATTCCGATTGCCGAGGCCTCCTGCCGCGGCTTGAGCACCCATGGTCCGGGCACATGCTCGAGGTAGTACCGGATATCACCATGATTCACGACGGGCACGAAATCAGGCACGCGTACTCCTCGATCGAGCGCACGCATCCGCATCGCCAGCTTGTCGCGGAAGTAGCGCATGGTTGTCAGGCCCATGCCGGGAATCCTCAGGTGCTCGCGTAGGGTCGCGGCCGTTTCCATGTCGTACTCATCCAGGGCAACAATGCGGTCGATTTTGCGGTTGCGCGCCAGGTGCGTCACGGCGTTCACGATATCAGCAAGTGGAATTTCATCGGGCAGATAGAAGGTATCTTCGAGGCTTTCCCTGGGCCAGTCGGCATCCCGCAGCTTCTCGGCCGTGAGCAAGACAACTTTGCAACCCTGACGCTTGCACTCACGCATGAACTCCTGGCCCTTTTCGTAGGTCGTGATGCACAGAAATGTCAGCGAATCTGGCATAGGGGATGGTTGAATCAGCCATGGAGGATACCATGCTGAACCATCCCAGGTGATGATTAGAGGAAATCGGGAAAATCGATTCGGTCGATACCGTATTTCCAAGCCTATTCGATTGGGGTATAGTCTCAACCCGGCGCGACAGGATCGTGCACGGAGGCGCTCTTGGCAACGCAGACTCGTCCTGAAGGTAAAGCCCGGATCTTTGGGGAAAATATTGAAAGCGACCTGGCGTCGCGGTTCTTGCGCGTGGTCGAGGTGGCCGCGATCGCGTCGGCCCGTACCATGGGCCAGGGCGAACGCAAGCTGAGCGATCACGTCGCCACTGAAGCCATGCGCAAAACCATGGACTCGATCCCCATGCGGGGCACAATCGTCATTGGCGAGGGCGAGCGCGACGAGGCTCCAATGCTCTACATCGGCGAGAAGGTGGGAGCTGAGTTCCCCGATGGCACCGAGGTGCCGGAAGTCGATATCGCCGTCGATCCGCTCGAAGGAACCAATCTATGCGCGACAGGAGCACCGGGCTCGATCACGGTGCTGGCGGCCTCGGAGCGCGGAGGGCTGCTGAACGCCCCCGACTGCTACATGGAGAAGATTGTGGTCGGCCCATCTTGCAAAAACGCTGTCGATCTGGACGCGCCGGTCGCTGACAACTTGAAGAACATCGCGCGCCGGCTCAACCGGGACGTAGAAGATCTGGTTGTGATGGTGCTGGACCGCCCGCGTCACGAGAAACTCATTGCCGACATCCGGGCTGCCGGAGCTCGCATCCGGCTGATCGGAGATGGAGATCTCTCGGCTGGCATTGCGGCAGCCGTAATCGGTACGGGTGTGCACGCGGTCATGGGATCCGGCGGCGCTCCGGAAGGCGTGATCACGGCCGCTGCCATTCGTTGCCTGAATGGCTACATGCTCGGACGCCTGGTCGTGAAGCCGGAACAGGAAGAGCGGCTGGTTCGCATGGGCATCAAGGACAAGAACCGGATCTACGAAGCCGAAGATCTGGCTCCGGGCAAGCAAATCATCTTCGCCGCCACTGGTGTCACAGATGGCGCGCTCATGCGGGGCGTGCGATTCTTCGGCGAGGGCACGCGAACGTCATCGGTCATCATGACCCTGCGGACAGGAAAAGTGCGGTTCGTGGAAAGCATTCACCTGGAAAAAGGGCCGGACGTGAAAGTGCGATTCTCCTAGGCAACGCGGTTCCGTTCGGGCGATGGTGCGTGAGAGAACTTCGGGACGCATTTCTCGTTTCGTGTTTGCCATCCCTCGACCGGGTGTACAATTCGATTAAAGAAAGCACTTGGTTGCGCGAACTTCGTACAGCAAGGCCGAGGCGCTCATGAACGTCCACGTCAGTTACCGGCTTCCCAAGACCCCAGCCGTAGAAAAAGACGTCCAACATCAACTCGATAAGCTGCAGAAGCGTCTACAGGTGTTCCGCCCGGAACTGGTGCACCTGAAAGGAGTGGTGGAGGGAGTGTCGCCGCGCGAGGGAACCAGCGTTTCCTTGAACCTGCGTCTGCCCTCGGGCCAGATGGCGGTTCAGGCGAAGGCGCAGAATGCTCCCTCTGCCGTGAAGAACGCTTTCGAAGACCTGATGCAGCAACTCAACAAGCATAAGCAGATGCTGCGGGCCTCCCACAAGTGGCAGCGCGGGAAGCGGGGACGGTCAACCCGAGCAGTGGAATCCATTTCTCAGGTTCCATTTGAACAGACACTGGCAGCCGTGTACCCGCCGACCGTATCGGCGGACGATGTCCGCTCTTATGTGAATGCCAACCTGGCGCGCCTGGAACGTTTCGTGGAACGGGAGATTTATTTTCGAGAGACGCTGGGAACCGTTGCGCCGGATACATTGAGCAAGGAAGAAGTGATCGATGAAGCGATCGCGGCTGCCCTGGGCGATGGCGCGGAAAAGCCGGAACGCCTTGCGCTGGAACCCTGGCTTTATCGTCTCGCCCTCAATGCCCTCGATGAGCTTTCGCGAAGCGACGAGAGCAACGAGAACGCCGTCGCCTTGGAAGGGTCCGCCCGCCGGCCGAACGTGAGAGGCAGCGACGAACCCGAACTGCAGTTCCATCAGCCCGACGAGGCGATCACCAGCGAAATGGTGATTGCTGACGCGCGGGCTGCGACCCCGGAGCAAATCATGGCGTCGGATGAAATGTTGCGCCTGATCGCGTCCGTGCTGCGGGATCTGGGCTCCGGGCCTCGCGAAGTTTTCATCCTGAATGCGATCGAAGGATTCAGCGTAGAGGAAATTATGGGGATTACCGGCCTCGCCGCCGATCGGGTGCTCATCTTCCTCGCAGCCGCGCGGGAACATTTGCGCAAAGCTCCGGCCCTGGCCAGAGAGTTTCACGGACGGTTCGCTCCAACCGGCGCCGCTTAACGTCAACTTCCATCCTAATCTGTGGGGGGATTATCCATGAGTATTACTCGCGAACAACTCCGAGAATTGGCTGCATTTGAAGATGCGCGGTGCAGTGCAGTGACTTTCTATTTTCAGCCCTCGACGCCACGGAATAAGGCGCACAAGGAAGATGCGATTCTGGTGAAGGACCTGGTCCGCGACGCACTGCGCAATCTGGAGTGCCGCGGACAGGAAGGGATTAAAGAGGCAAAGGACCTGTCTCGCGCCGACATCGACCGTATCCTGCGCATGGCCGGTGAGTTCCGCACCAATGGCACGCATGCCAAGGCGGTATTCGCCTGCGCCGCACAGAACCTTTGGCATGAATATGAAATGCCTCCCACGTTGCCCGGCACGCAGCTTTTCATTGACCGCCACTTTCATTTGAAACCGATTGCTCATCTGTTGGGGGCGTTTCCCAAGCTGGAAGTGGTGCTCGTGGACCGGCATCGAGCCCGGGTCTTCGATTTGCGCCTGGGTGAACTCAGCGAGCGCGAAAATCTGTTCCAGCCGCTTTCCCGTCGTGGACGCAGCGACGGTTTCGGCGGTTACGACGGCGGCCACGCACAGCGGCGCGTCGAAGACGAGGCTCGCCAACACTTCAAAACTGTCGCCGCTCTGCTGAAGGAGCACCTGGAAAAAGGTGTCTTTGAGAAGTGGATCCTTGGCTGCCAGGACATCAAACGCACCCAACTTGAGCCCCACCTCCATCCCTACGTCAGCAATGCTCTGCTGGGGCACTTCAATGCAGACGTAGCACACGTCACGCGTGACGAGATCCGCGGCAAGGCACAGCAGATTGTCGATCGTTGGCAGGCCGGTCGCAGGCATGAACTGGTGACCATGGTGATCAGCCAGTCCCGCAGCAATGGACGAGGAGTCACGGGTCTACGCCGCGTCCTGCGCGCGATCGAGATGGGCGAAGCGCAGACCCTTCTGATCGGAGAGAACTTCCAGGCGCACGCCGTCGAGTGCACCGGATGCGGGCACCTGGATGCCCATATCGTGGCTTTCTGCCCCATCTGCGGACGCGCCACACAGGAAATCGTTGACGTGGGCGAAGCCCTCTTGCCTCGCGTCATCCGTCGCGACCTGGAGACGTTCTATGTCAAAGACGATCCCGAGTTCGACGCCGTCGGAAACATCGCCGCACTTCTTCGGTTCCGAGCCGAAGACGTGCGGCCGATTGCGCCCGGAGTAGCCGACCGGTTGTCGAAGGCTGGTGCCGCATACCCGGGGCGTCTCCGAAGATTCGCCAGCCGGTAAGCAACTTCCTGGATCCAAATACGAATGCGATTTTCTTCCTGCGAGAGGAAGCGTGTGCCCGTGATATGCTTCCGCTTCTCCCAGCCGAAGGGAGTACACCGACATCTCTCGAGGAGGCTGCGTGACCATCTCGCGCCGTGATTTTGTGAAGAGCTCAGTCCTGGGTGCTATGGCAACCGGAATCGCGGCACCCGCAGGTTCTCCAGCTCAGGCTGCAACGAAACAAAGCGGAGGCGCGAGGAAAGCCACAATCATCTGCGCCAACAACGGATATGCCTATGCCGAAGCAGCATACGCTTACCTCAAGAGCGGCGGCGACACACTGGAAGCCGGGGTCCGTGTCGTGAAAGGACCCGAAGATGACGCAAACGATGACTCCGTGGGATTAGGTGGGCTGCCGAATGAAGAAGGTGTGGTTGAACTCGACTCCTGCTGCATGCATGGTCCAACACGGCGCGCGGGTTCGGTCGGAGGTGTCCGCAATATCAAGAACGTCTCGATGGTGGCTCGGGCAGTGATGGAACATACCGGGCACGTGATGCTGGTCGGCGAGGGCGCGGAGCGGTTCGCTGTGGCCATGGGATTCCCCCGCGAGAATCTTCTGACCGAGCGCTCCCGCAAGATATGGCTTTTGTGGAAGGAGTTCCAGTCGGATCGAGATTGGTGGGGTCCGGGCATTGCTGATCCGCATTGGCAGCCGCCTGCGGCGGAATCGAAGCCACAGGCGGAACTATGGCGCGATCGCATTCAGAAACTCCAGCACCGCGCCGATGAGCTCGGGATTGAACCGGAGTTCCAGATGGCGGCCGTTCGCCGCGTGCTGTTCCCGCCGACGGGAACCATTCACTGCTCGGTCCTGAACGAGAAGGGAGAGATGTCCGGCATTACCACCACCAGTGGCTTAGCCTTTAAGTTGCCCGGACGCTGCGGCGATTCGCCGATTATCGGCGCGGGTTGCTACACGGATCAGGATGTGGGATCGGCTGGAGCAACGGGAAGCGGAGAGGAAAATATCAAGGTTGCGGGCGCCCACACGATCGTCGAGAACATGCGTCATGGTATGTCTCCGCAGGAAGCCGGGATGGACGCCTTGAAGCGTATCGTCCGCAACTACAACGGTGACATGAATAAGCTGCGTTTCATGGACATGACCTACTACGTCCTTCGGAAGGACGGCGCCTATGCAGGAGTGTGCCTGTGGGAAGGTTATTCCGAGGGACATCCGCATAAGTTTACGGTGCATGACGGAACGCTGCGATCTGAAGTTGCAACCCCGCTGCTGAAAGGCTATGCGCGGGAATGGCCACCGTTTCCACCAATCCCCGAGGATCTGAAGAAAGACTCTGAGTATCTGAAGTAATGCATCAGAGTTCGTTCTTCTTCAACTGCTGCACCGCGTAGTCACAAGCCCTGGCGGTGAGGGCCATGTACGTCAGCGATGGATTCACGCATGACGAGGACGCCATTGCCGCACCGTCCGTGACGAACAGGTTCTTCACATCGTGGGCCTGATTGTGCGCGTTCAGGACAGAAGTGTTTGGGTCACATCCCATCCGGGCCGTACCCATCTCATGAATCGCCAATCCCGGTGGATCGTGATCAGTAAACGGCTCGATCTCGCGAGCGCCTGCGGCAGCCAGCATCTCGGCCGCAGTCATTTCCATGTCCTTCTGGATCGCACGTTCATTGTCGCCATACGAACAATGGATCCTGAGAACGGGGATGCCCCATGCGTCGACTTTGTCCTTGTCTAGTTGTACATAGTTGTCGTGATTCGGCAGGCACTCGCCAAACCCATAGAAGGTAAACCTCCAGGGCCCATCGCGCCGCAAAGAGCGCTTGAACTCCGGGCCAAACGCAATTTGCTTGATACCGCGACTCCATCCCTCACGGGAACCTCCACCTTGGAAGCCGTACCCCCGCAGAAATTCGGGGTGTTTCGTCTT
>Ga0335071_10008997_pt1 | contig 10230 bp, 8 predicted proteins | sample Lox_Sample_15_FD_206724 | JGI IMG/M metagenome (GOLD analysis project Ga0335071, IMG submission 206724) | Soil microbial communities from Loxahatchee National Wildlife Refuge, Florida, United States - Lox_Sample_1.5 | ecosystem: Environmental > Terrestrial > Soil > Wetlands | place: USA: Florida...
GGCCTCGAGTGCGGCATCATCGGCGAAAAGTACCCCGGCATGGATATGGTCTCCTTCGGGCCGACCCTTGAAGGGGTCCATTCTCCCGACGAAAAGATCCACATCGACACGGTCGCGAGGTTCTGGGACTATCTTCTTGCGATCCTGAAAAACGTCAACTGACCCTTCCCGGAGATCATAATGAGCGAACAGGCAGAAGCCTCCCTCCAATTCTGGAACCCTTCCCGGAGGCCGTATCGGTACACGGTACTCCTCTTTGTCAGCCTTCTTACGTTCGGGAGCTACTTTGCGTACGACAGCGTGGGGGCGATTGCTCCGACGCTCATCGCAGCTCTCGGAGTCGGGAGGGAGGCGATCGGCCAGATGTATACCCTTTACAGCGTGGCGGCGATCCTTTCGGTCTTCATCGGCGGACTTCTTGTCGACAAGATCGGCACGAGGCGGGCGAGCCTCCTCTTCACCCTCCTCGTGGCTGTCGGGGCGGCGATCGTCGCGATGGCTCCGAACATCTATGTCCTCTACGGCGGGAGGTTCATCTTTGGGTGGGGTTCTGAATCGCTCGTCGTGGCCCAAAGCGCGATTTTCACGCGCTGGTTCAAAGGAAAGGAGCTGGCTTTTTCCTTCGGCGTCGGTCTCACCGTGAGCCGGCTTGGCACGCTCTTCAGCTTCAATACCGAGGCTCTCATCGCGGAGTATTTCGGGAATTACAAATCGGCTCTCTGGGCGGCCGTCCTGTTCTGCGTCGTCTCCGTCGTCGCGAACCTCATCTTCAACCTCCTCGACAAAAAGGGGGAAAAAGCGCTTGGGTTGAAGGAAGAAGGCGGTGGGGACAAGATCGTCCTCGCCGATGTCAGGAAGTTCAAAGCGTCGTACTGGTATGTCACCCTGCTTTGCGTGACCTTCTATTCGGCGATCTTTCCGTTCACGGCCCTCTCGACCGATTTTTTCAATTCGAAGTGGGGGTTGTCGATGACTGCCGGCTCGGAGGGGGGCTTCTTTTACCAGGTGTTCTATAATATTCTCCACATGTTCAGCACCGCCGGCGGCACGACGACGATCATCATCTTCGCTTCGATGGTCTTCGCTCCCTTCTTCGGACAATGGGTGGATCGTTTCGGCAGACGGGCGAGCGTCATGCTCATCGGCTCGCTCCTGATGATCCCGGCCTTCCTTTCGATGGCCTTTACGATGATTCCCCCTGCTTTCCCGATGGTCGTTCTCGGCGCGGCCTTTGTCATGGTCCCCGCCGCCATGTGGCCCTCCATCCCGCTCATCGTGGAGGAAAACCGGGTGGGGACAGCGTTCGGCCTCACGACGATGATCCAGAATTTCGGTCTCGCCCTTTTCCCCTGGTTGAACGGGTTGTTGCGTGATTCAACGCAAACCTATACGGCCAGCATGGTTATGTTCTCCTTCCTTGGCGTGATCGGACTGGTGTTCGCATGGCTCCTCAGGAGAAGCGAACGGGGTCCGGCCGGGCACGGACTGGAAACAATCAAGAATGCGTAGGAGTCGGGTTCCGGCAGCACCTCGATCCCTTCGCGGAGTTTTTCTTCAGGCACTAACTTCTCTACTTTTCAGGAGTCGTCGATGATCTCTGAATCAACAAAATCAATTCTCGCGGGGACGGTTAAAGAGTGGAACAAATTCAAAACCGAACAGATCAAACTCTCGCTCGTGGCGAACGATATCGCCGCCATTGCGTCGAAAGTGATCCTCGAACAACTCCAGTTCCTCAAGGGGCAGGGGATCGACGTGCAGGCGGAGAACATCGATTCGATGAAAATCCTCAACGTTCCGATCGTCGTCCAACCGATCATCGAGGCCGTGTTTCCGACTTCAAAGGGGAGCGTCCTTCTTAAGTGCTCCGGAGCCGCGAGGACGATAGTCATCAACCCCAACCTCAGCATCTCCGCCGGCGGGACGGCGATCACCTACGAGCAGCTTCAGAGGGCGGTCCCCGATTCGTTCGCCGCGAATGCGGCCGAGTTTGTCCGCGATGCATTCCTCAATGTGGCGAGGTCGGGTGGGAAGGAAGCCGGCGCCGCATAGGCCGATTGTGCCGAGGGTAAGGTCCGATGGGAAATTTTCTTCACCCCAAACATTTCAGCCTTGAGCAGGCCCGGAAGACGTTGAAGGCCATACTCCCCCTTGTGGAGGAACTGGCTGGCCTCAAGCGAACGCTGAATGACAAAGGGTTTGACGCTTACCGGCACACCTACTTCGGAGGATCGGGGCCGAACGGCGAGCGGGTCTATCCTCAGGAGCTTGAGAGGCTTGTGGAGATCGTAAAGATGTTTTCGAACGACGGAATCCAGGTGAAAGGACTCGACCACGGTCTTATCGACTTCCCGCACGTCAGGAAGAACGGGCAAGAGGTCTATCTCTGCTTCCAACTGGGGGAAGAGGATATCCTGTACTGGCACTCCATGGAGGATGGTTTCGCGGGTCGCCGGTCGATCGACGAGCTATGAGGCGGAACCAGCCGAAGGTGCCTCTGTGAAGACGCTCCTCACACAGTCTCCGCGCGTTGCGGCGCGTCTCATCCGGCGTGGCGAAATCGTCGCCTTTCCGACCGAGACCGTCTACGGCCTTGGAGCGGATGTCTTCAACGAACGTGCGCTGAAGAAAATTTTCGCCGCGAAAAAGCGTCCCGCCGACAACCCGTTCATAGCCCATGTCGCGGAGAAGAACGAAATCTCCCTCCTCGCGAAATCAATCACTCCGGCGGCGGCCCTCTTCATCCGGCGCTTTTTCCCCGGACCGCTCACCGTTGTTCTCCCCAAGAAACCCGAAGTTCCGCTGACCGCCACGGCCGGACTCCATACGATCGCTGTGAGGATGCCTCGACACCCCGCAGCCCGGGCACTTCTCCGCGCCTGCGGCGTCCCGCTCGCGGCCCCTTCCGCCAACATTTCCGGAAGACCGAGCTCGACGACGTGGCAGAGCGTCTATGCCGACCTCAACGGTCGCATCGGCGGAATTCTGAAAGGAGGACGCTCACCCGTCGGGCTGGAATCGACGGTCGTGGATTGCACGGGAAGGGTTCCGCGTTTACTCCGTGCCGGCGCAATCTCCCTGGAACAACTCCGGAAGATTGTTCCCTCGACCAGGCCGGCGGTGGTCCGGAAAAATGCCGTGGCACGAAGTCCCGGGATGAAGTACCGGCACTACTCTCCCCGCGCGCGTGTTCTCATTGTGGCCGGCGGAAGAATTCCACACTACGGCTCTACGACGGGGTATATCGGAACGCGGCGCCCCCCGGCGGGGACTGATTTTGGGCTGGCCAAGGTATGCAGGAGCCCGGCCGAATATGCGCACGAGCTCTATGCCTTCTTCCGAAAATGCGATGAGGCGAACATCGACACGGTCTACTGCCAGCCGGTCAAGCCGGCGGGCATCGGTCGGGCGCTGATGGATCGCATACGCAGGGCATCGCACCTCTGAATTCCGAGCGCGGACCGGGGAACGACATTTTTCTCGATGACCCGCCGCGTGATCAATGAATGGTGTACGAGTGATCTACAGCCTGACATCAGACTACAAACCCGAAGGAGATCAGCCGGAGGCGATCCGCCAGCTTGTCGAGGGACTCCGTCGAGGGGATAAGTACCAGACCCTTCTCGGGGTGACCGGGAGCGGCAAGACCTTCACCATCTCCAATGTCATCGCCGCGACCGACAGGCCGGTTCTCATCATGTCTCACAACAAGACCCTCGCGGCTCAGCTCTACGCCGAGTTCAGGGGCTTCTTCCCGAAGGATCATGTCGAGTTTTTCATCAGCTACTACGATTATTACCAGCCGGAAGCCTACGTCCCGACGACCGACACGTACATCCAGAAAGACTCGTCCGTCAACGACGAGATTGACCGGCTACGCCTGCGGGCCACCAGCGCGCTCCTGAGCGGCGAACCGAACGTCATCGTCGTGGCTTCGGTGAGCTCCATCTACGGGATCGGAGCCCCCGACGAGTGGATGCAGCAGATGGTCGTCGTCAAGAAAGGGGAGAAGATCGAGAGGAACGTCCTCCTCCGAAAGCTCCTCGACATCTACTACGCCAGGAACGACTACGAATTCACCAGGGGCACGTTCAGAGTGCGCGGCGACGTTGTGGAGATCATTCCCGCGTACGAGAACGAAGAGGCAATACGGATGGAGTGGTTCGGCGATGAAATCGAAAAGATCTCGATCATTGACAAAGTCGACGGCGCGATCCTCGGCGAGACAGACTACGAGGTCATCTATCCGGCAAAACAATTTGTGACGACCCGTGAATCGCTCGATCGGGGGATCAAGGGGATTGAGCTGGAACTCAACGAGCAGCTTGAGCTTCTCCGTTCCCAAAACCAGCTCGTCGAGGCGCAACGGCTCGAGCAGCGGACCAGATTTGACATCGAGATGATGAGAGAGGTGGGATACTGCAGCGGAATCGAGAACTACTCGCGTCATCTTGCCGGACGACCTGCGGGATCGAGGCCGTACTGCCTCTTCGACTATTTTCCCAAAGATTTTCTCCTCATCATCGACGAATCGCACGTCACCGTTCCCCAGATCGGGGGAATGTACTTCGGCGACCGATCCCGGAAAGAAACGCTCGTGAAGTACGGATTCAGGCTTCCCTCCGCGCTCGACAACCGTCCCCTGAAATTCGACGAGTGGGAACAGATGGTGAACTCGGTCATTTTTGTCAGCGCGACGCCGGGACCATACGAAATGGAAAAGTGCAAAGGGGCGTTCGTCGAGCAGGTGATCCGGCCGACGGGCCTCGTCGACCCGGTTGTGGAGATCAGGCCGGTGAAGAACCAAATCGACGACCTTATCGGGGAGATCCGCAAACGCGCGGCGGCCAAGGAGCGGATTCTCGTCACGACGCTCACGAAGCGCATGGCGGAAGATCTGACGGAATACCTCGAAAACATCGGGATCCGGGTCCGGTATATCCATTCGGAAATCGACGCCCTCGAGCGGGTGGAAATCCTCCGCCATCTTCGCCTCGGTAACTTCGACGTCCTTATCGGCGTGAACCTCCTCAGGGAGGGGCTTGACCTGCCGGAAGTCTCGCTTGTGGCCATCCTCGACGCGGACAAGGAGGGCTTCCTCAGGTCCGAGCGCTCGCTCATCCAGACAGCGGGGCGAACCGCGCGCAATGTCAACGGCACCGTCATCATGTATGCGGATAAGATGACCGATTCGATGACCAAGATGATGAACGAGACGAATCGGCGGCGTGAGAAGCAGATCGCGTTCAACGAGGAACATCACATCACGCCGAAGACGATCTATAAAAGCTACGAAGAAGTCATCGCCTCGACCGCGGTCGCGGACGTCAAAACGGCGCGCGATCAGCGACGGGAGCGCGAGACGATGCCCGCCGTGGCGGATTCCATCATCAGGTATCTCACTCCGGAGCAGAAGAGCGATCTTCTTGAAGAGTTGAAAGCGGAAATGGAGCGTGCCTCACGCGACCTTGAATTCGAACGTGCCGCCCAGCTTCGGGACGAGATCCGGCGGCTCACGGAAAAAAAAGACTAAGGGGAAACATCAGGGGGGAGCATGACGCTCCATTCGTTATACCGGGGGATCATCACTCCGTTCAAGGATTTTGTCTTCCCGCCTCTCTGTTTCCTCTGCGGCTCCCGTCTTTTGTCGGATGAAGTCCGGATTTGCGCGCGGTGCTGGAATTCCATCCGCCCCGTCCGCCGCGGAGATTACACGTTCACGGTTCTTCTGGAGCGATTCGCCGCCGGAGGGGCCGTCGATGCCTTCCAGGCCGCATACTATTTTGAGGAGGGAGGGAGCTTTCAAAGGATCGTCCACTTTCTGAAGTACGACGCGGTGACTGTCTTTGGGGTCGAGCTCGGGTTGCGTTTGGCAAAAGTCCTTCTCCCGGATCCGGAGATGGAGCATCTTGACGCCGTCATCCCGATCCCCCTGCACAAGAGCAAGCTGCGGGAAAGGGGATACAATCAAAGCGAGTCGATCTGCCGCGGGATCGCGAGAGTCCTTCAGCGCCCCGTTGCAGCCGACATCATTCGACGATCCAAGAGGACTGTCTCGCAAACGCATCTCTCTGCCGAGGAGAGAAGGTCGAATGTGGGAGATGCGTTCGATGTAAGACCGAAAGAATATGGACGCGTTTCGGGAAAATCCCTCCTTCTCGTTGACGACGTTATTACGACAGGCTCGACGATCGAATCCGCCGCGAGAACGCTAAAGAAGGCGGGTGCACGGAGGGTCGTCGCCGCCTCGGCGGGACTTGCAATGCTGGATGTCGGAGCAAAAGTAGCGTGACCGTTCCCCTTCCTTGCCAAATGTCGGGCCTCCAGAATGAAGGAGACGTCGGTCACACTTCTCATGGATAGTCCTTGGGAGTGTTGCGTCTCAGGATTTTTCACCTGATATTTGAGTCAGCACTCTTTTGGTCAAAAAGAACGCTATGCGGACATTCCGGCTCATTGTTATCTACCAAGTCGTTGTCACAGCGTTCTTTATCGGTGGATGTGCAGGAAATGCTCCCCACGATAATCCCCTCGATCCGCAATCCCCGGGCTACACAGGGACAGGTGCTTACAGCGGCAAGGTGACGCTTCTGGACCTTCCTCAAACCGGAGTAGCCGGCGCAACCGTTTCGACGAACCCCACAACCGTCACCGTGCTGACCGACTCCGCGGGGAACTTCACCTACCCGTCGATCGGTGCGGGGGCGTACGAGGTAAGTGTTGCGAAGGATGGGTTCGTCCCGGAAACTCTACGGGTGACGATCGGGGCGGGGGGAAGCCAGTACACGGTTTTCGCGCTCGACGGGGCCCCCGTGATCACCTCCGCAAACGTCGTGACGACGAAGATCGATCAGTGGTGGCCGAACCCCGCGTACTTTGCCGGCATCACCGCCTCGATCACGGACCCGAACGGAGTTACCGACCTCGACTCCGCGTGGTTCTCCGTCGATTCCACATACTATCCGCTTACATATTCAGTGACCGACAAGAATTTCCAACTGACGTTGACGTCGTACGAGATTCCCTCCAACAATATTGAATGGCTTGTCGGAAAGCCGCTGACAATCGTGGCCCGCGACAGGGAAGGAGCGACAAGCACGAGCGCCCCGTTCTACGTCACCCGGACGATCGAAGACGAAGCGACGCCGGTCACCCCGGCTTCAGGCGATACCGTGTCCAATTCGCCCCTCCTCGTCTGGTCCGCCCCAAACGTCCGCTTCATCTATACGTACACCCTCACCGTGGTGCGGACAGACGCAGGGATCGAGCAGACCGTCTGGTCACAGGATAATGTCGGGAGTCATCTCTACACGTACCAATACCCGTCCACGCTGGCTCAGGGAAGCTACTTCTGGACCATCGCCGTTGTCGACGAGTACGGGAATTCGGCGCGTTCGAAAGAATCTTCGTTTGTGGTCAACTGAGCATGAGCACGGAAGCCAACGACAACGTCGACGCTCTCTTCGAGGTTGCGCAGGTGGTCAATTCGATTCTTGAACCTTCCGAACTTCTCGCGAAGGTTCTCGAAATCGCCATAGTCCATCTCAGCGCGGAGCGGGCGTTCGTCCTTCTTGCGGACGCGGCGGCTCCGGGCGGATTCACGGTCGTTGCATCACGCAACTTCACCGAGACGGACGGAGCGAGCCGTCTCGCGGCCTCTTCCTCAGTCGTCTCGACGGTCCTCCAGACCGGCAAACCAGTTCTCAGTTTCGACGCCCTCACGGATCAGCGGTTCGAGGCCTCGACGAGCATTATCGCGCAAAAGATTCTCTCCATTGTCTGCATCCCTCTCCGCGCCGGCGACCGGCTCATCGGTGCGGTGTACCTCGACAGCGCAAAATCGCGACATGCGTTCACGGACGAAGCGGTGAAGTTCCTCACGGTTTTTGCGGGCCTCTCCGCGATCGCCATCGAGAATGCCCGGAAATTTGCCGATCTCCAGGAGGAGAACAAGAGGCTGAGAAACGAGGTGACGACTCCCGCGAAATTCAAAGGGATCGTCGGAAAGAGCAAACGCTGGCGGGACGTCCTTGAACTCGTCGAGAAGGTGCTGGATGTGGACGTTTCGGTCCTCATCACCGGGGAGAGCGGCACGGGGAAGGATGTCGTCGCGCGGGCCATCCACTTCAACGGAGCGAGAGGGCAGAAGGCCTTCGTGAGCGTCAATTGCTCTGCGATCCCCGAACAACTGCTGGAAAGCGAGCTCTTCGGACACACGAGGGGGGCTTTCACCGGAGCCCACGCCGACCGGAAAGGACTCATTGAGAGCGCACACGAGGGAACGCTCTTTCTTGACGAGATTGCCGACCTTCCGGTTCCCCTCCAGGCAAAAATCCTTCATGTCCTCCAGCAACGGGAGATCCGGAGAGTGGGAGAAACGAGAGACAGAAAAGTCGACGTCCGGATTATCGCCGCAACGAACAAGAACCTTCAGGACGAAATTGCGGCCGGGCGCTTCCGAGAAGACCTCTTCTACCGGCTCAATGTCGTCACGATCCAATTGCCGGCGCTTCGGGAACGGAGCGAAGATATTCCTCTCCTCGCCGAGTCCTTTTTCCTCGCGGCCTGCCAGGCTCACAACCGGAAAGTCCAGCGCATCGGCGCGGAGGCGATGCAGTTCCTCATGGGGAATGCCTGGCAGGGGAACGTCCGTGAGCTTCAAAACGTCATCGAACGCGGAGTCGTCTTGTGTTCGGGCACGGAGCTTCGGCGCGAGGATGTAGCGACGGGAAACCCCGGCCCCGCGGCAACGAGCGGCAAGAACCTCGATGAATTTGAGAAGGATCTCGTGAGGCTCACCCTTAATGAGATGGGGGGAAACCGGAAACAGACGGCGGAGCGCCTCGGAGTTTCGCTCCGCTGGCTGCAATACAAGCTCAAGGAATGGAATATTGGCTGATCAGGCGTTCAGGCTCGACGATACGCTCAGCGAAAGCACCACGACGACAGTCTACAGGGCGTACCAGGTTAACCTCGACCGGACCGTGCTCCTCAAGGTGCTTAACAAGAGCCAGCTCGGCGACGTCGATTATGTGGAGCGGTTCCGGCGGGAGGCACGCGCCTGCGCGGCGCTGAAATCGGAGAACATCGTCCAGGTCTTCGACCTGACAGAGCTCGACGGTGCCCCCGCAATCGTCATGGAATTCGTCGAGGGGAGGTCGCTCAAGGAGATCCTCGAACTCGAGGGAAAGCAGAGCCCGGAGTTTGTCCGGAGGGCTCTGCGCGATGTCCTCACAGGGCTCTCCGCGGCGCACAAAAAAGGGATCTTCCACAGGGATATCAAGCCGGGAAACATCCTTGTGGAAACTTCGGGAACGATGAAGGTGACCGATTTCGGCCTTGCCACGGTCCCCCGATCTCCCGTTCTCACCATGGATGGGATGGTGCTCGGGACCCCGGCGTATATGTCGCCCGAGCAGGCCCGCGGAGAAGCGGTCGATGCCCGGAGCGATCTTTTTTCCCTCGCCGTGACCCTCCTTGAATTGTCGACCGGGAAAAGAATCTTCGACGGTCAGTCGTACTCCGAGTGCATCAGGAAGGTCCTTGCCTTCACTCCTCGCGCGATCGAGGAGGATCTCCGCCAACTCCCGGACGATCTCTCGTCCATTCTGCGACTCTTACTCTCACCGGCGAAAGGGGAACGGCCGGCGTCGGCGGATGAAGTACTCGATCTCCTCGGGGAGGGAGGCACAACCGCCCCGAAGCATCACGCAGCGCCTCTCCGTCGGTACGCTTCGACGGCAGCCTTTGCCATATTGGTCATCGCCGCCCTTCTCTATGCTTTTTTCTCGGTGAAGCGTGAACACCGGGCAACGAATGTCGCGGTCGAAACCCTCGGCGTTCCTCCGGTCCGCGAGGCGAAACCGGATACTGCTCCGCAACCGGCGACGGAGCTCCCTGAGCGGAGCTCCCGGCATGAATCCGAAATTGCGGCGGCGGGGCATCATTCCGCATTGCCGTCTACGGCTCCCGTCCGGCCTCGGGGCGATTCAGGTTCGGTCGTCGTGCGTTGCGTCCCGTGGGGGATGGTCTATGTTAACGACATCTACCTGGGACAGACGCCATTTTCGAAAGCCGTGCGTGTAAAGTCGGGGCCATGCACCATCACTTTCTCGAATCCGATGTTCGTTCCGGTTTCGAAAAGGATTGTGGTACCGGGAGACAGCGAGGTCGTCGTTGAGTCGAACTTCCTGGATCAGGCAGGGTTTATCGTCATAAGGGTTTTACCAT
>Ga0335071_10009001_pt1 | contig 10228 bp, 7 predicted proteins | sample Lox_Sample_15_FD_206724 | JGI IMG/M metagenome (GOLD analysis project Ga0335071, IMG submission 206724) | Soil microbial communities from Loxahatchee National Wildlife Refuge, Florida, United States - Lox_Sample_1.5 | ecosystem: Environmental > Terrestrial > Soil > Wetlands | place: USA: Florida...
GCGCGATCGGTACGGTGGTCTTCGGGGGTATGCTTTCTTCAACACTGCTCGCGATACCGTTCGTCCCCGTATTTTACGTCTTCATTCAGAAGCATGGGGGAGGGCGGCGCATGAGAAAGAAGACGACGTAGGACGTCCGTCCGCTAGGGGCGGACTCGGACGACCGCTTCCCCCCGCATCGGGGACCTGGAGGGCTAGGGCGATGGAAGAAAACGGAAAATCTATCTTGCAAAGCAGTGCACTCATGCTACAATGGGCTTAGAGCGGAGGGAAGATAACGCTGAAAGACAAAGTCTTGGGCTTCCCAGGTACACCAAAGGCGTGCCGGTCTTCCTAGCCCGCCAGGGCGGTCGTCCTAACGAATAAAATGAGTGATCTTCCTAGTCCGCCTCGGCGGACGGTCGTATCTAGTACAAGGGAGGAAATGATGAGCAAAGGGAAAACGGAGTCGCGCTTCTCGCTGGATCGGCGAACATTTCTTAAAGCGGCAGGACTGGGAATTGCCGGTGCTGCCATCGGCAATTCCCGTTTCAATCCTTCACCCTTGATGAGGCCATGGCTGCCGCAGCCAAGGACGGGGCAACGGTTGTACCGACTATTTGCGCCATGTGCGGGCCTGCCGCGAACTGCGGGGTCTATGCCTTCACGAAGAACGGCCGGTTCACCAAGGTCGCGGGCATGAAGGAGTCGCCGGTAAACGCAGGCGCAGTCTGTCCGAAGGGCCAGGCAGCGCCGCAGTGGGTCTATTCGCCTGAAAGACTTAAATACCCGATGAAGAGGGTAGGGAAGAAAGGCGAGGGCAAATTCCAGAGGATTACCTGGGACGAGGCCATAACCATCATTGCAGAGACGCTAAAGAAGCAGAAGGAAAAGTACGGGCCCGAATCGCTCGGCTCGCTCTCTCCCGCCAGGCGCACATACAGCGACTACATCCAGCGGTTCCTGATAGCCCATGGAAGCCCGAACTACGGACACAGCGGCATATGCGCGATGCAGATGTCTTTCGGCTTCCATTACACGGTCGGAGATTGGCCGAGAGCGGTTGACTACGCAAACAGCGATCTCGTGCTCATCTGGGGTAAACAGCCCATCTATTCTGCGCCCGCACAGGATGGCGCTAAGGCCTATGTGAATGCGAAAATACGTGGCGCAAAACTCATCGCGATCAAACCCTCTATGGAACCTGATGTGGGACTCGCAGACCAATGGGTACCGATCAGGCCCGGAACAGACGCGGCTCTCGCTCTTGCCATGCTTCATGTCGTAGTCAATGAAAGTCTGATCGACAAGCCGTTCGTGGATCAATGGTGTTACGGATACGATGAACTGAAAGAGCACGTGCAGAAATATCCACCTGCGTGGGCTGAAATGATCACCGGAATACCGGCTGCACGCATTACAGAGATCGCGCGACTCTTTGCCACGACAAAACGTGCAGGCATCGATCTGGGTAATGGCGTCGAGCATGTGCCGTCTTCAAATGACGCGATCAGGGCAGTAGCGATCCTGATAGCGATCACTGGCCACCTCGACAGGCCCGGCGGAAACATATTCGGCGCCGCGAGCACAATGCCCAGGCTTAAGGCCGTCAACCTGCCCGAACGATACACGCAGGCATGGGTGGACAAGCTGGTCTATCCTGAATTTCCCAGACCCTTTCAGCCTTTCGTCGAAGGCACATCATCTGCCTACTTCGGACTCTTCGATAGCGTGCTCACAGAAAAACCGTACCCAATACGCGCCATTATTGCTCCGGGCTCACAGGCGCTTGTCAGTACGCGCGGTGGAAAACGAGTGGTAGAGGCGCTCAAAAAACTTGAGTTCTACGTGATCGCCGATGTGGCGCGGACGGCTGATATGCCCTATGCGGACATCGTGGTACCGCTCGCAACTCCCTACGAGATCGATCATCCATTCGAGGTGAGAGGCAACTGGATCATTGCGCGCAACAGAGTGATCGAGCCGCTTGCCGACTACAAATCGATCTTTGAGTTTTTCTGTGACCTCGGTGTTAAGATGGGCTACGGCGACGATTTCTGGGGCGGCAGCATGACAGCGTCGATGAACGATCAATTGAAGCCTCTCAATATGACGATCGACGATCTTCGCAAGCAGCCGACCGGTATTAAGTATGAGATGCTCCCGAGAAAATATGAAAACTACGAAACGGTGTTCAAGCGGAAGAGCCCGCGGATTTCGAAAGCGCCTTTTCTGCCGCAGGCAAAGGTTGCGATCTACAACACGTCCTTCAAGGAAGCTGGCTACAGCCCGCTCCCTGAATGGAAAGAGCCCCCTGAGAGCATAACCGGTACACCGGAGTTGACCAAGAAGTATCCCCTGATCCTCTCAGATTACCATACGTCCAATGTCTACACTGCTTCATGGCAGAGGAACGTTCCCTACTTGAGAGAGATTCAGCCATATCCTGCTCTTCATATTCATCCCGACGCCGCGAGAGAGCGGGGGATAAAGGATGGTGACTGGGTACGCGTGGAGTCGCCGCACGGCTGGATGAAAGTTAAAGCGGAGTTCTTTCCCGGTATTCGCCCTGATACGGTAATGGTTCTCCACGGATGGTGGCAAGGTTGTAAAGAACTGGGATTTGAAGATTTCCCTTTGCTGGACGGTGGGGCAAACGTGAACATCATGTACAGCGTCGACGCAAAGAAGGCATTCGACCCTGTAGTGACCGCTATGTCGAGCCAGACGCTGGTTCAGATAACCAAAATGTAGTTAAAGAAAGGAGAAGTGATCATGCCGAACGAATACGCCTTTTCTTTTGCGAAGGATAAATGTACGCAGTGTTTTGGGTGCGAGGTAGCGTGTAAGGAGTGGCGAGACGGAGACTTAGGGGTCAGATGGAGAAGGGTTTACAAGATCTGGACAGGCCGCTATCCTGACGTGAAACTCGCATCAGCGTCTGTGTCATGCATGCACTGTGCTGATCCGGCCTGCGTCAAGGCTTGCCCGGTACAGGCGATACAGAAAAGGCCGGAGGATGGTATCGTTGTCGCTGATAGAGGTAAGTGTATCGGATGTAGAACCTGCGAAAAAGAGTGTGCGTTCGGTGCGCCGCAATTCGGAAAAGACGGAAAGATGCAGAAGTGCGACCTGTGCCTGAATCAGCTGGACTTGAACAAGGATTCGCCGCCCTGCGTCGACACGTGTCCCACAAAGGCGCTGCAGCTAGCGAAGCTTGACCCAAAAGAAAAAAAATCAGGGGAAGAGCAGATACAAAAATTGATTAAAGCAGCAAACGCCTGAAGCTGAAATATGTGGCGCGCAATCTGATGCTACTTGTTGGCTGCCTTCCTGGACGCGAGCCCTTGCTGTATCGAGGGTCTCTCCAGTCCGTAGCGATCTAGGAGGGATTCCCATACGCCATCGTCGGTGAGCCGCAGTATGGCAAGGTTTATAGGTTTGCGTAACGGGCTCTGCTTCGGCATCGAAAGAGCGTAAAGATGAGTCCTCAATTTTGTGGGGTAGACAGAGATTCTGCCGCTGTAATCATGATTCGCATAATAGATCGCTCTCGTCTCAAAACAGAGATACCCATCGACCTGACCCGTCAGCACTGCGTTGAGTGCCTCCTCATCAGTATCGAAAAGAGTGTAATAGCCGCCTGCCTCTTTCAGCATATCCACCTGAACCGATCCTTTCTTGACTCCCAGATGCATGTAGCGAATGTCTTCATCCTCCAGCACTTGCATCTGCTGCATCTGGTCAGTGAGTGAGTGCGTGAGCGACGCTATGACCGCGCTCAACGCAAGTCCACAGGTTATCATCCACGTCAAGGCGAGGACGCGGCCCGGCAGCGTCCTCGGATAAATACCGAAACACAAACCCGAGGCCAGGGTTGAGCCGGCCCAGTAAATGCCGGCAGCGATGCCTCTGCTCCTGGTGGGGCCAAAGTCTCCGGGATTGTTTTTCTTCTCTATGAGCCAGATCGAGACGCCCAGCAAGAAAAGCATAGCCATGAGTATGAGAATCACCGTGAGAGTCCCCGTAGTAAAAAAGACTGAGACGGCAGCAAGCCACGGATGCTCATGTGTCGGCTGATAGACTGTCACGACCGCGTGGTGTCCCTCGCCCAGTGCTGTGGAGAAATCGAACCGTTCTTCCCTCTCCGCATTGATGAAGGTAGTCATAGCTGCCACGTCGATCGTGCTTTCTTCAAGGGCGCTTATGATGCTGTTTAAGGGCATCTCCCGAAAGACGTAGGGTCTCTTCAAATACATCGCAATAAGCTTCCAGAAGTCTACCATCGGTCCGGTCCAATTCCCCTGCTTGTCTTTACTGGTGTAAGTTTGATCAAGCTGGATTGCAACCACCAATGGTTTCTCCGGGGGATTTTCGTGTGCGATGGGTAGTCCTGTTGCCCAAACCAGGCCTGTCGTTCCCACGAAGAAAAGGACCGTCATAATCGCCTTCAACAAAAGAAGATGACGACTGCCCTTTTTCATGCGGTAAGAGAGCCTCTGTGAACTACCGTTTTCCACGTCCGGCTCCATATCGTCTCTTTTCTTCCATCGGATTGAGCGTCCCCGTCTTGAGGTACTGGCTCAAGTCAAGTTGGTTAATGACCCCCTCGCCCATCGGACGTTCGGCGATCCTCAAGAGCGCCACGTTAAATGGCTTGCGCAGAGGGCTGTCCTTGGGCATTGCAAAGGCTCTCCTGTACGGTTTCAACTCTGTCTCGTACACGGAGAGTTTTCCCCGGTAGCGAGTTTCAGAAAGATAGCGCAGATAACCCTCATCATAGAGGAAGCCGTCGATCTTTCCGCGCGTGAGGGCACCTATGCATTCATCGGTGTTTTCGCAGGCGGTATATCGAATTCCCATTTTTTCCAGCATCTGGACCTGAACCGAGGTGCTGAATACGCCGATGTGCATCCCTTTCAAGCGGGCGGTGTCGATTACCCAGCCTGAATAGTGCTGACTGCTCAGGTAGAAGGTGAGCGACGCGATGACCGCGCCAAACGTAATAACACAGACGACCATCCAGAATAAACCCAGGATGCGCCCCAGGCCTGTTTTCATGCTGATGCCCAAGCATATGCCTGATGCCAGCGTAGAACCTGCCCAAAAAATGCCTGTTCCGATCCCTCTCAGAGCACCCTGCCCGAAGTACTCCTCATTCTCCTTTCTCTCGATCAGCCACGCGATGGCGCCGATCACGACAAGGGCTGCCAGCAGGATGAGCACCACCTCCACGGTAGTCCACGAAAGGAAAATTTGGATGAGTGACAACCATGGATGGTCCCAGACCCGGTATCGCATTGCTATACCTACCTGTCCTGAACCTAGAGGTGTGGAGAGATCGAATTGTTCCTCGCGCGAAACGGAGACGATTATTGGAACAGCTGTGATGTCGATAGCCCCTTCTTGAAGCGCTTTGAGAATCTCATTAAAGGGCATCGCCTTAAAGACGTAGGGTCGCTTCAATTCCTGCGCCACAAGATCCCAGAAATCAATGTAGCTTTTCAGCCACCGGGGATTCTCTCGTTTCGCGACATCGAGGGAAGAGGTGGAAAAGCCGACGATTAAAGGCTTGCCGGGGTATGCCTTTCTGCTCTGGTCAGTCTGTGCTATGGCCCATCCGGCCCCAAGAACAGACCATATCAAAAGAATCACTGCGCAGACGCGTTTCATGTCGGCCTTCTTCTCAAAGCTTACCAACAGGAGCCGGCGAGTGACAACTATTATTTTTTGATTATTGTCTGAAGATTGTCCGCCAGGAATTACTCCAGGAATGCTATTGCTTTTTCCCTTTGTTCTGAGGATCGTCCTTTGATTTTCCATCCTTCCCGTCAGGTTTCTTTTCCATAGTTTCCTCGAGAAGGATTTCCACTTCCTTCGCTTCCTGGGTGTTGCGCCCGTATTTCGCAGCGGCTTTTTCGAAATTGATCCGGGCTGCGGGCATCCTGCCAATTTCAAGGTAGTACCTGCCCAAATACTCGTAACCGATGGCTTCGTAGCCTAATCGCCCGACAACCATAGCGTACTTCTGATAAATGGAGGGGAGATTTTCTTTGTAAGGGAATAGGCTTTTCAATGCCTCCGCTGCGCCTTCGAGATCACCGTTTCCTTCGAGTGCCGATGCGAGAAAATACGTGGCGATGGGGTCTGTCTGATCGCGCAGCACGTCAATTGCTTCTTTGAATCTCTGGGTTCTGACATAGATCTCACCGAGAAAAAGTTTTCTGTAGGGGGAGTTCATGCCTTGAATCAGCTCTTCGGCTTTTGCATTGTTGCCCTTCAGCGTGTAGAGAAGGGCCACTCCGTACGCAGCAACCGGATCTTTGGGGTCTCTCTGGTACCTTCCCATCCACGTATCCTCTATGGCCGGGCCGAGAGGTTTATTCAGGATTTTCAGCCTTGCCTGGACGTAAGGGAAAAAATCTGTATTCACCTTGGTCTTGGGCAGGTGAATCCTGCTTTCAATTCTCGATGCTCGAACGTCAGAGTACGGGTGAGTGAGGAGATATTGAGGAATGCTTCTTTCTGACTCCGTGGCGCGAATTTTTTTCAGGAAATCTGAAAGGCCGTGACCGCTGTAACCTGACGCTTCCGCCGTTTCCAGGCCGTACCTGTCTGCCTCGTCCTCGTCTTCCCGGGAATACTTGAGAGAGACTGTTTGAGCGGCTGCCATGGTGCCGGTCATCAGGGCCGGGCCAAGAGCACCTGCACCGGGGACCATCGCTCCCAGCGTCCCCAGCAGGACCCCGGCAAGGGTTGCCCAACTCAGAGGCTTTTCTTTTTCCATCCTTTTGGCGACATGCCGCCTTCCCACGTGGGCGAGCTCGTGAGACAGCACGCCTGCCACCTCTTCTTCCCTGTCAGCCATTTCGATGAGACCAGTGGTGACATACGTGTACCCGCCCATAGTTGCGAACGCGTTGGGAACCGTTGACTCAACTACCGTCATTCTGACAGGAAAGGGAACCCCAGCATTTGGTTCCAGCCGTTTTGCAATCTCTGCCATGTAAAGACAGACGTAAGGGTCAGTGTTGAGTCTGAACATCCTCAACACTTCCATGTGGATCTCTTTACCTTGTTTTGCCTCTTCTGTAAGCGTCAGAGAAAACGTGGTAAGGGGGAAACAGACAAGCAGGACTGCGGCCGTGAAGGCTTTAAATGTCATCGGTTATTCTTTGCCATGCGGTGGTGTTTGGTTCGTTTTGTCTTCTTCCTGGCCGATTTCTTGGCCGGAGCAGGGTTGTCTGCAGGAACCTTGTATGAAGAAAGCGTGATCGCTGACGCTCTGGCCAGTGTCAACTCCGTCCTTGTGGGAACCTTTTCATAGAGCTGCGCCAGAATTTGGACCGCATCACCCCAGAGGTTTTTGCTTCCCAGAAGTGCAAGGATGTAAATATGACCATCCTTTACGAAAGCTCCTACATAGCAATGTTTTGATACCCGTGTAAAACCCGTCTTTCCGCCGACCGATGGCTCGAAACAGAAGAGAAGCCGGTTGTGGTTGGCGTAACGTATATCCTGCCTTCCCGCTTTGAAGAAGAAATACTTCTGGGAAATAATCTCCCGGAACTGCTCGTTGCCTAAGGCGTATCTAAAGATGAGCGCCAGGTCCCAGCAGGTGCTGTAATGTCCCGGGACATAAAGACCGGACGCGTTTTTGAAGTGGGTGTTTATTGCGCCTATCTCGCGCGCCTTCTCATTCATCATGGTTGCGAAATCTTCTTCGCTTCCCGCAATAGCAAGACCCAGAGTATAGGCCGCATCATTCGCCGATTCAACCATCGTACCACTGATGAGATCTGCGGCGGTGTAGGATTTTCCCGGCGAAAGGTTCAGCTTCGAAGCTGGTATCCTGCGCACACTCGCTGTCGCGGTAATCGGGGTTGAGCCGTCCAGCCTTTCGAGGGCGAGTATTGTGGTCATCACCTTTGTCGTGCTCGCGGGAGGGAGTTCTTCGTGATAATTCTTTCCCGCAAGTACGGCCATGCTTTCCTTTTCTACCAGCAGGTACGAGCGCGCGGAAATCTCGTCGGCTGCAAGCGCTCCGGAATAAAGAAGAGCGATGATGATCATGACAACGGGAACGACCAAAGATTTATGCGTCATCACACCCCCTATAATGTATAGCTGTATCCTCTATTTGTATTGCAGTATATATGCCACCGCTGCCTTTTTCAAGGTCCGAATGAATGAATGTCGCGTGTAAATCGTGTTCACACCGAGACGTCATACCAGTTCGGATTCAAGATGGAGACCGAGGCGGCAGCGAGGAGCTTGCCGGAGGCGTACTCTAGTACGTCGAGGAAAAGCGACGCAGCGACAACGAAAGTATACGCTTGAATCCGAACTGGTATCACTTTTCGAGAGGTTTGACTGCAAAGTTCAGCACAACAGCCTGCACAATATCAAAGAGGATTTCGTCCGAAGAGTCTACGTTCTGCCTTTGGAAATAGGAGGCCGCGGCGGAACGGATGTCGTTGAAGACCTTGAGACAATCCTGCTTCCAGAATGACCTGTCCTCAGCCATGTTTCTCACGGCATCTATGGTCCACTGAGCCGCTTCGGTGTGGGCGGGCGTGACAAACCCATCCATCACATCGCACAATTGGTTGGCAATCTGGCCGGCAGAATACTCTTTGGCATAGTAGTCCACGAGTGCTTTGAATGTGCGGTGTTTTGAGGGATCGCTCAGCATAGCATTGCTCCTCTCAGGGGCTGTGGGGGACCTGCATCAATTCAGGAAGCCGATATTGTCACAACTGACTTTCCTGAAATGAAAACCGCAGATCGCCAGGCCGATAGCAAGGGGCATGAGACGGGGACGTCTGAAGAGTGACCAGATGAGAAGTTTCCAGTACTGATAGCGCTCCTTTTCGGCTATCCCGAGGACAAAAACAGATTTCACGAAAGCGACGACGTGACTCAGACGAAAATGGAACAGCTTCTCCTGAGAGGGCGCGTAGTCAGCAAGGAATCCCCTGATGCGCGCATAATAGCATTTCGGAGAATAGATCGTATCGAGGATCTTCTGGTATCCATTGACAAGCAGTTCACGGTTCATCTTAGGAACGAAATTCATCGAGAGATCCATATGATCGCCTGAAATATCATGAAGCAGACGACCCTCCTTCACAAGTCTGTCGTACAACTTTGTCCCGCGCGGCGCATTGAGCAAGCCCACCATTGCAGTGACGATGCCGCTCTCCTGGATGAACTTGGTGAGCCGGTCAAAAATCGATGGCGGATCATTGTCGAAGCCGAGAATAAACCCTGCCTGCACCTGCAACCCCGATTTCTGTATGGTTTTTACGCATGCCATGAGATTGCGGTTCTTGTTCTGGAACTTATTGCACTCGGCGAGACTGGCTTCGTGTGGCGTTTCTATACCGACAAAGACGGTGTCAAACCCTGCGCGCACCATGAGCCGCATCAGCTGCTGGTCATCCGCGAGATTGATCGAGGCTTCCGTTGCAAACGCAAAGGGATAGCCCTTTTCTTTCATCCACGCGCACATGGCAGGCAGTACATCCTTCTTCAGCTTTGCTTTGTTCCCGATAAAGTTGTCATCAACAAAAAAGACGCTCCCCCTCCAGCCGGTCTCGTAGAGACGATCTAATTCCGCGATAATCTGATCCGTACCTTTGGTTCTCGGTTTCTGACCATACAGCACCGTAATGTTACAGAACTCACAGTTGAAGGGGCAGCCGCGAGAATACTGCACGTTCATGGAAGCATAGTTCTTGAGGTTGACCAGCTCCCAGCGCGGTATCGGCGTCTTTTCGATGTCAGCCCAGTCGCCCGATGTGTAGGTGCGCCGGGGTGAGCCTTTTTCAAGGTCTTCCAGGAACAATGGAAGGGTTATCTCGGCCTCATTGAGGACGAGGTGATCGACGTCGGGAAAATCCTCAGGCATTGCCGTAAAGAGAGGCCCGCCCGCAACAGTCTTAACTCCAAGGGCCTTACACCGGGAGATGACCTGCTGAACCGACTCTTTCTGAATACACATTGCGCTGATAAAGACATAATCTGCCCAGCGCAGGTCTTTGTCCTCCAGGAGTCTTGTCTGCATATCGATAAGTCTTGTTTCCCAGTTGCGCGGGAGCAAACCTGCTACCGTGAGTAGGCCGAGCGGCGGTGAGCTGGCCTTTTTTGAGATGAACCTCAGCGCGTATTTGTACGACCAGAATGTGTCGGGATGCTCTGGATAAACCAGCAAAACTTTCTTGCCTGTCATTGCCATGCTCTGTCG
>Ga0335071_10009002_pt1 | contig 10227 bp, 6 predicted proteins | sample Lox_Sample_15_FD_206724 | JGI IMG/M metagenome (GOLD analysis project Ga0335071, IMG submission 206724) | Soil microbial communities from Loxahatchee National Wildlife Refuge, Florida, United States - Lox_Sample_1.5 | ecosystem: Environmental > Terrestrial > Soil > Wetlands | place: USA: Florida...
GGCCACGGCGGCCTGGCTGCTGTGGCGCCTGACCGGCCTCCCGTACACCACCGGCGCGCACGCCTACGAGCTCTACGAGCACGGCGGCGACTGGTGGCTCGCCGAGAAGATCCAGCTCGCGCGCCTCGTCCACACCTCGACCGAGATGGGCCGCCGCTCGCTGCTGGAGCGCGGCGCGGCGCCGGAGCGGGTGGTCGTCATCCGGCGCGGGCTGGAGACATTTCCGCCGGAGAAGCCGCTGCGCGCGCCGCGCCGGCCGCTGCGCCTGGTCTGCGTGGCGCGGCTGGTGCCCAAGAAGGGTCTGCGCGAGCAGCTCGCGATCTACGCCGCGCTGCGCGCCGCCGGGGTGGAGTTCGAGGCGCGCATCGTGGGCGGCGGCCCGCTGCGCGCGGAGCTCGAGGCGATGGCGGCGGCCCAAGGCCTCGCGCCGCAGGTCGGCTTCCTGGGCCAGGTGCCGCCCGACGCCGTGGCGGAACAGCTGCGGTGGGCCGACGTGCTGCTGCACACCGGCATCGTGACCGCGACCGGCGACCGCGACGGCCTGCCCAACGTGATTCCCGAGGCGATGGCGGCCGGCGTGCTCGTGGTGACGTCGCCCGTCGCCGCGACCACCGAGGCGGTGCAGGACGAGGTCACCGGCCTCGTGGCCGACGTGAACCGGTCCGCGGACTGGGTGGCCGCGCTGCGCCGGCTCGCGGAGGATGACGCCCTGGCGGAGCGCCTGCGCACCGCCGCGCGGCGCTGGACCGAGGAGAACTACGACGCGCATCGGAACGCGGCGCGACTGCTGGCGTCCTTCGAGCAGGTGGTCGCCGACCGGAATCGCTGGGCCCCGCCGGCCGGGGTGATCGGAAATGGAGCCGGCCGATGATCTACTTCGACGTCACCAAGATGGGCGCGGCGCGCCACCTGTCGGGCCTCATGCGCCTCAGCGGACGCCTGCGCGAGGAACTGGGCGCGGCCGTGCGGCCGGTGCGCTGGGACCCGCGCCGCCGTTCCTGGCGCGGGGCCGCCGGGCGCGAGCCGGTCGCGTTTACGGGCGCCGACTGGCTGCTGACGGCGGAGCTGTTCAGCGAGCCGGAGCGGCCGGGATTCTGGGAGTTCCTGCGCGGGCGGCACTGCCGGCTGGCGGCGATCTTCTGCGATGCGATTCCGCTGCAGCACCCGCACATCACCTGGCCGCAGAGCGTGGCGCGGCATCCGGAGTACCTGAAGATGCTGGCGGCGTTCGACCGGGTGTGGGCGATCTCGGCCGCCAGCCGCGACGCGCTCGCCGGCTTCTGGCGCTGGCAGCAGGCGGAGCCGCGCGCCGCCCTCGAGGTGCTGGCGCTCGGGGCGGACCACGACCGCTCGCCGCGCGCGCCGGCGGCCGCCGCGCCCCCGGCGCCGGCGCGGCTGCTGTGCGTCGGCATCCTCGAGCCGCGCAAGAACCAGCTTTTCCTGCTCGAGGTGTGCGAAGCGCTCTGGCGCGAGGGCGTGGAGTTCGAGCTGCACGTCGTCGGCCGGGCGAACCCGCATTTCGGCGCGCCGATCGCGCGCCGGCTGGCGGAGCGGGCGAAGACCGAGCCGCGGCTGCGCTACCACGCCGCGGCGCCGGACGCCGTGCTCTCGCAGCTTTATGCCTCGGCGCGGGCGACGGCGGTGCCGACGATCGCCGAGGGCTACGGGCTGCCGGTGCTCGAGTCGCTCTGGCGCGGGCGTCCCTGCGTCGCCAGCGACCTGCCGGTGCTGCGCGAGATCGCCGGCGGGGGGTGCGTGCTGGCGAAGCCGAACGATCCGGCGGCCTGGACGGCCGCGCTGCGGACCGTGCTCACGGACGACGCGGCTTGGCGCCGCCTGGCGGCGGAGGCCGCGGCGCGCCCGCTGCCCACCTGGGCGGAGACGGCGAAGGCCCTGCGCGCCGGGCTGACCTGAGCGACGGTTTCAGTCCGCCACCGGCACGGCGGCAGGCACGCCGAGGACCGGCCGCGCGCGCCAGGCCGCCGCGGCGGCGGCGAAGACCGCAATGCCGAGGACGCCGCAGGCCGACTCGGTCAGCAGCATGCCCTTCGGGCCGAGGCGGGTCTCCGCGGCCGCCAGCGCCAGGCCCATGTACCAGATGGGGAAATTGGAGAGCGAGGCATAGCCGTTGTACTTGGTGGCGGCATTGCCCGCCCCGATGGCGTCGAGCACGAAGGCGGAGAACGCGGCGTAGCAGAAGCCCGTGACCACGGCGTAGCCCAGATTGCCGACGACGTAGACGGCGGGCGTGGCCGGCGCGAACGCCATGGCGAACGTGACGGCCGCCATCAGCGCGCCGAATACGGCGTAGGCGGCGCGGGGGCCGAAGAAACGGCAGCCGTAGCCGCCCAGGAGGCAGCCGGCCATGGAAACGACGCCATTGAGCACCCCCTGCACGAGCTCGACCGCGCCGGCCCCCGCGCCCCAGTGCGCCGCGACCACCGACTGCGCGAGCACGCCCTGGGCGGCGCCGGTGCCGACCGGCACGAAGCAAAGCACGGCGCTGAGCACGCCGTCGCGCGAGCGCGCGACCTGCCACAGGTCCGCCGCCACGTTGCGCATCGCCCGCGGCAGCGACGTGCCGCGCGACTCGGCCGGCACCTCGGGGAGCCACGGCAGCACGGCGGCGCAGGCCAGCGTGAGCGCGGCGAGGACCAGGCCGGCCTGCCAGCCCCGCGGCAGGTTGATCAGCAGCCAGAGGCCGAGCCCGCCGCCGATGCCGGTGCCGCCGAGGTTGCCCGCCTGGAACCAGCCGCTGACCCGCCCGCGATCCGCCGGCGGCGTGAGGTGGGCGACCATCGCCTCGACCGCGAAGCCGAGGAACGTCGCGGCCACCGCGGTGACGAGGATGACGGCCTGCATCAGCCGCAGGGTGGCCGGCCCGAGCGGCACCGCGGCCATGGCGAACATGCCGGCGGCGCTGACGGCGCAGGACAGGAGGTACCAGCGTTTGCGCGAGAGGGTGGTGTCGCCGATCGGGGACCAGAAGAACTTCCAGACGTTGGGCAGCATGCCGGTGGCGATCAGCTCCGCGCCCTGCTGCACGGTGAGGCCGTCGCGCGTGGCGAGGAAGGCGAGGGCGACGCTGACGAACCCGAGGGTGGCCCCGAACGGCGCGATCAGCACCGTGTAGACCAGCGGGTGCGGGGCGGGGCGCGGCGCGGCCGGCGTTCCGGAGGCGGGCGGGTGCAAGGGCGGGCGCGGACCGGGCCTACAGTTTCTTCACCGCGTACGCCATCGCCTCGGCGATCCGGGCGAGATCCTCCTCGCTGTGCATCGCCGACACGGCGGTGCGCACCAGGTCCTTGCCCGGCGGCACGGCCGGAGCGATGGACATGACGGTGAACACGCCCTTGTCGAGCAGCGACTGCCAGAAGCGGTAGACCAGTTCCTTCGAGCCGAGCACGATCGGCACCGCGGGCGTCTCGCTTTCCCACGTGTCGAGCCCGAGGCCCTTGAGGATTTCGCGGTAGCGCCGGGTGTTGCGCCAGAGCTGCTCGAGGTGCTCCGGCTCGCGCTGCATGATGTCCAGCGCGGCCGAGGCGCAGGCGGCCTGGCTGGGGCTGATGGCGGCGCTGAAGATCGTCTGCTTCGACTGCGTGCGCAGATACTCGATGAGGTCGCGGGAGCCGGCGACGAATCCGCCGGTGCTGGCGAGCGACTTCGACATGCTGCCGCAGAGGAGGTCGACCTTCTCGTTGAGGTGGAAGTGGTCGACGGTGCCGCGGCCCTGGCGGCCGAGCACGCCGAAGCCGTGCGCGTCGTCGAGGACGAGGAAGCAGCCGTGCTCGTCGGCGATCTCGACGATCTCGGGCAGCCGGACGATGTGGCCCTCCATCGAGTAGACGCCCTCGACCACGATCAGCTTGGGCACGTTGTGATGGAGGGTCTTGACCAGCTGGCGCAGGTCCTCGGGGTTGTTGTGCGAGAACCGCTCCACCGAGGCCATCGAGAGGCGGATGCCGTCGACGACGCAGGAGTGGATGTTCTTGTCGGCGAGGACGACGTCGCCCTTCTGGGCGAAGGCGGCGACGCTCGACATGCAGGAGATGTAGCCGGCGACGCTGACGTGGCAGGCCTCGCGGCCGAGGAAGGCGGCGAGTTTCTGCTCCAGGTCGAGATGGAAGGCGCGGGAGCCGTTGGAGGCGCGGGCGCCGGTCGTGCTCGTGCCCCACTGGAGCAGCGCGGCGCGGCCGGCCTCGATCACCTTCGGGTGGAACGACAGCCCGAGGTAATCGTTGCTCGACAGCATGATCATGTCGCGGCCGTGCAGCTTGATGTGCGTGCCCTGCTGGGACTCCATCGCGTGGTAGAACGGCGCGTACTTCAGCCGCATCGCGGTCTGGTAATCGTCGCGGCAGCGCTCGAGGATCGCCTTTTTGTTCCGGGTCAGGAGGGTGAGCGCCATAAGAGGGTGCCGAACGTTGAGGGAGCCGGGGGGTGGTTGGCAAATCGAAAGCCCCGGGGGCGGGGTGCGTGCCGGTTCAGGGTTCAGAGTTCCGCGTTCAGGGTTGGGAATTCGGAACGGATCCAGATGGAGCACCTCGGGCGGCCGAACCCTGAACCCTGAACCCTGAACCCTGAACCGGGGCTCACCCGGCTGCCGCGCCGCGCCGCCGCAGCGTGCCCATCCACGCGGTGAGCTCCGCGGCGTACACGGACCACGTCCGGAGGGTCCGGCGCCGCGCCGCCCCGGTCAGGGCCGCGAGGCGGTCGGCATCCGTCAGCAGCAGCTCGATCGCGCCGGCGAGGGCGGGGGCGTCGACCCGGTCCAGCGCGATGCAGCCGCCGTCGCGCGCGGCCTCGCCGAGGGCGCTGCGGGCGGAGCAGATGCACGGCTTGCCGTGGCTGAGGCTCTCGAACACCGGCAGGCCGAAGCCCTCCATGAGCGACGGGTAGACGGTGAAGCGGCAGGCGCGGTAGGCGCGCTGGAGGTCGGCCTCCGCGGCCGGGCCGGAGTAGACGAGGGGCCGGCCGGCCGCCTGCAGGGCGCGTACCCGGTCCAGCGCCGCCCGGCCCGTGTGCGGATGGGAAAGGCCGATCAGGCGCAGCTCGAACCGGCGCCCGCGCGCCCAGAGCGCTTCGCAGGCCTCAAGGAGCGCCAGGTGGTTCTTCCGCCCCTCGAGCGAGCCGATGCTGAGCACGACCGGCGCGGCGTCCGGCGCCGTGGTGTGGCCGAATGGCGAGGGCGCGGGTGCGTCGATGCCGAGGGGCAGGCCGAGGACCGGCGGCGGCTGCGGCACGCCCAGCCAGCCCCAGTAGTCCGCCAGCACGGCGCGCGAGTCGTCGGAAATCGCCGCCACGCCGTCGAACTGCAGCAGCTCCTGGAGGTAGGCCGGGTAGCGGGCCACGGTCTTGGGCGGCGAGAGCTCGGGCAGGCGCAGCGCGGTGGCGTCGTGGAAGATCGCCACCCGCGGCCCGGCCACCGTCCGCAGCAGCGCCGGCAGCCGGCGCGCGACGGCCGGCGAGAAGATCTCCGGCTCGATCAGCGCCGCGCCGGCGCCGAGGGCCGCGGTCGCCTCCGGGTCCGCGCGGCCGGTCCACCGGCGGAGCCGGCCGGCGAGGCGGGCGGCCAGCGGCCAGCGCGCGCCGCGGGCGGCGGCGACCGCGCCCTCCGGCGTGGCCAGCGCGCGCCGCTCCCAGGGGCGCAGCGGGCGCCACCGCCGCTCGTACGGATCGTGGCACACCGGCACCACCTCGTCGGCGCCGGCGGCGAGCGCCCCGTATAGCCCGCGGCACAGCCGCTGGATCCCGGTGAGGGCGCGGGTGTGGCTGGTGTGGGTGAGGTCGACCAGGAGGCGGCTCATGGAGGCGGCGGCGCGTCGAGGCGCCAGATGGTGACTGCGCGGACCGCGCCGATCCGCGTCCAGCGGCCGGTGAGGTGCTGGTCGAAGGCGCGCCATTCGGGATCCTCGATCTCGAACGGGAACAGCACCGCGTAGACCGGCCGCCGGGCGGCGGCGCAGGCGGCGGCGATGCGCTGGAATTCGGCGGCCGTCATCATGTCCCAGCGAATAAAGGTGAACCGGGTGTAGTAATGCAACGCGCCGGTGGCCTGCATCGCGGCCACGATCGCATCGGGCGGCAGGCGGGCCTGCAGCCAGGCGGCCATCTCCGGGTAGGCCCGCTCGCCCCGGCCGATGGTGTAGGCGTGGAGGTGGTGGGCCCAGGCGGCGCCGTGGAGCAGGACCGCCGCCGCGGCCGCCGCCAGCCAGCCGGCGCGCGGGACGAGCCCCAGCCGCGCCGTCAGCCGGCGCGCCACCAGCAGTGCGCCCACGAGCAGCGGCGGAAAGGCGGGCAGCAGGAAACGCAGGTACCACCAGTCATCGTGGGTGTGGCCGTAGAACAGGTAGAAGACCAGGAACGCCAGCGCCCAGACCGCCAGCGTGGCGGTGAGCCGCGATGCGCGGCGGCCGACCCACGGCAGCCCCAGGGCGAGCAGGCCGAGCGGGGTCAGCAGCACCGGCAGCCAGCGGAGGTACTCCAGCAGGCCGGGGCCGATGTTCGCCGGGCCGAACTCCGGGCTCACGTAGCCGTAGCCGGTGGTGACGACGTGGCCGTAGGCCGCCAGGTTGAATCCGCCCTGGAACACCGCCCCGGGCAGGCAGCCGAACACGAAGAGCGTCCAGCGGCGCCGCGACCCGCCCATGGCCAGCGCCACGGGCAGGAAGGCGAGGAGATCGGCGGGCCGGATCAGGACCGCCAGCGCGAAGGCGAAGCCGGCCACCGGCGCCAGCCACGTGCGTTCCCGGCTCCACCACGCCGCCAGCACCGCCGCCGTCACCCACACCAGGGCGGGCACGTCGCTCATCGCCTGCAGCGACATGAAGACGTAGACCGGACTGGCCGCGAGCAGCAGCGCACCGAACCACGCCCAGCCCGGTTCCAGTCCGGCCCGGCGTCCGAGCCGCCAGGTCAGGACCAGGCCGGCGAGCGAGTGCAGGACGATCAGGAGGCCCGGGGCCGCGGCCCAGCCCGCGATCGCCGCCGCGCCGGCGATCATCAGCGGCAGGCCCATCGGGTAGGTCGGCGTCATCGTGACGTGGTCGGCGTCCGGAATGAACCCGAGCGGAACGCCGGTGTAGGGCGGCAGCGCCGCCGGATCCAGGCCGGGCGGCAGGCGCTGCGGCGCGACGCAGCGCCCCTCGCTCAGCAGCCGCGCATTGTTGAGGTAGCCCGAGGGATCCGAGCCGCCGGCGTACGCGCCCACGAAATGCGCGAGGAACAGGCCGTAGAGCAGGAGGCCGAGCACGGGCAGCAGGCGGCCGGTGAGCGACGAAGCGGGGGTGACGGGGGCGTCCATGCTTGGATTGTCTCGCCAAGGCAAAGTGTGTCGTTTCTCCTTTTTTCGTGGAGTGGTTCAAACCATTTCTCGGGACCCGCGCGCGGATCGGCTACCGCCTCGCGTATGCGGCCGCCGTGGGCTTCTTCCTCTGGATCGTCGCGCAGTGCTACATTCCGGGCAAGGGCTTCACCTGCCTGATCGTCTTCGGCGGGGCCGGCCAGGTCCAGCGGATCCGCGAGCTGCAGACGGTCAACTACTACGTGGACAAGGACTCGTACGGCTACGACGGCCAGTATTACGCGCAGCTGGCGGTGAAGCCGCTGCTGATGAGCCGGGACCTGGCCACGGCGGAGGACAACCTGCCGTACCGCGCGCGCCGCATCCTGTTCAGCGGGCTGGCCTACCTCCTCGGCCTCGGCCAGCCGTCGTGGGTGCTGGAGGCCTACGCGCTGGAGAACGTCGCCGCCTGGCTGCTGCTGGCGTGGCTGCTGCTGCGCTGGTTTCCGCCCACCGGGCCGGGCAACCTCGTGCGCTGGGTGGGCACGCTGTTTGCCTGGGGCCTGACGACCAGCGTGCGGCAGGGGCTGATGGACGGCCCGAGCCTGCTGCTGATCGCGTGGGGCGTCCTCCTGGTCGAGCAGGGCCGGCGCTGGTCCGCCACCTGCGTGCTGGGCGTCGCCGGTCTGGGCCGCGAGACCAACCTGCTGACGCTGCCGGTGCTGGCGCCCGGCGCGGACTGGAGCTGGGCCGAGGTCGGCCGCACCGCGGTGCGCTGGGGGCTGGTGGTGGTCCCGCTGGCGGCGTGGGTGGCCTGCATCTGGTGGATCTGCGGGCAGCCGAGCAACGCCGGGGTGGGCAACTTCGGGCCGCCGTTCCAGGCGTACCTGGCCAAGTGGTTCGAGGCGTGGCGCGATTTCCGCGTGGGCGGCTGGGACTCGCTCGGGGGCTGGCTGTTGATCATGCTGGTGTCGCTCACGGTGCAGCTGCTGGTGGTCCTGCTGCGCCCGCGGTGGGCCCAGCCCTGGTGGCGCGTGGGCGCGCCCTATGCGGTGCTCCTGATCGTCCTCGGCCCCGCGGTGTGGGACGGCTTTCCCGGCGCGGCGGCGCGCGTCGTCGTGCCGCTGACGCTGGCGTTCAACGCGCTCGTGCCGCGCGGCCTGCGGTGGTGGCCGCTGCTCCTGCTCGGCAACCTGTCGGCCATCAGCGCGGTCGACCAGCTGCGCCCGCCGGCCCTGGAGAGCTACCGGCTGGAGGGCGCCGTGAACCTGTGGCGGGCGCCCTCCGGGCAGAATCTCGCGGTCGACTTCGGCAACGCCTGGTACGAGCCGGAGAAATCGCGGCACGAATACTGGCGCTGGAGCCGCGGGCCGGCCGAGCTGAGCATCCACAATCCCCAGACCGTCCCCGTCGAGGTGAACCTGCGCTTCGACCTGCGGGCGCTCGATGAGCGCCGCCTGCGGATCTACCAGGGCGCCGCGCTCCGCTGGGAGGGTCCGGTCGACCGCACCGGCACGGCGGTGAACCTGGCGCGGATGCGGCTGACGCCGGGCGCCAACCCGTGGCGGTTCGTGACGGACAAGCCGCCGATCGTGCCCGAGACCGAGAGCGAGTCGCAGCGGCCGCTGGCCTTCAATCTCCGCAACTTCGTGATCGAGGTGGTGCGGACCGACCCGGCGGCGGCGCCGGCGGCGGGCGGGCGGCCCCGGCCGTGAGCGCGGGGCGCCCGCGGGGCCGGATGGAACGTGCAATTTTCCAGCTTCCCCGGGCTTGTCAGGGTCCCGGGTGCTGATTTGATGGCAGGCGGCAGGTCCGCCACTACCCCGGCGCGCCCCGCCAGCGATCCGGCTATCAACTCTCGTTACCCCTTGTCCTTTGTTATCAAGGCGACCCGTGCAGGCGTGCTGCGATTTACGGCACTCTCCCTGCTCACGGCGGCGATCTGGTGCTGGCAGAACCACCGCCTGACCCTGGCGGCCTGGACGCTGCCGCTCGATTACACCGGCGATTCGCTGGAGAATCTCGCCCGCATCCAGGCGGCGTCGGAGGGCGACCTGGTGCCCTTCCGCTCCCACTACGTGCACCGGCTGGGCGCGCCGCTGATCGCCAACTGGAACGAGTACCCGGGCTCGGACGACCTGGCCAATTTCGGCCTGGGCTTGCTCGCGCGGCTGACCGGCGCGGCGGCGGCGACCAACGTGGCGCTGCTGCTGGCGCACCTGACCGCCGCGTGGGCGTTCTACCTGATCGCGCGCCTGCTCCGGCACCGCTGGGAATGGGCCCTGGCGGGGGCGCTGCTCTTCGCCTTCTCCTTCTACAGCGCGACACGCGGACTGCCGCACATGTGGCTGACCTTCACCTATACGGTGCCGCTGGCCCTGTTCACCGCCTGGCTGGTCGCCGCCGGAGGCCTGGCGGCGAAGCGCCGCGCCTGGCGCTGGCTCTGCTATGCCGGGGCGGTGGCGCTGGGGGCGAGCAACCCGTACAACCTCTTCCTCTACCTCCAGCTGCTGGCGTGGGCGGTCCTCGTGCGCTGGCTCCGCTCGCGCTGGTCGCCGGGCGTGCGCCTCGGCGCGGTGTGCGCGACGCTGTCGCTGGCGGTGTTCGCGGCGATCCATGCCCACGTCGCGCTGCACGTGATCAACGATGGCGGGACGCCGCTGCTGGTGCGCAATTACGCGGGCACCGAGATCTACGGCCTCAAGCCGATCGAGCTGTTCGTGCCGTCCAGCCGGCATCACGCCCCGTGGCTGGCGGCCATCGGCTTCCGCTACCTGCGCTGGTCCGACTGGCGGGGCGAGACCTTCTCGCCCTATCTGGGGATCGCCGGCGCGGTGGGGCTGCTCTGGATGCTGGCGGCGTTCCTCCGGAGCCTGCTGGTGGAGCGGCGGCGCCTGCTCGTGGGCTACACGCTCACCACGGTCTGGATCCTGCTCTTCTCCTCC
>Ga0335071_10009003_pt1 | contig 10227 bp, 7 predicted proteins | sample Lox_Sample_15_FD_206724 | JGI IMG/M metagenome (GOLD analysis project Ga0335071, IMG submission 206724) | Soil microbial communities from Loxahatchee National Wildlife Refuge, Florida, United States - Lox_Sample_1.5 | ecosystem: Environmental > Terrestrial > Soil > Wetlands | place: USA: Florida...
GACGCCCTCGACCAACTGGCCGCTCAACCTTTCGAGCTGGGGATAAATCTTATCCTTATGCTCGCGCAGGTGCTTCAGCATGGCGCACCCCGCCGCCATCGCCAGCGGATTACCCGACAGCGTCCCTGCCTGGTACATCGGCCCCAGCGGCGCGACCAGGTCCATGATCTCCGAGGGGCCGCCGTAGGCCCCGACGGGTAAGCCTCCGCCGATAATCTTCCCCATTGTCGTCAGGTCCGGACGGATGTTGTATAACTCCTGCGCACCCCCGAATGCCAATCGGAACCCGGTCATGACTTCATCGAAAATCAAAACCGAGCGCTCACGCTCCGTAATCAACCGCAGGCCAACGAGGTAGTCATCCGCAGCCGGAACGCACCCCATATTGCCGACTACGGGTTCAACGATCACGCACGCAATCTCATGCTTGAACTTATGGAATGCGTGCTCCACTGCCGAAAGGTTGTTGAAGGGGAGCGCCAGCGTGAATTGCGAAAATTCCTCCGGAACTCCGGCCGATCCCGGAATGCCGAGCGTGGCCACGCCAGATCCCGCTTTGACCAGAAGGCAGTCCGCGTGGCCGTGATAGCAGCCCTCAAACTTCACAATGTACTTGCGCTTCGTGTAAGCGCGCGCCAGACGGATTGCAGACATGGTCGCTTCGGTCCCCGAACTGACGAATCGCACCTTCTGCATGTTCGGAAACGCGCTCAGCACGAGTTCGGCTAGATCCGCCTCGGATGGGGTCGACGCGCCGAAGCTGGTTCCGTTGCATGCCGCGCTGAGGATCGCATCCAGAACTCCGGGCTCGGCGTGCCCGAGCAGGAGCGGCCCCCAAGACCCTATGTAGTCGATGTACTCGTTTTCATCCGCGTCCCATATGTGCGAGCCCTTGCCGCGCACCATGAATAGAGGATCGCCCCCCACCGAGCGAAACGCTCGTACGGGCGAGTTCACGCCTCCAGGAATCATGCTTTCCGCGCGTTGCTGCAGACGGCGCGAGTGCTCGGTTTTGCGGGATGTGGTTGATGGCATTCAGCTCCTCCCGGCGTGAGCCAACCATAACGTGATCGAAGCTGGCGAATACAAACGACTACTATAACAGCGGGATCGTCAAAGAAATTAATGGGATATTCATCATTTCGCCATCGCCATGAAACATCGCGCCACTAACGTTGGTGCATCAAGTTACCCTTCTAACCGGGAGGGTTTTGGGAGGACAGTCTCGGGGGCTCCGGACTGTCCTTTTTCTTTTCGCTCTTTAGTTTTGCCTGCCAGGCATCTCCCGACGCGTTAAAAACTCTGTAAACCGGGTGGAGTGCGCTGCAGAACATCAGCTTGCGGCCTTCAGACACGGCTGGAGAGGGTTAACTATAGTTAACACCATAGGGTATGATGGCTTAACAAGCCCTGGGCGCGGGATAATCACCGTTTGGCGAATGTAACTCTTACATCGAAGGCGGCTTGCGCGGCCACCGTGCGCCTGTGTTTCCCGGCGCTGCTGTTATTTGTCGCCACGATTCATACTCCGCTGCTTGTTGCGCAGCAATCGGATGCCCAGGCGAAGCCCACGGCCGCCCTCGAGATCGATCAGTACGCCGACACGGAAACGCTGTTGCCTCACCTCAAGTCCTCGCGCTTTTGGCTCAGCGGACAAGCCAACTTCATCTTTCAGGCGCATCCCGAGTTTCATGCGCTCTACGGCGGCTCCCACAGCCTGAGCTCGCGCTATGAGAAAGCGCTCTCCCGCGTCCTGACACTCTACACCGGCTTTCGTGTCAACCAGTCAACCGAGTTCATCGTGGACATCGAGGAAGCGGGAGGCTCCGCCCTGAGCCAGGGATTTGGACTTGCCGGCAACACCGACCTCGATATCGTCCGCAATCCTCTCCTCAGCAAGTTGCCGTATCTCGGGCGCGGCGAGATTCACTACGTTCTCGCCCTGAGCCAGGACAAGGTGGAAAACGAGCGCAACGCCTTTTCCCTTTTCGACGAACTTCCGCGACGACGTCTCGAACTCCGTTTCGGCAAATTCAGCATGCCGGACTTTTTCGACATCAATTCCGTCGGCTCTGACACGCACTTGCAGTTTATCAACTGGACCATCGACAACAATGGAGCCTGGGACTATGCTGCCGACACCCGCGGCTACACCGTCGGTCTCCTGGCTGACTACGAAGATCGCAGTTGGGGATTCCGCTTCGCGGAAGCCCTTATGCCGGAAGTGGCCAATGGGATCGACCTGGTTTGGAAACCCTGGCAAGTCCACGCGGAAAACTTCGAATACGAGCTTCGGCGCGGAGTGATTCCCGGCAAATCCGGCGCGGTTCGACTGCTCGCTTACATCAACGCGGCCAATATGGGCGTCTATCGCGAGCAAGTGGGCAAAGCGCAACAGAGTGACACAACTCCCGACATCACGGATCATCCCTGGCGCATCACGCGCAAATACGGATTCGGCGCGAACCTCGACCAGACCCTTAGTCACTGTATAAGCGCATTCGCCCGCTTTGGATGGGACAACGGTAAGACCGAATCCTTCGCCTACACCGAGGTCGACCAGACATTCGTTGAAGGTGCCGCCGCGAACGGAAGCTGCTGGCACCGCAAGCAGGACCGCGCCGGCGTGGCATTCGTCAGCAACGCGATCAAAAAGGACCATCAGCAATATCTTGCTCTCGGCGGTCTGGGTTTCCTGCTTGGAGATGGATCCTTGAACTACGGCCGCGAGAATATTCTGGAGTCGTACTACACAGCCCACATCTGGAAAGGGCTTTATCTGGCCCCCGGCGTTCAATACATAAGAAATCCCGGTTACAATCGCGACCGCGGCCCAGCAGTAGTGCCGACCTTCCGCGCTCACCTGGAGTTCTAAACCTCCGGTTGGATTCAGATCAGATTACTCCCGAATCTCGGACGCAAGATCGAATCACAGCAGGCACGTAGCGGAATCGCAAAGTCCCCAACTGTTATCCGCCTGCGTCGGGCCTGGTCCATATGGTCATTGGCTGGATTTGACCCGCTATTCGCCAGCGCCTTAGACTCGGTGATCAGTGGGGTTCTTATGAAACAAGTGGCTTGGGTTCTTGTTCTCTCCTGCCTTGGTGCGCTGCCCGCGCTCGCTGACGACGAAAAAACTCCCCATCATCATGATGAACTGAACCAGACACAACTCGGTACGGTTCACTTTCCCACCTCTTGCGCCGCGACGGTGCAGAAGCCATTCGAACGTGGTGTGGCCCTGCTGCATTCCTTCTGGTACGAAGAGGCCGAAAAAGAATTTCTGGAGATCGCGAAAGATGATCCCCACTGCGCGATGGCGCACTGGGGAGTGGCCATGAGCATCTGGCATCAGCTCTGGAACGAGCCCGACAGCAACGTGATCGCCCGCGGCCTTAGCGAGGCGAATACCGGGCAGGAACTCGCGCGCAAGGCCACTCCACGGGAGCAAGCTTTCCTGGGAGCCATCCGTACGTTTTACGGCGACTCCAGCAAGCTCGATCATCACGCGCGTGCGGACGCTTACTCGCAAGCGATGAAGAAGGTGTACAACGAGTATCCCGACGACCACGAAGCAGCGGCCTTCTATGCGCTGTCACTGCTCGCTTCCGAGCCCGATGACGACACAACCTTCGCCAATCGCAAACAAGCTGCGGCAATTCTCGAGAAGCTGTTCGCGATCGAGCCTGACCATCCCGGGGTGGCGCATTACCTGATTCACAGCTACGACAAGCCGCAACTGGCGCAACTGGGAATCCCCGCCGCACGCCGATACGCGGAGATTGCGCCCGCCGCCCCGCACGCCCTGCACATGCCGTCGCATATTTTCGCGCGCGTCGGATTGTGGCAGGACGATATCAAGTCTAATCTGGCCTCGGTCGCTGCTACGCGCAAGAGTGCGGCTATGCACATGGGAGGCGAAGGACACCAGTTCCACGCCATGGACTTCCTCTTCTATGCCTACCTGCAGAGCGGTCGCGAATCTGAAGCCCGCGCATTGATGGACGAGATCCACCACATGCCGGAGATGCACGACATGTACGGCCTGGGATTCGATCCGCACCTCGCAGCCGAAGCACAGTTCGAAGCTCTCTATCCGCTCGAGATGCGGGACTGGGCCGCAGCCGCTGCGCTCACACCGATGTCCATTCCTGGCACGGCGAATGACTCGTTCGGCTACTGGGCAAAGGCCATTGGCGCCGCCCATCTGCACCAGACGGAAGAAGTCCGCAGAGACGTTGACGCGATTTCGAAGATTCACCAGAAGTTCATGTTCGAGAAGAAGCAGAACTTTGCCGTGGCGACAGAGAATGACCTTCAGCAAGCCAAGGCCTGGCTGTCGTTCTCTGAAAACAAGCTGGACGATGCGGTCGCGATTCTGCGTCCGATGGCGGAGAAGGAAGAGGCTACCGGGGAAGAACCCCAGGGCATTCCAGTGCGCGAAATGATTGCCGATATGCTGCTCGAAGCTGACCGTCCGCAGGAAGCGCTGGTCGCATATCAAGTGGATCTGAAGTTCAGTCCGGGCCGTTTCAATGGGATATCTGGTGCCGCCCGTGCGGCAGAAGCAATGGGCAATCAGAAGGAAGCAAACGAGTACTACGCCATCCTGGTAAAGTCCTGCGAAGGTGGAAACTCGATGCGACCGGAACTAAGCCGGGCGAAACAGTTGCTAGCCAGCAAATAAGCGGATCGACTCTCGAGGGTCGCAGAAATGTCGCTCAGCTGCGATTCACGGTCGGAGATACATCTTCATTATCAGCGCGGCCATGAGCGCGATGCTCCCTAGCATTGCGTTGAATTCACGGTGCTTGCGATAAAGCTCAAACGAGAATCCGCCGCCGGCTTCACGCTTATAGGGTGTGAATCTCGGAAACATTCGTGGGACGTGTTGTGCATAATCCGCGAACTCGAGGAACTTCCCACGCAAGAACGCTTCTTCCGCCCGAATCACCGGAAGATAGATCGCTAAGAACATTGTGGTCAAAATAATTCCTACCCACAAACTGCGAGCGGCAATCGCGAATCCGATGCCGATCAGCAACGAACCCAGGTAGAGCGGATTTCTCGTATAGCCATATGGGCCCGAAGTTGCCAACGCCTCGTTCTTCCGAACGTGACCGGAAGCCAGTGCGCGAACGACAAGGCCCGGAATAATCGCAATCGAGCCGTAGGCCAGGAACGGCCAATTCGGTTTCGCCAGCCAGAAATACACGACAGCGATGACGAACCCGAGCGGCACGCGGATGCGCCGCGCAACGCGGCCCCAGTCAGACATACGCGCGCTCCGACTGGGGCGAATTCAGCAAGGTGTACGCGGCATGGGTAACCGATTCGACGCTGATTTCCAGGAGCCCCGCATCCGGCTCCGATCGCCTTGCGTGAGTCGTCGGGCTTTCAGGATTTCGCAATATCAGGCTAACCGTCCCAAACGGCCCGTTGCGCGCAGGATTCGTGGGCCCAAAAATCGCAACCACTGGAATGCGCAGGGCTGCCGCAAGATGCATGGGGCCGGTATCGCCTCCGATGAAGAGCTTCGCGCGTCGGGTCAGTGAAATAAGCTCTGCAATGGATGCCTTTAGCATCAAGGCTACTCCCCCACCCGCCTCTTCCACTTGCCGGGCCAAGCGTTCTTCGCCCGGCCCGCAATTGATGATAGGCCGCACCCCTTGAGCTGCGAGCGACTTGGCGACAGCGCCGTAACGCTCCGCGGGCCAGCACTTTGCGCCCCATCCTGCGCCGGGATTGAGAATGGCGAACTCGCTCACGTCCGCACCCCGCAGCCACCCGTGCACACGTCGCTCTGCGGCCTCATCAATCGGGAACTGTACTCGGGGCGGAGCGCATTTCCTGCCAGCAACTGCTTCCGCCAGCGAGACATTCTGCTCGATTACATGTGCCCCGTGCGTGACAGACTGCCGCGTATACCAGAGGCTCGCGGGAGACTCCCGCGGCTCCGCGCCCCCCCAGACCACCGTAGCGCCCGACCAGCGGGCCAGGAGGGCGGACCGTATCGCGCCCTGCAGATCGACCGCTGCATTGTAGGCAACGGAGCGGACGTCATTCCAGGCACGGGCGATCTGCTGTAAAGTCGAGAGCTGCCAGAGACCTTTCCTCCAACTTCGCAGATTCACACAGTGTACCCAGTCGGCTAGAGGCCGTTGTGGCGAGCGCAATCCACGAAGTGGAGTGCCGGAAGCGCAGAGGAGTTCTGCCCACCGCTCTTCAATCAGCCAGCCAATCATCGCTTCGGGGAAAGTTTCCCGGATACAGGTAACTGCGGGTAATGTGTGAATCACATCGCCCATGGCGCTCAGCCGCACGATCAGGATTCGGTTGAAGTTTGGCGTCGTCGCTGAGCTGGCAATCAAGGTTTCCTCGATGCCAGACTCGAGCGGAGCAGCTCGGTCGTGGAATGATCCTTTGGGTCGCCAACAATCTCGATCCGCCCTCCGTAGGCTAGAACCTCATCCCGTTCGGGGACGGACTCGATGGTGTAGTCGGTTCCTTTCACCTGGATGTCGGGGTGAATTTCTCGGATAATCGCGCGGACATCATATTCGGGAAAGATAAGGACGGCGTCCACGACCGTCAGGGCCGCAACAATTTCCGCCCGTTCTCTTTCCCCCACGACGGGCCTGCCTTCGCCTTTGAGTTTGCGAACGGATTCATCGGAGTTGACGGCCACGACGAGTTTGCCCTTCAACGCTTTCGCGGCGGTCAGATAGCGGACGTGTCCAACATGGAGAAGATCGAAAGCTCCATTTGCAAGGATGATGGATTCACCCGATCTCCGCCACTGCTCGACCTGCTGCCGGAGCTCTTCGCGGCTCAGAATTTTAGTGTCGGCGTTCAATGAGGTCTGGTGATGGGTTGCGCTTGTTCCAGGGCCCCGAGAAGCTCTTCGCGCGATACGGTTGCAGTCCCGCGTTTCATGACCACGATTCCCCCGGCATAATTAGCCAGTTGCGCCGCTTCTTCCGTGCTGGCTCCCGCAGCCAGGGACGCGGTGAACGCGGCAATCACGGTATCGCCAGCGCCAGTAACGTCGGTGACCTGGTCCGAACCGAAAATCGGAATGTCTACGGGCTTATGTTTGAGGTCAAAAGCCACCATGCCATCACGACCCCGCGTAATCAGCAGGGACTGAAGTTTCATGCGCTGCATGAGCAGCTCTCCGGATTCCGTCAGCTGGTTCCAGTCATGGCCGATGCGGACTCCCAATGCCTCTTCCACCTCCGGCTCGTTCGGCGTCGCCGCCGTGACTCCCGAGTACTGCAACATGCGGTAGCGTGAGTCGAGGATGATCGGCACCGACTGTATCTTGCCCTTCTCGCGCAGTGCCGCGACAATGGCCGGAGTTGCTGCGCCATAGCCGTAGTCAGACACGAGCAAGGCATCGGAGGCGTGCGCGTAATTTCGAGCCGCCAGATAAAGCTCACGCGTGAGGTGCGCGCTGGGAGGCTGATTCGGCTCGCGGTCAACCCGCACCACCTGCTGCCGCGCCGTGTGCGTCATACCTGCCAGGATTCTCGTCTTCGTTACGGTTGTGTAGCTCTTATCCTTCAGCACGCCACTCACCGGAATGTGCTTCTTGCGGAAATATTTCAACAGCAAGCGGCCCGGTTCGTCATCCCCGACCAGCCCCACTGGAAGAACGTTTACCCCCAGATCCGCAAGGTTGTTCGTGGCATTTGCCCCGCCTCCCGGCACGACTGTGCGGTCCTGATGTTTCAGGATGAGCACCGGCGCTTCGCGCGAGACCCGGGAGATCTCGCCGAAGATGAATTCATCGGCGACCAGATCTCCCAGCACGGTCACGGTCACTTTCGGGAAAGCGTCGACAATCTTCCGGAGCCGCTCGCCATCTTTGGGATGCTTGGTCATTGTCGCTGTAAAGCAGATTTTCTCACGCCCGGCGCTTCCGTTCGTCCATGGTCCGGAACATGGTATCCAGAGTGTTAGCCGGGTCGGGCAGTTCCATTCGGACCGGCACCACACAAAGCGGCTCGAGTGCGGAAATGTACGGTCCCAGATTGATAGCGTCCTTCTCGGTAGTGACGAATCCGCCAGCCTCGCTCTTCTGCTTCAGTTTCAGCAACTCGCGTACGTCCTGCTCCGTATAGGCGTGGTGATCGCGGTAGAAGGCCTCCGCGGCGGGCTCCACATTCGCCGCACGAAGCTGGAGCACGAAGCTTTGGGGCCTAGCGATGCCGCAGAAAACAATTGGCCGCTCCGGTATGCCCTGTGCCGCAATCCCGCGCTTCACACGCCACACGATCTTCCCTTGCACTGGAAATTGATCTGGAGAGGCGCCGCTTGCAAGCACGACGGCGTCAGCCCTAGAAAGTGAACTCAATGGTTCTCGCAGGCGACCAGCGGGCAGCAGTTTGTCTTTCGCATCTTGCGGCGTCACTAAGACGATATCGAAATCCCGCGCTAGCCCGCGGTGCTGGAAACCGTCGTCCAGCAGATGAAGCCGCGGTCCGAACTTTGATTCAGCAAAGCGCCCAGCTTCGTATCGGTCCTCGCCTACAACAACCGGAACCTGCAGCTTGCGAGCAATCAGCAGCGGCTCATCCCCGAACTGCTGCGCCAGTCCACCGGGATCAACCAGTAAAACCCCGCGCGACGAGCGGCCATACCCCCGCGAGAGTACATCGAACTGGATGCCTCGCGTCTTAAGCAGTTCACCGAGGAGCATCACAAACGGAGTTTTGCCCGATCCACCCGCGGATAAATTGCCGACGCTGATGACCTGCCCTTCAAGAGCCCGCGAGGGAAGCCAGCGACGCTCGTACGCCGCATTTCGCGCTCGCACTACCGCGCCGTAGATGGTAGACAGAAAATTCAAGGGTTCTGTGGGGATGGGGCAGCCGCTCTCTGCACACTCTGGCCCGATCCCGGAAGCAGCTGCCTCAGCAACTGCAAGGACCGTGCAGTCGCGCCCATCTGTGATCTCATGGTGTCGAGCGCGCGCTCGCCCAACCCGCGACGTTCGGCATCATCCGCCAGCAGTTGCATAAACATCAGAGGGAGTTCAGCCAGACCGACAATCCGCAACGCGTCCCGGCTCTGGAAGAGAGCAACGATGTCGCGGAAGTTCTCGGTATGATTGCCGACCACGATTGCCTTCCCGAACTGAGCCGGCTCAATGATATTGTGGCCGCCTCGCGGCACCAGGCTACCCCCAACGAAGGCAATGTCAGCCAGGGCATACACGGTGGCCAGCTCGCCAATCGAATCCAAAAGCAGAACTCGACCGGAAAGCGCTTCGCCATTCCACAAAGATCTCCGGAAGAATGGCAGCTCCAGCTGCTGCAAGAGAATTGCAACATCATCAAAGCGCTCAGGATGCCGCGGAGCCAACAACATAACGGCCCGGGGATGCTGCACGCGCAAGTTTTGAAACGCCTTAAGCAACGGCGGCTCTTCCCCCTCGACTGTGCTGCCGCAGACTAAAACCGGCCCCGCAGGTTCAGCTGCAAGAGAGCGCCGCAGATTTTCTACGATGGCCGGAGGTGTGGCGGGAGCCATATCAAATTTCAGATTGCCGGTGACACGTACGCGCTCTGCCGGAGCTCCGAGGAAACGCAGTCGCTCGCTATCCTCCTGCGTTTGAACCAGGAGAAGATCCAGTTGACACAGCATCTTCCGTAAAGCGCGTCGGAACCTTCGGTACCTCGGCCAGGACCTGTCGGAAATGCGTCCGTTCACAACTGCGATGCGCGATCCCGAACTATGCACCAGCCGCAGGAAATTCGGCCAGAATTCTGTTTCGGCCAAAATCACCAACTCCGGCCGCAGCGCCTGCAGATAAGGCGTGATCGCAAATTCGAAATCCATGGGAAAGTAAAATACATTCTCCCCGCCGAAGCGTTTGCGGGCGAGCGTTTGTCCGGTGTCCGTTGTAGTCGTAACCACCAACTTGTGCTCAGGAAGTGAAGCACGCATTTCCTCGACTAGCCGCGCCACGGCCAGCACCTCGCCGACGGAAACTGCGTGAACCCAGATCACTCGCCGGCCGCAGGCCGCCGTCAAGATCCGCCCAGGGACCTTCCCGGCACGCTCCGCGAAACCCTTTCGGTATTTCCCATGGCGCACAACCTGATAGAGCCAGTAAGGCAGGCTCAGCAGCATGGCCGCAGCTAACAGCAGGCTATAGAAGAAGTAGGCCAAACGAGTCATTCTAAACCCGGGCAGCAGACCAGGATCCGCGCCACTATA
>Ga0335071_10009004_pt1 | contig 10227 bp, 7 predicted proteins | sample Lox_Sample_15_FD_206724 | JGI IMG/M metagenome (GOLD analysis project Ga0335071, IMG submission 206724) | Soil microbial communities from Loxahatchee National Wildlife Refuge, Florida, United States - Lox_Sample_1.5 | ecosystem: Environmental > Terrestrial > Soil > Wetlands | place: USA: Florida...
CACTACGTTCGATCACAACGGCACGGTGCGGACCCTGCCTTCGGTGAACGGGAAGTCGTCGCCCATCCCTGCTTATTTCGATGTGCCGCGCACGTTACACGCGAGCGAAGCATTTCGCCTACGCGGCGAAAAGCTGTACCGGATTGAGATGACGTTGACTGAGGTGCCTTATGGCATGAGTTCGCCCTTTCACGCGGGCGCCCCGGTGAATCTCAGCGGAGCGGGAACCCGAACCACCGCTCCCGATCCGTGCAATCGGGCGTGTCTCGACGGTCTGGTGAAACAGGTGCTGCAGGCGATGTTGGCGCACGACGCTTCGAGTTTGCCGCTGGCTCCGGGAGTGCGCTACTCCGAGAACGGGCAGTTCATCGCCATTGGCGACGGCCTGTGGGGTACAGCCGGCAAGATTGCGATGCCTGGTACTGATGACTACGCCGCGTCGTTTGCCGATCCAGCCGGCGGGACGGCCGCTTATTGGGGCGTCACAAATGAGCACGGCACTCCCGGCGTGCTGGCGCTTCGGATCAGAGCGAGCGCCGGCAAGATTAGCGAGATTGAGGCGATCGACGTTCGGGAGGAGTCGCAAGGGCCGCGCGGCGGCACCATGACGCTGATGCGCCCGCCACTGCCGGTAGAGCTGAACTTTGCATCGCTCGGTCCGCTGGATCCCTCCTTCCTGACGAAAGCGGCCGAGGGCGGCCACTTCGACCCCGGGGTCGTGGGATTCCGGACCGATTGCAAACGCCGGGACAACGCCGTCGAGGAAAAATCCGGTTGTGCTTCGCCCATGGAAAGAACCAACGCCGTTCGCGACCGGCGCATCCTGGCGGCGGACGCCGAGCGGGGAGTGGTGATGGCGGTCGCAATGATCGACAATCCGGGAACTGTCGGGGGGAACTTGCCCGCGCCGCAACTCGTGCCGGGCACGTACATGGTCCCGCAGTTAATCAAGATCGACGGCGGTTCCATTTCCCGCATCGAAGCCCTGGTGAAATGGATGCCCTTCGGATACACTTCTGCCTGGGCCTCCCTGGCGCGAAAATAGCCGGCGCATGGATGTATACCTGGTCGACGGGACCTACGAACTGTTCCGCCACTTCTTCGCGGTGCCGTCGGCACTGGATGCAAATGGAAACGAAGTAGGGGCGGTTCGAGGAGTGCTCACATCGATCCTGGGGATGATCGAGGGCGGGGCGACGCACATCGGAGTGGCGACCGACCATGTTGTCGAATCGTTCAGAAACGAGCTTTACGCCGGATACAAGACCGGCGAGGGCGTTCCGGAACCGCTGATGTCGCAATTTCCGGTGCTGGAGGAAGCGCTGGAATCGATGGGCGTGAGGGTGTGGCCGATGGTGCGCTATGAGGCCGACGACGCGCTTGCCTCGGCGGCGGCAAAGTCCGCTGGCGATGAGCGTGTTGGGCGGGTGTTCATTTGCACGCCGGACAAGGACCTGGCACAGTGCGTGGTGGGGAGCCGTGTAGTGCAGGTGGATCGGCGGCACGGGATTACACGCAACGAGTCGGAGGTGGTGGCGAAGTTCGGAGTAAAACCCGAGTCGATTCCGGACTATCTGGCGGTGGTTGGCGACAGCGCCGATGGGTTCCCCGGGTTGCCGGGTTGGGGCCCCAAGGCAGCGGCACTGACGTTTTCGAATTATCCTCACCTGGAAGACGTACCGAAAGACTGGCGGCGATGGGACAAGGCGATCCGCGGCGCGCAGCGACTGGCCGGCGTGTTGTCCGACAAATGGGACGAAGCCCTGCTGTATCGCACACTGGCGACTCTTCAATTGGACGTGCCGGTATTTGAGACCGTGGACGATCTTCAATGGAGAGGCCCCGGCGCAGACTTTAGGGCATACTGTCAACGGCTTGAGTCGCCAAGCCTGTTTTCGAGGGCGGCGGCCCTTTCCACACGCGGCTAGGTGGACGCTGCCGCAACCGGCGCCAGCGCTCGATAGTAGCCGCCGGTCTTGTCAATCGTATGAGCGGTAAGAAACGAAGAGAAATTACGCTTCAGGATATCCTTTGCAAATTCCTCGGCTACGATCGACGTCTGCGCCGGGATCGGCTCGTTGGAAATGATGGTGTGTCCGTCGGCTTCAATGAACTGTTGGCTGCCGACCGGAACATAGTCCCACCCTTCAGCGCTCCGAAACAGGGTCGCCAGGTCCCTACCGACGTCAGGGATCAGGGATAACGTGTTGACGGCCAGGTCGATGAATGAGGCTGACGGCGGCACCAGCGGGACCACGTCCTGGAAGTTCTCGTAGCGCACCTGGTTGTTGATAACGACTTGATAGCCCGTTTGAAACGCAACGTCTCCCGGTCTAGGCGAAGCGAATGTGACTACCTGTTGAATCGGGAAATGGTGCGTTTGGCTCAGAATGTAAGCGCCGATGGACGCCATCGCTCCGCCCAGACTGTGCCCTGTGACCAGGACCTTCCGGGACGGCCCTGGATTGAGGCTTCGAACCGCGTCGGCCACGCCGGCGATGATCGTCTTGGTCCCATCGTAGAATCCGCTATGAACCTTGCCAGGGGCGTCCGAGGCGTTTCTAGGCACTGCAAAGAAGTCCTGGAGCCAGTTAACAAAGCTGGCGGGATCGTTCAGCGATAGCGGTAACGTTCCGCGAAAAGCCACGATAATTCCATCCGTGTTCTCTCCGACGAGACACGCATTAATGGAATCGAGGCCGCCGCAGATGGCCTTCGGCGGGTTAAGAAAAGCAACGACGGGGCTAAAGAGCTGATCTGGCGTGTAGGTACATCCGACGGGTGCGATATTGTAGGCACTACCGGAAGCACACAACAGGCGGAAATTCAGGCTCGAGGAACCGAGAGGTGTCATGTTGCGCACACTCCTTCCTGAATGCGTTCACAAAAGGCCGGAATTAGCCTATCATATTTCGGAAGAATCGGCAGTGAATACGGCGAGTTATTTGGTTGCGACGCGGCCCTGGGACTCCGGCAGAATCGGTTTCAATGTGATTCCTCCGAAGCCCATGCGCAGATACAGTTTCCGCACAGGCGTCGAACCGGGGCTTCGGAACGACTGGCCGATCAGGAAGCTGGACCGTGAGGCGCCGGGAAAATCCGAACTGACTTTGCCGAACCGATTCCTCGCGTCGACCTCGTAGGCGCCCTCGGACGGCAGCCATAGGAAGATGTCACCGCGGCCGCAAGCTGCGCGGATATCGCCGATGACGCCGGAGATGGACACGTTGCCCACATGGTGGTGAATGTCAAGTTGGGAATTGCGGGGCACGCGGAGCTCAAGTTCCAGCCGCACTGACTTCGGCTTGGTGGAGATTATCAACTCAGAAGCGGACTTCTTTTCGGCGGTAACCTTCAGACCCTCCAAGCGCTCCGTAGCGCGCTCGGCGGACTCCGATTCGAGGCCGTACGCCAGGAACTTGGTGACCGTCATCTCCACTCGGGGCTCGTCCCAGGCTTCGATATACAAGTCTCCATTCGACTCGCTCACGCGAATCATGCCGCCGGGGGCGAAATCGAAATGTTCCGTCTTGACCGTTTGTGCGGGCGGCTTCAAGTTCTCATCACCGAACAGGGGCAGAGCGGTGCACGCGGCGCCGAGCGCCGCGATCATGAAGACGAACGCGACGCGAGATTTCATCGTGTTGAAAGTTCCTTTATCTCAGTCCGTGCCTGCCCCAGCATTTGCGTGTATCGCCGCGCGAGCTCGACGATCCAGCCTCGTTCCCGGCGGCGGATGGCGTCGCGGTGAATCAAGTCTGACCCAATCCCGAGCGCCGTGGCGCCGGCCCAGATGTAATCGCTGGCAGTGGTTTGTGTCACGCCTCCGGCCGCGATGAGCCGAAGATCGGGGAAAGGCGATTTCAAGGCCTTGATGTATGCCGGTCCGCCGACCTGGCCGCAGGGAAAGATCTTGACGAAGTCGGCCCCGGCCTTGGCGGCCTGCATGACTTCACTGGGAGTCAGCGCGCCGGGCATGGACACGACTCCTTCGTGGGCGGCGAATTCCACGATCTTGGGATCGAAGCCAGGGCTGGTGATAAACTGCGCGCCTGCATCCAGGCAGCGGCGCGCCCAGCCGAGGTCGAGAACTGTGCCGGCGCCCTGGATGATGTCGGGGTTCTCGGCCAGCTTGCGAATCACCTCGATGGCCCCGGGTACCGTAATGGTGACTTCCACAATCGGGATACCTCCGGCCGCGACAGCCTCCGCGGCGAAGAGCGCATCCTCGGGGGAATGGACACGCAGGGCGGGGACGATGCCGATCTGTTCGATGCGGGCGCGAATTTCGGATTTGGTCAGAATGAACTCCTGTTGCCGACGGCTTGCCGGAGCTGCTCCAGCGCGATGACATACCCAGCCAAGGCCTGCCGGTAGGCTAACTCGGTGGCGCGGTAGCTGCGCTCGGCGTCCAGGAAGTCGAGTAGCGCGGTAGCACCGCGCCGATAGGCGTACTCGCTAATCTCGCGGCTGCGTCGAGCGGCTTCCAGCATGCCGCCTCGATAAATTTGGACTACCCGCTCACTCGACCGGAGTCCCTCGTAGGCATCGCGGACGTCGGTCAACACTTGCCCTTTGTTCGACCTCTCCGTCTCCCGCGCCTGTGCAATCGCGTAACGGGTCTGGGCGATGTTCCCTTGGTTACGGTCGAAGATCGGGAGAGGAACGCTTACCGAAAAATTGAACGAGGCGAATCCGTTGGCGTGTGAATAGTTCCCCGCGAAGCTGACATCTTGCTTTCCGTTCGCTTTCGCAAGCTCGTATTGGCTCTTCGCCGAAGTAACCCCCTGTGTTGCGGCACGCAAGTCTGGGCGGCCCTCGAGAGCTTTGGTTTGGAGCTCCTCGAGCTTCACTTCGACTGGATGGTATTCCAGCTCGCCGGCGATATCGTACTCAGCAGGCACCGATTCGTACCCCAGTTGCTGCCGCAGATCGGAAAGGGCCTGCGCCTTGGTGAGTTCGGCCTGTTCCAGGTCCTGCTGGTACTGCACCAATTGCAGTTTGAGCTTCAAGAAGTCGTTTTCCGACATGGCTCCAACCTTATATTGGCGCTCACTGATGTCGACGGTCGCCTGAAAGCTCTTAAGATCCTGCCGGGCCAGATCGAGTGTCGATTGCGCCAACTGGACGTTGATGAATAGCTGGGCGACTTGGAATGCGAGCGTTCGCTCGTTGTCTGTGACAGTCGAGCGGCTTACAGCGGTCACGTCCTTGGCGGCTTGCAGCCGGTGCTGGCGCTTCTGGCCGCGCTCGAACGTGTAGCTTAGGCCGATATCGTACTGCGTTGCATCATGGAGGTAGGAGAAGAAGCCTCCCTCCGGTATGTACAGCGGAAAGTACTGCCAGTCTCCGAACAACGTGGGGTTCTGTCGCACATTGGCTTGGATTTCCAGTGCCTGGTTTTGCGGGACCGTGGTTCGCGCCGCCAGCAGGCCATGGTTCTGCCCGGTGGCCAATTGGATAGCTTCATCGAGGGTGATTCTCGTGGGCGGCGCCGCGGTCTGACCGAATGCGGCGGCCGCAAGCAATCCCATCCAGAAACTTTTTCGAATGGCAAACATGGTGCACTTACCCTTCAACGGCGGCCTCCGGTTTCGGGAGAACATCGCCGTCCCGCGCGATCCAGGCGTAAAGGGTAGGCAACAGAACGATGCTCATGAACAGGGCAGCGATCAGGCCGCCAACGATCACGATGGCGAACGGACGCTGAGAGTCGGACCCGATTTCATGCGACAGCGCCGCCGGGACTAACCCGAACGTCGCGACGAGCGATGTCATCATGATGGGACGCAGCCGGAGTACCGCGCCTTCCACAGCCGCGTCGACGATGGAGTGACCTTTTGCTCGAAGCTGATTGATGTACTCCAGCATGATGACGCCGGTTTGAACCGATACACCGAAGAGCGCGAGGAAGCCGATACCCGATGAGACACTGAAGTTCGTGCCGGTGAAGTACAGAGCCAGCAATCCACCGATGGGCGCCATCGCCACCACTGCCAGGATCAAACTGGCCCATTTTGCCGACTTGAACATCGAATAGAGAATGATGAAGATGACGAGGAGCGTCAGCGGGATGATGACAGCAAGCCGCGCCTGAGCGCGTTTCGAGCTCTCATATTCGCCCGTCAAACCCAGGCGGTATCCTTGCGGTAGCTTGACCTTCTGATTGATCTGGGCCATGGCGTCTTCCACAGAGCTGTTCAAGTCGCGCCCGCGCACGTTAAATGTCACGCTGACGTAGCGGGACATTTCCTCGCGATAAATGTCGTAGGCGCCGTCGCGGATCTCCAGGTTGGTGAGCTGGGCCAGCGAGACTCGCTCGCCCGTCGGTGCGAGGATGCGAATATTGCTGATGGCCTTCGGCGTGTCGCGATACTTTTCCTGGTAGCGCACCACAACGTCATAACGTTCGGGAGTTCCCATCGGCAGAACCTGACTTACGGCGTTGCCGCCCACGGCAGTCTGGATGACGTCCTGGATATCGCTGACGTTGATGCCGAAACGGGCCGCTGCCGGCCGGTTTATGGTGAAGTTCACGTTCGGCTGGCCCGTGTCGCGATACAACTTCACGTCGGCAATGCCTGAGACGTTTCGCATCACTGCGATCACCTTGTCGCCGGTGTCCTCCAGGGTTCTCAAGTCCGGCCCATAGATCTTCAGCGCGAGCTGCCCCTTGGTCCCTGTGAGCGTTTCACCGACGTTGTCCTCGATCGGCTGCGAGAAATTCCAGGTTGCTCCCGGAAGTTTGTCAAGCTCCCGGTTCATGGCGGCAATCAATTTGTCCTTGTCTCGGTGAAAAACCGGACGCCAGTCATCCTTCGGCTTGAGGTCGACAAAATACTCCGTGTTGCCGAACCCGCCCGTATCTGTTCCGTCGTCGGGCCGTCCGATCTGGGAAACCACCTGTTTCGCTTCCGGGAAGGCGGCAAGGACCCGGCGCGTCTGATGCATGAAGCGCGTGCCCTCTGTGAGGTTGGTGCTTTGCGCCAGCGTGCCGCGAACCCAGATAGAGCCCTCATCCAAGTGGGGCAGGAATTCTCCACCGATGACGCCGCTGAACGCCAGGAAGGCCGATACGCCCAGAGTGACGACGCCGACGCTTAGCGTGAGCCAGCGGTGCCGAATGGCCCAACGCAGCCGCCTGCGATAGCGCTCCGTCAGGAAAGCCATCACCGGATTGTGTGCTTCCTTGACGCCTTTTCGGAACAATGCGCTCGACAGGACCGGTGCGATGAGAATCGAAAATGTCATGGCGCCCAGCAGCGCAAAAGCGACCGTCCAGGCCATCGGCCGGAACAACCGGCCTTCGATTCGCTGCAACGTAAATATCGGCAGGTAGGCGGTGATGATGATGAGAATGGCGAAAAACACCGGACGTTGGACTTCGTGGGAAGCTTCGCGAATCGTATCCGCAACGGACTTGGGGGCCTCGGCATTCCGGCGGCGGCTCATGTGCCGCACGATGTTTTCCACCATGACCACCGCGCCATCGACGACCATGCCGAAATCTAGCGCCCCGAGTGAAAGAAGGTTGACGGGCACTTTCGTGACGCCGAGCCAAATGGAAGCAAACAACAGGGAGAACGGAATGGTGAGCGAAACAATCAGCGCCGCGCGGACGTTCAGGAGAAAAAGGAACAAGATGATGGAGACCAGAATCATTCCTTCTGTCAGGTTGTGCAGGACGGTATTAAGCGTGAATCCCAGGAGATCGCTGCGGTCGATCATCTTTTCGAGTTTGACGCCCGGTGGAAGAATGCCGTTGTTGAGCTGGGCCACTTTTTCGTGAAGCTTTACCAGTGTGGGTCCGGAATCCGCGCCTTTGCGCATCATCACCTGCGAGAAAATTACGTCGTTGTCGTCGACGATGACGCCATCGTCGTGGCGGATCGCCCGTCCCTCATGGCCCAAGCGGACTTTCGGGCCCTGCGTCACTTCCGCGATGTCCCTCACGCGAAGCGGCGTACCGCTCTTAGTCGTCAAAACCGTCTGTTCGATATCTTTTACGTTCCGGAACAGACCGATCGCGCGGACGTTCATCTGTTGCAAGCCAGTCTCGATGAAATTTCCGCCGGCGTTCAAGTTGTTGTTGGCGAGTTGCTGCTCCACCTGGCCAATGCTCATGGCGTAAGACACCAGCTTGTTCGGGTCGACACGCACCTGATATTCGCGATGGATCCCGCCAAACGGGCTGACGTCCACGATGTCGGGGACCGACTTGATCTCCTTCTCGACCACGAAGTCTTCGATCGACCTCAAATCCATGAGGTCGATCTGCGGATTTGTGCTTCGGAGAACGTACCAGTAAATCTGTCCCGTGGTGCTCCAGTCCGTCCCCAGGGAGGGCTGAAGGCCGGGAGGCAGATCGGCCTGAGCCATCTTTTCGATGACTTTTTGCCGGTTCCAGTCATTGTCCGAGCCGTCGTCGAAGATGATGATGATGTAGGACAGGCCGAATATAGACTCAGATCGGATATGAGTGCGATGGGGTATTCCGTTCATCGCGATCTCGAGCGGGATGGTGACCTGTTGTTCCACCTCCTCAGCGGCTCGGCCAGGCCATTGCGTGATGATGGTCGCGTAATTATCCGCGATGTCGGGATATGCCTCCACCGGCAGGTTATGGAACGATATAGCGCCCCAGCCGAGCAGAAGGAGCCCGATCGCGATCACAACGAACCGGTTGCTTAACGCGAAATCTACAAGTGCACGAATCACGGTCTATTTCTCCCGATGCGCCCGGCGTGCCTATTGATCGATGGTGCGTTCCAGCACTAACGCGTTTGAGACAACCTGTTGACCAGGCTGAACTCCCGACCTGATCTCTTGCATTCCACCAGGCAACTCGTCGCCGCTGACCACTTCGAGCCGGCGGAACTTGTTCCCGGGAGCGGGCACATATACGAAATCGCGATCGTGGATGTGCAGGATCGCGGACTGCGGCATCACGGTATGCATCTCGGTCGTTTGGCCGCGGAACGTAGCACGGACGAACATCCCGAGCCGCATGATTCCGGGATTCTCTACCTCGATGCGTACTTTGGCAGTACGGATGTTGGGATCCAGGATGGCGCCGATATTGCTCACCTTGCCGCGGAACATCCGGTCCGGATAAGCGTTCAGGACGATGTCCGCGCCGTCGCCCATGTTCACGGTGGCAAGGTCGTTCTCGTAGACGTCGCACACGATCCAGGTTGTGGAAAGATCGGAGATCGTGAATGGATAGGGTGTGCTGTACGCCTGCACCAGCGCGCCGGTAGTGACCTGCTGATCAGTGACGACTCCTGAGCTAGGGGCGAAGATATCCACCATGAAGTTCGGCTTGTCCGGCTCGTTGCCGAGAAGTTTCAGATGTTCAGCGCCGGTCTCCACGGCGATCTTGGCCTTGTCCTCGGCGTCCTGGGCCACTTGAAGATCATTCAACGCGATGGCGCCATGCTCGTAAAGATCTTTGGCGCGTTCCAACTGAGCTCTCGAGAGGACTTCGTCGGCCAGCGCCTGCCGGTAGTTCAGATAGCCACCGGAAACATCGTCGCTGCGAATGGTCATGAGCAACTGGCCTTTCTGCACGGTGTCGCCCAGGCGCGTGTGGAGCGCCATAACACGGCCGGAGGCCAGAGATACCACGGGTACGTTCTTCGAAACGTCCGGAGTGACTGTGCCGGTGACTACGAGCTCAGACGTCGCGGGACGTGCCGCGGCGGTCGCGAACGGAAATTGCTCCGGGTGTTCCACGGTGAACAGGTTCGCGTCCTCGACAGGCACGATCTTGGACGGCGGCGGGGCACCAGCCGTCGCCGCGGCGTCCGCCTCCGCTTGCGCATGCACTTTGCCGCAGCCCGCCAGGCTTAACGCCGCTGCAAGGCAAACCAGGAGAAGCCCGAATGGAATTCCTCTGCTCTTCATAGCGAATCTCAGCCTCCACCCCGTACTGCGCTTTCGCGAAGTAGCGGGATCGTAACAACCAACACTGAGTTTAAGGGCAGGATTCCAAGGAAGGCATAAAGAAAGCGTCAGGAACGAACGCATCTTTGATTCAGCTCGATAAGTGATTCTGATCGGCCTGAGCCGCCCGTTTTGTTAATGAATCTTTCATGAGTGGCCGAGGCTCGAGCCGTGCCCGCCGCTAAAGCGCCGCGGTTCTATGAGGACGAAAGTCTCTTGCTCCCAGGAGGATGTGCACGCCGCAGACATCCATCAAAAGTCATGATCGGGCGCATAACCGGT
>Ga0335071_10009007_pt1 | contig 10224 bp, 8 predicted proteins | sample Lox_Sample_15_FD_206724 | JGI IMG/M metagenome (GOLD analysis project Ga0335071, IMG submission 206724) | Soil microbial communities from Loxahatchee National Wildlife Refuge, Florida, United States - Lox_Sample_1.5 | ecosystem: Environmental > Terrestrial > Soil > Wetlands | place: USA: Florida...
CTGGCCCGTCCTCCTGAGCATTTCCTTCCCCAAGAGCGGCACCCACCTGCTCGACCAGATCCTGTTCGGCTTCTCGAAGGTCGCGCCGTTCTCGCTCCGGCTGCATTCCTTCTACGCCGAATACGAGGGCGAGAGCGGGGTCAAGCGTCCCCCCGAACAGGCAGTCGGCTGGGTGGATTCTCTTCGCCCGCGCGACGTGGCCTCGGCGCATCTCTTTGCCCACCCCGAGGTGGTTGAACGCGTCATCACGCCCCGCTTCATCTCCTACTTCCTCTTCCGTGACCCGCGCGATGTTGTCGTCTCGCACGTCTTCTACGTGACCGACATGGAACAGCATCACGTTCATCACGATTATTACCAATCGCTGCCTGATTTCGACGCCCGCCTCAAGGCCAGCATTCTGGGCAGGCCCGATACGAATATTGAATTTCCGGATATCGCGGATCGGTTCTTCCCCTATCTCGGCTGGCTGGACCATCCCGAAGTGATGAAGGTTCATTTCGAAGACCTGGTCAATGACCGGATTTCAACGCTGAATAGGATCATCGATCATTTCCTCGTCCGCGTTCCATTGACCGTTTCCCGAGAAATCCTTCTCGATTCGCTGGAGTCTTCCATTAATCCGGGTAAGTCTCCAACCTTCCGTTCCGGCAAGACCGGCGAATGGAGGAAACATTTCACCGCCGGACACAAAAAGATATTCAAGGACGTAGCCGGCGATCTGTTGGTGCGCCTGGGGTATGAGAAGGATAATGATTGGTAAATTGTAGGGGCGACCCAGCGGGTCGCCCAGGGCAAGGCAACCCCTCGCCCCTATGGTTTAATGATGACCTGTTCCCTTGTCATTCGCGCCTATAACGAAGAGAAATACATCGGCCGCCTGCTGGAAGGCATCGGTCACCAGACGGTCAAGGATGTGGATGTCATCCTGGTCGATTCTGGTTCGACGGATGGAACGGTTTCGATTGCAGAATCCTTCGGGGCCCGGGTCGTGCGGATACCGCCGGATGAATTTACCTTCGGGCGCTCGCTCAACTTCGGCATCCGCCTCGCGCAGCGTGAGCTCATCGTCATTGCCAGCGCCCATGTCTATCCGGTCTATCCCGACTGGCTGGAGACCCTGCTAAGCCCGTTCCAGGATGAACGCGTCGCCTTGACCTATGGCAGGCAGCGTGGACCGGACTCCGCAATATTCTCGGAGGGGCAAATCTTCCATCAGTGGTATCCCGATGTGAGCGATATGAACCAGGCTACCGCCTTTTGTAATAATGCCAATGCCGCCATCCGGAAAAGCCTGTGGGAGGGCAACCCATACGACGAAACTCTCACCGGGCTGGAGGATCTGGCCTGGGCGAAGGGAGTGAAGGAACAGGGATATAAGATCGCCTATGTGGCGGAGGCGGAAGTGGTGCATGTGCATCATGAGATGCCGCGCGGCGTGTTCAACCGTTATCGCCGTGAAGCCATGGCCTTCAAGCGCATCCATCCCGAGGCAAATTTCAACCTGTATGACTTCGCCCGCCTGACGGCCGCCAATATCTTCAGCGACCTGTATCATGCCGTCCGTGAAGGCGTGCTGTGGAGGAACCTTGCCTCGATATTTTGGTTCCGCTTCATGCAGTTTCATGGGACGCGGGTCGGTTATCGTGAGTCGGGCCAGCTTACCCCCCAGCTGCGCGAGACCTTCTATTACGCAAGGGAAAGAAGAAAGCAGCAGGAGAAGAAGAGGGCGGTCGAGCCGATACGTTATGACAACTAACCAAAGCGGCATTCAAATCCCTTACTCCATGGTGTTGCACCCTGATTAAAGCGCTCCGTAGGGCGAAATACTATCTCGCCCTTAAATCTCTCAGGGCGGCCCTCTTGGCACTTGAAACTTGGCACGAAACAGGACCGTGCCGGTCAGCAAACCCTCTATTCACCATCCTCCATTCTCCATTCTCTATTCTCTATTCTCCATCATCCCCACCCTCATTTCCCTCATGCTTCCTAAGCACATCCTTTACACATCCTATACGCATCCTTTACACATCCTTTACAGCCGGCCTTGCAGCCAGGGATTCGTACCTTATGCGATTACCGGATAAAACAGAATAATTTTCTATTTATTCCGCCTTTTATCGTCTTCGTGGTAGGATTACTCCACTTTATCGTTAGGAGATGACAATGAAAACCAAAACCATTGTTCTTATTCACGGCATATTCATCAGTTGACAGTCACTTTCGAGAGTGACTGTCAACTTTAAGGTCTTATAAAAATCTTATCGTTAGGAGATTTTATGAAAACCAAAACTATCGTCCTTATCCATGGCATGTTCATGAACCCTCTTTGCTGGGAGAATTGGATCCCGCGATATCAGGCCAAGGGGTACAAAGTCCATGCTCCTGCCTGGCCCGGGCGCGATAGATCGGTCGAGGAACTTCGTAATGCCCATCCCGATCCAGAATTGCCAAAACTCGAATTGAATAACGTGGTTGACCATCTGGCTGAATTCATCCGGGGCTTGGGCGAAAAGCCTGCCATCATCGGTCACTCGATGGGCGGGTTGGTGGTACAGGTCCTGCTCCAACGCGGGCTGGCCGTCGCAGGCGTGGCGATTGATCCCGCTCCGCCGCTGGGCGTCTTCACCACGGCGTTCTCTTTTATAAAGGCGAACATGCCGGCCATCAATCCCTTTTTGCTCAACCAGCCCGTGATGATGACGTTCGAGCAGTTCCAATATGCCTTCGTCAATGCGCTTCCGTTGGATGAACAGCACCGCGCCTACGATCGATATGCCGTTCCCGAATCACGCCGCGTGCCGACCTCGTCGCTCGGTGCGGCCGGCAGGGTGGACTTCAAGAAGCCTCACCCTCCGCTGTTGATCACCGCGGGGGAGAAGGACCATATTGTCCCGGCGGTCTTGAACCGGTCGAATTTCAAAAAGTACAAAGGTTCGTCCATTACGGAATTCAAAGAGTTCGCCGGACGGGATCACTTTCTCATCGGCGAACGGGGCTGGGAGGAAGTGGCCGATTATTCCCTGTCCTGGCTCGAGAGGGTCGGCTAAATGATCAGTTGACGGTCACTTCACAAGTGACCGTCAACTTTTTACCAGTCGAATTCGGTATAATCAACCCGCCATGAAACGATTTCAAGATACCCTTACCAGGCTTAAAACGATTGTCCTTCCCGGCTGGACGGCCGCTGTATTTATTTTTGTGGTGTGTTTCTTCTCCTTCGGGATTCTCTTGGCGCGGCTCGGTTACTTTCAAGACGACTGGCATCATGTGTTCTACGCCTACTGGCAGGGATCGCAGGGTTTGAAGGACTTCCTGTTCAGTGACAGCCGCCCGTTCGCCTATGTTGTATATGTTTTCTTCTTTCGCATCCTGGGATTTGCACCTGCACACTGGCATTGGTCTTTGATGGTCCTGCGTTTCTTGACCGTGCTGATGTTCTGGCTTGTGCTGCGTCAGATTTGGCCGGAGCAGGCCGCCCTCACTGCCTGGCTTGCCTTGTTCTTTGCCGTGTATCCGATCTTTGCCTTGCAGCCTCTATCGGTCGCATACACCATCCACTGGACGATGTATCTCGTTTTCATGTCCTCCGTGTTCCTGATGCTGGTTGCGGTAAAACACCCGAAATTCTATGGACCGCTCACTATTCTGGCTGTCTTGTTGCAAGTCGGCCAGTTGTTGTTGATCGAATATTTTTCCGGTCTCGAATTGTCCCGGCTGATCCTTCTCTGGTTTTTGTTTTCCGGGCTTGCTTTTGGAGATCGAACAAAAAAAGTTTTGCGTTACGCGCTTCCATATCTTGTGGTGCTCCTGCTGTATGTGATCTATCGCAGTTCGTACAGCGCTTTATTCGGTTATGACCGTTTTGCGCCGCTGTCGTTATTGCATGGCCTGGCCGCATCACCGCTTGCCGGGGCTGCCCGGTTGCTTCAATTCGCCGTTCAGGACTTTTTATACATCATTTTTTCGCCCTGGTTTTCCGCTATTGACCCAAGCCTCGTTGATTTTTCAGGCCGCTTGACCTATGCGCTCGCCGGGACCGTCATAATTTTTGCCGTCCTTGCTTCCTTCCTGGTTCCCCGCCTGCAAGATGCCGGCAGGGATAAAACGGCTCATCCCCCCATCTCCAATATTTTGTTCGGCGGGATTCTATCTGTGGTCCTGGCCACCCTGCCGTTTTGGTTGACCGGGCTTTCGATCTATCAAAAGAACCAGTTGTGGAGCGATCGCCTGGCAATAGCCGCCATGGTTGGGGCCTGCATGATATTGGTGGGGATGGTGTACGCCCTGATTAAGGTTCCGTCCCATCGCAATTTGGTTTTGGGTATCCTGCTCGGGTTGGGGATCAGCATTCAGGTTCAGACGGCCCGCAATTATCAGGCCTCCTGGGATAAGCAAAGACAGTTCTACTGGCAGGCATACTGGCGTATGCCGTCTTTGCTGCCCGATACCATGATCGTCGCGGATCAGGAAGTTTTATTTTTCATGGGGGATTACCCCACCTCCTATGCGATCAATCTGCTTTATCCTCAGGCAACCAACCCGCCGTCGGCCAGCTATTGGTTCAACCCCGATTCTGAAAACATTAACTGGAAGGTATTCAGCCTTGGTCAGCCGGTGACTCTGCATAAATATATTACAACATTCGATGCTCGCGTTCAGAATGTCGTGGGGATTACTTTCCAACCCGAGCAGGACGAGTGTTTGCACGTGCTTCGCCCGGATTATTCACTGGCCGTCGGCTTGGATGCTGAAGCCTATCGATGGGCGGCTGTTTCGAATCTGTCCCGCATCGAGCCGGCCTCCAAAGCGGCCCCGCCCCCTGATATTTTTGGGGAACAGCCTGAACATACCTGGTGCTATTATTATGAGCAGGCCGATCTGGCGGACCAATTCCGGGATTGGCATCAAGTGGCCGGTTTGTGGCAGGGTGCGAGTCAAAAGGGGGTATGGGCGAGAAACGGCCTGGAGCTATTACCGTTCATCCGCGCCTATGCCATGTTAAACGATTGGCAGACTGCCCAGAAAATAACGGTGAGAGCCGGCACCTTGCCGGATCAACAATTACCCTTGTTATGCGCCCTTTGGAAGGACCTTGCTTCCGATACCCGGGCCTCTTCTGGGCGGGATCAAGCCGTCACATCGGTCAATGACCGTTTGAAATGCCCGAAATGAGGCCCCACACCCTTACGGGGCGGGGAAAGGACAATTCGGTATAATCAATCCATATGAAACTTGCCGCTCTGGTTCCGATGCGTCATCATTCTCAGCGCGTGCCTGCCAAGAATTATCGCATGATGGCCGGCAAACCGCTCTTCCATCACATTGTCGAAACCCTGCTTTCCGTCCCTTTGATCGACCAGGTCGTGGTCGATACCGATTCGCAGCCCATCATAGACGGCCTGCGGAAAAATTTTCCAAAGGTCCGGATCATTCGCCGCCCCGAAATCTTGAGCGCCGACGATGTCCCGATGAATGACATTCTCTTATATGATACGGAGCAGGTCGAAGCCGATTATTATCTGCAGACGCATAGTACCAATCCGTTGCTTCGGCGCGAGACGGTCTCGAAAGCCATTCAGACTTTCCTGGTGGATTATCCAAACCACGATTCCCTTTTCTCGGTGACGCGGCTGCAGACGCGGTTGTATGATCGTAACGGAAAGGCCATCAATCATGACCCGGCGGTCCTCCTTCAGACTCAGGATCTGCCTCCCGTTTACGAGGAGAATTCCTGCCTGTATCTTTTCACGCGCGATAATCTGCTCAAGCGTCATCATCGCATCGGCGAAAAGCCGGCAATGTTCGAGATCGATGCCGACGAAGCATGGGATATCGACAACGAGCTTGATTTCGAGATCTGTAATTTCTTGATGAGCCGGGAGAAGTGATGCCAACTGTTTTGTTTTCCGCCCCCTATATGATTCAGTCCATCGAACGCTTCAGGCCGCTGTTCGAGAAACACCACATCGAGTTGATCGTCCCTGAAGTCCGCGAGCGCCTGGACGAAGCCGGGTTGTTGGAATATGCCGGCCGGTTTGACGGGACGATCTGCGGCGACGACCGGTATACGGAACGTGTCTTGAAAGCCTGCGCCCCGCGGTTGAAGATCATCTCGAAATGGGGCACCGGCATCGATTCAATCGATAGTGAATGCGCTTCTCGCCTGGGGATCAAAGTGACCCGTACGCTCAATGCCTTTACCACTCCTGTGGCCGATACGGTTCTTGGTTATATGCTGGCATTTGTCCGCCGGGAACCGTGGATGGATGCGGCAATGAAACGCGGCGAGTGGAGGAAAATCCCCGGCAGGACATTGAGCGAATGTACGCTTGGCGTGATCGGCCTGGGCAATATCGGCAAGGCTGTCACACGTCGTGCCCGCGCTTTTGGAATGAAGGTGCTCGGTAATGATATTATCGATATCGATCATGTCTTCATCACCGAGACCGGCATTCAAATGACGAATATCGAATATCTATTATCGAATTCCGACTTCGTCTCTGTCAATTGTGATTTGAATCCAACCAGTTTTCATTTGATCAACGCCGGGACGCTGGCGATGATGAAACCCGAAGCGATCCTGATCAATGCCGCACGCGGGCCCATTGTGGACGAGAAGGCTATGACTGAAGCGTTGCAAGCCGGGCGTCTGGGGGGAGCCGCCTTGGATGTCTTTGAGGCGGAGCCGCTTCCGTTGGATAGCCCGCTTTTGAAGATGGATACCGTCATGCTGGCGCCGCATAATGCCAATTCCAGCCCCGCCGCCTGGGAACGCGTACACTGGAATACGATCCGAAATTTATTGGACGGATTGGGAATTCCGTCGGATGGATTGATGAATGAAAAATAAGACTGTTTTGATTACAGGCGCGGCCGGAGGCATTGGCCGTGCAACGGTTGCTCTCTTTGCCGAAAAAGGCGGGCGCGTGATCGGCGTCGATAGGAATCCGTTCGGCGACGGCTTCCCACAACATGGACTTTTTATTCAATGCGATATCTCGCGGGCCGAGGATATGCATGCCATCTTTGAAAAGACGCGTGCGTTTTCGGATTCGCTTGATGTGTTGGTCAACAATGCCGCACAGCAGATTGCCAAACCGTTGGTCGAAACGACTGTTGAGGAATGGGACGCAGTGATGGCATCCAATCTGCGGTCGGTGTTTCTGGGCGCGAAGTTGGCGCACCCCCTGCTCAAGATGCACGGCGGTGCAATTGTCAATGTCTCCTCCGTTCATGCGGTTCAGACCTCGGCCAACATCGCTGCCTATGCCGCCTCCAAAGGCGGGATTTTGGCCTTGACCCGCGCCATGGCAATCGAGTTTGCGCCTGATAATATTCGCGTCAATGCAGTCCTGCCCGGTGCGGTGGATACGCCGATGTTGCGGGCCGGCCTCGATCGCGGGCATGTCGGCCATGGAGACATGCAGGAACGGCTCGATAACCTGGCGCGCAAGACCGTCAATGGACGGGTCGGCACCCCGCAGGAGATTGCCCATGCCATTTATTTCCTGGCCGATAACGACCAATCCTCTTTCATGACGGGACAGGCCTTGGTGGTTGACGGTGGCGCAACCGCCAGGTTGAGTACGGAATAAAGCAGATTGGAAATCGGGATACATCAGCCGATTCCCGAATAATGAATTTGAATGCAGACCATCAAAACCACACTTCCATCCCCTGTTCTCCAAACCGCCAAAAACACGTACGATGCCATTCGTCGTATTCCGCAGCTGCCTGACGCGTATTTTCATGAATGGCGGCGTGAAAGCATTCAGCGGCTTAGGGCATTTAAAGACACCCACAAAGGCAGGCGTGCCTTTATCATTGGCAATGGCCCAAGCCTCAAACACACCGATCTGACCAAACTCAGGAACGAGTTTACGTTTGGGCTGAACCGCATCTATTTGTTGTTTCCCGAATTGGGCTTCACCACCACCTACTTTGTCTCGATCAATGACCTTGTGGTCGAGCAATGCGCAGGTGAGATTGCCGCCCTGCCGGTTCCAAAATTCATTGCCTGGCACGCCCATCGTCAATTTAAGACTTTTCCCGCCGATATGATGTTTCTGTACACGACCTATACTGGCCCCGGGTTTGCTTCGGATATGACGCGTCGTGTTTGGGAAGGCGCCACGGTCACGAATGTGGCGTTGCAGCTTGCATTTTACATGGGCTTCGAAAAGGTCATCCTGATAGGTGTGGACCATGATTTCGCCTCGAAGGGCGATGCGAATAAAACGGTCGTGTCCACGGGCGATGATCCGAATCATTTCTCCGCTAATTATTTCGGCAGGGGCTTTCGCTGGCAGCTGCCCGACCTGGATACATCCGAGATCGGGTATCGAAAAGCCCGCGAGGCCTATCATCGAGCCGGACGTGAAGTGCTCGATGCAACGGTCGGCGGCAAGCTGACGGTCTTCCCTAAAACAGACTACAATTCATTATTCTGATATTCAATGTCACATTTGCACCTCCAGGCATCTGCAACCCGGGATGGGTGAGCACTGCGTCCTGTCGGTTTGGCAATCTCAGGTTAGAATCTGCCTGTGTGTTCTATGGAAACAGGAGCTTGATTCACCTGCAAAGACATACAAAACTTGTGGATCACTAAATGTCATTCTCACTTTCTAAAATTTTCAATTGGCGCCTCCTTTTGGTTCTCTTGCTGATCCTCGGCGCGACGTTGCGGTTTATCAATCTGACGGTCCCGCCCATGGATTTTCACCCCGTGCGTCAATTGCGCAACCTGATCGTCGCCCGTTCCATCTATTATCAACTCCTCCCGAACCCCGATCCCCAAAAATTGGTACTCGCCAAAGCGTTCTATAACGCAGTGGGACAATACGAACCACCGATCACGGAATCGATTGTGGCGTGGACCTATACCTGGACCGGCGGCGAGAACATCGCTGTGCCGCGCGTTTACGAGACGGTATTTTGGTTGCTGGCCGGTTTGGCTTTATTTGACCTGGCGCGCCGTATCGCTTCACCGGCCTCGGCCCTGGTTGCATTGGCCTATTATCTTGTGCTTCCGTTTGCAGTTCAGGCCAGCCGCTCCTTTCAGCCTGATCCATTGATGACCACATCCTTCTTCATCGGAATCTATTTCCTTCATCGTTGGAGCGAATCCCGCACCCTTGGCCCCTCTTTCCTCGGGAGAGGGGAAGGGGTGATGGGTTGGAAATGGGCGATTCTTGCCGCTCTTTTTATCGGCCTTGCGGTCCTGGTTAAGATCGTGATCGTCTTCCTTGTGATCGGGGCGGCGGTCGCGGCTGTGCTCTCCACACTTGGGCTGCACTTTTGGAAATCCGTTCAGGTTTGGGTCATGATGGCGTTAATGGCCATTCCCGCCTTTGCGTATTACATCCTCGGTCATCCGGGCCGATCCGATGAATATTTCTTTGCCTGGACCGTTTCTCTCATTCAATTGATTACGACCACGGGTTTCTACGCTCGCTGGCTGGGTTTTGTCGGGTCGTTATTTGGATTGACGATTCTGTTTCTCAGTATTGCCGGAGTATTTCTCGCTCCACCGCGCCTGCGCTGGATGTTGATCGGAATCTGGATCGGATACTTTATCTACGGCCTGACGCTGCCATACCAGATGTACACACACAGCTATTATCACATTCAATTGATACCCGTGGTCGCTCTGGGCTTGGTCCCGATCATTGAAGCGGTGGCTGTTCGCACCTCGCACGAGACGCCCTGGCTCAAGGCGGCTTTGGTTGGCATGGTTATTTTAGTCATCGGATATCAGGCGTGGATTGCACGTTCGGACCTTGTTGCACAGGCCGCGGATTATCGCCGCGAACCTGCATATTGGGAAAATATGGCGAAGGCGATCCCGGCAAATGCGGATCTGATCGGCTTAACACAGGATTATGGTTATCGCTTGATGTACTATGGGTGGCGAAAAATTGTTTTATGGCCTTATGTCAACGGCTTGACCGCAGTGAAAGGCACAAACGTTGACGCCCAGGCAAAGTTTTCTGAACTGGTTGCAGGCCGCGATTACTTTTTGGTGTCCGCTTCGGGCCAGTTGGCTGCACAGCCGGAGTTGAAGAAGATTCTGGACGGATATTCCATCGCCGCGCAAGGCGATGGATTCGTCCTGTATGATTTGCGCAAACCTAAATAGGACGGGCGCGTTAATATATCATGACTCGTGTTTCCATTGTCACGCCGTCTTTCAATCAGTCTGCTTACCTTGAGCAGGCC
>Ga0335071_10009008_pt1 | contig 10223 bp, 8 predicted proteins | sample Lox_Sample_15_FD_206724 | JGI IMG/M metagenome (GOLD analysis project Ga0335071, IMG submission 206724) | Soil microbial communities from Loxahatchee National Wildlife Refuge, Florida, United States - Lox_Sample_1.5 | ecosystem: Environmental > Terrestrial > Soil > Wetlands | place: USA: Florida...
AGGGTCAGCGCTTCATTACCAAGCTCAAGGAGTTGATCCCGCGCCAGCTGTTCGACGTGGCCATCCAGGCTTCGGCAGGCGGGCGGATCATCAGCCGCGCCAACGTCAAGGCCACCCGCAAGGACGTGTTGGCCAAGTGCTACGGCGGCGACATTACCCGCAAGAAGAAGCTGCTCGAAAAACAGAAGAAGGGCAAGAAGCGCATGAAGATGATCGGCAACGTGGAAATCCCCCAGGAAGCTTTCATGGCGGTCCTGAGTCTGGAAGAGGAGTAGGGGCGGATCTTGCCCGGTGTGTCATGAAAAAATTCTGGAATTCCACCCGCCGTTGGTTGCCCGGTGTGCTCATCAGCCTGGTCGTGATCGTCCTGGTCCTGTGGCTGGTCGGCCCGGGACGATTGGTGAATGCATTCCGGGGCGCGGATTATCGCCTCATCCTGCTGGCCCTGCTCACCTCTTGGACCTGGCTGGCTGTGCGCGGCATCGTCTGGCGCACCCTGCTGCGCAACAAGGCTTCGTACAAGCAGGTCTTTTCGACCCTGTGCGAAGGGTACATGCTCAACAATTTCCTCCCGCTCAGGCTGGGGGAGCTCGGGCGGGCCTTTTTGCTCGGACGCAAGGCCAGCCTGCCCTTCATGGAAGTCCTCTCCACCATCGTCATCGAGCGGGCCCTGGACGTCGCCTTTACCGTGATCGTCCTGCTGCTGTCCGTGCCCTTTGTGGTCGGCGCGACCAGCGCCAAGCAGCTTGCCATCCTCATCGGCATCGTTGTGGTCGTCGGACTGGTCGTCCTTTACTGGCTGGCCCGCAACCCCGACCGGGCCCTGGGCGTCTTCAACCGCCTCACGGCCCGCTGGCCGAAGGTCCAGGATTTGGGCGGCCGCTTCCTGGCGCCCCTTTTTTCCGGGTTGGCGATCCTGACGGATGGCTGGCTCTTCCTGCGGGCCCTGCTCTGGATGACCCTGAACTGGATCCTGGGCGTTGCCCAGTTCTACATTACTGTATTGGCTTTCTTTCCACATGCCCCGTTCGCCTGGGCGATGTTCGGTTTGAGCGGGGCGGCCCTGGCCGGCGCTATTCCCTCTGCACCCGGGGGGGTTGGGGTGTACGAGGCCGGCTTCGTCGCCGCCCTGACCCTGGTCAGCCATGACTCGGCCTCTTCCCTCGCGATCGCCATCATCACGCACGTGTTCAACTATGCAATGACCGGCGCCCTGGGCGGATATTTCCTCTCCACGGAAGGGGAGACCCTGATGAGCGTCTATCGCCAGTTGCGCCGGCGCCAGGAAGGGGACCTTCCACCCGCCAGACCATCCTAAGGAGGCAACATGTCGCGCAATTATCTGATCACCGGCGGAGCCGGTTTCATCGGTTCCAACTATGTCAGCCGCCTGCTCGGGCGCGGCGAAAAGGTCACAATCTATGACAACCTCAGCCGGGCCGGCGCGCCGCGCAACCTGGCCTGGTTGAAGGAGAAATACGGCGAGAAATCCTTCCAGGTGGTCGTCGGGGATGTGCGGGATGCCGCTCAACTGACCGTCTCGACCCGGGAAGCGGACGTGATCGTCCACCTGGCTGCCCAGGTGGCGGTGACCACCTCGGTCGTCCGGCCGCGCGAGGACTTCGAGATCAACGCCCAGGGAACCTTCAACGTCCTGGAGGCGGCCCGCCTCAACGGGCGCAAACCGGTCGTGCTCTATGCATCCACCAACAAAGTCTATGGCGGGATGGAGGACGTGCAGGTGGTCGAGCGGGGGACCCGCTGGGAGTACGAATCCCTCCCGCTGGGCTGTTCCGAATCCCAGCCGTTGGATTTCCATTCCCCTTACGGCTGCTCCAAAGGGACCGGCGACCAGTATGTGCGCGATTACGCCCGCATTTACGACCTGCCGACGGTGGTCCTGCGCCAGTCCTGCATCTATGGTCCACGCCAGTTCGGCGTGGAGGACCAGGGCTGGGTGGCCTGGATGATCATCGCCGCCGTGACCGGGAAGTCCATCACGATCTACGGCGACGGCAAGCAGATCCGCGACATCCTCTACGTTGAGGACCTGCTGAATGCCTACGATGCTGCCATTGCCAGGATCGACCAGGTCAGGGGCCGGGTATACAACCTGGGAGGCGGGCCGGAGAACACCATGTCGATCTGGACCGAATTCGGCCCGCTGCTCGAAAAGCAGCTTGGCAAACCCATCCCGGTGGGGCGCGGCGACTGGCGCCCCGGCGACCAGAAGGTTTTCGTGGCCGACATCCGCAAGGCGGGCGGCGAGTTGGGCTGGAGCCCCAAGGTGGGCGTGGAAGAGGGGGTGAAACGATTGTTCGAGTGGGTCAAAGAGAACAAGGCTTTATTCTAGGGCTTCGAGTGGACGTGATCCCCCGAATCACGTCCAGTTTTATCCGGCCGATTGTGCGCATCGAAAGGAATCCCATGTCATTGACCATTCCTGAACGGATCGCCATGGCCCATGCCGGCACCAATCCCACCATCATCTGCCGCGTCCCTTCCGGCTGGGCGGCTCTTTGCGATATGCAGTTTTTGCGCGGTTACGTCATTCACCTGGCGGACCCGGCCGTCGCCTCGCTCAACGATCTCAGCCGCGAGCAGAGGGCCGTTTACCTGGGCGACATGGCCCTAATCGGCGACGCCCTCCTGGAAGCGACCGGGGCCTACCGCATCAACTACGCCATTGCCGGGAACAGCGACCCCTACCTGCACGCCCACATCGTGCCACGTTACCTCTCCGAGCCGGAGCAATACAGGAAGGGGCTGCCCTGGTCCTATCCACGGGATATGATGAATGCGAACCTGTTCGATGCGTCCCGCGACCGGGAGCTCATGCAGCAGATCGCCAAGGCCATCCAGGCGCGTTTGTGATCTTCCGGCTGCGCGACGATGGCCCGATCGGATGAAAAAGCCATTTTCCCGGATCGTCAAAGAGCTTTTCCTCGGCCAGATCGTCGGGATCGGCGCTATCGTTGCCATCCTGATCGCATTTCCCGCAAGCATCTATCTCACATTCTCGTTCGTTCCGATTTTCTTCCTTTTCCTGGCGGCCTGGCTGCCAGGGCGATGGGCCGTCAGCCTGGGCGAACTTTCCTACGGGATCGGCTGCCTCCTCAGCCTGCTCCTGACGGCGCTGGCCGCGACCCTGGTCCAGCGCTGGCTGGGCGGCCGGATGGACAAATTCAACTAGCTCCCCTCGGCCATTTTTTATAAATCCCTTCTCCCCCGGGTGGGTTATAATTTAGCCATCTTGTTATGGCTCACGAACACACACACATCACCGAACTGACCCAATCCACCGTCCGCCGGCTGGCCCTTTCGCTCGGCCTGACGGCGGTCTTTGTTCTCGTCGAGGTCGCCGCAGGCGTCTTTTCCAACTCGCTGGCTCTGCTGACCGACGCCGCCCATAATGTCACGGACGTGATCGCCCTTGGATTGACCTGGTGGGCGCTGCGCATCACCACCCGCCCGGCGGACGCCGGCAAGACTTACGGTTACCACCGGGCAGGCATCCTGGTGGCGCTGGCCAACTCGACCACCCTGGCGTTGATTGCCTTGGGGATCTTCTACGATGCCTACCGGCGCCTGCTCGCCCCGCCGCAAGTCCGGGCGGATGTGCTGATCTGGGTCGGTTCGGTCGCCGTGCTGGTGAACCTGGTTACGGCGTTGCTGGTCCGGCGCGGCTGCCGGCACGACCTGAACCTGCGCAGCACTTTCCTGCACCTGATGGGCGATGTGCTTTCCACACTTGGGGCGGTGGCGGCCGGGATCGCCATCCGCTTGACCGGCCTGAATTGGCTGGATCCGCTGGTGAGCATTTTCATCGGCATGCTGATCCTTTGGAATGCCTGGGGCATCGTGCGCGAATCGGTCAATATCCTGATGGAATCCACCCCCAAGGATATCGACATCGGACACCTGCTCGAAGATATCCGCTCGGTCGATGGGGTGTTGGGCGTACACGACCTGCACGTCTGGAGCATCACCCAATCCCTGCGAACCCTTTCGGCGCACATCCTGACGGAGGACATCCCGGTCAGCCAGGGGGCGGCCATCCAGTCGGCGGTGCGCGAGCTGCTCGAACACAATTACGGGATCTACCATGCCACCCTGCAGTTGGAATGCGAAGGCTGTGTGCCGGCAGAGCTGTACTGCGACATCACTCTCACCAGCCACACCCATTGACCATGCGCATCCTGACCGTCCTGACCTACTACCGCCCCCACACCTCCGGTCTGACGATCTACGCCGAGCGGCTGGCGCGGGCATTTGCCCGGCGCGGCCACCAGGTGACCGTCATGACCACCCAGTACGATCCCTCCCTGCCGCGTGACGAGATGATGGATGGCGTGCGCGTCATCCGCGTTCCGGTCGCCCTGCGGGTCAGCAAGGGAACCATCGCCCCGACCTTCGGGTGGGTCGCCACCAGGCTGGTCGCCGAGCACGATGTGGTGCAGCTGCACCTGCCGCAATTCGATGCGCCCGGGGTGGCCGCGCGGGCCCGCCTGTTCGGCAAACCGGCCGTGCTGACCTATCACTGCGACCTGCGCCTCCCGCCCGGTCTGTTCAACCGGATCGTCAACCTGGTCGTCAAGGTCCAGAACAACCTGGCCGCGCTGGCGTCCAATCACATCGTCACCTACACCCAGGATTACGCCGATCATTCCTCCTACCTTTCCCGGTATCACTCCAAGCTGACGCCCTTCCTCCCGCCCGTGGAACTGCCGATCGCCGCGCCGGAGGCGGTCCGGGCCTTTGCCGCCGCCCAGCAGACGGGCGAGCGCCGACCTGTGATCGGGATGGTGACCCGCTTCGCTGCCGAGAAAGGCGTCGAGATCCTGCTGGATGCGCTTCCGGCAGTGCTCGAGAAGCACCCCCGGGCGCAGGTGCTGTTCGCCGGTCAATACCAGAATGTGATGGGCGAACAGGCGTATGCCGAGCGGTTGATGCCGCGCATCCACGAGTACGAGGAAAAGGGCTACTGGAAATTCCTTGGCAATCTCAGCCAGGAGCAACTGGCCGCGTTCTATCCCAACCTGGATGTATTGGTCGTGCCGTCCTTGAATTCGACGGAGGCGTTCGGACTGGTCCAGGTAGAGGCAATGATGAACGGCGTCCCGTGCGTGGCCTCCGCCCTGCCAGGGGTCCGTCGTCCGGTGCAGATGCACGCCATGGGAGAGGTCGTCCCGATCGGGGACCCGGCGGCGCTGGCCGCGGCCCTGCTGGAGATCGTGGCGGATCGTCGGAAGTATCATTGCGACGCGGCTGCTTTGAAACATCTTTATGCCCCGGACACTGTCGCGGCCGAGTACGAGGGGCTGTTCGAGAAGTTGATGCGAAAATGAACCGAGGATGGGGATAGCGGGCCGGTTTCGCCGGCCGGAAAAACCAAACTGCCGAGTGGTACAATTGGCGCGATTGCGAGTCCGCAAGCCGGAAAGATTTCCAGACAACCTTCTTAGATAAAACCGAATCGATGCCTATCCAATCCAAGACCGCTTCAAGAGATTATCTGTGGCTCAACTTGCGTGAGCTGCCTTATTTTCGCTCGATGCTACGGGCCGCCGAGGCGGCTTTCTATCAGGACCTGGATCTGCCGGCGCCCCTCCTGGACGTCGGCTGCGGGGATGGGCATTTTGCCCAAGTCTGCTTCGACCGGGTCCTCGATGTGGGCCTCGATCCCTGGCACGGACCCATCCACGAGGCTGGCGCTCGCCACAATTACAACCTGTTGACCGAAGCCGATGGCGGTTCCATGCCTTTTCCCGATGCCACCTTCGGGTGCGCGGTCAGCAACTCGGTCCTCGAGCACATCCCGGATGTCGAAAAAGTTCTGGCAGAAACGCGGCGCGTCCTGAAACCGGGGGCGCCTTTCGTGTTTTGCGTTCCCAATGACCGTTTCAACGATACGCTCTCGGTCACCCGCACCCTGGAAAAGCTCCGCCTGAAATCCCTGGCGAACCTCTACCGGCGGTTCTTCACGCGCATTTCCCGGCACCGTCACATGGACAGCCCGGAAGTCTGGACCAAACGCCTGGAAGAGGCCGGTTTCGTCGTCGAAAAATGGTGGCATTATTTTTCCCCGCGCGCCCAGGCGGCGCTCGAGTGGGGACACTATTTCGGACTGCCCTCGCTCGTTCTCCATTTTTTCTTCAGGCGCTGGATCCTAGTTCCAACCCGCTGGAACCTGGCTTTGACCTATCGCGGGGTGGAACCATACGCCCAACCTGTCGCCAGCGACGACGGCGTCTACACGTTTTACATCACCAGGCGGGCCAACTGAGGGGAAATCCCGGGTCGGATGTTACCGGAGCCCGTTTGGAACCGCCTCCCCGACATTCACGAACCATTCCATGACCAGCGAGAGAACTTATGCCCACGAATGACGAACTAAGCCTGCTCGATTACCTCAAGGCCAAGCTGAAATTCTGGGAACACCGTGAGGGGGTGGAAATCCCGGAGGAACCTGAGGTCGTGACGAAGAAGGCCTCCCGCCTGAAACCCGGAGCCGTCCTCCCTGCCGCCCAGCCAGCCGAAGCGAAGCAGACACCCCGACGGCGCCCATCGGTGGAATCTGCCGAGCCGCCCTCCGAGAAGGGCGAACCTGAAGAAGAATGGGAACCTGCAGAAGGCCCGCACGGCCGCTGGCCGGTGCTCTCCCTGCTCTCCCTGGCGATGGCCTTGATCGGCCAGCACTTCTTCGAACCATCCATGCAATTGGTCGAGATGGCGTACGCATTCTATGCCGTGAGTATAGCCCTTCTGATCTGGGCGATCGTGCGGAAGGAATGGGCGCTGGCGGCCTTTCCTGAGCCGCAGGCCGGCAATGAGAATTTCAAGGTTCGCAGGCTGCCATTCTACCTGTCCGTCGTACTGGCGGTTGCAACTTTCATCTTTTGCAAAGGCAACCTGTACACGCCTCTCAACGTCACCCTGTGGGCGCTGACGGTCATCTGCTTTTTCTGGGCTTTCTGGCTGCCCGGGCCAGGAGCCAGGCCGGATAAGGCCAGCGCGACCGAGAGCGGCCCGGACGTTAATGGCAACCTTCTGGCCAATGACCGGCCGGGGAAAGCCCGCATCAAGGTCACCTCCGCCCGCCAGGGGAATAGGCGCATCCGAATCGGTACTCCCTTTGCCACCTCACAAGGCGGCTCCCTGTCGATCAATGTAGATGGGGAATATGTCTACACTCCACCGGCGCGGAACCTCGTCCCGCCCGGTGGCATAAAGGAAATCGTCCGCTATACGATCACGAATGCCAGGGGAGCCACCTCTTCATCGACCTTGACGATCGACGTCAGCGACAGTGACCAGGTCACCGAGACCCGATCGACCTGGGAGCGCTTCAAGGAATTCGTCAGCCGCAAATCCTGGCAGTTGAAAATCACCCCCTGGACTCTGCTCATCCTGGCCGTGGCGGGACTGGTGATTTTCTTCCGCGTTTATCGGATCAATACTGTTCCGATCGAACCCTTCAGCGATCACGCCGAAAAGCTCCTGGATGTGTACGATGTCACCCAGGGTCAGACCCACATCTTCTTTCCACGCAATACCGGGCGGGAGGATTTCCAGATGTACCTGACCGTGGCGGTCGCCTGGTTGTTCGGCACCGGCCTGACCTTCCTCAGCCTGAAGCTCGACACCGTGATCTGCGGCTTGTTGACCCTTCCTTACATGTACGTGCTCGGCAAGGAGGTGGGCGGGAAGCGCATCGGCCTGTTGGCGGTTTTCTTTGCCGGGATCGCCTATTGGCCCAACGTCATCAGCCGGGTCGGACTGCGGTTCACCATCTATCCACTCTTTGCCGCTCCGACGCTGTATTACCTGATCCGGGGGCTGCGCACCCATAACCGGAACGACTTCATCCTTTCCGGCCTGTTCCTGGGAATGGGACTGCATGGATACACTTCCTTCCGCATCGTCCCATTCGTCGTGGTGGCGGCGATTGGGATTTACCTGCTGCACGCCCAGTCGAAAGGCAACCGCCAGAACGCGGTCGTCTGGCTGATGATCATCACCCTCATTTCCCTGTACGTTTTCCTGCCGCTGGCGCGTTATTGGCAGGAAAACCCGGAGATGTTTGGCTTCCGCGCCCTCAGCCGTCTTGGCACGGCGGGACAGCCGCTGCCAGGCCCCTGGTGGCAGATCCTGCTCTCGAACACCTGGAACAGCCTGCGCATGTTCAACTGGGATAACGGCGGGATCTGGGTCCATTCCGTGCCCGGCCGGCCGGCGTTCGACGTCGTCTCGGCGGCCCTGTTCCTGCTCGGGGTGATCCTAATCTTCGTCAGGTATCTGCGCGAGCGCCACTGGCTGGACCTGTTCCTGCTGGTTTCCATCCCACTCCTGCAACTGCCCTCGACCCTGTCGCTGGCCTTCCCGGCTGAAAATCCCTCCCTGAACCGGCCGTCCGGCGCATTCATCCCGGCCTTCCTGATCGTGGCGATCGCCATGGATGGGTTGTTCCGGGCCATCGAAGCGCGCCGGAGCCGGATTGCCGGGACGGTGCTGGTGTGGAGCGTTGCGCTCATCCTGGCGGGCTGGTCGATTTCCAATAATTACGACCTGGTCTTCAACCAGTATGCCAACGAGTTCCGCCAGAGCGCCTGGAACACCTCCGAGATCGCCGACGTCATCCGGCAATTCGGCCAGGCCTACGGGACGGTCGACCACGCTTACGTCGTTCCCTATCCCTACTGGGTCGATACCCGCCTGGTGGGCGACTGGCTGGGAAAGCCCGCCAAGGATTTCGCCCTCTGGCCGCAGGATTTCAACACGACCCAAACGATCAGCGGTGCCAAGCTGTTCATCGTCAAGCCGGATGACACCGCCGATGTGGATCTGTTGAAACAGATGTACCCGCAGGGCGTTTTGAGCACTTTCCATTCGGCGGTGGTCAACGCCGGGAAAGACTTCTATATCTTTTTCGTTCCGCCGGCAGACTGACCGGCGTGGAGAGGCCTGAATGAAAATGTTGCAGACTTCGACTCCCGGGAAGAAACGGGAATGGTTGTACGATTTGTTCTTCATCGTCGTCCTGCTGGGCGCGGCTTATTTCCGCTTCTCCGGTGCCGGTTGGGGCGACTTCGACAACCAGCATCCCGATGAAAATTTCATCTCCTCGGTGACCCTGGGAATCCAGCCGATCGGCACCCCCCAGGATCAGCTTGGGACGCCTCCCTCCCTGGCGACGCAGAACTGGCGGAGCATTTCGCCCAGCGCCTACCCGGATTGCACCAAATGGGGCGGGTATTTCGACACCAACTGCTCCCCGCTAAATCCGCACAATCGCGGCTATTCCTTCTACGTGTATGGCGACCTGCCGGTCATCATGACGCGCTATCTGGCTACCTGGCTCGGGCAGATGAACCAACTGACCCTGTTCGGCCGCTATCTTTCCGGCGTGATGGACCTGGGCACGATCATTTTGCTTTACCTGATCGTGAAACGGACCTACGGCCCGCGCTTCGCCCTGCTGGCGTCGGCCTTTTCCGCGGTCGCCGTGGAGCAGATCCAGCAGTCTCATTTCTACACCACGGATAATTTCGCCGTCTTCTTCATGTTCCTGACATTGTATTTCGCCGTCCTGATCGGCACCGGAGAATGGAAGATGGTCACCCGCAAGCCGGTCCGGGAGCCGGACGCCGACCAGGATGAAGATGATGACGATCAGCCGGCGGCCTCCTCCAGGATCGTTCAAAACCTGCTGGACTTCGCCAGGAATCCATTGACCTTGCTGAGCCTCGGTTTTGGGATTGCCTTGGGGATGGCAACTGCCAGCAAGATCAACGCGGCGGCCATTGCGGTCACCCTGCCGGTGGCGCTCCTGGTCCGATACTATCGGTCGAATTCCCAGGTCGATCCCCAGTCCGCCGCCCGGCGCTCCCGTTTCGAAGATTTCCTGACCAAGACATTCATTTTCCTGATCGTCGGGGCTGTCGTCTCGGTGCTGGCTTTCCGGGTCTTCCAGCCGTATGCGTTCAACGGCCTGGGCATCAACCCGCAGTGGCTGGAAAACATCCGTGAGCAGCGCGCCCAGGCCAGTCCGAACGCGGACCTGCCCTGGGCTTTGCAGTGGGCCCGCCGGACGCACTTCTACTCCTTCCAGAATTTGACGGTCTGGGGTCTCGGTTTGCCGCTGGGCATCCTGGCCTGGGCCGGCTTCCTTTGGATGGCCTGGCGTATGCTGAAGGGGGAGTGGCGCCAGCACCTGCTGCTTT
>Ga0335071_10009009_pt1 | contig 10223 bp, 8 predicted proteins | sample Lox_Sample_15_FD_206724 | JGI IMG/M metagenome (GOLD analysis project Ga0335071, IMG submission 206724) | Soil microbial communities from Loxahatchee National Wildlife Refuge, Florida, United States - Lox_Sample_1.5 | ecosystem: Environmental > Terrestrial > Soil > Wetlands | place: USA: Florida...
CTCGTAAGAGGGATTCGTCCGCATCCAGCCACTTTTGGCCACCGCGATTGGCTGCAACCAGGCCCGCGTCTCCGGCAGGAAATGGAACGAAGTCGCCTCCTCGGTCAACCGGCGGGTTTCTCCCTTCGCCCCGGGAAAGAAATAGCGGAACGCCACGCCGTCGTTGGAAACCTGGAAGATGATGTCCATCGGCTGACCCGCCGCAGTCTGCAGATGGAATATTTTCCGGTTCGCGCGATAGGTGTTCACGCGCCGCTTGGCTGTGAGAATTTCGTAGCGATCCTGCACCGGCTGCATCTCCGAGGCGGCGAGCAGCTGCAGGCCGCGTGTAAAGTCGGCGTCGTCGCGCACGAGACCCAGACACGATTCCCGCAGGACCGGCTGGCCCTCGTAGCGGATCGCGTACCGCGGCGCACCGGCGTCGTTGAGATAGAAGTCCACCGCGATCCGGCCATCGGGGCTGGCAAGGTTGACCGGCTCCGGCGAGGGGGCGGCCGGAGCCGCACCAGATCCGAAAAGGGGTACCATAAATGCGACAAGCAGCTTGAGTACCCTGGAGGCTGCCAGCCGACTGGCCGATCGGCGTAGCGCAGGCGTCTCGCCTGCCGATGATACCGAAGCAGGCGAGACGCCTGCGCTACAAATGGCCGGATTTTTCGATGTTTCCATAGGAAGAAGCGGATGCTCCGACCGAGATTTCCGGTCAGACCATGGATTCAACTCAGAGACTTTTTGATGAGCTGCTCGGTCGTCGCTCCGGCACCAAGGGCGAGGGCGGCGCGGCGCGCCGCTTGATCGGCGTCGGTTGCCTTGTAACCGAGGGCCATGAGCGCGGCTACGGCATCATGCAGACGGGTGTCGCCCGAAGCGGCCATGTCATCGCTGGCGGAGCCCGCCGCGGTGCTGCCGGCCAGACCCACGCCGCCGACTTTGCTTTTCAATTCCACGACGAGCCTCTCGGCGGTCTTCTTGCCGATGCCGGGGCATTTCGCGAGCGTGGCGATATCGCCGGAGCGAATCGCACCCTCGAGCAGTGGCAGCGAGAGCTTGCTCATGATCGTGAGTGCGCTCTTGGGGCCAATGCCCGTGACGTTCTCGATCAGCAGACGGAAAAAGTCGCGGTCGGCGACGGTGGCGAAGCCATAGAGGGTCTGCGCATCCTCGCGATAAACGGCGTGGGTGTGCAGCTTCACCGATGCGCCAGGCGCGGGGAGTTTCTCGGCGGTTGTCACCGGGATGTGCACCTCGTAACCGATCCCCCCGGCTTCAACGACCGCATGCAACGGTGTGGCGGAGACGAGCGTGCCGGTGAGGGAGACGATCATGGGAAGAGGAAAATAACGAAAACGTGAAAGAATGGGGAGACGGGGGAGACGAAGGAAGAAGCGGAAGACTTGAGAGATTTGGGAGACGAAGGAAGACTGGGAAGATGGAAAAGAGATGGAGACGGGGGGACGGAGTCTTGCGTTCTTACATGTCTCGCATGTCTCGCGTTCTTGTATTTCGCGTTCTTCCGACCCTCATTTCAGCCCCAGCACATCCTGCATGTCATAGACGCCTGGTTTCTGGCTGACGATCCATTGGGCGGCGCGCAGGGCGCCGCGGGCGAGAATGGCGCGGTCGCTGACCTTGTGCGTGAGCTCGATGCGTTCGCCGAGCGCGGCAAACATGACGGTGTGGTCGCCGAGGACGTCGCCGCCGCGCAGGGAATGGATGCCAACCTCGGTGGGCGTGCGCTCTCCGGTGATGCCCTGCCGGCCGTGGCGCAGGGCCGCAGCGGTGAGCTTGCGCTCCTCCAGGATGATTGCGAGCAACTGCTCGGCCGTGCCGCTGGGCGCATCCTTCTTGAAGCGATGGTGCATCTCCACGACCTCGGCGTCGTAGTCGGCGCCGAGCACCTGTGCGGCCCGGCGGGTCAGGGCGAAGAGGAGGTTGACACCGACGGAGAAATTGCTGGCCCAAACGCAAGGGACCTTCGCGGCCAGGGCGAGCAATTGCGCCTTTTCCTTGGCGTTGTGCCCGGTGGTGCCGATGACGAAGGGTTTCTGATGGGCGATGGCGAGCTCGATCATCGAACGCGTGACGGCGTGGAAACTGAAATCGACGATCACGTCGCACGCGCCGATATGCGCGGCGGGGTCGTCACCGATATCAACGGCGGCGCCGATCGTGAGCCCGGAGTCCTTGGCAGCGGCGGTGATGGCCTGGCCCATGCGGCCCTTGGCCCCGTTGAGAAGAATGGAGAGAGGCATGGAAGAAGAGCGGAAAGCGGATGGCGGAGAGCGGAAAGTCGAGAAGCGAAGATTATGGAGGAGCGAGTTTACTCGCGAGGGGAGCTCGCCGGCAAGCAGGCTCCTACTGGCCGAGCGCAGCGAGCGCTTTTTCGAGAATGGCGCGGTTGGTGGCGGTCATCTCGCAAAGCGGCGCGCGCACCTCGGCGCTGGCAATGAGGCCGGCGCGGGCGAGGGCGGCCTTGATCGGCACCGGATTGGGCTCGATGAACAACGCCTTGAAGACCGGGTAGAGGCGGCGGTGGAGTTTCGCCGCCCGGGCATAATCGTTGGCCAGGGCGAGCTTCACCATCTGCCCGATTTCGCGGGCAAAGAGGTTCGACGCCACGCTGATCACGCCTTCGGCGCCAACCGCCATGAAGGGCAGGGTGAGCGAGTCGTCACCGCTGAGCACGGTGATATCCCGCCCCAACGCCTGCTTGATCTGATCGACGCGGTCGACGCTTCCGCCAGCTTCCTTGATGTAGCGGACATGGGGGTACTTCGCCCGCAGGCGCTCGATCACGGGCACGCTGATTTCGATGCCGCAACGGCCGGGAATGGAATAAAGGATGATCGGCTTGTCGGTTGCCCCGGCGAGCGCGGCGAAATGGCGGAAGACGCCCTCCGGGCTGGGTTTGTTGTAGTAAGGCGCGACGATGAGCATGGCGTCGGCGCCGGCCGCATGGGAGCGTTGCGTGAGATCGACCGCCTCCTGCGTGGAATTGGAGCCGGTGCCGGCGATCACGGGCACGCGCCCCCGCACATACTCGACGGTGGCGCGGATCACCTCCAGGTGTTCGGCGTGGTCGAGCGTGGGCGATTCGCCGGTGGTGCCCACGGGCACAAAGCCGTCGATTCCGCCCTTGATCTGGAATTCGACCAGTCTCTTCAGGCCGGCGTAATCGACCTGCTGGTTGCGAAAGGGCGTGACGAGCGCCGTGATGGTTCCGGTGAGCGGGCGGATTTTCATGGGAGCGGGAGAAAGTTACCTTGCTGATGAAAGCAGGCCGGACTACACAAGGCGCAACGTTTTTCTGTCTGTAATGCTCCATGACACCACACACTGAAATCTTCAATGACCTGCTGCGGCTCGCGGTCGAGAGCAGCGCCAGCGACATTGTCATCAAGTCCAACAAGCCCGGTTTCGTGCGGCTTTCCGGCCGGTTGAAGCCGGTCGACATGGATCCCATCTCACCGTCGGATGCGGAAGCGTTCGTCGGCGAACATGTACCGCGCGTTTTCAAGCAGTTGTGGGAGGACAACGGCCAGGTGGACTTCGCCTACTCGGCCGACGAAATCGGGCGCTTTCGTGTCAACGCCTTCCATCAACGCGGGCTCGTGAGCATCGTTTTCCGGCACATCAAGAGCCGCGTGCCGAAATTCGAGGATCTGGGCCTGACCGCCGATCCGTTGATCAAATTCTGCCAGTCGAAGGACGGCATCCTCCTCGTCTGTGGCGCCACGGGATCGGGCAAAAGCTCCACGATGGCGGCGATGCTCGACTGGATCAACCAGAACCTCGACAAGCACATTGTCACGATCGAGGACCCCATCGAATACACCTTCATGGATGACAAGTCGGTATTCCAGCAGCGCGAGATCGGGCTCGACGTGCCCAGCTTCGAGCTGGCGATCAAGTCGGTGCTGCGCCAAAACCCCGACATCATCCTCATCGGCGAAATGCGCGACCGCGAGACGTTCGAAACGGCGATCAGCGCAGCCGAGACGGGCCACCTGGTGTTCTCGACCATGCATGCCGCCACGGTGGCGCAGTCGCTCACGCGCCTCTTCGAGTTCTTCCCGCCGGAGCAACAAATCCAGGCACGGCGGCAGATCGCCGGCTCCATCCGTGGCTTCATTTGCCAAAAACTCATTCCGAAAATGGAAGGTGGCGGCCGGGTGCCGGCGAACGAGATTCTCAACGCCGACGCGACCGTCAAAAACCTCATCCTCGAGGGCCATTTCGAGAAAATCCAGGGCGTCATGGAAAGCGGCGTCGACACGGCCAGCTTCACGTTCAACAAGGATCTCTATCGCCTGATCAAGGCCGGCACCATCAGCAAGGCGGACGGCATCCGCTTCTCGCCCAATCCGCAGCAGCTCGAGATGAACCTGAAAGGAATCTTTATCAAATCGTAGGCGGGAGCCGCGTATGGATCGGTTGCTTCCAGCCAAATGGGCGGTGATGGCCGGCCTTTGGGCGGCGGCCGGAGCCTGGGCGGCCAACGAGGGGACAACCGCGCCGCCAGCGGCCGGGGCCGTGCCCCCGGATCCCATCGCCGAAGCGAAACGACAGTTCGAGATCATCCGCAACCAGCGCCGCGAATTGGTCAGTGATGCCGGGTTGAAGCTGAACGTAGCTCCGCCGGCACTTCCGACGGACCAGCCGGAACCCAGGCCGCCCGGAGCTGCAGCTTCCTCGTCCGCTGCCGCCAAGGCGGACGCCCGGAAGTCATGGTTGCTCGACGCAATGCGCCAGCCTGGCAAGACGGGCGAGAAAGATCGCCGGCGAGGTGACGACGAAGCCGCCACGACCGGCGATTTCGGCTTCGAAAAAAAGCTGGCCGAGGGAACTGAATCCACCCCTCACGATTCTCGAACCCAAGGGTACGCCGCTCCAGTGGTCGACCCGCTGCGCGACTACCTCGCGGGGTGGATGACGCCCGCCGATTACGCCTTGCTCGTGAAACCGACGAAAGACCGCCCGGGAACGGCGCAGGCAACTGACTTTGTCGCCGGACTTGCTCCGTTGGCGATGATGGGTAATCGAACTGCCTCTGAAGCGCGGACGGAAGCCGACAGCTCGTCGGCGCCGGCCGGCCTGGCGCCGCGCGAAAATCCGTATTTGAAAACATCTCAATCCAGCACGACTGCCTTCGGTGCAGTTAACGGTGGTGTCCCGACGTTTAACGGTACCCTGGCGGAAATTAAACCGCCGATACCGGCAGGCGCGCGAACACCGGATTATACCAATCCGCCCCAACCAGCAACCCCTCCTGCGCTGCCCGACCGGTTGAAACCGCCGGACGACAAGAAATACTTCCCGCAGCTCAAGCGCTTTTAGGGCTTGGTTTTTGTGACGCCGGTCCATTTTCTCGGCGGTTCACCATGGCATTGGCACTATTATTTTCCGGTCAAGGCGCCCAAAAAGTGGGCATGGGCAAGTCGTTGTACGACCAGTCGCCGGCGGCGCGCGCCGTTTTCGACGAGGCCGATCGCGTGCTCGGCTGGTCGCTGACCAAGATCTGTTTCGAGGGTCCTGACGCCGATCTTACGCAAACCAAAGTGTGCCAGCCGGCGCTCTTTGTCCACGGCCTGGCGTTACTGTCTGCCCTGCGGGAACAAGGGAAGCTGCCCGAGGTGCAATTCGCCCTGGGTCTTAGCCTGGGCGAGATCACGGCTTATACGGCGGCCGGCGTATTCGACTTCGCCACCGGTCTGCGCGTGGTGGCCGAGCGCGGCCGGCTGATGCAGGTGGCCTGCGAACAGAGTCTCGGAGGCATGGCCGCCATCGTGGGCGAGGACCGCGCCAAGGTGGCCGAACTTTGTGGCGAATTCGACATCGAGGCCGCCAACTTCAATGCCCCCGGCCAGATCATCGTCTCCGGCGAAAAGGCTAAAATCGAGGCCGCCGTCGCCGCCGCCAAGGGCCGCGGGTGGAAAAAAGTCATGCCGCTCAACGTCGCCGGCGCCTATCATAGCCGTCTGATGGAGCCCGCCCGCGCGGCGTTTGCGGCTTTTCTCCAGAGCGTGTCGTTCGCGGCGCCCCGGTTCACCGTCTTCACCAATACCACCGGCCAGGCGATCGGCGCGCCCGACGATCTCCGCGCAGCGCTCGTCAAACAGATCGTGTCGTCCGTACGGTGGGAGGATTGCATGCGCAGTGCCGCCGCCGCCGGTGCCACAGAGTTCTGGGAACTCGGCGTGGGTGGCGTGCTCGCCGGCCTCGCGCGTCGCACCGAGAAGACCTGGGTGGTGAAAAGTTACTCTGAGTTTGCCGATCTTCCGGCCTGAGCTCCGCCCGCCACCACGTACGAATGGACGTCTCCCTCAAACGCAATTTCTGCATCATCGCCCACGTCGATCACGGCAAGACGACGCTGTCGGACCGCCTGCTCGAATACACCCATACGGTGTCGCAGCGGGAGATGACGGCCCAGTTTCTCGATGCGATGGATCTCGAGAAAGAGCGGGGCATCACGATCAAGATGCACCCGGTTTCCATGACCTACCAGGCGAAGGATGGAAAAGTCTATCAGCTCAACCTGATGGACACGCCGGGCCACGTGGATTTCTCCTACGAAGTTTCGCGTTCGCTCGCCGCGTGCGAGGGCGCGTTGCTGCTGATCGACGCCGCGCAGGGTGTCGAGGCGCAGACCGTGGCCAACGCCCACCTGGCGTTCGCCCAGCACCTCAAGGTCATTCCGGTGATCAACAAGATCGACCTGCCCAGCGCCAACCTCGAACTTTGCACCCGGCAACTCGAGGACATCCTCACCATCCCCGCCGAGGAAGTGATCCTGGCCAGCGGCAAGTCCGGCATCGGCATCGTCGATATTCTCGAGGCCATCGTGGCTCGCGTCCCGCCGCCGCGCTGGACCGGGGTGAAGGGGACGCGCATCCTGGTCTTCGATTCCAAGTACGATTCCTATCGCGGCGTCATCGCCTTTGTCCGCGTGTTCTCCGGCACGATCAAAGCCGGGGATATGATGATGCTCATGAGCACGGGCCAGAAGGCCGAGGTAAAGGAAGTAGGCGCCTTCCATCCGAAAATGGAGCCTTGCGCCGAGCTCGGACCCGGCGACGTGGGCTACATCGTCAGCACCATCAAGGCGACCGAAGACATCAAGATCGGCGACACGATCACCCATGCCGCCCGTCCGGCCACCGAAATGCTGCCCGGCTACAAGGAGGTGCATCCGATGGTGTTTTGCGGCCTCTACCCGCTCGACACGTCCGACTACGAGAAGCTCAAGTTTGCCCTCGCCCGCCTGCGGCTCAACGACTCGGCGTTCGTCTATCAGTCGGAGTCGTCGGTTGCGCTCGGCTTCGGCTTCCGCTGCGGTTTCCTCGGCCTGCTGCACATGGAGGTCGTGCAGGAGCGCATCCGGCGCGAGCACGACGTCGAGATCATCTCCACCTACCCGAGCGTCGTCTACAAGGTAAAGGCCCAGGGCCGCGACGTGATCGAAGTGGACAACCCCGTCAACCTGCCCGATCCGGGGACAATCGAGTTCATTTACGAGCCGACGATCAAGGCGGCGATCCACATTCCCAACGATTATCTGGGCGACATCCTCAATCTCGTGATGGAGAAGCGCGGCACCTGCGACCACACCGACACGCTCGACGCCACGCGCGTCATGGTAACCTGCACGCTGCCGCTCAACGAAATCCTGGTCGATTTCAACGACCGCCTGAAAAGCATCACCCGCGGCTACGGTTCGATGGATTACGAACTCGGCGAGTATCGGGCGTCGGATCTGGTGAAGATGGACATCCTTGTGAACGGCGAACCGGTCGATGCCTTCTCGAGCATCGTGCACCGGACCAAGGCCGAGGGGCAGGGCCGCGTGATGTGCGAGAAGCTCGCCGACATCATCCCGCCGCAGATGTTCAAGATTGCGGTCCAGGCGGCGATCGGCGGCAAGATCATCGCCCGCGGCAACGTGCGCGAGATGCGCAAGGACGTGACCGCGAAATGCTATGGCGGCGACATCACCCGCAAGCGCAAACTCCTCGACAAACAGAAGGAAGGCAAAAAGAAGATGAAGCAGATCGGCCGGGTCTCGATCCCGCCCGATGCCTTCATTCAAGTGCTGAGAAACAACTCCTAGGAGCCTGTCTGACTTACTAATGAACATCCGATCTTCTTCAGAAAAGTTCTCTGGGATGGTAGGAATCGGCCTCGACAGGCTCCTTAAGCAGCGCTCCGCGCTGCAAACCCCGGATTTCTCCTTTGATGAACCGCCGCTTCGCGGCGGCATAAGGAGTTTGTCGGTCGCGGTGGATAGTCTCGCGACAAAATCACGAACTCTTTCCGGACTTTTATTCTAAACTCGACAAACTCCTCACCGTGTTCGGATTTTTTGACTCCCAGGATACGAAAATGCGGGCCAACGCCCGCAACTGGCTCGAACTCGCCGACAAGGTCTGGCATTACCGGCGCGACCAGTTGAGCGATGCCGATGCGCGGGAGCTGCGCGCCCGCATCGAGGGCCTGCGCCAGCAGGTCGCCGCCCGGGAGGAGGCCGCGAAGCTCAAACTCGGCATCGAGGCGCTCGAACCGGTGCTGCAACGCCTCGGCGGCAAGGTTTATCCGAAGACCTCGCTGGTCGAAAACGTGGAATTTTTCCTGATCGCGGCCATCGTGATCATCGGCATCCGCACCTACTTCGTGCAGCCGTTCAAGATTCCGACGAATTCGATGTGGCCCTCGTACTATGGCATGACGCCCGAGGTGTACAAAAATCCTGCGGAGCATCCAGGCCCGGTCATGCAGGCGCTCCGGTTCGTGACGCTGGGGGCGCGCAACCATACGCTCACGGCTCCGGCGAGCGGGCCGGTCGAGGCGGAATTTTTCTACGACGACGTACGGCTCGCGTATGAAGTGAAGCCCGGTCACACCTGGCTGGTGATTCCCACGGATGTGAAGGAGTACACCTTCTACGTTGGCGGATCGCCGGTGACGGTGCAGGTGCCGATGGATTTCGATTTCGACTGGGCCGTGCGCGATGCCTGGTTCGGCGGCTCGACGGAGACGCTGACCAACCATCTCCGGCAAATCTACCGGCAGAACAGCGCGGCCATGGGGGTGAAGGTGTTCAACCAGGCGCAAGGGCAAACGCAGCGGATTTTGCGGGCGCCCCTCGGATTTACGGCGAAGCAGGGCACGCCGTTTTTCAGCTTCGACCTGCGGACGGGCGACCAGTTGTTCGTCGACCGCATGAGCTATCATTTTGTGCGCCCGAGCGTGGGCGACGGCTTCGTATTCAACACGCGCAATCTGGTCGGGCGCATCGAAGGTCCCCCGAGCGAACAGTATTACATCAAGCGGCTCGTCGGCGTGCCGGGCGACACGCTCGAAATTAAAAATTTCACCCTCTATCGCAACGGCCGGCCAATCGAGGGCGCGGCCGCCTTCGGCAAAAATGCCCGTCGCGAAGGCGACTATGTTGGCTACCGCAATCTGCGGAGCCTATCTGTCGGACAAACGATGACGGTACCGCCGGACAGCTTTCTCGCCCTCGGCGACAACTCTGCCAACAGTCAGGACGGACGCTATTGGGGTTTCGTGCCGGCCAAGGATGCCGTGGGCCGGCCCCTGTTCATCTATTTCCCCTTCACCCGCCGCTGGGGCCCGGCGCGGTAGGGTTGGGGCGGGGGTGCCGAGTCCCGCCACGAACGGCGTCGGCCTGCGACGGCCGATGAATGGCGTCTGGCGCCGTTTCCTGGGTTTTTTGTAGGGCTGCCGCTCGTCGGCAGGCCGAGGTTATCCTGACGGCCCGGACGCAAGGTCCGGCCCTACAGCCTGAAAATCACTGGGAATCTATATAGGGCGGCGGCATGTCAGACTGTCGCCCCTGGCGGGGCTCGGTACGGCGTCGCCGCCCTACAACTTCTGCTATCTGCCCCTCTCACTGCGCCTGCCGGGCGATTTTCCAGTGCGCGGGTTTTTCGCCGGGCGGGAGCGCGAGCAAATCGTAATCGTGATAACCGGTAATCTTCACTTCGGCGAATTCGCCCACCTTGAGCTTTTCCGGCACGTAAACGCGACCGTCGATGTCGGGCGCATCGGCCTCGCCACGGGCCACGCCGGGTTCTTCGACGAGCACGCGCAGCTTTTGCCCGACGTGCGCCTGGCTGACTTCGGCGGCGATTTCCTTCTGCAGGGCCATCGTTCGATGCCAGCGTCGCTCCTTCTCCCTGGCTGGAATCTGGTGCGGCAGC
>Ga0335071_10009010_pt1 | contig 10223 bp, 11 predicted proteins | sample Lox_Sample_15_FD_206724 | JGI IMG/M metagenome (GOLD analysis project Ga0335071, IMG submission 206724) | Soil microbial communities from Loxahatchee National Wildlife Refuge, Florida, United States - Lox_Sample_1.5 | ecosystem: Environmental > Terrestrial > Soil > Wetlands | place: USA...
TGATCTGGTCCAGGCGGATGCGCAGCCGCTCGCCGCTGGGCCGTTTCCTGGCTTCCAGATACTGCGTCCCGCCTTCCCGATACCAGGTGCGCGGCTGCACTTCCACCGGGCCCTGGTCGAGGACCAGCTGGACCACGCCGCGGAGGATCATCGCGGCTTCGAGCTTGTTGTGGACATGGCGGTCGAGAGGGCCGGAGGGGGCGGCTTCGAGGGCCATCGCGTTCGTCTCCGAGCAGAAGAAGCAGGGGGCGCCTGGGCAACAAACGCCGCCGATATTGGCATTCGGGACCCGCCGCGTCGGTGAGGCGGGTCACCGCGGCGCGCTCGCGCCGTGCGGCGGCGGCACTATACTTACCCGCATGTTGCGCCTGGCCGTCTCGCAATTCAAGCCCGCCAAGGGCGACTACGCCGCGAACCTGCGGCGGATCGGCGGGCTGCTGGCCGCTCTGGGGAAGCGGCCGGAGCCGCCAGAATTGCTGGTCTTCCCCGAGGCCGCGATGGCCGGCTACCTGCTCGAAGGCGGGGTGCGCGAGGTCGCGGTCACCGCGGGCAAGCTGTTCGAGGACCTCGAAGCCCAGCACCAGCTCGCGGGCGGTCCTCCCCTCGATATCGTCGTCGGGTTCTACGAGCGCTGGCGCGACCGGCTCTACAACTCGGCCCTCTACGCCACGCTGGGCGGCAGCGGGGCCGGGATCGTCGCGGTCCACCGCAAGGTCTTCCTCCCCACCTACGGCGTGCTCGACGAAGAGCGGTTCGTCGAGGCCGGGCACGAGGTGCGCGTGTTCGACACCCGCTGGGGGAAGGCCGCGCTGCTGATCTGCGAGGACGCGTGGCACTCGCTCCCGCCGATGGTGGCGGCGCTGCGCGGCGCCCAGCTCGTGATCATCCCCTCCGCATCGCCGGCGCGCGGGATGGCGCCGGGCCAGGAGAAGATCGCGCGCCCCGCCAACGTCGTCCGGTGGGAGCGGATCGCCCGTGGCGTCGCGGAGGAGCACGGGGTGTGGGTGGCGGTGGCCCAGCTGGTCGGCTTCGAGGGCGGGAAGGGCTTCGCGGGCGGCTCGGTCGTGGCGACGCCGCGCGGCGAGATCCAGGCGTGCGGGCCGCTGTGGGAGGAGGCGTTGATCGAGACCCCGGTGGACCTCGCGGAGATCGCGCGCGCCCGGGCCGACCAGCCGCTCCTGGCCGATCTCGAGACGCATCTGCCGCACCTGTTGGACTCGCTGCAGCATCCGCCGGCGGCGGCCCAGTACGACCGCGGTACCGGGGGGCCGCGCGCCGCGGGACGCCCGGTCGGCGACGTCCCGCCTGGCGGAGGCGGCGGAGCCTCCGCGGACCCTCTCGCCATCGACTGTGCCCTGGTGGAGCGCTGGCTGATCGAGTTCCTCCGCGAGGAGGTGAAGGGGCGGCGCGGCTTCGAGCGGGCGGTCGTCGGCCTCTCCGGCGGCGTGGACAGCGCGGTCACGGCGTACCTCGCCGCCAGGGCCCTGGGGCCGGAGAACGTCTGGGGCTTCATGCTCCCGTACCGCACCAGCAGCCCCGAGAGCCTCGCCCACGCGCAGCTCGTCGTGCAGGCGCTCGGCATCCAGGCGCGCACCGTGGACATCAGCGCGGCGGTGGACGGGTACGTCGGCACGGCGGAGCCCGAGGCCGACGCCTCGCGCCGCGGCAACGTGATGGCGCGGGTGCGCATGATCGTGCTGTTCGACCAGTCGGCGAAGCTGCGTGCCCTCGCCCTCGGCACGGGGAACAAGACGGAGCGGCTGTTCGGCTACTTCACGTGGCACGCGGACGACTCGCCGCCGATCAACCCGCTGGGCGACCTGTTCAAGAGCCAGGTCTGGGCCCTCGCGCGGCACCTCGGCGTACCCCAGGCGATCGTGGAGAAGCCGGCGACCGCCGACCTGATCAAGGGCCAGACCGACGAGGGCGATCTCGGCATCACGTACGCGAAGGCCGACCGCATCCTCCGCTGGCTGCTCCGCGGCTTCAAGCCCGAGGAGATCGTCGCGCTGGGCTTCACGGCGGAGGAGGTGGAGCTGGTGGAGCGGCGGCTCGACTCGACGCACTGGAAGCGCCGTCTTCCGACGGTCGCGATGCTCAGCCAGGCCGCGATCGGCGAATCGTACCTCCGGCCGGTGGACTACTGATGGAAGGCCGCGCGCCCCGTCTCTCGCACACCACGATCGCCGAAGTCATGATGCCGCACATGGCCAACCACGTGGGGAACGTGCACGGCGGCGTGATCCTCGGGATGCTCGACCGGGTGGGCGCGGTGAGCGCGATGCGGCACGCCCAGCGGACCTGCGTGACGGTGTCGGTGGACCGGGTGGATTTCCGGGAGCCGATCCACCTGGGCGAGCTGGTGACGATGTACGCGAGCGTGAACTACGCGCACCGCACCTCGATCGAGGTCGGCGTGCGGGTGGAGGCGGAGAACCTGCTGACCGGCGTGCGGCGGCACACGAACACGTGCTACCTGACGTTCGTCGCGATCGACGAGGCCGGCCACCCGGTGTCCGTGGCGCCGGTCGTGCCGGAGACGGAGGAGGAGCGGCGGCGCTACCGCGAGGCGGAGGCGCGGCGCGCGCACCGGATCCAGGAGCTGAAGCGGCGGGAGGCCCGGTGACGGTCGAGCCCGAGCGGGTGGTCCTGGTCCTGTCGGGCGGCGGGATGAAGGCGATGGCGCACGTCGGGGTGCTCCGCGCGCTCGAGGAGGCGCGGCTCGTGCCGGCGGAGATCGTCGCGACCTCGGCGGGGGCGCTGATCGGAGCGCTGATCGCGGCGGGGCTGAGCTACGAGGAGATCGTCCCGCGCGTCTTCGGGGTCGGCCGGAACGAGCTGCGGGCGTTGGCGCGGATGTCGGTGCTGGTGCGCGGCCTCAGCGCGCCGAGCGTCCTCAAGCCGCAGCCGATGCGCGCGCTGATCGAGCGGCTGCTGCCGGTGCACGAGTTCGACTCGCTCAGGTTCCCGCTCCGGGTCGTCGCGGTGGACCTGGACGCCGGCGTCCCCGTGGTGCTCGGCTCCGGCGGCCGCACCGAATGCTCGGTGGTCACGGCGGTGCTGGCGTCGATGGCCCTGCCGGTCTACCTCCCGCCGGTCGCGATCGGGGAGCGCCGGTACGCGGACGGCGGCATCCTGCAGGTGCTGCCGCTCGACGTCGCGGCGGCGATCCCCGCGGACCTCGTGGTGGCGGTGGACGTGGGGCCGGTGCGGCAGGCGCCGCCGCCCGGGTTCCCCCGCGGTCCGGCCCTGCTCGAGGCGCACGACCGCGCGATGGCGATCGCGATGGCGGAGCAGCGCGCGCGGGCCGTGGCGGAATGGCGGTCGGATCGCGCCCGCGCGCCGCTGGTCCTGGTCGAGCCGCCGGTGGACCCGCACGGGACGTTCGCGTTCGGACGCACGGCGGAGTTCATCGAAGCGGGCTACCGCGCGGCCCACGCGGCGCTTCAGGCGCGGTCGGGCACGGGGGCACGGCGGCACAGCGGCACGGGGTCGCACCGCGCGGCGGCGGCGACGTGACGGACATCAGGCTGTTCACGGTGGAGCGGGCCAACAGCGCGCTCCCGCTGGTGCGGCGGATCGTGCAGGACATCGTCGCCGAGCACCCACGCTGGAAGGACCTGGTGTCGCGCTACGAGCTGGCCGCGGCGGGCGCGCGGCCGGAGTGGGGCGAATCGCCGGAGCAGCTCGCCCTGCGCGGGGAGATCGACGCCATCGCGCGGCGCATCAACGGCTACGTGGACGAGCTGGCGGCGGTCGGGTGCGTGCTCAAGGGGTTCGAGCAGGGACTGGTGGACTTCTACGGAAAGCACGACGGCCGGCTGGTCTTCCTCTGCTGGAAGCTCGGCGAGGAAGCGGTGACGCACTGGCACGAGATCGACGCGGGCTTCGCCGGCCGGCAGGGGATCACACCTGGTTTCGTCACGAGCGAAACGGAGGTCGAGCCATGAGGACGGCGGTGCTCCTCGCCGCGGCCCTGTCGTTGGGCGGCTGCGCCCACCACTGGCAGGCGCCGGAGGCCATCCACCCGCAACCGAACCGGCCGTACAGCCAGGCCGTGCGGGTCGGCCACACCTACTACTTCGCCGGCAAGATCGGCGTCACCGACTCCACGCGCGCGCTCACGGCCGGGCGCACCGCCGCGGAGACGCGCAACATCCTCGAGTCGTTCCGCGCGCTGTTCGCGGAGCTGGGGCTGGTGCCGGCGGACGTGGTGCAGGCGACGGTGTATCTCGCCGACCTGAACGACTACGACGAGATGAATCGGGCGTACGGCGAGTTCTTCCCCGCCAACCCGCCGGCGCGCGAATGCGTGGCGGTGAGCGGCATCGTCTCGGGCGGGCGGGTCGAGATCTCGTTCGTCGCCGTCAAATCCGACGGGAGGTAGCCGATGCTGCGCTTCCTGCACTGGGCGGGCTTCTCGATCTGGCTCGGCGCCCAGCTGACCTTCATGGTGTGGGGCCCGCAGACGAAGGGCGCGGGGCTCGAGGCGTGGGCCCACACCTGGAAGACGCTCGCGAAGGTCCAGGGCTTCCTCGTCGCGCCCGGGGCGGCCGTGGCCACCCTGACGGGCATCATGATGACGATGCAGCTCGTGTCGATGCACGCGGAGCCGGCGCCCGCGCTCTGGGCCATGCAGGGCTTCGGCCTGCTGGCCGGCGTGCTCGCCATCGGCGTGGCGACGCCGCTCGCGAACCGGATGGCCGCCTGGGCGCGGGTGAGCCTCGAGGCGGGGGAGAAGGACCCGCGGGCCGAGCGCACGCGGGTGCGCCTGGCGTGGGCGGGCTCGATCACCGGCGCGATGATCCTCGTGGGACTGTGGTTCGGCGCGCAGGCGCCGAGGATACTGCCGTGACGACCGATCGACGGGAGTTCATGCGGAGCGCGGCGCTCGCGGGTGCCGCCCTGGCCTTCCCGGGAGCCGGCTGGCTGAGCCGGGTCGGCGCGGAGGAGCCGGCCGAGCCGTTCGTGCCCCTCGCGGAGGGGCAGGCGGACGACGAGGCCTACTGGCGGATGGTGCGGAGCCAGTTCCTGATCTCGCCCAAGGGCATCTACTTCAACACCGGGACCATCGGCGCGTCGCCGCGCCCGGTCCTCGACGCGACCGTCCGGCACATGACCGCGTTCGAGACGGTGTTCGACGCCTACGGCGTGGACATCGAGGCGCTGCGCACGTCGCTGGGCACGCTGCTCGGCGCGCCCGCGCACACGCTCGCCTTCACGCGGAACACCACCGAGTCGATGAGCTGGATCGCGGGCGGGCTGGACCTCCGGCCCGGCGACGAGATCCTGATGACGACGCACGAGCACGTCGGCGGGATGTGCGCGTGGCAGGCGCTGGCGAAGCGGCGCAACCTGGTGTTCACGCAGTTCCCGCTGCCGGTGCCGCCGCACAGCGCCGACGAGGTCATGGACGCGTGGCGCCGGGCGATCACGCCGCGCACCAAGGTGATGATGATCAGCCACGTGCTCTTCACCAACGGGCTGATCCAGCCGGTGCAGGAGCTGTGCGCGCTCGCCCGGAGCCGCGGGATCATCACCGCGATCGACGGGGCGCATCCGCCGGGCATGATGCGCTTCAGCCTGACGGACCTCGGCTGCGACTTCTACGCCTCGAGCCCCCACAAGTGGCTGCTGGCGCCCAAGGGGAACGGGCTCCTCTACGTGAGCGACGCGTGGGTGGACCGGCTCTGGCCCGTCATCGTGAGCGGCGGGTGGGACAGCGTCGCCGACAAGGCGGTGCGCTTCGACCGGAAGGGCACCGTCAACGACTCGCTGTACGCGGGCTTCCAGGCGGCGGTGGACTTCCACAACCTGATCGGGCCGGAGCGCGTCGAGCGGCGGATCCGCTGGCTCGGCGACCGGCTCTACGACGGGCTGAGCCGCGTGAGCGGCGTCGTCCTCAAGAGCGCGACCGATCCCGCGCTGCGCGCGCCGCTGGTGTCGTTCACGGTGAACGGCTGGAAGACCGACGATCTCATCAAGGCGCTCTGGGATCGCGCGATGGTGCGGGTGCGGCACGTCGCGGAGTACGACTATCACTGGGTGAGGCTGTCCACGCACGTCTACACTACGCCCGAGGAAGTGGATCGGGTGGTCGCGTTAGTGGGGGAGTTGGCAGCCAGCAGGTCGGCGGGCTAGTTGCGAGACGCCGAGTCGCGAGTGGTTACGAGGTCTTGAGGTACCAGTCGCACAGTTTGCTCACGGGACATTGACCGCACTTGGGGGCTCTGGCCGAACAGACCAGGGCCCCCAGTTCCATCAGGGCCTGGTTGAACCTCCAGGCGGTCTTGCCGCTTTTCGGTTGTAGTAGCTGAGCCCTTCTTCTGGTGTCCTTCGCCGTCTTGGAACCGAACACTCGACGAAGAACCCGCGCCACATTCGTATCCACCGCCGCGACGGGCCGCTCGTAGGCGAAGGCGGCGACGGCGCCGGCGGTGTAGGGGCCGACTCCCGGAAGGCCGAGCAGCACGTCGGGGTCGGCGGGGACGGTGCCGTCGTGCCGTCGCACGACCTCCTTCGCGAGGCGGTGCAGGTTGGCGGCGCGGCGGTAGTAGCCGAGGCCCTCCCACGCCTCGCGCACGGCGCGCGGCCGGGCGCGGGCGAGCGCCTCCACCGACGGGTAGCGATCGAGGAAGCGGCCGTAGAAACCGAGCACGCGCGAGACCTGCGTCTGCTGGAGCATGAACTCCGAGACCAGGACGCGATACGGGTCGCGGGTGCGGCGCCAGGGCAGGTCGCGGCCCGCGGCGCGGAACCACGCGAGGAGGCGGCGCCTGAACGCGGCGTCACGTTCGAGGGTGGATTGTTTGGGCACGAGGTGAGAATATACGCCGGGTGTAGGGTGTGGGGTTTAGGGTGTGGGGTATGCGACTCGCACCGCCCTACACCCTACACCCTACACCCTACACCCAGCGCCCATGGAATCTCCCGCAACCACCACAACCGCCGAGCTGCCGATCGCCGTCAACGCGGCGCGTCTGGTGGCGCGGCCGGTCCTGTCGGGGCTGGGGCACGTGGGGCGGCTCGGGATGATGACGCTGGAGCTGGTCCGGGCGCTGCCGGAGTGGCGGGCCTGGCTGCCGCGGGCGGTGGAGCAGTGCCAGCAGGTCGGATACGGCAGCCTCTTCATCGTCGTCATGACGGCGGCCTTCTCGGGCGCCGTGGCCTCGCTCCAGGCCGGCTACCAGTTCACCGGCAGCATCCCGGTGTACCTGCTGGGCGCGGTCATCGCGGAGAGCATCATCCTCGAGCTGGGGCCGGTGATGACGGGGCTGCTGCTGGCCGGCCGGATCGGCGCGCGGTACGCGGCGGAGCTGGGCACGATGCGCGTCACCGAGCAGGTGGATGCCCTGGAGGCGCTCGGCCGCAACCCCGCTTCCCACCTCCTGCTGCCGCGCGTCCTCGCCGGGATGGTGATGGTGCCCGCCCTCGTCGTCGCGGCCGACGCGACGGGGATCTTCGCGGGGTGGCTGGTGGCCAGGTCGTCCATCCACATCACGAACGCCGACTTCGTGTACGGCACGCGGCACTTCTTCCGCACCTTCGACCTCTGGTACTCCGTGATCAAGGCGGAGGCCTTCGGCATCGTGGTGACGCTGATCCCGTGCTACGTGGGGTTCGAGGCGAAGGAGGGCGCCGAGGGCGTGGGGCGCGCGACCACGACCGCGGTGGTCTCGGCGTGCGTGCTGATCCTGCTGCTCGACATGCTGCTCGCCAAGCTGCTCCTCTGATCCCGTGATCGAGCTCCGGAACGTCCACAAGAGGTTCGGCCGCCACGTGGTCCTCGACGGCGTCGACTTCTCGGTCTCGACCGGGGAGACGGTGGCGCTGCTCGGGCCCTCGGGGAGCGGGAAGAGCGTGCTCCTCAAGCACATCATCGGCCTGATGCGGCCCGACCAGGGCGACGTCCTGGTCGAGGGGGCATCGGTGCCGGCGCTGTCGCGCAGATCGCTCGCGGCGCTCCGCGGCAAGATCGGCTACGCCTTCCAGACCGGCGCGCTGTTCGACTCGATGACCGTGTACGAGAACATCCGGCTGGGGATCAGCGACGACCGCTGCTACCGCGACCGGAGCTTCTGCACGTCGCGCGTGGCCGAGTGCCTGGGGCTCGTGAACCTGAGCGAGGACGTGGGGCGCCTGATGCCGGCGGCGCTGTCGGGCGGGATGCGCAAACGGGTCGGCATCGCGCGCGCGATAGCCGGGAACCCGAAGTATCTTCTGTACGACGAACCGACCTCGGGGCTCGATCCGGTCAACGCCGACGCGATGGACGCGCTGATCGAGGGGCTGCAGAAGCGGCTGCACGCGACCAGCATCGTGGTCAGCCACGACGTGCGGGGGTCGTTCAAGATCGCCGACCGGATCGCGCTCCTGCACAACGGGCGGATCCGGGCGGTGGGGACGGCGGAGGAGTTCATGGCGGCGAAGGACGGGGTGGTGCGGGAGTTCCTGGAGCGCGACTTCGAATTCGCGGCGGGCGCCTGATGGAGCTGCGCTACCGGCGGGAAGCGGCGGTCGGGCTCCTGCTCATCGTGGCGGGCGCCGTGTTCGTGCTCGGCATGATGTGGCTGCGCGGGAAGTCGCTCCGGACCGGCCAGCTGGTCGAGATCGTGTTCTCCGACGTGTCGGGGCTCAAGGTCGGCGACCCCGTCCGGACGTCCGGCGTCACGGTGGGTCAGGTTCACGACATGCGCCTGGCCGCGCCCGGGAAGGTGGAGGTCTTCCTGGAGCTGACGGGCGCGCGTGCGCCGCGCCGCGACGCGCGGGCGGTGGTGCGCTCGCTCGATTTCTTCGGCGCCCGCTACGTGGACTACGATCCCGGGATGGCGGCGCAGGCCCTGCAGCCGACGGATTCGATCCCCGGCTCGCGGGAGCCGGACATGGGAGAGATGCTGGCGGGCGTCGCGGGCCCGGGGAAGTCCGCGCTCAACAACGCCGAGCAGTTCCTCTCGCCCGAGGCCGCGGCCCAGCTCCGCGCCCTGCTGGCCGACGCGCGCACCGCGGTCGGGCAGCTGGGGACGGCGACGCAGACGGGCTCGGCGGAAGCGGGGGCGGCGCTGCTGGACGTCCGCAAGGTCTTCCAGCGGCTGGACCTGCTGCTCGGGCGGGACGAGACGACGCAGACGCTCGAGTCGATGCGGGACGCGAGCCGCAACCTCGCGCAGGTGACGGCGACGCTGCAGCGGTCCACGGTCTCGCTCGACTCGATCCTCACCAAGATCAACACGGGCCGCGGCTCGATCGGCCGGATGGTGAACGACACGACGCTGGTGACCGACCTCGTGGCCGCGAGCCGGGCGCTGACCGATCTCCTCACCGACCTCAAGGCGAACCCGTCGAAGTACATCCACGTCCGGGTCTTCTAGCCTGCTCAAGGTCCTCTTCCTCGGCACGTCGGCGGCGCGGCCCACCGCCGAGCGCAACGTCCCCGCGCTGGTCGTCACGCGCGGGGGCGAGAGCCTGCTGTTCGAGTGCGGCGAGGGGACGCAGCGGCAGATGATGCGCTACGGCGTGACCTTCGCGATCAACGACATCTTCTTCACGCACTTCCACGGCGACCACTACCTCGGCGTGATCGGGCTGGTGCGCACCCTGGGGCTCCAGGGGCGCACGGAGCCGCTGCGGCTGGTCGGGCCCCGTGGGGCGAAGAAGTACCTGGGCGACGCGCTCGCGCTCGGCGTGGAGCGCCAGCCGTTCCCGGTGGACATCGCGGAGCTGGAGCCGGGGCAGTGCCAGCGGCGCGACGGCTACGAGATCCGGGTGTTCGACGTCGAGCACGGCGGCGGGGCGATCGGCTACGCGCTGGTCGAGGATCAGCGGCTGGGGCGGTTCGACCCCGACCGGGCGAGGGCGCTCGGCGTGCCGGAGGGGCCGCTGTGGGGGAAGCTGCAGCGCGGGCAGGCGGTGCAGCTGGAGGACGGGCGCGAGGTGACGGCGGAGACGATCGTGGGAGCGCCGCGGCCGGGGCGGAAGCTGGTGTACTCGGGGGACACTCGGCCGTGCGCGTCCACGGTGGAGGCGGCGCGGGGCGCCGACCTCCTGGTGCACGAGGCGACGTTCTCGGAAGAGGAGAAGGACCGCGCGAAGGAGACGGCGCACGCCACCGCGAAGGAGGCGGCGGAGGTGGCGAAGGCGGCCGGCGTGCGAAAGCTGGTCCTCACGCACCTCTCGGCGCGCTACTCGCGCGACGCGCAGGTGCTGCTCGAGGAGGCGCGGGGGGT
>Ga0335071_10009011_pt1 | contig 10223 bp, 5 predicted proteins | sample Lox_Sample_15_FD_206724 | JGI IMG/M metagenome (GOLD analysis project Ga0335071, IMG submission 206724) | Soil microbial communities from Loxahatchee National Wildlife Refuge, Florida, United States - Lox_Sample_1.5 | ecosystem: Environmental > Terrestrial > Soil > Wetlands | place: USA: Florida...
AGGCGAACGGGGTGTCGGCGCGCGCCCGGCTCCGGACGAAGTTCTCGCGGGAGAGCCCGGACTGGGCGCTCACCCGGGCCGCGTCCGCGCCCACGACGATGCGCAGCGGGTCGAGCCCGGCCGCGCGGAGCGCGAGCCACTGGGCCGCGACGAGCGGGACGTCCGGGAACGGCAAGAGCGCCTTGGGTTGCCCCATTCTCCTCGAGCTGCCTCCGGCAAGGACGAGCGCGGCGATCATCTCCCCCTCCTTCCGAGCCGCGGCCTCGGGCCGAAGCGTGCGCCCGCCGCGGCGGGATCCCGGGCGCGCGGTCCGTGCGCCGAGCGGCGCTACGGCCCCTTGGAGAGCGCCTTCTCCAGGGGCAAGGTCCGAACCCGCCGCCCGGTGGCGGCGGCGAGCGCGTTCAGCACCGCCGGCGCGAGAGGCGGCAGCCCGGGCTCGCCGATGCCGCTCGGCGACTCGGAGCTCTCCGGCCAGTGCACCTCGACCCTAGGCATCTCGTCGATCCGCAGGGGCCGGTACTCGTCGAGGTTCCTCTGGACCGCCGCCCCGCCCCGGATGTCGATCCGCCCCCGCAGCGCGGCGGCGAGCCCGTAGGCGACGGCGCTCTCCACCTGCGCCTCGAGGATGGCGGGGTTCACCACCCGGCCGCAGTCGACGGCGGCGACCACGCGCCGCACCCGGACCCGGTCCTCCTCCACCGAGATCTCGGCGACCTCGGCGGCGAAGCTGCCGAAGGAGGCGTGGCAGGCGATCCCCCGCCCCCACCCGCGCGGCAGGGGGTTGCCCCAGCCCGCCCTGGAAGCGGCGAGCTCCAGCACCGCGCGCAGCCGCGGCGCGCCCGCGAGCAGCGCGCGCCGGAACCGGAAGGGGTCCTGCCCGGCGAGGGCCGCCACCTCGTCGAGGAAGCACTCCTCGGCGCAGGCGTTCTGCGAGGAGTAGACCGACCGCCACCAGCCGATGGTCACCCCGATCGCGGGCGTGTAGCAGTCCACGAGCACCGCGCCCGCGCGGTAGGGAACGTCGGCCGCCCCCCCGACCACGTCGGGCTGCCCCTCCGCCTTGCCGAAGACCTGGGCCATGATGGACGGCGCGCGGACCGTGTGGCGCCACGCGACGAGCCGCCCGTCCGCGTCGAGGCCCGCGGCGAGCACGTTTCGCGAGGCGGGCCGGAAGTAGTCGTGGGCGATGTCGTCCTCGCGCGTCCAGACCACCTGGACCGGGGCCCCCGCGGCGCGGGCGACCTGCGCCGCCTCGACCGGGACGTCCGGCATGGCGCGCCGCCCGAAGCCCCCCCCGAGGAGCGTCGTGTGGACGGAGACGCGGTCCTCGGGGAGCCCGAGCGCCTTCGCGACCTCCGACTGCGCCCAGGTGGGCGACTGGGTGGGCGCCCACAGCTCGGCGCCCCCCGCGCCCACCCGCGCCGTGCAGTTCATCGGCTCCATCGTGGCGTGCGCGAGGAACGGGAACTGGTAGGTGGCCTCCACCTTCCTCGCCGCACCGGCGTACGCCCGGGCGAAGTCGCCCTCCGAGCGCACCGCGGTGAGCGAGGCCCGGGGATCGGCGAGGAGCGCGTCGATGGCCGCGTCGTCGAGCGTGCCGTTCGGGCCCGGGTCGTAGGTCGCCTGCAGCGCCTCCCTCCCGCGGATGGCGGCCCACGTCGAGTCCGCGACGACCGCCACGCCGCTCGGGACCGGCACGACGCTCCGGACGCCGGGGACCCGCAGCGCGGCCTCGGCGCGGAACTCCTTCACGCGCCCGCCGCGGACCGGGCAGCGCGCGACCGTCGCATAGAGCATCCCCGGAAGGCGCACGTCGATGCCGAACCGCGCCTTGCCGTTCCCCTTGTCGGCCGCGTCGACCCGCGGCACGGAGCGCCCGACGATCCGGAACTCCGCGGGCGGCTTGAGGCGGGGGTCGGCCGGGACGGGCAGCCTGGCGGCCGCGGCGGCGAGCTCCCCGTAGCCGAGGCGCCGCCCTCCCTGGGCCTCGTGCACCGCCCCGCCCTGGGCCACGCACGCCCCGGGCTCGACGCCCCAGCGGGCGGCCGCCGCCGCGACGAGCATCTCCCGGGCGGCCGCGCCGGCCTTCTGGAGCGGCTCCCAGGAGCGCCGGATGCTCGTCGACCCGCCCGTCGACATCCGGCCGTACTTCGGGTCGGTCACCGCCTGCTCGACCCTCACGCGCGAGAAGTCCGCCTCGAGCTGCTCGGCGACGATCATCGGCAGGGAGGTGAGGACGCCCTGCCCCATCTCGGAGCGGATGACCCAGACGGTCACCGTCCCGGACTCGTCGATGGCGAGCCACGCGTTCGGGGCGAAGGTGGCGCCGGGGGCGGCGCGGGCGCGCCCGGGCAGGTGCACGCCGAGCACGAGCGCCGCGGAGGCCCCCCCCGAGATCCGCAGGAAGGCCCGGCGGGAGATCTTGGCCGGCGCGCTCACGGCTTCGCCTCGCGGCGCGCGTCCGCGGCCGCCCTTCTCACCGCGGCGCGGATCCGGTTGTAGGTGCCGCAGCGGCAGAGGACCCCCGAGAGCGCCTCCTCGATCTGGCGATCGGTCGGCTTTGGCTGCCGCGCGAGCAGCGCCACCGCCGAGAGGATCTGCCCGGATTGGCAGTAGCCGCACTGGGTCACCTGCTCGGCGATCCAGGCGCTCTGCACCGGGTGCGCGCCGCCCTCGGGGGCGAGCCCCTCGATGGTCAGGACGCGGTGCCCCACCGCGTCCTTCAGGGCCAGGCTGCACGAGCGCACCGGCTCGCCGTCCAGGAGAACGGTGCAGGCGCCGCACTCGCCGATGCCGCAGCCGTACTTCGTCCCGGTCAGCCCGAGCGCGTCGCGCAGGACCCAGAGCAGCGGGGTGTCGGGCTCGGCGACGGCCGTGAGGCGTTTCCCGTTGACGTCGAGGGCGAAGGAGGCCATCGGGCACCTCTCCCGCAGATGCTACCGCCCCGGGGCCCTTCGCGGAGCGCCCCCGACCCATCGGGACTTGAACGCCGGCTTATGCGGGCGGGAGTTTGGGCTTGTCGAGAGGCACCCGGACGGGCGAGACTACGCGCCCCGTAGGCCCGGACCCGAGCACAGGAGACGCCATGAAGTACACCCCGACGATTCCGAAGACCCAGCTGGGCATGCTCGGCGCCTCGCTCGCCGCCGTGTCCGGAACCCTCATCGTGGGGCTCGCGGTCCTCGCCATGCTCGGGTACGTGGGAAGCCCCTACATCGGGATCTTCGCCTTCCTGGTCCTCCCGGGGGTCTTCGTCCTCGGCCTGCTCCTCATCCCGCTCGGGAGCTGGGCGGCCCGGCGGCGCGAGCGCCTCGCCGCGGAGCACGGGGAGACGGTGCCGCCGCTGCCGGTGGTCGATCTGAACGACCGCCAGACTCGCGGCCGGGTCATCGCCTTCGCCGTCCTCACCGGCGTGAACATCCTCATCCTCGGGCTCGCCGGGTACAAGGGCATGCAGGTCATGGACTCGCAGGCCTTCTGCGGAGCCTGCCACAAGGTGATGGACCCCGAGTTCACGGCCTACCAGCGCTCGCCCCACGCGCGCGTGGCCTGCGTCGAGTGCCACATCGGGGAGGGCGCCTCCTGGTTCGTGAAGTCGAAGCTGTCCGGCGCCTGGCAGCTGGTCTCGGTCACCTTCAACCTGTACCAGCGCCCCATCCCGACTCCGATCCACAACCTGCGCCCGGCGCGGGAGACCTGCGAGCAGTGCCACTGGCCCTACAAGTTCTCCGGGGACCGCCTGCACGTCACGACGACCTACGACGAGGACGAGAAGAACACCTCGAAGAAGACGGTCGTGCTCCTCCACGTCGGCGGCGGCGAGAACGCCGCCGGCCCGGTCCGCGGCATCCACGCCCACGTGGCGCCCGGGGTGACGGTCCGGTACCTGTCCAATCCCAATCGGACCCAGATCTCGACGGTCGAGGCCACCTACCCCGACGGCCGCAAGGAGCTCTACCGGACGAAGGACACGCCGGCGACCCTGCCCGGGCCGGAGGCCTGGCGGCGGATGGACTGCATCGATTGCCACAACCGCCCCACCCACCTCTTCCGGCAGGCCGGCCGCGAGATCGACCAGGAGATCACGAACGGCCACATCGACACCTCGCTGCCCTTCGTGAAGCGCGAGGCCCTGAAGGCGCTCCAGGTCGACTACCCGAGCCACGAGGCCGCGCGCGCGGGGATCGAGAAGGCGCTCGTCGACTTCTACAAGAAGCTCGACCCGGCCGCCTACCCAGGCCGGGAGGCGAAGGTGAAGGCGGCGGCCACCGTCGCCGGCGACCTCTACTGCTACAACGTCTGGCCCCAGATGAAGATCACCTGGGGAACCTACCCGACGTTCCTGGGGCACGACCAGGCGCCGGGGTGCTTCCGCTGCCACGACGGCGACCACAAGACCGCGGCCGGCAAGGACATCTCCCAGGACTGCACGCTGTGCCACAGCCTCCTCGCCGTCGAGGAGGAGCGTCCGAAGATCCTCGCCGAGCTGAAGCCCTAGCGCCCAAACGGCGCGCCGTCAGACCGCCTTCAGCACCGCGCGCCTTAGCGCGGCGAGCCCGGCCCGCACGTCCGTCCCCAGGTGGACGCGCAGGACGCGGCGGCCGCGCTCGCCGAGGACGTCCACGTCGCCGCGCGCCTGCGCGCGGGCGAGCACGCCGAAGTCGGAGCGCCGGCCCGGGATGGCGACCTTCTCGGCGTCGTCGGCCGTGACGACGAGGAACACGCCGGTGTTCGGCCCCCCCTTGTGGAGTTGGCCGGTGGAGTGCAGGAAGCGGGGGCCGTACCCGAGCGTGGTCGCGACCTTCGCCGACTGGCGCACGGCCTCGCGGATCTCGCGGAGGACGGCGTCGTTCGACGGACTCATCTCCAGGAAGGCGTTCAGCGCGAAGTAGTCGCCCCGGGAGAGCCGCGCGAGGTGCGCGCGCAGCCAGCCGACCCCGGTCTGCTCCCGGGCGGCGGCCGAGAGCGCCTGCGCGTTGGGCGGGTCGGCGAACAGGGCGAGGCCGTCCGCCTGGAGCGCGGGCGACTCGGGCGGAAGCGCGCCCGTCACCTCGCACGCCGCGGTCACCTTCCGGGCCGCCGCCTTGGCGGCCTCCACGTCCGGCTGGTCGAACGGGTTCACGCCGAGGACGGCGGCGGCCACGGCCGTCGCGACCTCCCACCGGAAGAACTCCTGCCCCAGGTCGTTCGCGTCCGCGAGCTCGATCCGGACCACCGGGAAGCCCGCGCGCTCGAGCGCCGCGACCGCCCTGTCCTGCTCCGGCGAGGCCGCAGCCCCGAGCCGGAGGTAGGCGAAGATCCGGTCCTCGCCGTACGACCGCGGAACGCCGAGCTCCTCTCCCGTCACCGGCACGACGCCCAGCCCGCGCTTGCCGAGGGACTCGGCGACGAGCTGCTCGAGCCAGTCGCCGAAGCACTCCACGCCCGGCGAGCAGACGAGGGTGAGCTTGTCGCGGCCGGACCGCGCCGCGGCGGCGAGGGTCACCCCGAGGGTGAGCCCCGGGTTCTCCGCAGGGGGCCGGTCCGCCCCGCAGGCTTCCGCCATGAGCGCCGCCCGGTCGAGCAGGCGGGGCACGTCCACGCCCATCGCCGCCGCGGGCACCATCCCGAAGTGGGAGAGGGCCGAGTAGCGCCCCCCGATGCTCGGCAGGCCGTGGAACACCTTGCGGAAGCCCTCGCGCTGGGCGAGCTTCTCGAGCTCGGTGCCCGGGTCCGTGACGGCCACGAAGCGGCCCCCGGCCCCGGAGCCCATGAGGCTCTTCACCCGCTCGAGGAAGTAGGCGAGGAACGCCGCGGGCTCGACCGTGGTGCCCGACTTCGAGGCGGCGACGAACAGGGTCCGCCGGAGGTCGAGCTGCCTCTCCACGGACCGCACCTGCGCCGGGACCGTCGAGTCGAGGACGAGGAGCTGGGGGTAGCCGCCCTGGTGGCCGAAGGTGCGGGAGAGCACCTCCGGGCAGAGGCTCGAGCCGCCCATGCCGAGGACGACCACCGAGGTGAAGCCCGCGAGCCGCACGTCCGCCCCCACGCGCCCGAACTCCTCGCGGCGCGCCCGCTGCTGGTCGATGATCCGGAGCCAGCCCACCCAGCGGTCCTCGTCCCGGCTCGTCCAGAGCGTGGCGTCGCCCTTCCAGAGGCGCGCCATCTTGGCTCCCGCCGCCCACTCGTCGGCCGTCCCGCGGACCTCCGCGGCGAGGGGCGAGGGCAGCGACAGGGACTGGGGCCCCACGGCCGGGGGGGCCGGCCGCGGCTTCGGCGGCCCGCCCTCGGCCCGCCCGCGGCCCGCAGCCGCGGCGGCGGCCCGGCGCGCCGCCGGTCGGGCGCGCGACGGGCGCCCGGCGGCCTTGCGGCTCGCCGTCTTCCCGGAACGGCCCCGGCCGGAGGCGGACCGCTTCTGCTTCGTGGCGCGCGCCGGCTTCGCCGGGCGGTGCGGCCTGCGGTTCTTGCCCGACTTCTTCTTCGCCATCGCCCTTCTCCCTCGTCCCCGGGCCTCGTCGGACCCGGGGGGGCCCCGTCCGCGGCGGCCTGAACGTTCTCAGTACCCGAACGACGGCCGCGAGGAAAGCTTCGCGCCCGGCGGGGACGCCCGCCGCGCCACCTCCCCTGCCCGCCTGGCTCCGCGTGCGTGCCGTCCGCGCGCAGGCCGCCCCAAACGGGTCGTGGGACGGGATGTCGGCGAAGACGGACGACCGGGAAGCGCCGGCCGCTAGATCGGCGGGCGGTTCCCCGTCCCGTAGCCGGTGAGCTCCACGTAGCCCTCGCCCGCTGGCTCGCCGCCCGGCCCGAGGACGTCCACGGCACCCTCCCAGTAGTCCGGCCCCCGCCCGCCCCGGTTCTCCTGGTCCGCGGCGGCGGAGTCCACCCGGAGCGAGAGGCCCGCGGCGGGGACCTCGATCGCCCAGCGGGCCGGGTACTCGGCACCGGTCGCCGGGCTCCTCCAGCGGCGCAGGACCTGGACCCGGAACTCCCCCTCCCGGAGCCAGGTGGGGCTCCCGTCCCGCCCGACGAGCGTGCCGCTCCGGAAGCGCGGGCGCCCGTCGGCGCCGCGCAGGAGGTAGAGCATGAGGTCGCGCCCGTCCCGCAGGCGCAGCGCGAACCAATCCCAGCCGGCCTGGTCGGGCGCGAGCTGGCTCGAGCCGAACTCGCGATCCATCCAGCTCTCCCCGCGGACGGGAAAGGCGCGGCCGTCGAGGACCAGCGTGCCCCGCGTGGAGAGCCGCGTCAGGCTGTAGTAGAGGCTCGCGTAGCCCTCCCGGTCCGACTTCCGCGACAGCCCCCCGGGCCCCTGCAGGACCGGCGCCCGCGCGGGGGCGAGTTCCAGGTCGAGCGCGAAGCCCCTCGACCGGTCCTCGGCGGTGACGCGAAAGCGGCTCCCGTCGATCCTCGCCTCCCAGGGCACGCCGGTGCCCGGGGGGCCGAGGGACCAGGCGAGGCGCGCGTCGGGCGGCTCGCCGAAGCCGGCGAGGAGCGGCGCCGCCCGGTAGAGCACCTCCGAGAAGCGATGCCCGCCGGCGGAGAGGTCGGTCACGGCGGCGTGCCCCATGAGCGCGTCCCGCGCGGCCCAGGCGGAGTCGCCCGGGGGCCTCCCCGGTGCGAGGCCCACCCGGAAGAAGGTCACCTGGTAGCCGAACCTCCGGCCGGGCTCGCCCTCCGCCTCGACGGTGCCGGTGAAGTACCACCACTCGTTGCGGTAGCCCGGGTGCGCGAAGTGGTCGCGGGGGAACGACCAGGCGTGGCCGGGCGCGGCGGGCGTCCACGCGGGGACAGCCGGCCCCCCGTCCCCCGCCCCGAGCAGGGCCACTGCGAGCCAGGGGAGCCTAGAGGGCATCGCGCGAGAGCTCGGAGGCGGGCGCGTCGCTGCTCGCGGCCGCCGGGTAGAGGCTCGCCAGGGCGCCGGCGGCGAGGATGACGAGGGCCTCCGCCGCGAGCGCCCGGAGCGGCCAGCGAAGCTCGAGGGTCCACCCGAAGAAGTCGCGGTTCACCACGAGGACCAGGATGGCCGCGAGCGCCGCGCCGCCCCCGAAGCCGAGGAGCGTTCCGAGCGCGGCGATCCCCACTCCCTTTCCGGCGAAGACGGCGAACGCCTGCGCCCGGGTCGCCCCGAGCGTGCGGTACAGCGCCACCTCGCCGCGGCGCTCCCGGGCCGCGACGAGGAGCGCGAGCAGCACGCCCGACACGGCGACGACGAGCCCCATCGCCCGAAGGAGCCGGGTCACGGCGAAAGTCTCCTCGAAGATCGACAGGACCTCGGCGCGGAGCGCGCGGTTGGAGCGCACGACCACCGCGTCCCCGGCGAGCTCCGCCCGGAGTGCGTCCACCGCCGGACCGGCGCCCACCCCCGGCTCCAGGTAGACGGCGGCGTTCGAGGGCGGCCCCGGGCCGAAGACGCGGGCAAACGTTCCTGCGTCGAGGATCACGGCGCCCGCCTCCGACCCGTAGTCGTAGTAGACGCCGGCGACGGGGAGGCTCGCCTCCCCGCGCGGGCCTGCGAGCCGCAGCGAGCCGCCGGGCCAGGTGCCTTCCTTGCGGGCGAGGGGCTCGCTCACGAGCGCCGCGCCCTCGCTCGCGACCCGGCGCATGGCCTCCCGCGCGTCGCCCGACAGGAGGCGGACCCGCGCCTCGCCGTCCGCCCGGACCTGCACGCCGACCACACTCACCCGCCGACCCCCGACGCGGGCGAAGGCCTGGCGGAGCGTCTCCACGCGCCGCGCGCCGGCCACCCGGGCGAGCCTCTCCTCGACGCGCGGCGAGAGCGTCGCCTCCCCCCGAGCGCGGCTCCAGGTGGGAGTGGTGACGTAGACGTCGGCGCGCATGGTGGCGTCGAGCCAGGTCACCACCGTGCCGCGGAAGCTCTCCACCATGACGGTGACGCCGGTGAGCATGGCCACCGCCACGGCCAGCGCCCCGACCGCCACCGCCGACGACTGCAGGTGGAGCGCGAGCGTCCGGGCGCCGTACCCGGCGGAGAAGCGGCGCGCCCGGCCCATGCGGGAGAGGAGGCGAACCGCCGCGGGAGACGCGAGCGGCAGGGCGGCGAGGACGCCGAGCGCGAGCGCGAAGCCCGCCCATCGGTGGCGCGGAGCGAGCCCCAGGTAGGCGAGGAGCCCGAGCGCGACGGCGAGGAGCGCCGCCAGGAAAAGCGGCCCCGCGGCGCGCGAGGCCCTCTCCTCGAGCGAGAGCGACGCGAGGAGCGAGCGCGGATCGCGGCGGGACACGTCGAGCGCGGGGAGGAGCGCCCCGAGGAGCGCCCCGCAGAGGCCGAGCGCCGCTGCGAGCGCCACCTCGGCCGGCCCGAGCGAGACGGCCTCGATGCCCTCGAGCAGGTAGAGGTTCTGGACGGTGCTGCTCACACCGTGGAGCTCGGCCCGGGCCGCCAGCCAGCCGAGGGGGACGCCGACGGCGGTCCCGGCCGCCCCGAGGGCCGCGGCCTCGAGGAGCAGGAGCCGGAGCACCTGCCCGCGCGTGGCGCCGATCGAGCGCAGGAGCCCGATCTCCTCGCGGCGGCGCACGAGCGCGGCCTGGGTGCTCCCGTAGATCAGGAACCCGCCGACGAGGAGGCTGACGAGCGAGAGGGCGGTCAGGTTGAGGCGGAAGGCGGCGAGCAGACCCGAGGCCTCGGCGACGCGCTGCTCCGGCGTGACGACCCGTACCCCCGGGCCCAGGCGACGCTCGAGCGCCGCCGCGGCCTCCGGCGCACGCGCGCCCGGGGCGAGCACGACGTCGACCTGGTGCAGCCGCCCCTCGGCACCGAAGAGTGCCTGGGCCTGGGCGACGTCCATCACCGCGAGGCGCGTGGAGGCGAGCGGGCTCGCGCGGCGGAAGTCGACGAGCGCGCCCACCGCGAGCTGGACCCGCCGGCTGCCGGCCGACACCTGGAATCGATCCCCCACCGCCAGCCCGCGCTGCCGGGCGAGCTCCGGGCTCAGGGCGACCCAGCCCGGCTCGGAGAGCGCCGCCGCCACGGACCGGCGCTCGCCCTGCCACGGCAGGCGAACGGGGGCGAGGAGGTCGATCCCCAGCACCTCGAGGAACTCGCGGCCGCCCGGGCCCTCGAGCGCCACCTCGGTGCGGGTGAAGGGGATGGCGGATGCGACCTGGGGCTCCGCGAGGATCCGGGGGTAGAGCCCCTCCGGGAAGGCCGCGGACGTCCCCACGACGGACAGGGCGGCCTCCCCGCTCACCGCGCGGAGCGTGCCCTCGAAGGCCCCGACCGCGCCCTGGTT
>Ga0335071_10009012_pt1 | contig 10222 bp, 4 predicted proteins | sample Lox_Sample_15_FD_206724 | JGI IMG/M metagenome (GOLD analysis project Ga0335071, IMG submission 206724) | Soil microbial communities from Loxahatchee National Wildlife Refuge, Florida, United States - Lox_Sample_1.5 | ecosystem: Environmental > Terrestrial > Soil > Wetlands | place: USA: Florida...
GACCGGCCGCCTCGGACTTCGGCCACTCCGATTGCAAGTTTCCCTGCGACTGCGGCCGCTACGTCGAAATTTGGAATCTCGTCTTCATGCAGTTTAATCGGGATGGGAACGGCGTGCTGACGGCTCTGCCGAAGCCTTGCGTCGATACCGGTATGGGCCTGGAGCGCGTCGCAGCGGTACTGCAAGGCGTGATTTCGAACTATGACACCGATCTTTTCGTGCCACTGCTGGATCGCGCATCGCAACTGACCGGTGTCGACGAGCAAAAGGAACTGGAAGCCGAGGAGAAAACCAAGTCAGCCGCGTCGCTGCGCGTCATCGCCGACCATGCCCGGGCCACCACCTTTCTGATTACTGACGGGGTTTTGCCTTCGAATGAAGGGCGCGGGTACGTGCTTCGGAAAATCATGCGCCGTGCGATTCGTCATGGCCGGCTGCTCGGCGCCAACAAACCGTTCCTGTTCGAGATGGTGCAGACCGTGCGCGATTTGATGGGCGACGCCTATCCCGAACTGCGCGAAGCGGCCGCCGCTCGCGTTCCGGAAATTGTGCTGGCGGAAGAGAACCGTTTCGGGCACACGCTGGACATTGGGCTGCGCAAGCTCGAGGAAGAACTAAAGCCTCTCGCGGCAAAGCCCGGCTCGGTGTACTCCGGCGAGGCGGCGTTCAAACTCTATGACACCTACGGCTTGCCGATGGACTTCATCGTCGACGCGGCCCGCGACCTTGGCGTGGAATTCGATTTGTCGGGTTTTGAAACCGCAATGCAGGAGCAGCGCACGCGCGCTCGCGCCTCTTGGAAGGGCGGAGGGAAAGAGGTAGCGAACCCTGCTTACACCAAACTCGTGGAGACTCACCGGACAGAGCCCGACTTCTATCACGCCACTGGCGGTAAGGATTGCCGGATCGTGGCCCTCCTCACGAAGGATGGCTCGGTGAAAGAACTCAAGGCCGGACAGAGTGGCGAAGCGGTGCTGGATCGCACCGTGATCTACGCCGAATCCGGGGGACAAATGGCCGACACCGGGGCTTTCTACGACGCCAGTGGTTCCCAACTCCTGGCTGACGTGACGGGCGCGTTTTATCCGGTAGCTGGCTTGATCGCGCACAAGGTGCTCGCGAAAGAGACTCTTCGCGTCGGAGATCGCGTCACTGTCACGGCCGATAGCGATCGCCGCGCCCGCATTATGCGCAACCACAGCGGCACGCACCTCGTCCACGCTGCGCTTCGGAATATTCTCGGAACACACGTGAAGCAAGCGGGTTCGCTGAACGCCCCGGAGCGCTTGCGATTTGACTTCTCTCATTTTGCGCCGGTCGGGGCGGAAGAACTTCGCGACATCGAGCAGCAAGTCAACGAAGAGATTCGGCTGAATTCGCAGGTAGAGACCGGAGTGATGTCCCTGGAAGAGGCCCTGAACTCCGGCGCACTGGCGTTTTTCGGCGATAAATATCCCGACAGCAATGTCCGCGTCGTGACGATTCCGGATGCCCGCTCGCCTCGAGGGTTCTACTCCAAGGAACTGTGCGGCGGGACGCACGTGGGCCGTATCGGCGACATTGGTGTTCTGAAGATCGTCAGCGAAGAGTCCGTGGCCGCTGGAGTTCGCCGGATCGAGGCGGTGACCGGCATCGGCGCGCTGGAACATTACCAACACCAGGCACAGGTCCTGAGTGAGGTCGCGAGCCGGTTGAATGTCGGTGAGGACGCTGTACTGGCGACGGTCGAAAAGCTTTCGAACACCGTCAAGCAGCTCGAGAAAGAACTTGGTGAACAAAAGCGCAAGGGCGCGTTGAATCAACTCGACGACCTCTTCGACAAGGCTCAGACCATCAAGGGCGTCAAGGTTGTCGTCGGCGAAGTCAGCAACGTTGATCGCGACGGTATGCGCCAGTTAGTCGACTCCCTGAGGCAGAAACTCGGCTCGGGAGTCGTCGCCTTGGGTAGCGCCGAAGACGATAAAGTGGCGTTAATCGCCGGTGTCACCAAGGACCTCACCTCTAAAGTCCATGCTGGCAAGCTGATACAGGCGCTTGCTAAGCAAGTGGGCGGCTCGGGAGGGGGGAGGCCTGACCTGGCCGAGGCTGGCGGAAAAGACACATCCGCCCTAAAAAGTACCTTGGCGAATGTCCCCACCCTATTGGAACCGCTGCTATAATCCTGGATGTAGCACCGGGCACGTGTCCCGCAAGTGACGCATAATGTGTCACTTGTTTGAGGCGAAACTTCCAAGGAGTAATTCGCTGCATTCCCTGGCCCAATATGCTGGGATTGCAGACCAAGACGCGGTGTGATTCCTATGCCTTCCCCGAGGCGAACTCGCCAAGACCGTCATCTAATCTGGAGAGCCGTGGTCGTGTTGGCTTTGTCCGCCGCTGGAGTTCTGGCCTGCTCGTCGGCTCAGGCACAGATTATGTCGGTCACGGATCTGTCCGGACGTCGAATGTTCGTCAATGCCGACGCAAATTCCGTGGCGAAGATGGCGCCGGCGGCAAGCAAACCGCAATCGATCTATATGACTGGCGAATTTGCATTTATGGGGAAAAATCGTCCGGCGGTGAGCCTCGATCGCGATGGCGTGGAAAAATTGGTGCGCGAGGCCTCGGAGCGGCATCACGTCGATCCCGCGTTGGTTCGGGCGGTGATCCAGACGGAGTCCAACTGGAATGCCTCAGCCTTCTCGCGAAAAGGCGCCGTGGGTTTGATGCAGTTGATTCCGACGACAGCGCAACGCTTTGGCGCAAGTGACGCCTTCAACCCAAAACAAAACGTCGACGCCGGGGTTCGATATCTCAGCACGTTATTGGAACGCTACAACGGCAACCTGGATTTGGCCTTGGCGGCTTACAATGCTGGGGAAGGGGCCGTGGACCGCGCCCATGGCATTCCGGCTTTCCGGGAAACGCGCAACTATGTGCAACGGGTCCAGGAAGCTTATTTCCGCCCAGGATCGGGACGCATGGATAACGCCTATTTGCGGGCAAACCCGATTCACCGCGTGGTTGACGGCAGCGGGCGCGTGATCTTCACGAACGAATAGCGCAGAGGTCGTCTTGGGGGAAGGATCGAAACTGGGGATGAACTGGGGCAAAAAAAATTTCCACATGGCTTTCGCCAGCGTTTCGCTGGGTTTTGCCCTAGCCACCACTTCCCTGCTGCCGATTTCTGTCCGGGCCAATACCGCAACTACGGCCTCGAAGCGCGAAGCCGCCGCTTCACAGTTCGCTCGCGCCGAAGAGCTGCGGGGACTGTTGAATTCCAAGCCCGCCGAGCAGCGCACTCTGGCCGAATACCGACGCGTTGTGACCGCCTATCAGCGTGTGCCCATGATCACCCCGCATGCTACCGAGGTTTCTGAATCGTTGATGGCGGTGGGTGAACTGAACACCGAGATGGGCGACCACTTCGGCCGAACCTATTATCAGGCCGCGGCCGATGCCTACGCCTACCTGATGCGCGATTACCCCGGCAGCAAGCATGTGCAAGATGCGATGCTCCGGTTGGGTAAGTTGCAGAAGGATCAACTGGGCGATTCCACGGCGGCCACCAGGACTTTCCAGGAGTTCGAGAAAAAGTACCCGCGCTCCACACACAAACGGGAAGTGCAGGAAGCGCTGGCGGAGTTGGCGCTACTGAAAAGTACGGAAGCTGCCGACGCTTCAAACTCTCCCAAAAGCTCGCCCGCTCCCGCGACGGCCACAGCATCGAACGTCGACACGGCCTCCGCAGATTGGCGCAAGTCGGCGAGCGGAGGAGAACCCGCCAGGAGAGTCGCCGTCCCACACGTGCAAAAGATCCGCACCAGCGTGAACGCCGAAAGCACTGAAGTGGTCATCGACCTGGAAGATACAGTCCAGTATGCCTCCGGGCGCATTGCGAATCCGGACCGCATTTACTTCGATCTTCACTCAGCGCGCTTGAGCCCGACCTTGGCGCACGAAAACATCAAGGTCACCGGGAACCTGCTCACCCAGATCCGCGTGGCGCAGAACCATGCCGGCGTGGTCCGCGTTGTGCTGGATGTGAACGGCGTCAGCGATTACGCCGCTTCCCTCACGAAAAAACCGGCAAAGCTGGTCGTCGAACTGTATTCCTCGCCAAACCGTCCGAAGAAGAACGCGGTAGAGACAGCTTCACTCACGGGTAGTAACCAAGTTTCGTCGAAGAGCGAGAAAGGCGACAACGAGCCTGTCGCGCCGGAGCCAACACCTGTCGAACAGGCTCCCGCTGCAACTCTCAAGACCAAGCCCGCGGTTCAGCCGGCTACGACGGACACCGCTGTAACGACCGCGTCGGCAAAGCCGCTGCCCGCTCCAAGCGGAGGTTCTCTGACAAAGACCTCCACGGCGAAATCCAAAACCAAGCCCGAACTCGTTCAACCGACGACGGTGCCCCAGCCCACACGAGACGGCCAATCCACACTGACCCGCGCGCTCGGCCTGAAGATCAGCCGTATCGTCATTGACGCGGGCCACGGCGGCCATGACACCGGCACAATCGGTCCGACAGGGTTAATGGAAAAAGATCTTTGCCTCGACGTTGCGCTCCGGCTTGGCAAGATTATTCAACAGAAGATGCCGGGAGCGGAAATCGTCTACACCCGCTCGGATGACACCTTTATTCCCCTGGAAGAGCGTACGAATATCGCCAACGAAGCCAAAGCCGATTTATTCATCTCCATCCACGCGAACTCCAGCCCCGATCACGACGCGCGGGGAGTCGAGACCTATTATTTGAACCTGAAGGGCTCGCCGGAAGCGATGGAAGTTGCGGCTCGCGAGAATGCGGCATCCGAGCACGGTGTTCATGACTTGCAGGACCTGGTGAAGCAGATTGCCCGCACCGAAAAAATCGACGAATCGAAAGAGTTCGCCGAAGATGTGCAGGATGCCCTTTCCAAGCGGATGCAAAAGACTTCTAAGCCGGTGAAAAATCGGGGCGTGCGCAAGGCGCCATTTGTCGTTCTGATCGGGGCGGATATGCCCTCGATCCTGACTGAGATTTCGTTCCTGAGCAATCCCGCGGATGAATCGCTATTGAAGAAGCCCGAACACCGCCAGCGGGTCGCGGAAGGCGTGTTTCAGGGGATGTCCAGCTACCTGCAAAGCATGAATAGCGTCGCCACGAACAGCACCACCAAGTCCAACCGAACTCCGCTTACTTCATCCGTGGAGCAGTCCAGGAACCAGAAGTAAGGTTGTGGCATCTAATAGCAAGGAACGCATGCGACTCATCCTCCGTACAATCTTGTTCGTCGCGCTGGTTTGTGCCCCTCTGGCTGCAGCGGAACCTTCTCTCTTGCCGGATCGTTTCGGCCACTGGCAGGCCGATGGACCAGTGAAGACAAAGGGCGGCGGTGGCCTGTTTCAGGGTTGGGGCGACGGGCATACGGATGCCTTGCGTGAAGCTGGCCTGGCCGTTGTGGAGGACCGGAACTATCTGAATGGCAGCGAGAAGTTGCCGGTGCGCCTGCACACGTTCAAAGATACGAGCGGTGCGTACGAGTTCTACACCCAGTCTATTGCCCCCGGCATGAAGCCCGGAGGGATCGGCGACGAATCCGGGTTTGAATCCAATCGCGGCGTTGTTCTCGTCGGCAACCTGGTTGCGGTGGTTGGCCCCTCCAGTGCAACTCTCGATCCGCAAAGCCTTGCGGCGCTCGTCTCCCTCCTCAAGTCCAAAGCGGACGCGACTCCCTATCCGCCTCTGCGGAGTTACTTGCCTGAGCGGTGGCGCGTATTCGGTACGGAGAAATACAGCTTGGGTCCGGTTGGTTTCGAGAATGCCATCGACAGATTGGGTTTCGGTCGCTTCAAGGAATTGAGCAAAGAGATCGGCTTTCAAGATGACGCTGAGGCCATCCTCGCGCGCTACCAGGGAGAAAAAGGCGGTGGGGTACTTCTCCTGATTCTCTACCCTACGCCGCAGGTAGCGGAAAACCGGCTGCACCACCTGGAACAGGCCCTCGATTCCGCGGCCAAAGCCGCCGGTGTGACCGTCGAGCGCAAAGCCTCTATGCTTTCGCTGGTATTCGGCGCGGCCCCTTTGCATGCACAAGCAATTCGGGATGAAGTGAATTACGAGACCCAGGTCACGTGGAACGAGCCAAGCACCACGGCGACGGATCCCCCGCTGGTGCTGGTGCTGTTCAAGATCTTCGTGTTTACCACCATGTTCCTGATCGTCGCGACGGTCGCCGGGATGTTCTTTGGAGGCGCGCGCATTCTGATCAAGCACTGGTTGCCTGGCAAGATCTTTGACCGGCCGCAGGACATCGAAGTGATTCAACTGGGGCTCACCGGCAAGAAGATCGATCCCACCGACATGTATTAGTCCGCGACTCGCTCGCGGCATTGGCTGCACGATTCTCCTTTCCGCGCATCTGTTCATCGACACACGCCTGTCGTACTATAGGTGTACCGACGTTACTGCAGGTCCCAACACGGAAGACCGACAATGTCTCGCGATCCCCAGGTCCGCCTAAGAAATATTTTGATCACTTTGCCACTTGGCTGTCTTTGCGCCATCAACTTGGCGGGATGCGGCGAGAAATCGCACGCCGATAACCCCGCTGGCGGTGCTCCTCAAGCGATGCCGGTGCAAGTGATTGTCGCCACCGCACGGCCCATCACCGATACCACCGAGTATCTGGCGCTGCTGAAGTCTCGCCATTCGTCCATCATTAACCCGCAGGTCGAGGGACAAGTCACCAAAATCTTCGTCAAGTCTGGTGACCATGTGAAGTCCGGCGATCCGTTGCTTCAGATCGATCCCTTGAAACAGGAAGCGGCTGTCAGCAGCCAGGAAGCGACCCGCACGGCGCAGGAAGCCACGGTACGGTTGGCCGAAGTCTCGCTCGAGCGCGCGAAGAGGCTCTTCGAAGCCGGCGTGATCAGCAAACAGGATCTGGACAACGCGCAGTCCTACTATGATTCGGCGCTTGCACAGTTGAAGTCCCTCGAGCACCAGGTGCAGCAGCAGAAGGTCGAACTGCGTTATTACAACGTCAGCGCGCCAACCGATGGGATCGTCGGAGACATTCCCGTGCGGGTGGGAGATCGTGTCGCCGTGACGACGCTGCTGACCACGGTCGACGAGCCCGGCACATTGGAGGCCTACATCTACGTGCCGGCTGCTCGCGCTCGCGAATTGCGTGTGGGCCTGCCCGTGAGACTGATGAACGAAGCCGGCGGGGTGCTGGCCGAGTCGCAGATCGCGTTTATCTCCCCGCAAGTGGATCCGGAAACGCAGACGGTGCTTGCCAAAGCGCTCATCGGCCCGAGCAAAGCGGATTTCAAGATTTCGCAGCAAGTACGGACACAACTCAGCTGGGGCACGCGCTTGGGCCAGGTGGTGCCGATCCTGGCGGTACAGCGCGTCAACGGGCAGTTCTTCGCTTTTGTGGCTACGAAAGAGGCGAAGGGGACCGTGGCCAAGCAGCGGCTTTTGCGCCTGGGCGAGACGGTCGGAAACGACTATGCCGTGCTCGAAGGTATCAGCGCCGGCGACCACGTCATTGTTTCCGGTTTGCAGTTTCTCCAGGACGGCGCTCCCGTCATGGAACAGGTTATGAACGAGAAAGCCCCCACGGGCCCGGAAGGCGCTCCTCCTTCACGATGACCCGACCCTGGTATTGAGCGTCTGGCGTTTACTCCGACGAAAGGCGGCCACGGGACTTGTTTGTTGATTTCTTCATTCGCCGGCCAGTGTTCGCGACAGTTTGCGCGCTGCTGATTATTCTCGGCGGTGCGATCTCCATACCATCGCTGCCGGTCGCGCAGTTTCCGCAATTGGCGCCGCCCCAGGTATCCGTCAACGCCGTCTATATTGGCGCGAACGCCCAGACCGTTGAGTCCGCGGTTACCATTCCACTGGAGCAGAACATCAACGGCGTCCCTGGAATGCGCTACATCACGTCTTCCAGCGGCAATGACGGTTCTTGCGCGATTACCGTGACCTTCGAATCGACCCGCGATGTGGACCTGGCTGCCGTCGATGTGCAGAATCGCGTCAACCAGGCGCTGGGCCGGCTCCCGAACGAAGTCAAGAACACCGGCATTATCATCACCAAACAGTTTTCCGGATTTGTGCTGGGCGCCGGCTTCTATGCCGAGGGCGGACAGTACGACAGCCTGTTCATAAGCAATTACCTGGACATTTACGTCAAAGACGCACTGAAACGCGTCCCCGGCGTCGGCGACGCCATGATCTGGGGCGAACGGAAGTACGCCATGCGATTGTGGCTTGATCCGGCTCGCCTGGCGCAGCGCGGCCTCACGGCCACCAACGTCGTAAGCGCGCTGCAAGAGCAAAACGTGCAAGTTGCCGCGGGCCAGGTTGGGCAACCGCCAGCGCGGTCCGGGCAAGACTACCAGGTCAGCGTGCGCGCCGTCGGACGACTCACCGACCCCAGCGAATTTGAAAATATCGTCTTGAAGACCGGTACAGACGGCACTCTGGTCCGCTTGCGAGATGTGGGCCGCGCCGAGTTGGGCGCTGAAGACTACGGTTCGATGCTTCGTTTCAACGGCCACGACGCCATGGGCATTGGGGTCACGCAATTGCCTGGCGCGAACGCGCTTGACGTGGACCGCGCCGTAAAGGCCGAATTACAGCGCCTTTCAAAGACCTTCCCGCCGGGCTTGAAGTACGCGGTCGCGTTTGACACCACGGAGGTCATCGGCGAGTCGATCCGAGAGGTGCTGATCACGCTACTGGAGGCCATCCTGCTGGTCGTGCTGGTGATCTACATTTTCTTGCAGGACTGGCGAAGCACCTTCATTCCGGCAATCACCATTCCCGTTTCGTTGATCGGCACCTTCATTTTCGTGAAGGTCCTGGGATTCTCCGTCAACACGCTGACCCTCTTCGGTATCACGCTGGCGACCGGCCTGGTCGTTGACGACGCGATTGTGGTGATCGAAAACGTCGAGCGGCACATCATGGAAGGCCTCACGGAGCCGCACAACGCCGCCAGCGTCGCGATGAAGGAAGTGGCGGGAGCCGTCATCGCCACCTCGCTCGTGCTGGTGTCCGTGTTCGTGCCGGTCGCCCTCTTTCCGGGGACGACGGGCATTTTGTTCCGGCAGTTTGCGCTGACCATCGCGTTCTCGGTTTCGATTTCCGCGTTCAACGCTCTGACGCTCACGCCCGCGCTCTCCGCCATCTTTCTTGGCCATCATCGCCAGCGAGCTCAGGGAATCTTTTTCCGGATGTTCAACCGCGGTTTCGAGACCGGCGCGGCATTTTACAAGCGTTGCGTTTATGGCGCGGCGGAGTGGAAGTTCGCGACTCTCCTTGTGTTCCTGCTGGCCCTTGGCAGCGTGTACTGGCTTTACAACAAGGTGCCACAAGGGTTCATTCCCGAAGACGATCAGGGCTACATGATGGTGCTGATCCAGGCACCCCAAGGCGCGTCCCTGAATTACACCAAGGACCTCGCGGGGCAGGCGGAAGCCGTCCTGGCGACGGAACCGGATATCGACGGCGCCTTTACGATTGTCGGTTTCAGCTTTAGCGGCAGCGCCCCGAATCGCGCCCTCATTTTTGCGAATCTCAAGGATTTTCGAGAGAGGAAAGGTTCGGAGCACGCTGCCGCGACGATCGTGGATCGTCTACGCGGAAAGCTGATGGGCATATCCGGAGGCCTGGTCGTTCCCTTCACCCCGCCCGCGGTTGAAGGCGTGGCGGCGGTCGGTGGATTCACGTTTGAGCTGCAGGATTTGGGTCGAAATACGCTGCAAACTCTGGCGGACACCGCCAATCAGCTTGTAGCGACCGGAAATCAGGACAAGAACCTCGCAGGCCTGTTCACCAGCTTCACCGCAAACGATCCTCAGATCCTTGTGCGCATCGACCGCGAGAAGGCGAAGAGCCTGCAAGTCCCGTTCAACCAGATCTCAGACGCGCTGCAAGTGTTCATGGGCTCCGTTTATGTGAATGACTTCGACTTCAACAACCGGTCCTATCGCGTCTACATCCAGGCCGATCAGAAATATCGCTCGGAGGCGAAGGACATGCGGTCCTACTATCTGCGCTCCGACTCGGGAAAGATGATCCCGCTCGACAATGTGGTGCAAATTGAGCAGACCGCGAATCCTCAAGTGATCACCCACTTCAACCTGTTCCGCTCAGCCGAAATCTCCGGGAGCGCGGCGCCCGGCGTGAGCAGTGCTGAAGGTTTGGCAGCGATGGAGACTGTCGCCAGGAAAATCATGCCCC
>Ga0335071_10009013_pt1 | contig 10222 bp, 12 predicted proteins | sample Lox_Sample_15_FD_206724 | JGI IMG/M metagenome (GOLD analysis project Ga0335071, IMG submission 206724) | Soil microbial communities from Loxahatchee National Wildlife Refuge, Florida, United States - Lox_Sample_1.5 | ecosystem: Environmental > Terrestrial > Soil > Wetlands | place: USA...
AACCGCATCGGCCAGAACCTGGTGCGAAACTCGGACGCCCAGGTGCCCTTTACCATCAAAGTGATTGATTCCGATGTGGTCAACGCAATGGCCTTGCCTGGCGGGTTCTTCTATGTGAATTCCGGCTTGATCCTAGCCGCCGACGAAGAAGCGGAAATGGCCGGCGTGATGGCGCACGAGATCGCTCACGTAGCCGCTTGTCACTATGGCCGCGAAATGACCCGCGCGAATTTGCTGCAATTGATGTCGCTACCGGCCATCTTCATGGGTGGCGCGATCGGTTACGGCGCATACGAAGCCATGGGACTGGGTATCCCCCTGACCTTCCTGCACTTCTCCCGCGGATTCGAGGCAGAGGCCGATTACCTCGGCATCGAGTACATGTACCGGGCCGGATACGATCCTTCCGCCTTCGTTTCCTTCTTCGAGAAGATTCAGGCCATGGAGAAGAAGAAACCGGGTACGCTCTCAAAAGCGTTCGATACGCACCCCCAAACTCCGGACCGCATCGAGAAATCGCAGGAGGAGATCCGGAAGATCCTTCCGGCCAAGCAACAGTACGTAGTCACAACGTCAGAATTCGATGAGGTAAAGGCCCGCCTGGCTGCCATCGAGAACAAGCACAAGTTGCTCGATCAGAAGGATGGCAACAAACCGAGCCTGCGGCGTACGTCGAATCCAAGCGATAAATCCGGCGATGATAAGAAGGACGATGATCGTCCGACCCTAAAGCGCCGCGACGACTCAAACTAGCTGGATTCGAACCCCGAAGCTCGTGGGAAGCTACACTGAATCAGGACCGGCGGCTATGGCCGCCGGTCTTTTTTTTCGTAAATGCGTAACTTTGCCGATTCTCCGGTCGCATCACAAGTCCCTGTGATCCTGATCACAGATAGGACTTGGGGAAGCGACATAGGCTCGGCTATGCTTGCTGTATAGCGCATAAAGGCGGACAGATCCCATGCCTGAGAACACACTGACAATCACCGACAATCGCACCAACAAGACCTACACAATCCCGGTCGACAACGGCACCATTCGCGCCATGGATCTGCGCCAGATCAAGACCGGGGCCGACGACTTCGGATTGATGACCTACGATCCGGCCTTCATGAACACGGCATCGTGCAAGAGCGCCATCACCTACATCGACGGGGACAAGGGAATCCTGCGCTATCGCGGATACCCCATCGAAGTGCTGGCCGAGCGCTGCACCTTCCTGGAAGTTGCGTACCTCTTATTGTTCGGTGAATTGCCGACGGAGAAAGAATTGAAGCAGTGGGTGTACGACATCACCCACCACACCATGTTGCACGAGACCACCAAGAAGTTCATGGAGGGCTTCCGGTACTCGGCTCATCCCATGTCGATGTTTGTCAGCACGATTGCTGCCCTCTCCAGCGTCTATCCCGACGCCAAGCTTGTGCGCAGCGCAAAAGACCGCATGCACCAGATCGTCCGCCTGATTGGCAAAGTTCCATCAATCGCGGCCATGTCCTATAGGCACAACGTGGGATTCCCTTACGTCTATCCGGACAACGACCTGAGCTACACCGAAAACTTTATGAACATGTTGTGGAAGATGGTCGAGCCCAAGTACGTCGCGCATCCCGCGATCGCGCGCGCGCTCGACATTCTCTTCATTCTGCACGCCGATCACGAGCAGAATTGCAGCACCAGCGCCATGCGCGGAGTCGGCAGTTCAGAATCCGACCCGTACTTATCCGTCGCCTCCGCGGCTTCGGCCCTTGCCGGTCCGCTGCACGGCGGAGCCAACGAGGAAGTCCTCAAAATGCTCGATGAGATCGGGACGAAAGATAAAGTTCCCGCCTATATCAAGCGCGTCAAAGAGGGCGAGTTTAAGCTGATGGGATTCGGCCATCGCATCTACAAAAACTACGATCCGCGCGCAAAAATCATCCGCTGGAGCGCGGAACAGGTGTTCGAAGTAACGGGCCGCAGCCCCAAACTCGATATCGCCCTGGAACTCGAACGCATCGCGCTCGAAGACGACTACTTCGTCAAGCGCAAGCTCTACCCGAACGTCGACTTCTACTCGGGCATCATGTACCAGGCGATGGGATTCCGTCCCGAGATGTTTACGGTTCTCTTCGCAATCCCGCGCACCGCCGGTTGGCTGGCCCAGTGGGAAGAGTTGATGAAGGATCCAGAACAGAAGATTTCACGTCCGCGGCAGATCTACACCGGTCACGCGGAACGCGAATTCATCCCGCTCGATAAGCGCGTGCCGGTGCCCATCCCGGCAGAGTATCCAGCGCGTTAGAGTGTAGACGCAAGATCAGCCCCGCTCCGGCGGGGCTTTTTTCTGCGCAGTACGGTTCAACAGCACACTCGTTTGCTTTCGAGCAGGAAAACGAAATCGCGGAAGCCGGATCGAAGTTTCAGTCCTACATCAACGAGTAACCCACGCGCGTCCGGGAGGACGCCGCTCGAAAAGAACTGTCGAATATTGCCAATTACCTTGCGAGAAATTGATGTTCGCAGACAAAAAGGGCCGGTCCACGTTGTCGGACCGGCCTGGCTTCGCTCAAATGTAAGAGTTACGCGGCGTGCTTTGCCAATTCTGCGAGATGCTGGCGGTGCTGCTCGGGGGATGTGATCACCTTCATCTCTTGCCAGTCGTAGGGCATTTCCTTCCCGCAGTCCAGGCAGGCCACGTAAGTGCCGGTCAAAGTTGCGGCCTTAGGACGCTGCCGCCCTGCACCACGGATGGTGACTGGAAAACTGTATCGGGAATGCTTGCAACCGAAAACCGCGTCATAGATTTTGCCCAACATCTCCCCACACCTCCCACCTGCGGGAAGCACCTTCCCGCGAACCCTGTCCCGGCATTAAGCCCCACATAGCCCCGAGCGGTCAATCGCCCGAAAGCCCTACGTGGACGCCCTTAATGCATCCACCTGACTTAGATTCAGCAGACCGCAAAAGGGTTTCGCCTTTCGTCGCGAATACAAGTCAGGTCTCGCCGGGCTTGCGTAACTGCTTTACCTATGGATAGTTGCACGAGACGCAAGAACGTTTCACCTGTCCGCCAGATTGCAGAGGTTCAGGATAAAGGGCCAGCACCGGGTATCCGGCTTTTACCACCGCCGCCAACGGCGCGTTGGCCGTAATTGGTCCTCCTTGGCGTTCCGCTGCCCCCTCTTGGGCTAAACGGCTTGATTCTTAGTCGGCGGAAGAGGTGACTTCGTGATCCGATTGCAGGCTGCGCCGGGCCGGCCCCGGAACGCGACAAATTGCGCCGCCACCCACCGCAAGTCCAAAGCAGGACGAAGCGAAATCCACAGGTCATTCCGGGAATCGCCTGTGAAATATCCTTTTACGATCTAACACTCCTCCTGATATTGGCATGAATTGGCGTTTCAGCGCCGACCGAAACGTGAGTTATCATCCGGGCGCGAGGGGACGTTAGAAAATGCAAGACGGGCAAGACAATAAGTTGAAGCAGTTGTGTGCCCAGGCTTCAGTTGAAACAGACGTCATGGAACTAAACAGGCTGCTGGCAGAGATCAATTACATCCTCCTTGATAGCATCCGTGAGGTGCAGAACCTGACTTTGAAGCTAGCCCGGAACGACTGGTTGATGTGACTTGTCACGCCAGCCTGCCGCGTACTCCAAGGCCACAGCATTCCCCCCGCCGAGTCTCCCTGGATTATGTAAATGCGAAATATCGTTTCCCGATCTAAAACTCAAAGATTGGAACTGTTAAACTACAAAAACAGTTCTCGGGTCTATCTTGTTTCTAACAAGGAAGCAGTGATGCAGGATGAATCGCTAAACGAGATGCGCAGCCGCATGGAAGAGCTACTTGCAAAGGGCCGTGATCTGTACGCGCAGTATCAGGAAATAGCACGAGAATACGAAGTTCTGCGCAGAAAAATCGAGCAGCAAGCCAGCCCGAACGCCGCCCAAGCGCGTATGTCACTCGTTCTACGAAGTTCCTGAAATCCGTGCGCATCCTACGCGCACTTCTGCGCCACGCTAACACACGCATGCGCACCCTGTGGCGATGCATGGCGCATGAGCTCCCAGATCAAGGCGAGGCGCCAGCGCCCGCAGTACTGACACCGCGCAATTCACTGGGCAAGTTGTCACGGCCAGAACAGCCGCACCGACGAAAGAGAGAACGCGACAGCCATCTGTGCCGCGCAGACTCGAGCATTTTATTCCCCGCTGACGGATGTAATAAGCCCGTACGACTGGAGGGCAATACCGCGACCGATGAGAACGGGAAAGCCGTTCACGAACACTGCCAAGTCAAGCGAGTCATCGGAACGCAACGCTACAACGAATTATCCCCCCCGTACTTGTAAAGGTCGAACTGCCATCTCGGGAATTTGAGCGTAGTCCGGATTTTCGGGAACTATGCGCCTATTCTTTTAGCGTGCGCTGCAGCGACAATTGGATTCCTATATATTGAGTTCCTAAATCCTGTTGGCCAATTCAACTTCGCTGAGTCGGAGTAGAACAAATGCGGCTTTTACGGCCATCAGCAATCTGTGGGATTCTTGGCCTTGCTCTTTTTGTAGCGGGATTTTTCCTGCCTGCTGTCCGGTTTCCACCTGATCCTCGACCGGAAGCTCAATGGGGCCCTGGAGTGATGAACCGCGAATTCCCAGGCTACCTGTGCGCAGAGATCACTCTCGTCGGTATCGCTAGCTTCGTTCGGCGTCCGACTTCAGAGACTACCCTCACCGCTCTCACGGGCTTGATCAACCCACTGGTAATGCTCTATCTCGTCACGTACTCAGTGAAGCGCCTGAACCGGGCGCGTCCCTGGATTGCAGGTGCCATTGTGGGATGTTGTCTTGCAATGTGGGCCCAGCTAGCTGCGGAGCATGTCACCTTACTGGTCGGTCACTGCTTATGGATTGCGGGGATCGCTGTATTACTATTTTCGCCCCTGGTAAATCAGCACTTGCAACGCAGCGTTTCAAAACGCTGAATCGGTTCAACCCTCTTCTTCCTACCATCGTTGTCATTGTTGAAAACAGCGATTACACTCAAGTTCCCCTACCAAGGAAGATGAGCGTACTGGCGGTGTTTCGCCAAGTAACAAGACTGGTTTGACCATACGGCTCGGCTCTATTTCAGTAAAGATCGGATTTTGCTCTCCCAGTCGTCCTTCCAGGAGACACCCAACAAATAGGTACGGTCTCCGCTCCGATGACTTATTTCCACCCTCATGACGGGGCTAATCAGCTTCGCTTTGCTGGCGGCGGCGCTTTTCGTGATTCTGACGAAACGGTACCAACCGAACGATCGCCACTGGGCATATGGAATGGTCGGCATGATTGCGGGCTACTGGCTCAAGGGCTAAAGACTTCATCTCTAAAACCCGCACGATCCTCGCACAGTGGTAGGGGGCATCCGGTTCTCCGATGCCCCAAGTATTTCAAATTATGGTGCGCCCTGAGAGATTCGAACTCCCGACCTTCTGGTTCGTAGCCAGACGCTCTATCCAACTGAGCTAAGGGCGCGATGCGGCGGATCAGCAATGCCGGCTGAAAGGATAAAAAGCTTTTTCATTATAGCCGAAAATCATCGGCCTGAACTCTAGAGCTTTGCATTCTTGTGCATGTCCACCGTGCTCCACGTCTTGTCTCCGGCGTGGCACAGATTCTCCAGTTGACACTCCGCGCAGCGCGGCTTGCGTGCATAGCAGAGCTTCCGCCCATGCCAGATGATCTGGTGGGAAAACAGGATCCATTTTTCGCGCGGGATCACCTTCATCAGGTCCCGCTCGATCTTTTGAGGCTCATTTTCCCTGGTGAGCTCCAGACGGCGGGAGATCCTCTGCACATGCGTATCCACCACCACGCCATCGGCTTTCTTAAACCAGCTTCCGAGTACCACATTGGCCGTCTTGCGCGCGACCCCGGGCAGGGTCAACAGTTGATCCATGTTGTCGGGAACCTGGCCGCCAAAATCTGCGACCACCTTTTTCGCGGCACCAACCACCGACTTTGACTTGTTTCGGAAGAATCCTGTGGAGCGCACGTCCGGTTCCAGTTGCTCAGGCGTGAGCGCAGCGAAGGCTTGCACCGTGGGATATTTTCGAAACAACTCCGGGGTCACGCGGTTGACGTTCACATCCGTCGATTGTGCCGAAAGGATGGTAGCCACCAGTAACTCCCAGGCGCTGCGATGTGTGAGCGCGCAGGTTACATCCGGATAAAGCTGGTCCAGCCGCTTCAGGATTTCCGTGACTCGCTCGGGAGCAAGCGGATTGTATTTGCCCGCGCCGGCGCTCCTCGCCTTGGCCGCCGCTTTCGAAGGAATGGTCGCAGCGGAAATGGGCCGCCTCTGCCCGCGGGAGGGTTTCGCAGCAGCAAGGATCGGCTTCCCGGGAATCGGTTTGCGGCCGACCCGGTCCTGCCGCCCCGTGCGCGCAGGACGTCGTGGAGTAGTTCCGCGTGGCATAAATCAGTCTCGGACCAGAACCGCCATCATAGCAACTGCGGATTCTCCATTGCCACTGGGTTAGGGTTAGTGTAGGGGCGGACGCCTTCGTCGGCCCCGCGAGCAAAGCGAGCCTGTGTGTCTCTCGATCAGCCGGCCTGCATGGGGGGATGTGCCCGCCCGAGCGAACCGATGCCATCAGCGCCCTGTCCCTCCGTAACCCTGCTGGGAATTGACGCGCTGAATCCCTGCCATTAATCTGGAGCAAATCCAACAGGATCAGGGAAAACCGACGTGGCCGTAAACTCGATCCAACTCGGGCAGGTCTGGCGCAGCGACACCGATGGCCAGGATTATCTCGTCACCAAGGTCTACAACGAAGTGTTCACGCAATACGCCATGCTCCGCTTGGCCGGGATCACCGCGCCAAACGCACCAACCGTCCGCGTGAAGGTCGCCAAGACTCCCGAAGGCGCCACGCTCCCCGGATACGCCTTTACCCAGGACGGCTCGTTCTAAGCCATGGTTGTCACGATCCCCTTCGAAAAATCGAAGGGGCCGCGCTTTGCAAATTTCCGCTAGACTGAAGGCGGGGCCGTGCACCCCATCACGGAAGGATTTCCTGGCTACCAACTACCGGGCACTGACCATCAATTCCTAAATGACTGAACACATCCTCGGCATCCTGTTTGTTTTCATTCGATCCGTCATCGCTCACACCGGCTATGCGGGTATTGCGCTGCTCATGGCGATCGAGTCCGCCTGCATTCCACTGCCGTCCGAGTTGATCATGCCGTTTGGCGGGTATCTCGCCTACGAGGGCACCTTTCATCTTTTCTGGTTGGCAACGGCCGGCGCGATCGGATGCAACCTCGGTTCGCTGGTCGCCTATGAAATTGGATGCTACGGCGGGCGGCCTCTGGTCGAGCGCTACGGCCGCTGGATCCTGATGGGACGCCGCGAACTCGATTGGGCTGACCGCTTCTTTGCCCGCTGGGGATACCTCGCCGTCTTCGTCGCCCGCCTTTTGCCGGTGGTACGCACGTTTATCGCTCTACCCGCCGGTGTAGCGCGCATGCCGCGCGGACGTTTTCACATCTATACGTTTCTCGGATCCTGGCCTTGGTGTCTGGGACTGGCCTGGCTGGGCATGAAGCTTGGCGAAAACTGGCGCGAGTTGGGCAAGTACTTCCATAAGTTTGATGCCGTCATCGGTGGCGTGATCGTGCTCGGGGTCATTTGGTTCATCTGGAGCCATTGGCGGAACAGAATGAGTGCTCCGGGGGCGGTCGTCAGCGATCAATAACCTTCGCGAGTTGTGAGGCCACGATCTTCCATTGGCCCTCGTGCTTCATCACCACGTCCAGGTACACATAGCGCACTGTCGTGCGAACTCCGTCCTGTTCGACGATGTCCTCCTCCGAACCATGCACCACGGCCACATCCTCCCGCAGCATCCGGATGCGCCGTCCCGTCGACTTCATCGACACAAACCGAATTTGGCCCGACTTCACTCGCTCGATTACTTCCTGCCGGCTCGACAGGACTCCGGCCTCATCGTACTGGGCATAATCGTCTGCGTAGATGCGCTTCATCTCGGCAACATCGGCCGAAACCAGCGCTCGATCGCCATCTTCGAACAGGCGAAAAATCCGCTCTTGATCGTTCACCCTGTCACCTGCCAGCCAACTATTGCCGCTCAGCGCCCCCATAGTGTAAAAGCAAGATCACCCAAAGGAGGATTCATGCGCCGCATCCTTGCCACCATCATCCTGTCGGCTTTCTGCATGCCGGTTCTCGCCCAAGCTCAATCGCCGAACAATGACCGGCCCTTCGTCGTTGAGTACTACTACAAAACGAAGTGGGGACATGCCGAAGAATTCCTGAAGCTCTTCAAGAAGAATCACTACCCGGTTCTGAAGAAGCAGATCGAACTCGGCCGCATCACCAAAGTTTGGATGGACCAACCGCGCTACCACACCACTGAAGACGGCCGCTGGGACTTCCGCGTCACCATCGTATTCAAGAATGCCACAGTCGCCAACGAACCTTTCGACGAAGCAGCACTACAGAAGCAACTCTATCCCGATCAGGAAACCTTCCAGCACGAAGAACAGCGCCGCTTCGAAATCCTGGACGCCCACTGGGATCTGCCAATCAAGTCAGTAGATCTGGACAAGTGAGTCCCGAGTACCGAGACCGTGCCAAGACCGAGCGTTGGGACTTAAATGGCAGCGCCTTCCCCAGCTACCAGCTACACGCTACTTGTGAGAATAAAACCCCCCATTCCCTGCAGTTAGTGGGACAATAACTCGACAGGTTTTCCCGTTCGCACACCTGTGCGTAAGGAGGAGGGCCTATGTTGGCTGTTCGCCACCGCGTTAATCGCAATCCTTACTTCCACTTCCATCCCTGGCATGCGCTGTTCTCGCTGGTGGGGGTCCTCATCTTGTTCGGATTGCTGATCTGGTTCCTGGCAGTCCCGGCATGGTAGGATCCCGATCGAGACCAAAGACGGGAACATCTCGTCCGCGGGTGGGATGCCGAAAACGCGCGAAGGATGTTAATTGTGCATAACAATCGAAAGGAATTCCTTTATCCGCGCCATCAAAATTTGCAATTAGACACGACCCGGAAAGAATCGATACGTTAGCGCATGGACACGATTTTTTCCGTTGAAGATTCGCATGTCGATGTGCTTCATGAGATCGGTGTCCGCCTGGGAATGGCGGATGGATTTCATGAAGTCCTGGCCCGGGTTGTGGATTTCGCCTCCGCACTTGTCAAGTGCGATTCCTGCCTTGTCTACATCCTGGAAGAAGATGAACTGGTCCTGCGCGCCTCAAAGAACCCGCACCCCGAAGTGGTTGATCGCCTGAAACTCCGGGTGGGGCAGGGAATTACCGGATGGGTCGCTGAGCACCATGAACCTGTCGCCATCGCCGAGAGAGCTGCACTGGATCCCCGCTTTCAGTTTTTCCACGAACTTCCCGAAGACAGTTATGAAGCCTTTCTTTCCGTACCGGTAATGTGCCGCGGACGCGTGGTTGGTGTCATCAATCTCCAGCACAGCAAGCCGCACGTCTATCGCCCGCGCGAGATCCGTCTGATCTCTACAATCGGTTTCCTGGTGGGTGCCGAGATCGAAATGGCCCGCCTGGAAGAAGCCAACTCCACGCTGACCGACCAACTCCGCACCCGCAAACTGGTCGAACGTGCCAAGGGGATCCTGCAACGTGATATGGGACTCAACGAAGAGCAGGCTTACCTCATGTTGCAGCGGCAGAGCCGTCAGAAGCGAAAGCCGATGAAGGAGATTGCCGAAGCGATCATACTTAGCGACGAAGTCCGCGGTACTCCACAGGAAATCTGACCTGAGCGACGGCGCTCGAAGTTAAGATGCCTCAGGTCCCGCAAGGATTGCGAGACCTGAAGGCATTCCCCAGATGATGTTGGTCGTCCGCGCGACGTTACTGCCCTGAGCCCGGCTTTACGCCCGTTCGCTCCGCGACCTGGGCGGGTTCCGTCGGCACAGGAAAGTGCAGCACCATTCCCAGACGAGGGAGTTGCATATCCTGCACGTAGCTGCCGTGATTCGTCTGCTTCATCACCAACTGGTTGATGCCCATGAGTTGATACTCATCGACATCATGCACCAGGAACATAAAACCGGTGTGGGGACGGTCCAACTTGGTGAGGATCAAAAGACCAGTTGTCCCGGGATTGTAGGCAAACTGATACTCTCCGGCCGGAACCAACGCGTTCGCCCAGTGCACTTCGTGCGAAATCGCGAACTGC